>Ga0187892_10000766_pt1 | contig 80608 bp, 68 predicted proteins | sample MA1701073metaG_FD_139345 | JGI IMG/M metagenome (GOLD analysis project Ga0187892, IMG submission 139345) | Bio-ooze microbial communities from a basaltic lava cave in the Kipuka Kanohina Cave System on the Island of Hawaii, USA - MA170107-3 metaG ... | reverse complement strand
TGCAGTCCCATCTCGTATGACTCAAACTCTGATATTCTTTCATCTGTGAATCCCCTTCTCTTGGCGGAGATCGGAGATTCACACCGACCGTAGTACAGGTCAAACCACGGTGAGTCCCCCGGCTTTGCCCGGCAAGGCCGGGGGCTTACCTCACTGAGTCAGGTCGTCGTCAAAGGTCTGACCGCACCGGTGGCCTCGCGTTTGTTTCGCTTGGGTCTTTTCTGGCATTTCCTAGACATTGTCTGGGTCGGCATCTTCTCGGTCGTGTATCTTCCAGGGATCCTGTGAATGGAACACTCAACCACCCGCAGCGGCCACGGCCTGAAATCCTACCTCGCCGGGTTTGCGCTCGCCCTGGTTCTGAGCGCAATTCCGTTCGCGCTGGTCGCCATGAACGCGCTACCAAAGCCGCACACGCTGATCGTCATCGGTGTCGCGGCCATCCTCCAGGTCCTCGTTCACTTGCGCTTTTTCCTGCACCTGGATCTGAAGTCCACGCCGCGCGAGAACCTCTTGGCGATCATGTTCGCGGCCATTCTCATTTTCATCATGGTCGGCGGCAGCTTCTGGATCATGTTCGACCTGCACCAGCGGATGTCGGTCTGAACCGATCAACGACGACGGTCACAACCAGAACGCCACGGTTACGAAACGGCGCGAGATGACGCCGCGCTCCGCCTGCCGGTGGTAGGCGGCCGGCGCCATGAATCAGCACCATCGCCAGCGTCAGAAGCAGCAGGGCGACAAGAGGCAAGCGCCGCTCCACCGGGCTGAACCGTTCGAAGCGAACCGCTCGCTAAAGGTTGACTGTGGCTTCGGCTACCCATTAAGCTGTAGAGAATCAGATCGCCCTATACGTTATCTCACCGACGATGAGCGTGACGCCATAGCAACATAGCCCGGCAGTATGGGCTCCGGCGATGCCAGGTAGAGTGCGTCCATCGCTGGTCACACACGGCCACCGGGTCCTACAGAAGACGAACTAACAAAGACTTGCGGACTACACCTGGTTGGGCTGTAAAGTCACCAGGAGGAAAAAGATGAATCGAAAGGTTTATGCTTGGAGCTTGGTGCTCGCACTCGCGTTGGCCCTTCTGATGGGAGGCTGTGCGGCGATGCGGCAGGACGAGGCGCAGAAGACAGATGATCTGCTCGTCGCGGCGGGATTCAAGGCGCGGCCGGCCGACACCGCTGAAAAGCTCGCTCATCTCAAGGCCATGCAGCCGCTCAAGGTGTCGATGCGGACGAAGGACGGCCAGGTTATCTACAGCTATGCCGATGCCTATAACTGCCAATGCCTCTATGTCGGTGGGCCTGAAGAGTTCGCGCAGTACAAACGCCTTGTCCTAAGGCAACAGGTGGCAGACGAGAGGCTAGAGGCTGCGGAGATGGCGGACGATGCGGCGATGGACTGGGGCATGTGGGGGCCGTACTGGTGGTAAACGCAATCGCCTGACTCGGCTAATACCACCCCGCGCATGCGGAGCCGTCCGCGGTACCGAACCGTCGTCTCGTTCGCCCTCGCGCTGACGGTGACCGTGGGAAGCCGCGTGATAGGAGAGTGGACGGCCACCACCAAACCAGCCTCAAACGCCTCATCGGCACCCATCTCACCCCCGCATAATCTGCGCGCGGCGCGAGGAGATCGAGAAGTAGTAGTTCAGATCTCGATCTGCGTCCCCAGCTCGATCACCCGGTTCGTCGGGATCTTGAAGAAATCCATCGCGCTCGCCGCGTTGCGTGACATCATGATGAAGAGCTTTTCCCGCCAGCGCGCCATGCCCGGCCTCATGGTGGGGATCATGGTCTCGCGGCTCAAGAAGTACGAGGTTTCGAGCTGATTGAACTCGAGGCCAAAGGGACGGCACCGCGCCAAGGCTTTGGGGACATCGGGGTCGTCCTGGAATCCATAGCGGACAATGATACGATAAAAATTGTTCGCAAGCGGCAGAACCTCGAGGCGGCGATCCTCCGTGACCCAGGGAATGTCCTCGGTGATCACGGTCAAGAACACCACCCGTTCGTGCAGGACCTTGTTGTGAGCTAAGTTATGCAGTAGGGCATGGGGAGCGCCTTCGCGATTGGCCGTGAGGAAGACAGCGGTACCGGGTACGCGGTGCGGCGCGCCCTCGGCGAAACCGTATAGCACCGATTCGAGGGCGATGGCCTCCTCGCGCAGGCGGTCGACGAGCAACGCCCGCCCCCGTTTCCAGGTGGTGAGCAGGATGAACACACCCGCCGCCACCACGATCGGGACCCACCCTCCTTGAAAGATCTTGAGCGAATTGGCGCCGAAAAAAGCGAGATCGATGCTGATGAAGAACACGGCACCGATGACCGTGGTCAGCCAACTCCATCCCCATAAACCCCGGATCACTACGAAAGCCAGCACGGTATCGATGGCCATGGTGCCGGTAACCGCGATGCCATAGGCCGCCGCCAGATTGCTCGACGATTCGAAGCCGAGCACCAAGCCCACGGTCCCGATCAGCAATCCCCAGTTGATGGCCGGGAGATAAATCTGGCCCATCTCGGCTGCCGAGGTGTGCACGACCCGTAAGCGCGGGCAATAGCCGAGCTGCATCGCCTGGCGCGTGATCGAAAACGCCCCCGAGATGACGGCTTGCGAAGCGATCACGGTAGCGGCGGTCGCCAATGCCACCAGCGGATAGAGCGCCCAAGAAGGCGCCAAGAGATAAAACGGGTTTTGGGCGGCGCCGGGATCGCGCAGGAGCAACGCGCCTTGACCGAAGTAGTTGATGAGGAGGGCGGGCAGCACAAACCCGAACCATGCGAGGCGGATGGGGCGTTTGCCGAAGTGTCCGAGATCGGCATACAAGGCCTCGCCGCCCGTGATGGCCAGCACCACGGCGCCCAAGGAAAAAAATGCATCACGCGGATGGTCGGCGAAAAATTGGATGCCGTAGACGGGATTGAGCGCCCGAAGCACACGGGGCTCGTCGATGATCGCCATCGCCCCAAGCGCCGCGAGGCTAAAAAACCAAACGCACATGATGGGGCTGAAGGCCGCTGCTACGCGCGCCGTACCCCGGCGCTGAAACAAAAACAAGGTGCAGAGCACGGCCAGGGTGATCGGGATCACATAGGGCGCGAGCGCTGTGGTTCCAACCTTGAGACCCTCCACGGCGCTCAACACCGAGATGGCCGGCGTGATGATGCCGTCGCCGTAAAACAGCGCCGCGCCGAAAAGCCCGAGCAGCATGAGTAACCCGACCGGCCGCGATTCGCGCGACACCGTGCGCCGGACCAGGGCCATCAACGCCATAATCCCCCCCTCACCGTTATTGTCGGCCTGCAGGATAAGCACCACGTATTTGAGCGAGACCACGATCAGCAAGGCCCAGACGATGAGAGACAAGATCCCGAGCACGTTGCCGTGCGTGATCGCGATCCCGTGCGGACCCGAAAACACTTCTCGCATCGTATACAAGGGACTGGTGCCGATATCGCCGTAGACCACGCCGATGGCGCCCACGGCAAGGCTTGTGACGGTGTTACGCGGCGGCTTCATCGGCGAGATCCCTGGGAGTTTCATCAAGACAGGTATTTTCATCTCGTGGTGTTACGCGACGGCTGCATCGTCGAGGGGATCGATGCCGCGGGCTAGGGCAGAAGCAGAGCGCCCGATAAAATTCTCTCGAGCGTCGCCACCAAGAAGCGATGCTCACAGGCCAGGACCCGCTCGGCAAGCGTCTTGACCGTATCGCCACGCTCGACCGGTATCCGGCACTGGGCGAGGATCGGTCCGCAATCGTATTCGGCATCCACCAGATGAATGCTCACCCCGGTCTCCGCCTCACCCGCCGCCAAGACCGCCGCGTGCACGCGATCCCCGTACATGCCCTGCCCGCCGAAGCGGGGCAATAAGGCGGGATGGATGTTGATCACCCGCCCTCGATAGTGCCCGAGCACCCGGGGACCGAGCCGTTTCATGTACCCTGCCAATACCACGAGTCCGGCCTCGTGGCGCGTCAATGCCGTCAATATCTCCACATCGAGCGCCACCGGATCAGGGTGGGTCCACAGGCTCAGATGGTAATCTGGAATGCGCTCGCGGCGCGCCCGGAGTAAGGCTTCCGCATCCCTGTTGTTGCTGATGACCACGCGGGGCTCGGCCGCTAAGCGTCCGCTGTTGCAAGCGTCGATGACTGCCTGCATGTTGCTTCCGCGATGGGATGCGAGCAACCCGAGCTGATTCAAGGGGGGTAGGCTCCCTGAACCGGGCACGCGGCGATCGATCATCGCCGGCGTTCGATTTGCGCTAAGATCTCCTCGTAGCTCCGATCCACGATGCCGCCGAAGAGCGGATCCTCGCTCGCCGCGGCGGCGGCCGTCAGTTCTGTCCAATCATCATCGCTCAGCACCGTGATTAACCTTGGAAATATATCGCTCTCCTCGCGCGCGGAATGTGCGCGGATGAGCGCGACGTATTCGTGTCCCAGCGTGCTGAGCTTATCCACGGAGGTGATCCCTCCGCCGACAACGCCCCGCACCAGATCGGAGAAGGCCTTCCCCGTGCACCGCAAGCGCTCATGCTCCGCGATGAGCTCATCGACCGGATCGTGACTGCCCGAATCGAGTTGCGCGAGCCGGGTAAAGATCCGGTCTTCCAAAGGATGATGGGCAACATCCGGGTAGACGGCCATGTAGTCCATGATGTCCGCCATCAAGCGAAAGTTACCGTTCTCCCCGCGGTCAACGGTCTCGATCTCCGCCTCGAGCAAGGCTAAGAGCTTGGAAAAATTATCATGCTCGCCTTGCAGCCGCCGTATCAACTCAGACATCGCCCGCCCCCTCCTCGGCCACTCTGATGTGAGAGCTTGTGAATAAATCTACTGCGCTCGCCCGCTGACGATTTTTTCGCAAGCTCTGAGTTACATTGACATTCTAACGGGACATGCGTTTGGCCTCGCACCTATAGCTTCGCGCTGTACGTCCTCTGCACATAGTCATCCACCAACTGCTGGAATTCCTCGGCGATCCCCTCCCCGCGCAGGGTCAAGGCCTTTTGCCCATCGATGAAGACCGGCGCCGCGGGGGCCTCGCCGGTACCGGGAAGGCTGATCCCGATGTTGGCGTGCTTGCTCTCGCCGGGTCCGTTGACCACGCAGCCCATGACCGCCAAGCTCATGTCTTCCACCCCCGAGTATTTTTCACGCCAGAGGGGCATTTGAGCGCGGACATAGGACTGGATCTTCTCCGCTAGTCCTTGAAAAACGGTGCTCGTCGTGCGCCCGCAGCCGGGACAGGCGGTCACCAGGGGCGTGAACGAACGCAAGCCCATGGTTTGCAGGATCTCTTGCGCCACGACCACTTCGGTGCTCCGCTCACCCCCAGGCTCAGGCGTGAGTGAGACGCGGATCGTATCGCCCACGCCTTGCTGAAGTAACATCGCCAAGGCCGCGGTCGAGGCCACGATCCCCTTCGAGCCCATCCCCGCCTCCGTCAGGCCGAGATGCAAGGCGTAATCGCAGCGCCGAGCGAGCTCCGTATACACGGCGATCAAATCCTGTACACCGCTGACCTTACACGAGAGCACGATATGATCCCGGCCGAGCCCAAGGGCTTCGGCGCGCCGAGCGCTGTCCAGGGCGGAGACGATCAAAGCTTCCTGTGTGACTTCCCGCGCATCCCGCGGCTGCGCCAGCCCGGCGTTTTCGTCCATGAGGCGGGTTAGCAAGGCTCCGTCCAAGCTGCCCCAATTCACGCCTATCCGGACGGGCTTGCCGTACTGGAGCGCCGCCTCGATCATGACGCTGAACTGTGGATCGCGCTTGGGCCCGAAGCCGACGTTACCCGGATTGATACGGTACTTGGCCAAGGCCTGGGCGCAATCAGGATACTTCGTTAACAAGAGATGGCCGTTGTAATGGAAGTCACCGATGAGCGGCACGTGGCAGCCGGAAGCATCCAGCATCCCGCGGATGCGGCCCACTTGGCGGGCTGCATCCTCGGTATTGACGGTAATGCGCACCAGCTCGGATCCTGCCGCCGCTAATTCCTGTATTTGCTTAACGGTCGCCACCGCATCGGCGGTGTCCGTATTGGTCATGGACTGCACCACCACCGGCGCGCCGCCTCCGATGACGACCGATCCCACCGTAACAGCGACACTGCGCCGGCGGGGCGAAGCCGCGTAGAGCCGCTGCCCGGCGGTCTCCGAGACGGGATTTTTAACGGGTTCTAGCATGGGTCCCCCAGATATTCTAAATCTTGCGTTTAATGTTATCTTAGAAGTGTGAATGGGCGCAAAAGCGACTAGAGGAGGCTAACGCATGGCTCGAGGTATTAACAAGGTGATTCTCATCGGTAATCTCGGTGCCGACCCCGAGGTCCGGTTCATGCCGAGCGGCCAAGCCGTGGCCAATGTGCGCTTGGCGACCAATGAAACCTGGCGCGACCGTGAGACCGGGGAGAACCAGGAACGCACCGAGTGGCATCGCGTGGTGTTCTTCGGCAAGCTGGCGGACATCGTCAAGGAATACCTGCACAAAGGCTCGCAGATCTTCGTCGAAGGGCGAATACAGACGAAGAAGTGGCAAGACAAGGACGGCCATGACCGGTACACGACCGAGATCATCGCGAACGAAATGCAGATGCTGGGCGCGCGCGGCGGGGGTACGGTGCCCTTCGAGAACGAACCTCCGGGCGAGCGAGCGCCGGCGCCAAGTCCAGCGGCCCCCGCCCCCGGCTACCAGCAGGCCGGGGCAGGCGAACTCGACGACGATATTCCGTTTTAGCAAGCGCTCGCGGCCGGAGGCGGCGGCGGGGCTTATAGCACGGCGCGCGTGGACAGGTATGGAAGCTACGCTGAGCTCTGCGCATCCGAAATCGAAGGGCGCGACTACCGTGTGCACGTTCGGCTTGCGGATTCTCCGTTTGCCGTGGTTGCCCCGCACGGCGGGCGCATCGAGCGAGGCACCATGCCGATCGCCGAGGCGATCGCCGGCAACGAGCACACGTATTATTGTTTTGAAGGGATCAAACCGCGCCGTAACTACTCCCTCCATATCACCAGCGATAAATTCGATGAGCCGCGCGCCTTAGCCGCTGTCCAGCGCGTGCGCACCGTCGTAACTATCCACGGCGCGGGCGGCTCGGGGTGCGTGATCTATCTCGGGGGCTTGGATAGCGCACTGCGCGCGCGCTTAATTTCCGCGCTCGACGCATCGGGCTTCGCCGCTGTCGAGGACCCGAGCCCCACGCGCCAAGGCACCGGGAAGACCAATATCTGCAACCGCGGACGCTCGGGGCGAGGGGTACAAATCGAGCTGCCCGTCGGCCTTCGCAAGCAGATGTTTCACCAATCCGCGCCCGGACTATGGCGTCCGAACGCGCTATGCCACCGCTTCGTGGACAGCATACGCGCGGTGTTGACCGAGTATGCGCAAGCATCCTAAGCGTTTTTCCCCCGCGCTCCGAAGGACGCGATCCGAATCTTCCATCCGCGTCAGTCGAGCGGCCTCGGCATGGCGATCCCATAGCCCTGTGCATAGTTGACGCCGATGGCCTTGAGCCGATCGCGCGTCGCCTGGTTCTCAACACATTCCGCGATCGTGGTGATCCCCATCACGCTCCCGACCCGATGAATGGCCTCGACCATGGCGCAGTCGATTTGATCCGTCACCATGTTTCTCACAAAACCGCCGTCGATCTTGAGGCAATCGACCGGCAGGCTCTTTAGGTAACTGAACGAGGCCAAGCCGCTGCCGAAATCGTCTAGGGCGAAGCAACAGCCGCGGGCGCTGAGGGCGCCCATAAAGCGCCTTGCGTTGCTGAGATCCGCCACCGCCGCGGTTTCCGTGATCTCGAAACAAAGGCAGGGCGGCGGCCCGTCCCATCGATCCAATTCTCCGAGCACCAAGTCTAAGAAGGCCTCATCGCCCAGGGACGGCCCCGAAAGGTTGATGGCAAAGCGGACACGGCATTGATCGGGGCCGCGCGCCCGCAGCACCGCCAGGACCTGCCGCACGACCCAGCGATCGACGGATTGGATCAGACCGTAGCGTTCCGCCGCTGGGATAAAGGCTTCCGCGGGCACGACGACCCCATCCTCATTGAGGAGCCGTATCAGTACTTCCGCGCGTTCGAACTCCGGTCTCCCTTCCCCCAAGGGGGCGATCGGCTGTTCGTACAATCGGCAGCGTCCCTCCGCAAAGGCACGGTGGATGCGCGGCACCCATTGCATCTCGCTATGGCGTAGCGCCAGTTCGCTGTCGTCGGGCTTATAGACATGCACGCGATTGCGCCCCCTTTCCTTCGCAGCGTAACAGGCGCTGTCGGCGGCCATCAGCACCTGCGGCAGGCTATCCGCGGCGGCCGGGATCGGCACCAGACCGATGCTGACACCGATGGCGAAGATCCGATCCTGCCAGGTAAACCGGAATTCACTCACCGCGCGCCGGAGATCATCGGCGATGCGCAGCGCTTGGGTCACCGTGCAATACTCGAGCAGGACGCCAAACTCGTCGCCCCCGAAGCGCGCGAGGGTGTCGCGTTTGCGCACCTTGGATCGCAACTGCGTCGTGATCTGGCGCAATAGATCATCGCCGGCGGCATGGCCGCACGTGTCGTTCACCACTTTGAACTGATCTAGATCCAGGTACAGCAGCGCATGCTGTGCGTCGCTTGCATTACTGCCGAGGACGCGTTCGAGGCGGCGTTCGAACTCAGGGCGGTTAATGAGCCCGGTCAATGCGTCGTGGGTCGCCTGGTAGGTCAAGCGCTCGACCATGTCGCGCGTGTCGCTGATATCGCGAAAAACAAACACCGCCCCGTAGAGCTTGCCCCCGCCATCCTGGATCGGGGTGGCCGAAGCCGAGATCGCGAGCGCTTCCTCATTGCGGCGTAACAGGATCGCGTGCTCGTCCACCGGGGTGCATAGCTCCCCGAGGCGGCCTTCCGCAAGCAGTCGCGCCAGCGTGTCACCCGCAGCCGGCTGATGCGCGCGGATGATTTTCAGGACTTGCTGCAGAGGCAACCCCTGTGCCTCGGCCTCGCTCCAGCCCGTGAGCCGCTCGGCCTCGGGATTTAACAAGCTGATGCGGCCCTCGACATCGGTGGTAATGACCCCTTCGCCGATCGAGGCGAGCGTCACGCGATAGCGCTCCTTTTGGCTCTCGAGCTGCAGCATCTTGTCTTCGAGCTTGCGCACCAGACGCGCGTTGTACTCTTTGAGATAGACGGCATCGTCGGCCGGCGGGTCTTGCGGGCTCGCAAGCTCCCCGACCGCCCGCTGCGTGATCACTTCCCGCAAGATCCCTATGAAGATCTCGGGTTCCTGGGGCTTGATGATGAATCGCGCCGCCCCCAGGCTCAGCGCGAAAGCCTCGTCACGCGGTTCGGTGTAGGTCGCCGTGTAAAATACAAACGGGATCTGCCGGTAGCGGCCGTCGCTTTTCACGGCGCGACAGAGCTGAAAGCCGTCCATGCGTGGCATGAGGATGTCGGAGATGACCAGGTCGAAGGGTTGCTCGGAGAGCCGCTCCAGGGCCTCGGTCCCATCGCTCGCCGAGCGCACCCGGTAGCCGCTGGCGGGCAGGAGCGTCTCCAGCAGATAGCGGTTTGCCTGGTTATCGTCGACGATCAGAATGTTCATGCCCCCCCCCCCGCGGGCGGCCGGTTGCCGTCTAGAGATACTGAGCTATCTGCGCTACAAAGGTCTCCGGAACAATGGGCTTCTCGATATACCCAGAACAACCGAGGCGAAGGGCCTTATCGCGATCGCCCACCATGGCGTAGGAGCTGACGGCAACGATGGGAATTTGGGCGGTCTCGGGCAGAGACTTGATCCGTTGAATGGCCTCGTAGCCGTCCATCTCGGGCATGTGAATATCCATGAGGATCAAGTCCGGGCGCTGCGCCTGGGCTTGCACGATCGCCTCGAACCCGTCGCGCGCGGTGATGACCTCATAGCCGTGCTTATCGAGCAGAAACACCGACAGATAACGGCTCTCATCATTGTCCTCGGTTACCAGGATTTTCTTGCTCATCTGTTTTCGCCCACGCCAAGCGGTAGCGTCAAGGTAAACCGCGAGCCCTTACCGTATTCGCTCTCCGCCCGGATGTCCCCGCCCAAGAGCTCGGCCAGCCGACGGCTCAGGTGCAGCCCGAGCCCCGCGCCTTCATAGCGGCGCCGGGCGGAGCCGTCCACCTGCCGGAAGGCCTCGAAGAGCAGCGCCATGTTCTCGGGCTTGATCCCGATCCCGGTGTCCATCACATGGAATTCAAGCGTCTCCCCCCTGGCGACGCAACGGATGCGGACCTCGCCCTCTTCGGTGAATTTAACCCCGTTATGGGCCAGATTCAACAAGATCTGAAAAATCCGCTTGCGGTCGCTCCAGACTTCGGGGAGCGGCGCGGGGATGTCGCTCACCAACTTGAGCGTCCTTTCAGCTACCGCGGGCGCCAAGCTCGCGATCACTTCCGCGATGACTTCTTCGCACCGGAACGGCTCGCGCTGGACCTCCGCGCGGCCCGATTCTATCCGGGAGAGGTCCAAGAGATCATTGATGAGCGTCAAGAGATGCTTGGCGGAGCCATAGACCATGGAGATCTGCTTGTGCTGCTCCGCGTTGAGCTCGCCAGCGATACCTTGCTTGAGGATCCCCGTGAATCCGATGATCGAGTTGAGCGGGGTCCGAAGCTCATGGCTCATGGTGGCCAGGAACTCGGACTTGAGCCGGTCGAGCTCCTTGAGCCGTTGGTTGGCTTCCTGCAACTCGCGGGTGCGCTCGGCGACCCGCCCCTCCAGATCCTCGCGCGCCGCTTCGAGCATCCGCCGCGCCTGCTCGTGCTGCGCGATCTCCAGGGCCAAGGCGGCCAGATCGGCGACGGACCCGGCGAAGTTCTGCTCATCCAGCGTCCAACGGCGCGCGGGGCCTATGTGTTCATGACAGACGATCCCGACAAGCTGAGCTCCACGGCGCACCGGCGCATCCAGCATCGAAGTGATGCCCAAGGGCACGAGATAGTCGCTATCAAACTCGCTAGTGCGCGGATCGTTGCGGGCGTCATCGGCGGCCAGGGCCCAACATCCCCGTAGCGCCTGGAAATACGCGGGATACTCCGCCACGCTGAGCTCTCCGCCCACGCTGTGCCGGTCTTGATCGCTTTCGTAGATCTCCAGGCATTCCAGCTTGGTCTGATCATCGCTGAACCTCCACACGCTGACGCGCGCCACCCCGAGCGCCCAGGCCGCCCGCTCGGTCAGCTCCTGCATCGCCCGCCGGAGATCCAAAAAACGAATGACCCGCTCACCCGTCAATGCCATCAGCGCAGCGGTTTGCCGCTCCAAGCGTGCTTCGCTCGCGCGCAGGGATCGCTCCGAGTGTTCACGGCTCTCGATTTCCTGAGCGAGCGCCCCCGCCATTCGTTGACTCCTCTGCGTGCGCCGTAAGCTGGAACCCAAAAAACTGCTGGTCACGGCAAACATCAGCAACAAGCAGGTCGCCACGGACCAGGCGGCCCATGGAAGCTGCGTCAACTCCCGCACCAGAAAAAACCCCAAACCCATGAACACAAGTCCCAGGACTACGGTGATGAGCAAAGGTGCATAGAGCCGCCGGCCGGCGCGGCGCTCGCCAGCGGCGGACCTAGGCGAGTCGGCGGATGGGCCTGCCTGGTCGCGAGTCTTGCCCATGGGAAAACCGCGCTCCGCGGCTAATCCTCCGCCAATGCCTTCGGGACCCTGTGCGTCTCGATGTGGCCGCACCCCGGCTGTAAAACGGCCCACGATTCGGGCAAGCGGATGCCGACGACAGCGCCGGTCGGCATGAGCTTTTCCCGCGTCTGCAACCCGCCCGTGCCTGCGGCGAGATAAGCAACCAGCTCTTCCAAGCCCGGGTTATGGCCCACCAGCAATAGCCGTTGGGTTTTCTCCGGACAACGCGCGAGCACGTTCAGCAGGGTCGTGACGTCTGCGGCGTAGATCGCGGGCTCCCAATGAATCTGGCCCTTCTTGATAGCGAGCGCCTCGCAGACCAGGAGGCAGGTCTGGCACGCGCGCACGGCCGGTGAGCTCACGACCCGGTCCGGGATCAACGCTTGCTCGCGCAGCCAGCGTCCCATGCGCGGTGCGTCGCGCTCCCCGCGCTTCGCTAAGGGGCGGTCAAAGTCCGATCCCGGACCGCGGTCCCAATCGGATTTCGCATGCCGCATCACCAACACGTGCCGCGCCGCACCCGCTGCCGTCATCGCACGCGCGCCTCGCCATGCGGCTCGGCCTCTTCACGCCCGCAAGCATCGGCACCGTTCACCCATTGCTGCCGATAGTCAAGGTAATCGTAGCGCTTTTTGAGCACGATCCTGCCCGTGCTTTCCTTGGCATAGATTCCTGGGAGGTTGATCCCGTTGAAGCGCGAAGCCTTGACCAGGCTATAGGCACCGATGCCGTCGAAGGTGATCCGATCTCCCACCCCGAGCAGCTCGCTGAATTCGTAGTCCCCGAAGAGATCGCCCGCGAGGCAGCTCGAGCCGGCGATGAGGTACCGATACCGCCCGCCACGTACCGCTTCCCGCAAGGCCGGGCTCGTCTGATATTCGAACACTTCCGGCAGATGCGCGACGGTGGTGTCCAAGACAGCCACTTGGCGGCCTTCGCTAGGAAACACATCGACCACGCTAGCGATGAGACAGGCCCCTTCTCCGACCACGGCCTTACCGGGTTCGAACAGCACTTCCAACCCATAGCGCCGTTGCAAACCTCCCACGATGCGCGCGAATTCCTCGACCGCTTCCGGGCGATCGACATAATAACCGCCGCCGAGATTGATCCACTCGAGCCTCGAAAGCCATGCGCCGAGCACGTTCTCAACCCGTGCGAGCGTGGCGGCGAGCGGGCTGAGATCACGCGCCGCGTGCATGGTGTGAAAGTGGACACCGCTGAGCCCGGCAAGATCGGCGCCGCCCGCGTCCAAAGCGCTCCTGACGACGCCGAGCGCGGCGCCGAGTTTGGAATACGGCCGACAGGGGTCATAGCGCGGATCGCCGAGATGCGAGACACCGGGATTGATGCGCAATCCCCGGCGCCCGCCCGCGAGCTGCCCGCGCTCGCGGCAGCGCTGCCATTGCGCGAGGGAATTAAAACTTACATAGTCGCAGCGCCGGGTGATCTCGGGCAACTCGTCCGCTCTTAATCCGGGAGTCGTAATGTGAATCACGCCCTTATCGGCGAGCACCTCGCGCGCTAACCTGGCCTCGAACAAGGAGCTCACAGAGAACCCGTCGAGCAGTGGCCGCAGGCACTCGAGGATATCGACGAACGGTAAGGCTTTGATGGAGAATAAGAGCTTGAAACCCCTCTCCTCGCGGAGGGGCGCGAGCCAAGACAAGGCCCGGCGCAGAGCCGCTTCGTCGTAAACAAAGGCGGGGGTAAGGATAGAGACACTCATGCAACCGATGACCTTTGTGGTAATTTCGCACGCTGGAAAACGCGGACTAAGGAAACTCTGCAAGTGTGTCGCGAGCAAGCCCAGATGCGCGAAGCCGCGGAGCGAGTCGCGAGACATATCAGGTAGATAGGCGAGCGACGAGCGAGCACGCGACAAAGCAGATAGGCTGCCCAGCAACTCTTGCAGAGCTTCCCTAAAAGATAACACAACATGAGGGACCGTGCGCCTTTAAGCGGCATGCTCTGAACCCATCAGCACTCGTGAATGACGGAGAACCCAATGCCCGAGAGCCCGCTTGACGATAACGCGCGACCCGCCGCCATCGCGGTGAGCGCCGCATTCAAGAGCCTCAGCCTGGCCGCGATCGCCCGCGTCAATCCGGGCGAGGAGATCCGCGTCCGGCCGATAATGGATGGGACTCAAGACCTATTCGAGAAAACCTTGCGGCTTTTGGATCAACACCAGGCGCCGGCCGAAACCCCGGCGAGCGCCGAGGCGTCGGAGCCGGACCGTTTCATACCGGAACACCAAGACCTTCGAAAACGCTTCCTTTACGCCGAGGCCGTCGGCGGTTATGCGACCTTGAGCGATCTCATCGACTCCTACTCGCCGGGCTACAAATTCTATGACCAATTCGACAAGAACGGCGCGGATGCGACCTTGACCCCCGCCACGGTTCGGACCCTGGAGAGCTACTTCGCGCGCATGAGCGACGCGCTCGCGCACGCCCACGATTATCTCCATAAACACGCCGCGCAGGATTTTGACCACGCGGAGATCGGCGAGCTGCACGAGATCATGATCCGCTCCCGCGAGCGCGCGCGTAAAGTATCCGCCATTCTGGGCCATCATCTAATGCAAGAGATCGAGCGCGCCGTGGAGATGTTAAACGCGATCTGTGAGAAGATCCGCGCCGTTGAGAAGGGGATCAACGGCATCTTTCTGGTCGAAAGCGAGATCATGTTCGTGCCGACGACCGATCTCATCGAATGCATCAATAACATTTTTAAGGGCGTGGGTAACCCTTACCTCACGAGCAAGATCGACGGGCTGCTGTTGCTTGCGGCCAGAAACCTGATGATCGAGGTGGTTTCGTTTTATTCCTACTACGGCAAGGAACAAATCTATCATAGCTATAAGAAAAGCGGCGGCAGGCTCGGTAACTCCACGATCAGCCGTGTCATCCGCAAGGAGATGAAGACCGTGTTCGATGCCTGCAAGGAGAAAAACAAACTGGTATTAATCCGGGTGATGAAGGGGGCCGAGCGCAGCTTCGAGCTGTCGATCGAGGCCATCCAGCGCGAGGCGGAGCGCACCGCCGTTCAAGCTGTGCGAGCGATCCTGCCCGCACCCGCACCCCTCGGCCCGCCGGCACCAAAACGCGGTTGGCTGCAAACCGTGCTGGCACGCTTATTCGGCCGCTGACCGGCCCCGCGCCTCGCCATAGGCACATTCCGGTCCGCCGAACCCATGCTAGCCCTCTCGATCAAAAACCTCCACAAGACCTACAAAAACGGTTTTCAAGCCTTAAGAGGGATCGATCTAGAGGTAGAAAGCGGTGATTTTTTTGCCTTGCTCGGCCCGAACGGCGCGGGCAAGTCGACGACCATCGGAATCATCATCGGCCTGGTCACCAAGTCCGGCGGATCGGTAAGCGTCTACGGGCATGACATCGACGATGAGATCGAGGCGGCCAAGACGCACATCGGACTCGTGCCCCAAGAGATCAATTTCTCCCAATTCGAACCGGTCATCGATATCGTCGTCAACCAGGCCGGTTACTATGGCCTGGAACGCACCCTTGCTAAACAACGCGCCGCAAAGTACTTGAAGGCGCTAGGGCTATGGGAGAGACGAAATGATCGCTCTCGTACACTGTCGGGGGGCATGAAGCGACGGCTGATGATCGCCCGGGCGCTGGTGCACGAGCCCAAGCTTCTCATCCTGGATGAACCGACGGCGGGCGTGGACATCGAGCTGCGGCGTTCGATGTGGGAATTTCTGCGCGCAACCAATCTCAACGGCACGACGATCATCTTGACCACGCACTATTTGGAAGAGGCCGAGCGCCTGTGCCGCAAAATCGCCATCATCGACCAAGGGGAAATCATAGAAAATACGTCGATGAAGCGCCTGCTAGCGCAGCTCAACATGGAGACCTTCGTTTTGGACATTCGCCAGCATCTCATAGAGCCTCCCCTCGTCAACGGCTACCATCTGCGCTTTGTCGATGAGACCACGCTCGAGGTCGATGTCAGCAAGGCCTTGGGCATCAATGAGCTGTTTCGCGGACTCTCCGAACGGGGGGTCGAGGTTGTCAGCATGCGCAACAAGGCCAACCGGCTCGAAGAGCTCTTCATACGCTTACTCGACAAGTCCGCTAGTAATGCCCATGCTTAGCGGCATGGCAAGGCGCTACGCCATCGCCTATCGGACCATCGTCATCAAAGAGGTGGCGCGGTTTCTGCGGATTTGGGTGCAAACGATTCTGCCCGCGGCCATCACCATGACCCTGTATTTTCTTATTTTCGGGAACCTCATCGGTCCGCGTATCGGCGAGATGGAAGGGTTCCACTATGTGCAATTCATCGCGCCCGGAATCATCATGATGGCGGTCATCACGAATTCCTACGCCAACGTCGTATCGTCGTTTTTCGGCTCCAAGTTTCAAAAGCATATCGAGGAGATGCTGGTCGCACCCATCCCGAACTGGATCATCATGGCCGGATTCATTACCGGTGGCGTCGCGCGCGGATTATGTGTCGGTATCGTGGTCACGGCTGTCGCGCTCTTCTTTACCGATCTCCACGTTCATTCCCTCACCGTGATGGCCTCCACGATCCTGCTCACGGCCATGCTGTTTTCACTGGGCGGGCTCATCAACGGGCTGTTCGCCCGCAACTTCGACGACACCTCGATTATACCCACCTTCGTGCTCACGCCGCTTACCTATCTCGGCGGGGTCTTTTATTCCATCACACTCCTGCCCGAAACGTGGCAGATAGTCTCCTTCGGGAATCCGATTCTCTATATGGTCAACGCCTTCCGCTATGGGGTGCTGGGCGTGTCCGACATCCCCTTGCCCGCCGCTTATGGGGTGATTCTACTTTTCATCGCGGCCCTCTGGCTGCTCGGCTTGCGTTTATTCAATCAGGGGACCGGGATAAAGACTTGATAGTGCCGCATGCGCGCGCTCCGACTACGCCTCCAGAAAACCGGCCCCGTGGAAATTCCTTGGGCCGTCCATCCCGATCCGGACGGTAGCCGCAAACGCGAGATGGCGCGACGAAAGTATGCTGGGTGGCGAACGCCGATGCGTGTCCTGCGGCGCGCCCTGCTCGCCTTTTTCCTGATCCCCGTGCTCCTCGTGCTGTGCCTGCGCTGGTTCGATCCGTGGGTGACGAGCTTCATGCTGCGCGATCTCACCCTGGCCCTTGTCGAAGGGCGCGAGGATCATGCTTTTCACTACCGCTGGGCCGATTGGGAAAAGATTTCTCCGCATGCGAAGCTCGCCGTGGTGGCCTCCGAGGATCAGAAGTTTCCGCAGCACTTCGGTTTCGATCTCGATGCCATCGCGCAGGTCTGGCGCGGTAACCGGCTCGGCGGCCGCATGCGCGGGGCAAGCACCATCTCCCAGCAACTCGCGAAGAATCTGTTTCTCTGGCCCGGGAAAAGTTATCTGCGCAAAGGCCTCGAAGCCTATCTCACGATACTAATCGAAGCGCTCTTACCCAAGCGCCGGATCCTGGAAGTGTATCTCAACGTGATTCAGTTCGGGGACGGTGTCTTCGGGATCCGGGCCGCGAGCGAGACGTACTTCGGCAAACCACCTGCTATGCTGTCGGCGCGTGAGGCCGCGCTCCTTGCGGCGGTGTTGCCGAATCCCGAGCGCTACCGCGCGGCCCCACGTCCCTCGCCGCATGTTCAGGCACGCCAGGCATGGATCTTAAGACAGATGACGCGCCTCGGCGGGAGCACATACCTGGCGCAGTTGTGAGGGATGCTTGAGGTAACCTAAGGAAGTCGGACAGTCAATAATCATAGGAAAGCTTTTTCATGAAAGCGTTTTTCATACTCGTGCTGATCACCTACGTTTCATCGGCCTCGGGCGCACCGACCGAACGGGTATTCGTCACCAATGAACACGGTAATACAGTCTCGGTCATCTCCGGTGGCACGCTAAGAGTCGAAGCCACGATCGCGGTCGGCAAGCAACCTCGCGGGATCGGGCTCGCCCCGGGCGGAAGCGCCCTGTACGTAGCGCTCGGGCGGGAAAATGCGATCGCGGTTATCGATCCGAAGACCCTGAAGGTGCTACGCAAGATCTCCTCGGGCGATGATCCGGAAGCCTTCGGCGTGCATCCGAACGGCAACATCTATATTTCCAACGAAGATGCGGCCAAGGCCTCGGTGATCGATCCGGCGAGCGCTAAGGTTATCGCCGAGATCCCGGTGGGTCTCGAACCCGAAGGCGTCGCGATTTCTCCCGATGGCAAGCAAGTGATCGTAACCAGCGAATCGACCAACATGCTGCACATCATTTCCGTACCGGAGCACAAAGTGGTCGCGAACATCTTGGTGGGCGCGCGCCCGCGCGCCGCGGTTTTCGCGCGCGACGGGAAAACCGCCTACGCGACCTCCGAAATCGGCGGTGAGGTCAAACGGGTGGACATGGTGGCCCACAAGGTGCTAAATAAGGTGCCGCTCGGAGATGACAAGATCAAGCCCAAGGACGTGCTACTCAGCAGGGACGAGACGACGCTCTATGTCGCCGGCGGCCGCGCCAACCGGATCATCGTCCTCGATGCAGAGACCTTGCAGGTCAGGACCCGCATCCCCGTAGGCGAACGGGTGTGGGGCCTGGCCCTGACGCGTGACGGGCGCCGTCTTTATTGCACCAACGGTGTCAGTAACAGTGTCTCGGTGATCGACACCGCCACCAACAAGGTAATACAGACGATCGCCGTGGGCGAAGCACCTTGGGGGGTCGTCATCGACGACTGAGAAAACTCACTCGCGATCGCGTTTATGCCGCTTGGTTCAGCGTATTCGCCCAAGCAACGCTTGCGAGATAGATCTGCCCGATTTGGTAGACCTTGAGGTTCTGGTAGGCTACTTGATCCAGATTCCAGCTCTCGTAATTAACGGCGCAATCGAGCGCCTGCCCGGCATCGCCTGTCCTGTAGACGAGGGCATTCGTAATTTCCTCGGAAAGCGGTAAATCACGCGCGATTTGCTCCAGCGGGGCATCCAACATCTCATCTAACAGAGACAGCAAGCCCACCAGGAAATACCGTTCCGAAGGCTTGCCGCATTGCAGCGCCAGAAGCTCGCACATCTTCGCACGAATTAACGCGATGAAGGTCAATTCGTCGGGTGAATACTGCGCCGTGGTCAAGGAAAGCAGGTCGACCCAACGGCGGATGTCCGCAGCGCCGAGGCGGGTAAGCGCCTGCCGGATCGAGTCGATGTCGCGCCGCGTGTCATGCGACTCCGCGTTCGCGTAGCGTAACAGCTTATAGCTCAGCGCCACGTCCAAGGACACGGCTTGGGAAAGCGCGTCGATATCGAGGGCCGGCGCTTCGAGCGCAGCGAGCACCTGAACGATGGCCCGATGATGGGTTTCCAGGCGGCGGCCGCGCGTGATCTTGGGCCGATCAAAGTGAAACCCTTGAAAGTACTCGAAACCGAGCTCACGGTATAAGGTGTACTGGTCATCCGACTCGACCTTTTCGGCAAGCAATTTGGCCCGGTAGGGCTGGAGCAGTTTGACCAGATCCGCGAGCTCCTGAGGGGATTGCTGCAGAATATCAATCTTGATGATGTCCGCGACCTCGATGAGCGGCCGCCACATCTCCGAGAAGACGAAATCGTCCAGTGCGATGTGGTAGCCTTGGCGCGCCAGATTCTGGACGGCCATCACCACCGGTGTGTCGATGCGGACGGTTTCCAGGACCTCCACGACGACCCGATCCTTCGGTAACAACAGCGGCACGCCATCGATCAAGTTGCGCCGCGCGAAGTTGATAAAGGCGCGATGCGGCCCAACCAACCGATCGAGCCCCTGCTCAAGCAATGCATCGACGACCACCTGATTGCTGACGAGGGCGCCCACCATCGTGTCGGCCGGATCGACGGTGACATCGCGAACCAGGAGCTCATAGCCGAACACGCGTAAATCACGATCAAAGATCTGCTGGCGGCCTATTACGAAATCCGGCATGGGGGGTCTCTACATCAACTCGGTTGCGATTGTCGCCCGCTATCCTCGCATATGCTTTAGGATCGCGCCACAATCCCGGAAATTGGCAACCCTTGATCCCGGTCAATGCTTTAATTGGATTTCGTACTAAACTCTAAATTATTCATTCTCCGGAAATATCAAGGAGACGACCATGCCCGTGGCAAAGCTTAAGGATTTCTTAGACCAAAATCAGGTGAAATACATCACCATCGCTCATTCGCGCGCGTTTACGGCCCAAGAGATCGCCCAATCGGCGCATATTCCCGGAAACGAATTAGCCAAAGCCGTAATGGTGAGAACCGACGGCCGTTTGGCCATGGCGGTTCTGCCGGCGTCGTACCAGATCGACTTTGACCGCCTGCGGCAAGGCGCGGGGGCCTCCAGCGTGGAGCTCGCGAGCGAGAAGGACTTCCAGGATAAATTTCCGGGCTGTGAGCTCGGCGCCATGCCGCCGTTCGGGAATCTCTACGCCATGGATGTCTATGTGTCGCAGCGGCTTACCGAGGATCGGTACATCGCCTTTAGCGCCGGCTCCCATACCGAGCTGATTAAGCTTTCGTACGCGGACTATGAGCGCTTGGTCCGCCCCATAGTCATCGACTTTTAGAAGACCCCCGGCCGCCGCGCCTTGCAAAGCGCAGGCTAAGGAAGCTCTCCAAAAGTGTCGCGAGCAAGCCCAGATGCGCGAAGCCGCGGAGTGAGTCGCGAGACATATCAGATAGATAGGCGAGCGACGAGCGAGCACGCGACAAAGCAGATGGGCTGCGCAGTAACTTTTGCAGAGCTTCCCTAAGTGCATGAACCAAGCGGTAATACGATCTCTATGAAGATCAGCAGGATGATGATCCACTCGAGGACTTCCATCCGGACCGCCGCCAAGCGATCGGCCATCTTCTCGTAAATGCTCTCGAGCGTATCCAGCTTGCGCAGAATACTCGAATCCCATTCGGCCAGATGGAAGCGTTGGGACACCAGGCGGTAAACGCGCGCGAGATATTGGTCGCCTAAAAGCTTCAAGGCGTTATTTACCCCCTCGAATAAGATCGCGCCGTCCACCTGCAGTTGCCCGATGTGCTCGAGATCCGTGCTGGGCCTCAAAACCTTGATAAAGCGTTTGTAGGACCGGGCGAGGCTGTCATAAGCGCGACCCAAGGCCTGATCGAGACGCGAGTCCAGGTAGCGCATCTCCACCAGCTCGACGTTGGCGAATTCCAGCACCGCCCGGACGTCATCCCCATTGGCATCAAAAAGTATGGAGGCGTGCCAATCGATGATCGCCAGGTCGCCTGGGCCGAAGGAGATGCGATGGGAAATCGCGTCGCTGACCTCTTCTTCGGATAACTCACCTCGTTCAGCGCGCAGGATCTGAGCGAGTTGCTGGGCGCGAGACAAATAAAAACCTTTTACGTCGACGGGCTCGCCGAAGGACTCGATTTCGAAAATCACATAATCTTCTACAAATTCCGCGATGCTCTGGCGATCGACCGCTGCGGCTATGACCTGGAGCAGCCGCTCGACCCGGCGCCGCGCGTCGGCCAATAGCTGGGCGTTGTCATACAGGGTTTCGCTGAGATCGAGCAAGAAGGCGAAGGGCCCGATGAGCGGGATGCTGTAGGCAACCAAAACGGCGCCGAAATCGTATAGGACCAGGTCCACGTTGGAACGCGTCTCGATGGCTCCGAGCAGAAGCGGCGCCGTCTCCTCGGAGACCCGCAGCGGTGCGGGTCGATAGTCAAAATACGGCGGCGCCCGGCGTTTGTGCCGGAGCGCGGCGCGCTCGGTGGCGACGATGCGCTGGGTACGATCGAGATCGATGGCCACCGCCACATCGAAGGCGAATAAGGCATAGCAACTACCGCTCTTTATCTCCATGCGCTGATCGCAATTCGGGCGTATAGCACGTTGCGCTCGCTGCCACCGACCGGATGCCCTTGCACCGCGAGCCCCTTCTCAATAGCCGTGCGCCGTAAGGTACTGTTCGATATCTTCCCGCGCGAAGCCGAGCTTGCGCGCCACTCTGTCCGCATGGCTGACCTTGGAGATCCCATCTACGAGGCGGTAGGTGGGCGCTTCGTGGTTAAAATCGACCTGCCGGTACAGTCCGATCCGATCCTTGCGAAAACGCTCGACCAGCTCGTGGTTATGGGTGATAAGAATCGTCGTATTCCCGATGCGCCGGAAGCCGTTCAAGATCGCATGCGAGATCGTGAGCTTTTCCTCGTAGGTCGTCCCCTCGGCCATCTCATCGAGGATCACGAGCGAACGCGGCGTGGTGGCGAGGAAGATCTCCTTGGTGCGCTGTAATTCCGTCCCGAAGCGGCCCTCGAGATCGGCGAGCGAACCCGTTTCCGGCGTTTGATAATAGATGCGATCGGCGACCGCCATCTCGGCGTCCGCCGCCGGCACATAACACCCGATCTGCGCCAAGAGCTGCACCTGGGCGAGGGTCTTGCAGAAGGCCGTCTTGCCGCCGCTGTTCGGACCCGTGACAAAACCCAAACGCGCCGCGCCGAGGTCGATATCGTTGGCGACGTAGGCCGGATTGCTTTTGGCCAAGACCGGATTTCTTACCTGCTTAAGGGCCAATCTATGGCGGCCCGCATCGAGGATCCGCGGCAATACCATGGCGCTCCCGAAGCCGTTGGCATACTGGTGGAACGCGAGCAACTCGTCGATCGCGCCCAGCGCGCCCAGGGTGTTTTGCGTCTCCTCGGCCTCGCGGAACCGATCTCGCAGCGGATAAATGAAGCTATCGCGATCGAAACTACCCACGGCCGGCACGTAAAACAGGAGCAAAGGCAGCAGCGAAACCATGAGCACCGGATTGGCCGGCGTCGCGATGTAAGCGGCTAGCCAGGGGTTAGTCAGCACGAAATACCCAAGAGCGGCCGCCCCCAGCAGCAGCGGTTTAAACAGCGACGGCCGAAAGCGGATCGCCGGCGAATAGCGGCGTTTCTCGCTGCCGAGCTTCAGCCCACGCTCGGTGAGGTACACCGGACCGCGCATCATACCATGTGCGGCCGTAGCCTCGTAACCGCGGATCGCTTCCACCCGTGCCGCAAGGTAGGGGCTTTCGGGCGTCGGCAGATGCCGCGCGTCGCCGGTGAGCCCAAGCACAAAGCGCGTGCCGCGCTTGTAGGCCGCATAGCCGTAACCTTCATACTCCATCTTGTTCGGTGTGGCCCCCAGAAACCCCATGAAGCTACCGAAGAGTAACTCGTAAAAAGGCTGCTCGTGGACTGCGGCGGCCCGGACAAACTGCTGCAGCCGCTCTCGTAGCACGGCGTTCGATGCGAGCTCGCGCAGCGCCTCGTGTTTGGAACGGATCGCCTCTGATGAGACCGAGGGGTAGGCTAGAGAATGATACAGGGTGGCCTGCCCGGCGCGGGTAAGGCAGCCGTTGATGGCATCGAAGATCCGGTCCACCTCTAAGATCCGGAAGCTTGCGGCATCGAGCACCCCCTGGCGGAGGCCGCCGAGCGCGCGCACCGAGCTTGTGACATCGCGGTTCCGCGCGATGCTCTCGTAGAAATCTCTTACGGCTTCACTCATAGTCCGCCCCCGAGAGTCAATTTAGATTTCGCCACCACGGGGTATGCAACCCGTGGGGCGACCAACGGGGAGAGCTGCGCTTCTCCCCTTTGGAAACCCCATCGCTAAGGTCCTCGCGGCAAGACCGCGGGGAATAGATCTTATCGATGGGTATTGTATGCCAGCGGGTTGACTAAATCGAAAGGTACGCCCCCGCGGTCAAAACGATTGCAAAACTGCGTGAGATGAGAATAATAACGCCGCCATGAGCGCGGATATCCTCATCGACGTGCAACACCTCTACCGCTACTACGGCGAGGTCTGCGCCGTCAATGACGTGAGCTTTTCGGTCCGCCGCGGCGAGGTTTTGGGTTTTCTGGGTCCCAATGGCGCGGGTAAAACCAGCACCATGCAAATGATCAGTGGAACCCTGGCCCCAAGCGCCGGCGGCATCACGGTCGGCGGTATCGATATCCTCGAATCACCCAAGGCGGCCAAAGCCAATCTCGGCTATCTTCCCGAGCATCCCCCCTTGTATCGGGACATGACCGTCGACGAATACCTCCTTTATTGCGCGCGGCTGCATCGGATCCACCGCCATCAATGCGGCGCCGTGCTCGCCAAAACCAAGTCGCGCTGCGGCTTAGGGGACGCCGGACAGCGGCTCATCGATAACCTGTCGAAGGGCTATCAGCAACGCGTCGGAATAGCGCAGGCGATTTTGCATGCGCCCGCGGTGCTGATTCTCGATGAACCGACGGTCGGGCTCGACCCCATCCAGATCCGGGAAATCCGGGATCTCATCGGCGAGCTGCGCGGCGATCACAGTGTCATCCTCTCGACCCATATCCTTCCCGAGGTGCAAGCCGTCTGCGACCGGGTGCTGATCATTCACCAAGGCCGCCTGGTGCTGGACGATTCCGTGGAGCGCCTGACGCGTCAACAGTCGGTGACCGGGCTTCGCATCGCCCTGCGGCAACCGCCCGATGTAGCGCACCTGCAAGCCATCGCGGGCGTGGAACAGGTCGAGCGATTGGACTCCAACCGCTTTGTTCTGCGCCATCCGCCGGATCGCAATCCCACGGATGGCGTGGTCGATCTCGCGGTCGAGCGGCGCTGGGGCTTATTCGAGCTTGTTCCCGAAACCCGTTCGCTGGAAGAGACCTTCGTGCACCTGACCGCCGGTGAGAGGCTGACAGGAGTAGAGCAGGAGGCACCCCCGTGATCGCCGTCATCGCCGATCGCGAGTTCCGCGCACTTTTCGGATCGCCTTTGGCATGGGCGATCCTGGCCGTCGTTCAGGTGCTCCTGGCCTACATTTTTCTAACGCGCATCCAGCTCTTCGTGGAATTTCAGCCGCGTCTTTTGGGCCTGGAACGCTCTCCAGGACTGACCGATATTGTCGTCGCCCCGCTCTTCGGCAGCGCCGGCATCGTGTTCCTCCTGGTCGCGCCCATGCTCACCATGCGCATGATCGCCGAGGAACGGCGGAACGGGACCTTGCAGCTCCTCTACGCCGCCCCGGTCTCCATGCTTGAGATCGTGCTTGGGAAATTCCTCGGACTCATGGCCTTTTTCCTGGTGACCTTGCTGATGATCGCCGCCATGCCGCTGTCGCTGCTTCTGGGCGGCGGCCTCGACCTCGGACAGTTCGCTGCGGGATTTTTGGGTCTCGGTTTGCTCGTGGCGGCGTTTGTCGCCGTGGGCCTGTTTCTGTCTTCCGTGACGGACCATCCCACCGTCGCGGGGATCTCCAGCTTCGGCGCGCTCTTGCTCCTTTGGATCATCGAGTGGCCCGGCGGATCCGAGGAAGGCACGGGCCTTTTTGCCTACTTATCCATGGTGCGTCACTTTCAATCCTTGCTCAAGGGGGTGTTCAATTCGGTGGACGTGTTTTACTACCTGCTACTGATCGCCGTGTTCCTGATTCTCACCATGTGGCGGTTGGACGCGGACCGGCTGCAACACTAGGGCACGAGACATTTGATGCTGATCTCCGCCAAGACCCGCCGTCATCTCCGCATCAACAGTACGCTTTTCGCCGCGTTCCTCATCGGGATCGCCGGCATGCTCGCGTGGCTCAGCACCCGCTATAGCATCACGGCCGATTGGACCAGCACCGGCCGCCATACCCTGTCGGAAGCTAGCGCGGCTCTGCTGAAACGCTTGGATAAACCGGTGGAAATAACGGCCTATGCCCGCGCCGATCCCGCGCTTCGCGATCTGATCCAGGACCTCGTGGACCGTTACCGCCGCGTTCAGCCGAATATCGCGCTGCGCTTCGTGAATCCCGATACCGCGCCTGACGAGCTGCGCGAGCGCGGCATCCGTGTGGACGGAGAGCTCGTGGTCCGTTATGCCGGCCGTGGCGAACAGGTTCAGGAACATAGCGAAGAAGCGTTGAGCAACGCGTTGCAGCGGCTGCTGCGCACCGAGGAGCGTTGGATCGTGTTCCTCGAAGGCCACGGCGAGCGCAATCCGCAAGGCGATGCCAACCACGATCTATCGCAATGGGCGCAACGTTTGACGAGCCGGGGACTTAAGGTGCAAGGGCTCAACCTCGGCGCCAACGCGGTTATCCCCGACAACACCTCCGTGTTGGTGATCGCGAGCCCGCAGGTCCGGCTCCTGCCCGGCGAGGTCGATCTCGTCCTGCGCTACCTCGACAGCGGCGGTAATCTGCTCTGGCTGACCGAGCCCGGCTCGCTCCAGGGCCTCGAAGGCCTTGCCGAGGCGCTCGGCCTGGTTCTGGAAGGCGGTACGATCGTGGACCCGGCCACGGCGCTTTTCGGCATCGACCATCCCGCCATGGCGCCGGTGACGAGCTACGGCCCCGAGATCCCCGTCGCGGGGTCGCGGTTTATCACGGTATTTCCCCACGCTCGCGCCATCAAGCTAAATCCCAAGGAGGGCTGGCGGGGCGCGCCCATTCTGAGCGTCGGATCACAAAGCTGGGCCGAGACAGGCAAGCTCGAAGGCGAGATCGCTTACGATCAAGGCAAGGATCTGAAAGGGCCGCTCGATATCGGCGTGCGCCTGACTCGCGAGCGGCCGGCGCGGGAAAAAAGCGCGGAAACACCACGCACCGCAACGGATAAGGACGCCAAAGAGACCGGCGAACAGCGCATTATCGTGCTCGGCGATGGCGATTTTCTATCCAACAGTTATCTCGGGAACAGCGGCAACCTCGACCTTGGTCTCAGGATCATTAACTGGCTCGCCACGGATGATATTCTCGTCGATGTGCCCGCCCACCGCAGCGTGGATACCAAGCTCGATCTTACCGATACCGAAAGCGCGATCATCGGCTTCGGATTCCTGTTCCTGATGCCGGCCTTGCTCGGGGGCATCGGGTTCTACGTGTGGCTGCGGCGCCGGCGCAAATAAACCGTGACGATGAGTGTTATAGGCGCGCGGCTGCGCCTCAATGCTATCCTGCTAGCGGTACTCTCAGTGCTTGTGTTGATCGCGATCTCGGAACCGGGCAAGCAAGAGGAAGCGCCCCGGCCGAAGCTGAGCTCCATCGCGCCGCAAAGCGTGAACAGCATCCGCATCACCCGTCCCGGCGGTGAAAACATTGAACTTCACAAGGAAGCCGGCCACTGGTTGTTGAAACAACCCTTCTCGGTGCGCGCCAATGAACCGCGGGTCCAGGCTCTACTCGACTTTTTAGCGGGCGAGACTCAAGACGCGTTCCCGGCCAAGGATCACGATCTCAAGCGCTTCGGCCTCGCAGAACCGGCGCTACGGTTGCGATTCGACGACTCGCTCTTTACCTTCGGAGACGCGAATCCCCTGAGCGCTCAGCGCTACGTGCTTCACGAGGACACGATTCACCTCACCGCCGACACGATTTACCCAACCTTAACAGGCGCGACGGAGGATCTCGCGACTCCGCGTCTCCTCGACGAGGGGACCGAGCCGGTCAAATTGACTTTGCCGAAATATGTGCTTTCGCGCGGCGCCAAGGGCCACTGGAAATTATCGTCGCCCGACCCGCGGATAAGCTCCGTCGCACTGCGAGAGCTGGTGGATGAGTGGCGGTATGCACAGGCTCCCACCGCCCGCCGAAAGCAAGAAAGAAAATCGCAAGGGACAATAAGGATCGAGTTTCAGGCAGGGCCACCGGTTCAGTTTGAGATCCTTGCGAAAAGCCCTGAATTTATCTTGGCGCGTTCCGATCTCGAGTTGGAGTACGCAATGCCCGCCGAGACGGGTCAGCGTCTGCTCGAACCTCAAAAGGCTGACAAGCCACCCGCGGCGGCGAAGAGGACACCCGCGTCGCCCGAAACGCCGATAGCCCCGCAACGATAGCGGCGTCGCAGTGCGTGCGCGGCCAAGCCCGGACCGATAGGACCAGATCCGCTTAAGCCGCCGCTTGACCCAAATGATCGGCGAGCACCACGCGATCGCGGCCTTCGCGCTTTGCCTGAGAAAGCGCGTGCTCCGCGAGCCGCAGCAATTCGTTCGGGTTCGTATCTATCTCGGGGACACGAGTAGCGACGCCGAGGCTTACGGTCACGTGGGGCGCGACAGTCGAATGGGCATGGGGTATGTCGAGCTGCGCTATCGCGGCGCGGATCGATTCCGCCAGGCTTATCGCGCCCATCTGGTTGATCTCGGGAAAAATCAGCCCGAACTCCGTTTCCCCGAAACGTGCGACTAGATCACCGGCGCGCTTGCCCACGGTGCAGAGTTTCTGGGCTATACGACGCAGGCACTCATCACCGGCTGCGGATCCGTATTCGACGCTGAAGCTGTTAAAACTGTCAACAGCGACCAAAACCAAGGAGACGGGTCTTCCGCTACGCTTGGCGCGTTGCCATTCTACCGGTAACACCTCGTCGAATTTGCAGCGGTCCGCGATCGCGATACCCGTCAAACTGTCCATCTGCATCATAGCGTTGTCCTAAACAGCGTTGCGGTATCAGAAGGCAATCCTTATACCTAGTAGTGCGTTTCTCGAATTCATTTAGATTTCGGCAGTCTTAAATCTGGCCTCGAAACGCTATACGTCGTCATACCTGCGAAAGCAGGTATCCATAAACTAACGCCGGTATCCTGGATGCCAGCTTCCGCTGGCATGACGGTAGGTTTTGGATCTCTATTCGTAAAGATTTAAATGAAACGCACTACTAGACCAAGGGAACCCCTCGAGTCCGCGGTGCAGAACGGGAAGCCTGCTTTACGCCATCATGCCGGCCACGCGCCGGCTAGCGCGTTAGCGTAGAATCCACACGAAATCCTCGCGCTGAATCCATGCCCGAACTCCCGGAAGTCGAAACCACGTTGCGCGGGATCACACCGTATCTTCTCGGCAACACCGTGGTCGCCGTGCTAGTGCGCGACGGGCGCTTGCGCTGGCCCGTTCCGCCAGAGTTGCGGCGTGAGCTGCCCGGCCGATCGGTGGCTGGGGTGCGGCGGCGCGGCAAGTATCTTCTCATCAGTTTTGAGCATGGGCATGTCATCCTTCACCTAGGCATGTCGGGCAGCTTGCGGATACTCCCGAGCGATACGCCACCGGAGAAACATGATCACCTCGATCTTGTATTAATTAATGCGCTTTGTTTGCGGCTACGCGATCCGCGCCGCTTCGGGGCCGTACTCTGGACCCGCGAACCGGCATTAACCCATCCGTTGCTGGCGAAGTTGGGGCCCGAGCCCTGGGATGTCCACGGTGATTATCTTCATCAACGGGCGCAAGGGCGGCGGCAAGCGGTTAAATCCTTTATTATGAACAGTAATACGGTGGTAGGGGTGGGGAATATCTATGCCAACGAGTCACTGTTCGCGGCCGGTATTCACCCGGCCCGGCCGGCGCGTAGCGTCTCGCGGCTACGTTATGCGCACCTCGCCAGCAGCATCCGCCGCGTGCTGGATGACGCTATCGATGCGGGCGGCACGACCTTGCGCGACTTCGTCGACAGCCGTGGGCGGCCCGGGTACTTTGCTCAAAACCTTGAGGTCTACGATCGCGGCGGCCTTGTCTGCCACCGCTGCGGCGGGTGCATAAGGCATAAGCGGATCGGTCAGCGCTCGGCGTATTTTTGCATCATGTGCCAGCGCTAGATCTGTTGCACGCTGTTTGACAACGACTGTAAGGCGTTGAACCGTCTGATTGCGCTCGATTGGCTGCGAGGATTGGTCATGGTGCTCATGGCCTTGGATCACGCCTCGATCTTCTATAATCCAGGACGGCTGGCGCTCGACTCGGCAACGACCTATACAGCGGGTGCACCCCTACCACCGGAGCAGTTTCTAACGCGATGGCTAACGCATCTGTGTGCGCCGACGTTCGTTTTCCTTGCCGGCACGGTACTCGCCCTCAGTATCCATCAACGCATGGCCCGCGGAGATCCGCCGAAACATATCGACCGGGACCTGTTGATCCGCGGCGCGGTGGTTGCTTCCTTCGACCTCGTGTTCGCCCCCCTCATCGGGGGCAAGTGGGTGTTGCAAGTCATGTTCGCCATCGGGGCGAGCATGGTGCTTATGGTCGCGCTGCGCCGTGTGGGTGATGCTTGGCTCTTGCTGCTCGCGCTGGTGTGGTTTCTAGGCGGTGAATGGCTTGCCACCCACTTTTGGGAGCCGAGCCAACGCGACCCACCGGTCGGGCTCGCCGTCCTCATGGCGGTATACTACAGTCCGCATCTCGTTATCCTCTATCCCGTACTGCCTTGGCTCGCGGTCATGGTGAGCGGATGGGTATTCGGGCGTTACCTGTCGAAGAAGGGCGCAAGGCCACCAAACTACCCTGTGAGGTTACTAGCCTTGCTGGGGGTCGTGCTGCTTTGGACCTATATCGTGGTCCGCGCAGCCAACGGCTATGGCAACATGGGGCTGTTACGCGACGATGAGGGCTGGGTGCAATGGCTACATGTCAGCAAGTACCCGCCAAGCCTGAGCTTTATGACGATCGAGCTTGGTTTAATGGCCTTGATATGCGGGGCGCTAATGGTTCTAGAACGCTACATCAAGCCGAGCCGCAACAATCTCCTGGTCGTCTTTGGCCAGACACCGATGTTCTTCTACTTCCTACATTTCTCGATACTAGCGTTATCAGCGAACGTGCTCGAGGTCGGCGGCGCGGGTGGACTCGCGTGGGCGTATGGTGCGGCGGGCATCGTCCTTACGGTTCTCTATCCCTTCTGTCGTTGGTATCGAAACTACAAGTTCGCGCATCCTCAATCCCTAACGCGTTATTTCTAGCGGTGACGAAATATTCCGCTGATTCTCATCCCCGCAGCACCCCCGTCTTCCCGTCCTCGACGACGAACGTCGCCAGGGTCGAGATGGGGGCCCCCGGCGTCTTCACGGTGTCCACGGCCTGCATTTCGACGATCGCGCGATCGCGCGACAGGCTGACGCGCGTATAGCCGCGCCGCGTGCCGTCGGCGAGCTTGATGTGCGGGTTTTCGGGCAGGTCCGCGGCGATGCGCGCGGGCGGCCTGCCGTCGGAACTGATGGAGGTGGTCACGAACTCCGTGGCCACGACCGGGGACCGGGGATCGTCGAAGTCGAGCTTGAGATCGGCGGCATAGAAGGCGTGGACGTCGCCGCCCAGCACGATCGGGTTCGAGACTGGCCGCGGGGCGAGCGAGCGCAAGAGGCGCGAGCGGGCCGCGGGGTAGCCGTCCCAGCCGTCGGTCCAGAACGACTGCCCGGGCCCGGGCGTCGGATCGAGCCGGGCCATGAGCGTCTGCTGGGCGAATATGTTCCAGCGGGCCCTCGAGCGGGCGAGCCCCTCGGTGAGCCAGCGTTCCTGCTCGGATCCGAGGACACTGCGGTTCGGATCGCTGCGCTCCGCACACGCCTCGACGGTGTTGGAACCGCCCCGTCCCGGTTTGGGGCAGGCTTGATAGTCGCGATACTGACGGCCATCGAGCAGATGGAATGCGCAGAGTCCCCCGAAGCCGACCCGCGAATAGAGCCGCATATCGGGTCCCCTCGGGCGCGCCCTCGCCGGCAGGGGCATGTGTTCGTAATAGGCCCGGTAGGCCGCCGCCCGGCGAGCCAGGAATTGCTCGCGCGGCGTGAGATCCTGGGAGCGGTCATTGGCGTAGTCGTTGTCGACCTCGTGGTCATCCCAGATCACGAGCCAGGGAAAAGCGGCATGGACCGCTTGCAGATCGAGATCGGATCGGTACAGCGCGTAGCGGTTCCGGTAGTCACCGAGACTTACGGGCTCCGCAGCCGTGTGTGCGCGGACCGGGTGTTTTCCCCAAGAGCCCTCGTAGATGTAATCGCCGAGGTGCACCACGAGGTCGAGCGCATCGCGGGCCATGTGCCGATAGGCCGTGTAATAGCCGTGCTCGTAGTGCTGGCACGAGGCGAAGGCAAAGCGGAGCTCCGTCTTCGCGGCACCGCGGGCCGCTGTGGTACGCGTCCGTCCGACCGGGCTCAGCTCCGAGCCTGCCCTGAATCGATACCAGTACCAGCGCCCGGGCGCCAATCCCGTCAGCTCGACGTGCACGGAATGGGCGTCCTCCAGTCTCGCCAAGGTGACGCCGCGCCGGGCGATGCGCCGAAAGCGTTCGTCATGGGCCACCTCCCACGCCACCCCGATGGGCAGGGCGCCCATCCCGCCACCGCGGAGCGGGTCCGGCGCGAGGCGTGTCCATAGCACCACGCCGTCCTCCGTGGGATAGCCGGAGGCGACGCCGAGCGCGAAGGGATAGCTTGCAAAGCGCGGCCCGGCGCGGACGATCGGGCTCGCGAGCGCGACCGCGCAGGCGAGCGCTCCGGTCAGGAACGCGCGGCGGGTGCATGAAGTGTCGTCAGCGTCTCCGGTCGTCGGGCTAGCCATGGCTTGCGCCCGGAGGCTACCACGAAACGGCCTGTCTTGCAGGCGGCGGCCGAAACCGGGAGCATTCCTAGTCGGGCTGTGTGATAGATCTTTCGTAGACTGGTTTAGGACCTGCCTTCACCTCCTCCGTTCTTCGATCCCTTTAGAGGTCGTTGACGACTCGAAGGGAGGCCCCTTATACTCAATGTCGTGTCGTGAAAAAAACAGACGTCCACTTCCGGCATCCAGCCTCCATGGCGGCGGAAGATCCGATGCTCACGCTGTATCAGTTTGAATGCTCTCACTACTGCGAGAAGGCCCGTTGGGCGCTCGACTACAAAGGGCTCGACTACCGCACGCGTAACCTGGTCCCGGGCCCCCACCGGCTGGTCACCGAGCGCTTGGCCCCGCGCAGCCATGTCCCGATACTCGTCGATGGGGAGCGGGTTGTTCAGGGCTCCTCCGAAATCATCGACTACCTCGACAAGCGCTACCCACGCGCCCGCTTGACCCCGGTCGGGGCGAGCGCGGCACAAGAGGCGCACGAATGGGAGCGCTACCTCGACCGCGAGATCGGGGTTGCGATCCGCTGCTGGTTTTATTTCCACGCCCTCCCCGAGCGCAAGCTCGCGACGCGCTTCCTCTTGCAGGGCGCGCCGTGGTACGGGGCTCCGCTCTATGCCCTCATCTTCCCGGTGGTGCGCCGCGCCATGCGCTCGCTCATGCGCATCGACGCCGAGAACGCCGCGCGCTCCGAGTCGCAACTCCGTACGGCCTTGGATCACCTGAACGAGGCCTTGCGCGGGCGCCGCTACCTGGCGGGCTCTGGGGGCTTTTCTAGGGCCGATCTCACCGCCTGTGCCTTGCTCGCGCCTTTGTGTCTCCCCAATACAGCCTATGCGCGGGATCTCCCAAAGGCCGTGGCCGCGTTTCGCGCCGAGCATGAGGCCGATCCTTTCTTCGGCTGGGTGGTCGAGACCTACGGCCGTTATCGCCACCGCGACCTTTGACGCCGGCCGCGAGCGCTCGGACGCGACACCGGTACGTCGGGGTGGAGTCGATTCCATTAGCGTGGAAGCCCCTTGTGAGTGTTCCGCCACATGGATGCTGTCGCCCGACCGCATGCACTACGATGGGACATCGACGCTTACGCGCTCACGATCATGGTGCGGCTGAGCCGCCTGCAAATGCGTCCGAGTGCGGCCTTCCTAGAATATAAATCGTCAAATCAACGCGTTACCAACATGGCCCCGGGATTGCCGTAAACCCGCACAGATCCGTCGCGCCGGGCCTGGTACCAAGGGCGAACGGAGCGGGCTGGTTGGACCGTAACGGCGCGGTCGAACGCCAGGGCAAAGACGCCTGTCCCGATTCAGCACTGGCTTTTAGTCAAAAGGATAGACGCCTATGACTCGCGCCGTTCGATCACGACATTATACCGCCGCGTTCGTGGGCCTTTTGGGCACGGGCGTGGCCGGACCACTCTACGCCGGGGACAACCTTATCGATGCGTTGAAAGGAGGGAAGGTAGACCTGTACCTGCGCTATCGCTTTGAATTCGTGGATGACGATCAGCCGCGCGTTATCTCCGGCACGCCACCCACGCTCAACGGGCCGCTCGATGCGGCCTACGCCAATACGCTCCGCACCGCGCTCGGGTACGGCACTGGGCTCTTCTATGACTTCGGGGCCTACCTCCAGTTCGAGGACGTGCGCGTGGCCGACAACGATGCCTACAACGACGGCGGCTCGAACGGGGTGTTCGACCAGGCCACGGTCGTGGACCCCGAGGGCACCGAGATCCACCAGGCCTATCTGCGCCACCTGGGGATCCCCTATACCACGCTAAAGCTCGGGCGTCAGGAGATCGAGCATCGCCCGCCGCCGTTGCACCGCTATATCGGCAACATCCTGTGGCGGCAGAATTGGCAGAGCTTCGATGCCGTCCGAACAATAAACGAATACCTGCCGGCGACGGTGATCGACTATGCCTATGCGTGGAATACCAACCGCATCTTCGGCGAGGACAATGAGCTCCCGGACCGCAGTGACTTTCGCATGGACAGTCACTTCATGAAAATTGACTACAGCGGGTTCCAGTACGGGAAATTCGAACAGTATACCTATTTGCTGGACTTCGAAAGCAATGCCTCAGAGGGGTTCTCGACAGCCACCTTCGGCCTGCGTTTCCAGGGCGCCTATGACCTCATCACCTACCCCGTTTCCATCCTCTACACCGGCGAATTCGCCCATCAGATGGACTACGCCGACAACCCCGCTGATATCACCGTCAATTATTATTTGGTGGAGCTCGGCGGGACCCATACCTTTATCGACAGCCCGCTCGAGGCAATCACCGTAAAGGGCAGCTATGAGGTGTTGGAAGGCGATGGCCTGGAGCTCGTGACCGGCTGCTGTAGCGGGCGCGTCGCCCGGGCCTTCCAGACCCCGCTCGGCACCAACCACGCCTTCCAGGGTTGGGCCGATCGGTTCCTGATCACCCCGGCCGACGGCGTCGAGGATCTCTACGTCACCTTGCAGATGAAGGTCTGGGGAGCCACTTTCATGGCCATGTGGCACGACTTGTCGGCGAATGACGCCGATTACGACTACGGCACCGAATGGGACCTCTTGCTGGAGAGGCCGATCGCCAACAATTTCCTGGTCGGGGTCAAATACGCCTATTACGACGCCTCGGGCGATGCGCTCAATCAAGCGCGCAACAGCATCTCGGGGCAAGCCTTCGATCTCGAAAAGGTTTGGGCCTATGTACAGTTTAAGTATTAGCTTTGCTTTTGGGTAAGACTGTGTATGTAAGTCATGAACGACTGCCTATGGTCAGCGACCTCCACGAGGGCCTCCGCATCATGCTGGTCGACGATTCCCCGGAACGGGCCGCGCAGATCGAGGAGGCGCTGACGCGTAACGGCTATCGGTTGGTTGCTCATGTAACGCCGGATTTGGAACTATATCGCCGGGTTCGTGAGATTGAGCCTGATGTGATCATCATCGATACCGACTCCCCTAACCGGGATACGATTGAGCACATCTGCTGCATCACCCACAACTCACCCCGACCGATCGTGATGGTTACCAACGATACAGACAGCCACACCATTCGCGCGGCGGTGAATGCGGGAGTGACGGCCTACGTGGTGGATGGCCTAAGCGCGAATCGGCTGCGACCCATGCTGGAGGTGGCCATCGCCCAGTTTGAGGAATACCACGCCATGCGGTGCGAACTGGAACGGGCCAAGCTCGCTCTCGCCGAACGCAAATTAATCGAGCGCGCCAAGGGTGTGGTGATGCGGCAGCGTCGGCTCGACGAGGAGGCAGCCTACAAGTCGATGCGCAAGATGGCCATGGACCGCAACGTACGCATGGCGGAATTGGCCAAGAGTATCATCGCGGCGGCGGAGCTGGTGGGACAGAAAACGTAGACGGGTTGGATGCGCTGGCCCGCGCCACGCAAGTCCGCAAGTTGCAGAACGGTGCGCGCTGCGCATCTATTAACTGTTTTCGGCAACCCAACGGCGGCTTGCGCACCGGACAAAGGCGTCCATACCCGGGAAGGAGCAAGATTCCCGTGGTTGGATGCCCTCTTTATTGGCAATCAATCTGGAGATAAAGACGACGTCATGAATAGGAAAAATAGTGGAAGTAGGCCCGACTCAACCGGCATGAGCCGCCGCAGATTTCTGTCCACGACCGCCAAAGGCCTGGGGGGGGCAGCGCTGCTGTCTTCCGGCCTACCCAAGGGCTGGATCGGCGGGGCTTATGCCGGTGAGGGGCCGGAAACCTCGAATATAAAGTTTGGGATGATCGCCCTCACGGACTGTTCTCCCATCGTCATCGCTCACGAGAAAGGCTTCTTCAGAAAGTACGGTATCAACTCCACGGTCAGCAAAGGCGCCAACTGGGCAGCCATTCGCGATGCGCTTTCCAACGGCGATATTCAAGCGACTCACATGCTGATCGGGATGCCCATCGCTTCCACGATGGGGCTTTTGGGTTCCCCTAAGAAACCCATGATCGCCCCCTGGATCCTCAACCGCAACGGCCAGTCCATCACCTTGAAAGCCGATTTGAAAGGCAAAGTGGCGGCCGATCCCAAAGCCCTTAAACCGCTGGTTGAGGAGGCGAAGAACGCAGGCGAACCGATGACCTTCGCGATGACCTTTCCGCCCGGGACGCACGCCATGTGGATGCGCTATTACCTCGGCGCGGGTGGGATCAACCCGGACAAGGACGTCGCCCTCATCACCATTCCGCCCCCGCAGATGATAGCCAACATGAATGTGGACAAGATGGACGGTTTCTGTGTCGGGGAGCCGTGGAACGCGCGCGCCGTCGTTGAAGGGATCGGGTTTACGTCGGTCAACTCGCAGGATATCTGGAAGGATCATCCGGAAAAAGTGTGCGCCTTCACGGCAGAATTTGCGGATCAGAATCCACGGACCGTGAAAGCCGTGCTGAAAGCCTTGCACGAGGCCAGCGTGTGGTTGGACAAAATGGAAAACCGCCCCGAGCAGTCCGAGATCGTCTCCAAGGCTACTTACATTAATTGTCCGCCGGAGATCATCCTGGGCCGCTTGCAGGGGCATTACGATTTCGGCGACAGCCGCAAAACGGAAGATCCCAACTACATGATCTTCAGCGATCGTAACTGTAACTATCCACAGCCTAAATACGCCAAATGGTTTCTGAGCCAATTTCGCCGCTGGGGCATGGTGGAGGGTGCGCCGGATTACGACGCTATTTCCAAGGAGGTGATGCGTACGGATCTCTATGAGGAGGCGATGAAGGAAATCGGGTACAAGCATGGCGGGCTCAATAACGATTCAGAAACCTTGTTTGACGGCAAGACGTTTGATCCTGCCAAGGCGGAGGAGTACGCCACTGCGTTCGAAGTCCACAGCATGAAACCTCGGGCGCGACCATCTTCGCCTGGAGGTCCAAGATCGACACCGAGAGGTTGACCCTGGAATAGTGGACCGTGGAACTGATCATTTCCGCCGCCGCAACCCATTGTGGAGAAGCATCGCTATGAGCAAGAACCGAATTAACATTGATTGGCTCGTCCTGCCCATGCTAGGTGGAGTGGCCGTGATTGGGATATGGATGCTGTGGAGCTCGCTACCGGGCACCAACCTGCCTTCCCCTCTAAAGACCTGGGAGGTGAGCAAACTCTACATCGTGGAGCCTTTTGCAAAGCGCGGCGAGCTGGATCAGGGCATACTCAGATTCACCTGGTATTCGCTGGTACTGGTCGCCAAGGGTTACGTACTGGCCATTTTAATAGGCACGCCGCTGGGTCTTCTCCTCGGGCTTTCGAAGATGTTTGCCAAGAGCTTCGATCCCATCATTCAGATCTTGCGTCCGGTCTCGCCGCTTGCGTGGTTGCCGTTGGGTCTGGTGTTGTTCCAGAAATCGGAGCCGGCCGCGCTCTTTACCATCGCCGTGTGCGCCATGTGGCCCACGGTATTGAACACCGCGGTGGGTGTACGTTCTGTCCCGCAGGACTATCTCAACGTGGCGCGGGTCCTGAAATTGTCGCGGGTGAAGACTCTGTTCAAGGTATTGATCCCGGCCACCATGCCCTACATGTTTACCGGCTTCCGGTTGAGCCTTGGCATCGCCTGGTTGGTCATTGTCGCGGCGGAAATGCTGACCGGCGTGCCTGGCGTCGGCGGGTTCCTCTGGCAGGAATATAACAGCCTCATCTACGAGCACATTATCTTGTGCATCCTCACCATCGGTTTTGTCGGTTTCATACTCGACCGACTCATGAGCCTGGTGGAATCCCGATTCAAAACCATTTGAGATAGCGACGATGGCTTTCTTGGAATTAGAACGCGTCAGCAAAGCTTACCGTTCCAACGGCGTCATCACGCCGGTCCTGCGCGACATAAATCTCTCAGTCGAAAACGGCGAGTTTGTCGCCATCGTCGGTTATTCGGGTTCCGGCAAGACCACGCTCATTTCTTTGATCGGGGGCTTGATCCGACCGGACACCGGCACCGTCACCTTAGACGGCGCTAGAATAAGCGGGCCAGGTCCGGACCGCGGGATAGTCTTTCAGAACTATTCCCTGCTGCCGTGGTTGACGACTTATGAAAATGTCTACCTGGCCGTGGACCAGGTTTTTCCGAAATGGTCGGCAGACAAGAAAAAAGCCCATACGGAAAAATACATTGGGATGGTGAACCTATTGCCTGCGCGGGAGAAACGCCCGGCTGAGCTTTCCGGGGGCATGCGCCAGCGGGTATCGGTCGCGCGCGCATTGGCCACCGACCCACGGATCTTGTTGCTCGATGAACCCCTCAGCGCCCTCGACGCGCTGACCCGGGCGACGCTCCAGGGTGAGATCGCTAAGATCTGGGATCAGGATAAGAAAACCGTGGTGCTCATCACCAACGATGTGGATGAAGGCATCCTGCTCGCGGACCGTATCATTCCTTTGACCCATGGCCCCGATGCGACGCTGGGTCCCGCCGTGCCGGTCGAGCTCCCTCGGCCGCGCGACCGTAAAGCCATTAATCACGACCCGCGGTTCAAGCAGACCCGGCACCAAGTCATGGACTTTCTCTTGAGCGTTGGCGTTCAACACCGCAAGACCGTTACCCGTAAACTCCATCTGCCGGAGATAGCACCTGAAGATTTATCCTATGGTAAGCCTTCACCATTTTCGCTGTTCCGCCGGGGCCCCCTGCGCAGCAAGGAATTCAAAAAAGAGACGGTGGAGATCGAGACTTAACCAGTAAGCTAACAAAAATTAAACGCTAGATTCTCACACATCCAATGTCGTACAGAACCACTTCAACAAGTCTGGGAGTCCCTTCTCCCACAGGGAGAAGGTTAGGATGAGGGGAATAAAATCAAACACATGCGTTGATTATTCTGATCCCCTCACCCCAACCCTCTCCCTGTCGGAGAGGGGGACAAGATGCCTCTCCTGGAGGGACATAGAACTTGGAGAGGGGTACCCCTAATCTCAAATATGTTTGACAATCCTTATGAGCGCATTTCTGACCATCTCTCGTCTCACCAAGATCTACGCTACGCCAAAGGGTCCCGCGGTCATCGTCAGAGACTTCGATCTTGATGTGAATACAGGCGAGTTTGTTTGCCTCATAGGGCATTCCGGCTGCGGAAAGACCACGGTGCTTTCCATGCTGGCCGGCCTAACCGAAGTCACGAGCGGCGTCATGGTGCTGGCCGGTAAAGAGATAAAGGGACCCGGACCCGATCGCGGCATGGTGTTTCAATACCCGTGTCTGTTGCCCTGGCTCTCGGCGTTCGGAAACGTGATGCTCGGGGTGGATCAAGTCTATTACACGGCCAGCCGGACAGAGCGGCATGATCTCGCCGAGTACTATCTGAGCCTGGTCGGCCTCGGGGACGCGATGCACAGACGGCCGGCGGAGCTTTCCCAGGGCATGCGCCAGCGTGTCGGTATAGCGCGCGCATTCGCCCTAGCGCCCAAGATGTTGCTCTTGGATGAACCTTTTGGGATGCTCGATTCCTTGACGCGCTTTGAATTACAAAAGGTTTTATTGGATCTCTGGGGGCGCGATCGGAAGACCGCGTTTATGGTGACCCACGACGTCGACGAAGCGCTCTATCTCGCCGACCGGGTGGTGATGATGACCAACGGGCCGGAGGCGGAGGTCGGCGAGATATTGAACGTGCGTTTTCCGCGTCCGCGCGATCGCAAAGGGATCATGGACCATCCGGACTATTACCGGCTGCGAGAACATCTGATCACTTTTCTGGAGGAGCGTGCCGAAAAAAAACGCGGTATCGCACCCGATCCGCCACCGCCTGTCAATGAAAGGATCGTCGATCTCGCACCGCGCCGGTACAAAGGCCGGGACGGTTCAAACCCTACCGGCGCGAGTTTGGACGGCGATCCCAGGCAGAAAGCAATCGGTGAGGTCAATCGATGAGAACCTCCGGCTTGGATGGAGGATAACTTCGATTCCGGATGGGACACCCGGGTACGGCCCGATCGCCAGCGGACGCTCCTGACGTCACGTCGCAGAGTTCGGACGTCGGTCGGCGCGCAGCGCCGGGGCTACTTGCGCCGCCCCACGGCGCAGCGTTTCCGATGCGGCCTCAAGCGGCTGGCCGGGAAAAAAACGCCCGAGCGGGACGCGGCGGCCGCCGCGATTCGCTGCCCCTTTCCGCACGGCCTGCTCCCAGATCGTAAGCCCAGTGAGAGCTGGTGCGACCGGTGGGTGACCGGCCCCCCAGAGATCGACCTCCAATACCGGCGCCTCGGCCGCACCACCTGTCACTAGCGTTAGATCGAAGGAGCAATCATGAACTGGATAGCGTTAATGTTCGGCGAGTGCGAGTCCGTGGCGGCCCTACAGCATACCGTAGGCCTCCAAGGTCAAGAACGCCGGTAGCTTGGTCGTCGTCACCAGCTTATCCAGGAGCTTGGCGGCCTCATTAAACTTACAGCTTGCGAATTGCTGCTCCCCGATCTCCTCGCGGACTTGGGCCAGTTCCTGACTCAGGCTCTCGCGGAACACGTCCAGGGTGACCTTGCGGCCGTCTTCCAGCACACCCCTCGGGTAGCGGATCCACTGCCAGAGTTGTGCCCGTGAGATCTCCGCGGTAGCCGCGTCTTCCATCAGATGTGCGATCGGCACCGCCCCCTTCCCGCTTAGCCAGGAGTCGGTGTAGCGCAGCGCGGCGCTAATGTTGTGCCGCAGTCCCTTCATCGTGATCGTGCCCTCGGGCATTCGCAGCAGGTCCGCGGCGGTGACCTGCACATCCTCTCGCAGGTTGTGGATCTGGTTCGGTCCCGGCATGTGCTTGTCGAATACCGCTTTGGCGATCGGCGCGAGCAGGGGATGGGCGACCCAGGTTCCGTCGTGGCCGTCTTTGGCCTCACGCTCCTTATCGGCCCGCACCTTGGCGAGGGCTTCCTCGTTGGCAAGCTCATCCTCCTTGATCGGGATCTGGGCGGCCATTCCGCCCATCGCATGAATAGCGCGGCGATGACAGCTCTGAACCAGGAGCTGCGAATAGGCGTGCAGGAAGTGCTGGTTCATGGTCAACTGGCTGCGATCCGGTAGGACAAATTCGGGGTGATTGCGCAGACACTTGATGAAGCTGAAGATGTAATCCCAGCGTCCGCAGTTGAGTCCCGCCGCATGCTCGCGCAGCTCGTAGAGAAACTCGTGCATCTCAAAGGCGGCCGTCAGCGTTTCTATGAGCGCGGTGGCGCGGATGGTCCCGCGCAGGATACCGAGCGCATCCTGGGCGTAGAGGAATACAGCGTTCCACAAGCGGGCCTCCTTGCGGCTTTCCATCTTGGGCAGATAGAAATAGGGCGCCGTGCCCTTGGCGATCAGCTTTTTGGCGTTATGGAAAAAGAACAAACCGAAGTCGAACAGGCTCGCCGGAATCGGTTCGTCGTCGAGCAGCACATGCTTCTCCTTCATGTGCCAGCCGCGCGGGCGCACGATGAGGGTCGCGAGCTTACCGTCATTGAGCCGGTAGACCTTGCCCTCCGGTCCGGTGTAGGAGATGGTGCCGTCGATCGCGTCGCACAGGTTGACCTGCCCATCCATCATCTGCTCCCAGGTCGGGCTCGAGGCGTCCTCGAAGTCCGCCATGAAGGTATTCGCGCCGGAATTGAGGGCATTGATGATCATCTTGCGTTCGACCGGACCGGTGATCTCCACCCGCCGGTCCACCAGGTCCGCGGGAATGGGCGCGACCTTCCACTCGCCTGCACGGACGTACTTGGTTTCGGGAAGAAAATCCGGCAGCCCGCCGGCATCGAAGAACTGCTGCCGGCGGACCCGGATCGCCAGTAACTCTTTACGCCGAGGCCCGAATCTCGTAATCAGCTCTTCCACAAATGCCAGGGCCTCCGGCGTGAGGATGCGCTCGTAATCCAGGGTCATAGTGCCGCGGACATCCAACAGGGTGGTCATGCTGATTTCCCTCCTTCGACCGGGTATTAATGAGCGCATCATAGCCGAGGTTTGTGCGGCGCAGCAATAGGCGCGGAATGGCTTAGGTCACGGCAGGCGGGAAAAGATTATCAGTTGGCTTGCACCGGTCCGCCCCGATAAGACCCCTGACAGGAAATTTTTTTACAGTCCCCGTTCAGCATGGTGTAGATAATCGCGCCGGTGTCGTTGCGGGCCTTGAAATGGCCGATGCCGTCGGTATCCCCGCCCCTAGTGTTAACCTTGACCGGCTGCGCCGGGTCCGGGGACAAATGGGCAAAATCGAAGTCCACCCGGCCGGTCGTGGAGCCCGCGCCCACATCGAGCTGCGCCCGGACATTGGGCGCGGCCGCGAACAGCGCGCCCTTGGCGCAATCGCTGAACCCCCGCGCGGTGCTGCAATGGACTTGATCGTGGACGCCGGCATGGATCGTATAGAACAGTACCGGCTCGCGGCGGCTCGGGATGAGGCGCAGGCTGTGTTCGTCCGCGGCGCCGGTCCAGCGGTTGTACTTAGGGTAAAAGCCGAACACGTAGGGATCGAAGATGTTCTGCGAACCGCAGGTTGCGACGGCGGGGTTGGCGGGACCGGCATAGAGGCAGGAATTGAGGCCGCGTATGCCGCCGGCGATGTTGACGAAACGGCGGATGCCGGCCCAGGCGTCGTTGGCTTCGAGGGTGGCGATGACCATGGACACCCCGAGCGAATGGGTCACGAGGTCCACCGTGGCGCTACCGGTATAGGCCCGTACCGCGTCGATAAATTTCCTGATGATCTCGTACTTTTCCCGGCGGTGGAAGTTATCCTGGGGGGTTTGCTGTTCCTCGGCGCTTAGATAGGTCACCCCGAACAGCTCGCAGTCGTTGTACCCCCGCGCTTTGAATTCCTCGTACACGGAGCGAAGCGGGGGAGTATAACCGGCCACGCCGCCCTGTACCGGCGAGTCCCAACTGATGGCGCGATCGGCATTGCCGTGAATAAAGACCACCGGTGTCCGTACCGCCTTGCATTCCCCACCGCCAAATCCGCCGAATCCGGCGCCCGGATCAAAACCGCCGGCGTATTGCGTACCGGGCGCCGAGCATTTGGGGAAGGTGAAGTCCCCACACTCCAAGGCGCCCGCGCCCCCACTCAACATGATGCCGCCTAGCAACACCGCATATCGGGAAAAGACTTCTGGAATCGTTTGCATGCTCGCCCTCTCGGGTCATTAGGAACCATAGCGAACGATAAACCAACTGATGTTGCGCTGCAATAAGGCCGCCGGCGACACCTTCTGATTCAGTCGACAGATAAGCTCGAATTCCTTATCCTTCAAACCAGCATGGCGCCTATCGAACGCAAAGCTTCTGGCCCCAAGATCCCGCCCGCCCACAACTGGCGCACAACCGACGAAGATGAAATCGAGCGCCGCCGGCTGCGCGCCCGATCCGAGCATTTCGCTATCAGCAATTTCGATCCGAAGCATCCGATTTTTTCCAACTTCCGCATTCGCTCCGGAAGCGGGCTTACCTACTCCGTCGAGATCCGGAGCGTTCGCGAACGGCAGTTCGCGTGCAGTTGCGTCGACTTTCGCATCAACGGCCTGGGCACCTGCAAGCATGTGGAAGCGGTGCTGCTGCACCTGGAGGGGAGATACAAGAAGTTGTTCAAGGCCGCCGGCGCAAACGGCAGCTATCGCATCGACATCGTGCCGGACCATGCCGCCGACACGCTGCGCTTGGCGCGCGGGCTGAAGGATCTCACGAGGCCGCTGAGGAGACTCTTCGATGAGCGCGGCGTGCTGAGAGACGGTTCCCCCGAAGAGGCCATCGAAAGGCTGAGCAAGGCGGGGATCCCGGCGCTGCGCATCTCCCAGGACGTCGAGCCGTGGGTGCGGCAAAGGCGCCGGGCGACGGAGCGCAAGTCGCTGCGCAAGGAGTACGAGCGGAAGGTGCACGCCGGCGAGTGGCCGCCGCAGGAGACGGTGGTCCCGCTGTTCCCCTACCAGCGCCAAGGCATGCTGCATCTCGCCTTCACCGAGCGTGCCCTACTGGCCGACGAGATGGGGCTCGGAAAGACCATACAGGCCATCGCGGCCTGCGCGCTCGTCCACCGGCTCGGGAAAGCGGAGCGCGTGCTCATCGTGACACCCGCCTCGCTCAAGACGGAGTGGGAAGAGCAGATCCAGCGCTTCACGCGGCTGCCCTATCGGATCGTCTTCGGAAATCCGCGGGAACGGCGCAAGGCCTACGTCCAGGCGCCCTTTTTTACCATCGTCAACTACGAGCAGATGATCAAGGACGCGCTCACCGTGAATGAGCTACTCCGGCCCGACATCGTGGTCCTGGATGAGGCACAACGGATCAAGAACTGGAGCACGTTGACGGCCCAAGCGGTGAAGCGCCTCACGAGCCGCTTTGCCTTCGTGCTGACGGGCACGCCGATCGAGAACCGCATCGATGAGATCCACTCCTTGATGGACTTTCTCAATCCCGCCGTTCTCGGGCCCCTGTTTCGCTTCAATCGCGACTTCTACGAGCTGGATGAGCGAGGCCGCCCGTGCGGTTACAAGAACCTCGAACGCCTCCATGAGCGCATCGCACCCTACATGTTGCGCCGGCGCAAATCGGATGTGGAGACGGAACTGCCCGAGCGGACGGACAAAAACTTCTTCGTGCCGTTATCGGCGGGGCAGAAGCAGGCCTACCTGCATCACGAGGATCAGGTAGCCCGGCTCGCCGCCGCGGCCCGCCGCCGGCCACTCACCCAACAGGAGCAGGAAAAGCTCATGCGCGAGCTGGCGATGATGCGGATGATCTGCGACACCAATTACATCCTCGATCCGAATGACCGCGCGTGCCCTAAGCTCGGCGAGCTCGAAAAGATCCTCGAAGAATGCCGCGACAACGCCGGGGTAAAGGTGATCGTGTTCTCCGAGTGGGAGCGCATGCTGGAGCTGGTGCGCGATCTCTGCCGCAAGCGCGGTCTCGGCTTCGCCTGGCACACCGGCAGCGTTCCGCAGTTGCGCCGGCGGGCCGAGATCAACCTGTTCAAAAACAACCCCGACTGCCGGGTGTTTCTCAGCACCGATGCGGGCAGCACCGGTCTCAACCTACAGAATGCGAGCGTCGTGATCAACTGCGATCTTCCCTGGAATCCCGCCAGGCTCGAACAGCGCATCGCCCGCGCCTGGCGAAAATACCAGTCCCGTCCCGTCACCGTGGTGAACCTGATCTCGCAGGACACCATCGAGGAGCGCATGCTGGGCACGCTCGCCAACAAGCAAGCGCTGGCCGACGGGGTGCTGGAGCGCAAGGGCGATCTGGCCGCGATCCCCTTCGGCGGCGGCAAGCAGGCGTTCCTCGATCGCCTAAACCAGTTGGTTCAGGCCGCGCCGCCCGCGTCCCTCGCTGCCCCGCAACCGCCGTTCCCGGCGGATCGCGCCCGAGCCTTTGCCGAGCGGGTGCGCGAGCGGCTCAATGGCGCGCTCATCCGCTGCGAGGAGCAATACCCGCTCGAGGGCAGCCATTCGGTGCTCCTGGTCGTGGTCGATCGCGATCCCCTCCAATGGCGCGAGCAGATCCAGGGCTTGCACCGGGAGCTCTTTGCCGACAGCGATCCGCTGTCGCCGATTTACCTCGAGGTCGTGGAGCGCGGCACCGCGGATGCCCTCGAGCGTTTCGCAAAGGCCGGTCTCATTCAGCGCACGATGCGCGGCAGCCGGCCCTTGTTGGAAGATGGAACAGCGGAGACCAAAGGGCTCTTGTCCGAGGAGGAAAGAGAGAAGGCCGCTCTGCATCGTGCCCACGCCAGGCGGCGTTTGAAGATGAACCGGGTGCTCAGCGCCGCCGACCTCGCCGCCGAGAGCCGCCAGGCGCTGCTTGAAGCCCTGCACGCGCTCGGCAGCGCTCTTGCGGTTGAGCATCGCCTCCCGGAGCCGAAAGGGATCGACGATCTCCTAACACCTTCGCTCGCGTGGTGTTGGGGCGAAAAGATAAGTGTCGTCAAAGAATCTCTGGCGAACGATCACGCCACGGGCGAGCCGCTCGCTCTAGCGTTGGAATACTTTCTGAAAGCAGGCGCTCCAGCTTGAGCCTTCGTGGCAAGCAGCGCAGCGCGCATGTGGTCCGCGAAGCCGTCGATGAAGTCCTACTGGCTGCGGTGCGCCTCGTCTACGATGACCTACGCCGATGCGGCGCGCTCGCGCCCAAAGCAAGACCCAGGGGCGAGTACCCGAGCGCCAGCGAACAGTCGGCTGGAAGCGAAGCGGGGCCAAAGGCGGCCTGCTTGGCGCGCCGAAGAGGCAATGGCCCAAAAATTCGCCGATTCTGGACCGAGACCCGCGTGATTGACAATTCCCAGGTCCCTCAGTACTGTTCCTTTCGACCAAAAGAGGGCGTTTATTTTTTCCTATGCCCGCGTGTCCACGCTAAGCTGGCTCTGGTTCGGGGGATCCCATCACAAGCATTTGCATCATCGCGGCGTCAAGCCTAGCCCTGACCGCGGCGACCTCGGTAGTCGCGCAGACTCGCGGCGAACCGACCGCGTCCTTCGAAGACTGGCGCGTGGCCTGCAACAATGTCCACCTGTGCACCGCCTTCGGGTTTGCGGCGGGCAACGACGCAGCCGGCACGGGGACCTACCTCCGGCTCCAGCGCGGCGGCGCGCCGGAGAATTCCGCTACCGTCCTGATCGGGCTCGGTTGGGGCGAGGCGGCGGAATCCATCCAGGAAGGCAAGCGGGCGCGGTTGCGCATCGAGGATAGCGGCGCTCCGGCCGAGTTCGCTGGCGTCACCGACGATGAACCCGAGAGCGGCGCGATGCTCGTGCGCATCTCCGATCCAGCTACGGAGCAGCGTTTCGTGGAGGCGCTCAAGAACGGGACGCGCGTCGCGGTCTCAGTCGAAGGCAAGGACCTCGGCGCGATCTCGCTGTCCGGCAGCTCGGCCGCGCTGCGCTGGATGGACGACCGGCAGGGCCGCGCCGGCGGCGCCACCGCCCTGGTGGCCAAGGGACCGGCCCCAAGCTCGGCCATGGCACGTCCGCCGGCGGAGCCCGTGGTGCGACTCGTGAAGCCGCTGGGCGGCGCCGACCTGCCGACCCGGTTGCCGATGGCCTTGCTCAAGCGCGCGGACGTCCAGCAGTGCATCGAAGACAACTCCGATCCTGAGCGCGAATTCTCGGAGCCACAGGTCGACCGACTGAGCCGGACCGAATACCTGTGGGGCATCCCCTGCGGTCGCGGCGCCTACAACTTCAGCCACCGCTACATCGTCGCCGGCCGCGACGGCTCGAACGCGCGCAGCCCGAGCCTGACCAACTACGACGACACCCTGGTCAACGGCGGCCTCGGCGAGAACGGCGTGCTCGGCGCTTTCAACAAAGGCCGCGGCGTCGGCGACTGCGGCGACGAGACGGCGTGGGCGTGGAACGGACGGCGCTTCAACCTTGTGCGGCAGGCCCAGATGGACGACTGCCAGGGCGTGCCCTCCAGCCTGTGGCCCAGGCTATGGACCGCCCGCACGCAGTGAGGTACGCCCGCTTCGACGCGCGGATTGGGCTTCAAAAGGCAGGATCTCCCGATGAACGTATAGCCCATAGGGCGCAATAGCAGCTTCATCGCGTATTGCGCCTAACGAGGCACCGATGCGGCGCACAATCCGGCTATCGCCTATTGCGCCCGCGTGCTACCCAAATGGCATTGTTCGCGATCGTCGGATTGACACTATCTGGAGGGCACGGGTTACCGACCCGGCCCTGGCCCGATTTTTAACGCCTCCTCCGCTGGCCCTGGCAGTTCAAACACCTCCCACAGCGGGATTTCGAGGTCTTTCAGGGTCGCGAATGTCAGCGTTTCCTGGGGGCCGATCACGGCGCCCTCATCGAAAGCGCCGTCGGTGCCCAAGAGAAAACGAATGGCGTAGTGTTCCAGCGGATCCACTACTAGGTATTCCCGCACCCCGGCGCGCGCGTAAAGCGCCTTTTTCTCGCGCAGGTCTTTGGTAGAGGTGGACGGCGAGAGGATTTCCATCACCATGTCGGGCGCGCCCTCGATGTGGGTGGGGGTAATCTTGGCCGCGTCGCAAACGACCAGCAGGTCCGGCTGCACCACGTCCGTTTCAGACAGACGCACGTCGGTGAGGGCGGTGAATGGGCGGCAGGGTTTACCGGAAAGCTTTTGTTCAAGCCTGCTGGAAATCCTGATGACGACGGTTTGATGCCGAGTCGAAGGCGCCGGCGACATGTCATAGGCGACGCCATCGATGATCTCCCAACGTTCGCCCTCCGGCCAGGTTTGATAGTGGGTCCAGGTACATTGCGTATCGCTGGTATGTGTTTTCGGTTGCATGAGAAGGTCCTCCAGAGGGCTTGCAAAGCACTCATCGCAACATCCTACCGGCCGCCGCTGCAGTAATGTCTTTGGTATCCTTGGTCATGGGCAGGATTCTAGCAAGATTCTGAGCCGGCGTGGGGCCAGCCGGCCTGGCGGGAGGTTGCTCTACTCGCGGTCGGCTCTTTCGGTCGCACGCAAGAGCGAGGAACCGGCCGGCGGGTCGGCCTAGTTTTTTAAAGCAACCGTAAGTTGGCGTTAGATGCTGTATTTATGGGTCGGCTGCGTCCCGATGGGCGGTTGGGTGCAACGCTGGCAGCGATACCGTCAGCGCCCGCAGGCGAAAATAGAGATCGGCCCGGAATGCTCCACGGGTCACCGCGGCTTCGAGCCTGCGGCGCGCTCCCGCGATCACGCGCAGGTCTGCCGGCATGGGCGCACTCGCACCCAGCGGCACAAACTCGCGGTGTTCGAGCAGCCGCAAGAGCTTCGTCTGCGCGGACCAGGAAAGCGCGTGGATCCCGTCGAGAAACAGGGTGCCGCCACGAGCCCGTTCACAACACCCGGGGCTACTCTGGCCGGCGCCGCCCCCCGTATGCCCGAAAAGCCTGTGTTCTAGCTGGGTATCTGTCCATACCGTACAATCGAGCTGGACAAACGGGCCGTGGCTTCTGGCGCTCATGGCGTGGATGGCGCGGGCGGCCGTTGCCACGGCGCCGGCGCCCGACAGCAGCACCGCGGGGCGTTCCGCGGCTGCCGCCTCCTTGATCTCCTCGATCGCTCGGCGCGCGCGCGGCCCTTGACCAATTACCCGCTCTAGGGGGTCGCTCGCTCGGGGCTTCTGCGAACGCGTTGCCCTGATCTCGTGCGGAGCACGCGTTTCATGCACCAAACCGGCCGCGCCTGCGCCTACACCGAAGTGGGTCGAAAGGACCGCGAGTACGCGCCGCGCGGCCGCCCATGGATCGCCCGCGGCGCGCACGATCTTAGCGATTTCACGGAGCGCGGCGCGATCCGGATCTCGCTGCTGTTTCAATACCTTGAGCACGATGGTGGTTGGTGTCTTAAGTCGCACGCCGGCTGGGCGCCGTTGCCGGGTAAAGTCCCCCTCCCGCGAAACCTCGTGGAACGACTGCGGCGAGCCCCCGCAAACTGTGGCGAGCAATCCGCATACCGTTCTTAAAACCAGGTGCTATCAAACATATGCGCCTTCCGTATTATACTGCCCTCGGTACGTCATCCAGGGTGGTACATGAATTGCCGGGGCTATCTCCATGGATACGTGCGATGCAAACCACGTGATGGAGCGCGCTCCGGCAGCTAAGCAAGTAACGATGGCGATCGACTGGGAGCACTATGATATCGGCGCCGGCTACGATGAATTGGTAGAGGCGCCGGGCCGGCCTCGAGCGCCGGCGCAACCGCTCTGCCGCTATTTGGGCTCGCTCACGAGAAGCGAGATAGAGGAGCGTAAAAGCGCCGCGGAGCTCGCCATCATGACCATGGGCATCACCTTCACGGTCTATACCGAGGAGGGCGGCAGCATCGATCGGGCCTGGCCCTTCGACATCATCCCGCGCATCATCCCGAGTCATGAATGGATGCGCATCGAAGCCGGGCTCAAGCAGCGCGTCAAGGCGCTCAACCTCTTCATCGACGATGTCTATCACCAGCAACGCATCGTCAAGGCGGGCGTGTTTCCACAGGAGCTGCTCGCGAATTCCGTGAATTTTCGAGAGGAATGCGTCGGCGTCGATCCTCCGCATGGCGTCTGGGCACATATCTGCGGCACCGATCTGGTGCGCGACCGCGACGGCGCCGTCTACGTCCTCGAGGACAACCTGCGCATCCCTTCGGGCGTATCGTACATGCTGGAGAACCGCCTGGTCACCAAACGCGTTTTTCCCGAGCTTTTCGAGCACTACAGCATCCGTCCGGTCGATGATTACCCCTCGCAGCTCTTCGATATGCTGGCCTCGCTTTCCCCGCGCCCCGCGGACTCCCCCGCGATCGCGGTGCTCACGCCGGGGATCTATAATTCGGCTTATTTTGAGCACGCCTATCTGGCGCAGCAGATGGGCGCGGAGCTGGTCGAGGGCGGCGATCTCGTGGTCGGCGACGACGACTGTGTCTACATGCGCACCATCGAGGGATTCGCGCGGGTCGATGTAATCTACCGGCGCATCGACGACCTCTATCTCGATCCCCTGGGCTTCGGCACGGATTCCAAGATCGGCGTACCGGGGCTCCTGCGCGCCTGGAAGGCAGGCCGGGTGGCGCTCGCCAATGCGCCCGGGGCGGGGGTGGCCGATGACAAGGCCGTTTATGCCTTCGTGCCCAAGATGATCGATTATTACCTCGGCGAGGAGCCCATTCTCCCCAACGTACCAACTTTCCTGTGCATGAACACTCAGGAACGCGAGCATGTGCTCGCTAATCTCCACCAACTGGTCGTCAAACCTGCCAACGCCTCGGGGGGGTACGGGATGCTCGTGGGTCCCCACGCCACCGCCACCCAGCGCGCCCAGTTCGCGCGCTTGATCGACCACGACCCTCGCAACTACATCGCCCAGCCGACCCTCTCCCTATCCACCGTGCCGACCTTATGCGAGACGGGACTGGCGCCTCGCCACGTCGACTTGCGCCCCTTCATCCTTTCCGGTAGCGAGAACTATGTGACCATGGGCGGATTGACGCGCGTTGCCTTGCGCCAAGGATCGCTGGTGGTTAATTCCTCCCAGGGCGGCGGCAGTAAGGACACCTGGATTACGGACGAGGTTTAGCAATGCTCTCACGGGTGGCGGAACGGCTTTACTGGCTGGGGCGGTACCTGGAGCGGGCGGAGGGGACGGCGCGCAACATTAACGTCAATACCCATCTGCTGCTGGACCTGCCCAAGGGCACGGCTTTCGGCTGGGAGCCGCTCATCTTCATCATGGGAGGCGAGGAGCTTTTTTTCCAGCATTACCGGGACGCCGGCCAGCAGAACGCACTCGAGTTCATGCTTGCGGATCCGCGTAACCCGAGCTCGATCTGTTCCTCCCTGCAGCAGGCGCGCGAAAACCTCCGCACCCTGCGCGACGTGGTGCCGCGGGAGGCCTGGGAGAAGCTCAATCACCTGCATCGCTACGCCAACGACCACTACGCGCAGGCGATAGGGGGGCGTTCGCGTTTTCCGTTTCTCACCCAGATCATCGATGGCTGCCAGCTCATCACCGGGTTGCTCACGGGCACCATGAGTCATGACGAGGCGTATGAATTCGTGCGCACCGGCCGCAATCTCGAGCGCGCCGACATGACCACCCGGATCATCGATGTGCGCTCGGCCAGCCTCCTACCCAAGCACACGGGGGACCTCGCGCCGTTCGCGAACATCCAGTGGATGAGCGTGCTCAAGTCGCTATCGGCTTATCAGATGTACCGCCGCCAGGTCCACGTGCGCGTGAGCGGCGCGGAAGTGCTGCGCTTTCTATTCCAGGATGCCGGATTCCCGCGCTCCGTGTATCATTGTCTGGGCGAAATGCAGCAGAGCCTGAGCGCGCTTCCCCGCAATGAAGTGCCGCGGCGCTACGTGATGCGGTTGAAACGTCAGGTCGGCGAGGCGATAGTTCAGCACCTCGCCCACGAGGGTTTGCACGAGTTCATCGATAACCTGCAAGTCGCGCTCGGCAAACTCCACGATCGCATCCGGGCAACCTATTTCCTGACCGAGGCGCCCGCGCCAAACTCACGCTCCCTGGCCGCTTGAGACCCGCACTCGCAGGAAGAAGAGGACTTTTCATGGCCATTCGCATCGCATTGCACCATAAGACCGAGTACCACTACGACCGCCGGGTCCGGCTCTCGCCGCACGTGGTCCGCCTGCGCCCCGCACCGCATACACGAACGCCTATCAGCGCTTACTCGCTCAGGGTCCGACCCGAGAAACACTTTATCAACTGGCAGCAGGATCCCTTCGGAAACTACCTCGCCCGCCTGGTATTCCCGGATCCCACGCGCGAGCTGTCGATCGAAGTGGACCTGGTGGCGGAGATGACCGTCATCAACCCCTTCGATTTTTTTCATGAAGACTACGCCGAGCGCTATCCTTTCAGCTACGATTCTAATCTCCGCAAGGATCTCGTCCCCTATATCGAGACCAAGGAGGACGGACCCAGGCTCAGGGAGTGGCTTTCCGGAGCCGAGCGCTCCGAAGAAGATACCAACGATTTCCTGGTCAAGCTGAATCAACGCTTGGCGCGGGACATCCGCTACACGATACGCATGGAACCTGGCATCCAGGGCTGCGAGGAGACCCTGCGGACACGCCTCGGTTCCTGCCGTGATTCCGCTTGGTTGCTGGTGCAAATCCTGCGGCATTTGGGTCTCGCCGCGCGCTTCGTCTCGGGTTACCTCGTGCAGCTCACCCCGGATGTCAAGGCCCTCGATGGACCGGCGGGCGTCGAGAGCGATTTCACCGATCTGCACGCCTGGGCCGAAGTCTACGTACCGGGCGCCGGATGGCTCGGGCTCGACCCGACCTCGGGCCTGTTCGCCGGCGAAGGCCATATCCCGCTTGCTTGCACCCCGGACGCCGTGAGCGCGGCGCCGGTCACGGGCGCTACGGACGAGTGCGAGGTCGAGTTACGTCACAGCAATACGGTTCTGCGCGTCCACGAGGACCCGCGGGTCACCAAGCCCTACGCCGAAAATCAGTGGGCGGCGATCAACGCCTTGGGCCGGGCGGTGGATGAGGACCTGGCTCTGCACGACGTACGGTTGACCATGGGCGGGGAGCCGACCTTTGTCTCCATCGACGACATGGATGCCGCGGAATGGACCATCGCCGCTTTTGGCTCCCACAAGCGCTCGCTGGCGGAAGAGCTGCTCCAACGCCTGTGGCGGCGCTTCGGTCCCGGCGGGGTCCTGCACTTCGGGCAGGGTAAATGGTATCCGGGCGAGTCGCTCCCGCGCTGGGCCTTGGGCTGTTTCTGGCGCAAAGACGGTCTACCTCTCTGGCGCAATCCCGATCTCTTCGCCTTGGGTAGCCAGGACTTCGGTTTCTGCGCGACTCACGCCGCGCAATTCGCCGCCCAGCTCGCGCGCCGCCTGGGGATCGGCGAGCGCTATGCCGTCCCCGCCTATGAAGACGCGCTCTACTATCTGTGGAAAGAGGGCGGTGTGCCGGTCAATCTGGACCCGCTCAAGGCCAATCTCGAAGACCCCGAAGAGCGGCGCATGCTTGCCCAAGCGCTCGACCGGGGTCTCGATACCCCGGCCGCCTATGTGCTGCCGCTCGCATGGGATTGCGGGCAATGCGGCTGGCGTAGCTCGCCCTGGCCGGTGCGGCGCGGGCACCTCTACTTGAACCCGGGGGACGCGCCCGCGGGCCTGCGACTGCCGCTCGATGCACTCCCCTGGGTCGCCGAAGAGGACCGGGAGATCCTGCCCGAAGCGAGCCTCTTCGAAGCGCGGTCGCCGCTCGCCGATGTCCACGGTGAAGTCGCACGCCGCTACCGCCGGGTACTGGCCACGGGATCATCGCCGGGCGTCTTCGAGCAGAGTTACGCGGACGCGAGACCGCACCCCGCCAACATGGTGCGCACCGCGCTATGCGTCCAGCCGCGCACGGGGAAGCTGCACGTATTCCTGCCGCCGCTCGTCGAGCTCGAGCATTATCTCGACATCGTGGCCGCGGTGGAGGCGACCGCCGCGGATCTCGCCCTGCCGGTCTTGCTCGAAGGCTACGAACCACCGCGCGATACGCGTATGGAGCGGCTGAGAATCACGCCCGACCCCGGCGTCATCGAGGTCAATATCCACCCCGCCCACTCCTGGGACCAGCTCGTCGACACGACCACGGCCCTCTATGAGGAGGCGCGGATGACGCGCCTAGGCAGCGAAAAATTCATGCTCGATGGGCGCCACACCGGGACCGGCGGCGGCAACCATATCACGCTTGGCGGCCCCACGCCTGCCGACAGCCCCTTCCTCCGGCGGCCCGAGCTTTTGCGCAGCTTCGTGACCTACTGGCAGCACCATCCGGGGCTATCGTTCCTGTTCTCGGGCCTCTTCGTCGGGCCCACCAGCCAGAGCCCGCGTGTCGACGAGGCGCGCCATGAGAATCTCTACGAGCTCGAGATTGCCTTCCAAGAGATGCCGGAGGGTGAGGTGGCCTGGCCCTGGCTAGTCGACCGCCTGCTGCGCCACCTGCTCGTCGATGTCACCGGCAACACCCACCGCGCCGAGTTCTGTATCGACAAGCTGTACTCCCCGGACAGCGCCTCGGGGCGGCTGGGGCTGGTGGAGCTCCGGGCCTTCGAGATGCCACCGCACTCGCGGATGAGCTTGGTGCAGATGCTGTTGGTGCGCGCCCTCACCGCCCGTTTCTGGAATGAGCCCTACCGGCGCCGTCTAGTGCGTTGGGGCACGGTCCTGCACGACCGTTTTACTCTTCCGCATTACGTGTGGGCCGACCTGCGGGAGGTGGTGAGCAACCTGCACGCGACGGGCTATCCCTTCGATCTCGCCTGGCTCGCGCCCTTCTTCGAGTTCCGCTTCCCGCATTATGGAACGGTCACGCTCGGGGACATACAGATCGATCTGCGCGCGGCCATCGAGCCCTGGCACGTGCTGGGGGAGGAAATCAGCAACGTGGGCACGGCGCGCTTCGTCGACTCCTCGGTCGAGCGGCTGCAGGTCAAAGTCACCGGCATGACCGACTCGCGTTATGTGCTGGCGTGTCACGGCCGCCAGGTGCCGCTGCGCGCCACCGGCACGCAAGGTGAATACGCGGCGGGGGTGCGCTACCGCGCCTGGCAACCGCCATCCGCGCTGCACCCGACCATCGGGGTGCACTCGCCCTTGGTCTTCGACCTCATTGATACGTGGAACGGCCGCGCTATCGGAGGCTGTACCTATCACGTCGCCCACCCGGGCGGGCGTAACCCAACGGTCTTTCCGGTCAACGCCTATGAGGCCGAGGCGCGCCGCGTGGGCCGCTTCTGGCCCTCTGGACATAGCCCGGGCGTGCTCGAACCGCCGCCCGATGTGGCGCGCCTCGGGCGCTTCTTCCCCGAGGGCCACCCCCCCGGCCCCATGGAGCTGCCGCGGGAGGAAATCAACCCCGAGTACCCCCATACCTTGGACCTCCGGCGTTCGAGGACTTGAAGCCCGCACCGCCGAATAGAGTAATATGTATTTCTCCCTCTCTAAAGATGATAAAAAAATGACTTACTGTGTGGGCATCATGCTCGATAGCGGTATGATTCTCGCCTCGGACTCTCGCACGCACGCCGGCGTGGACGATTTTGCAACGTTCTGCAAAATGACCGTCTTCGAACGCTGTGGTGACAGGGTGATCGTTCTATTGAGCTCGGGTAATCTAGCGGGGACACAAGCCGTGATCAGCGTGCTGAAGCAGCGGGGTGACGCCGAGGGCGCGGTCCTCAATTTGTGGAATGCGCAGACCATGTTTGACGTCGCGGTTTTGGTGGCGGACGCGATGCGCGATATTGATCGCCGCGACGGTCAGTATTTGGCAGAGAGTCCCATCACGTTCAACGCCTCGTTCATACTCGGCGGACAACTTAGCGGCGAGCCTTTGCGGCTTTTTCGGATTTATTCAGAGGGCAATTTTATCGAGGCGGGACTCGACACGCCCTATTTTCAGACCGGCGAAACAAAATACGGAAAGCCTATCCTCGATCGCGTGATTACCCGTTCCACAACGCTCGCCGATGCTGCGAAGTGCGTGCTGGTTTCGTTCGATTCGACCATGCGCAGTAACTTGTCTGTAGGCATGCCAATCGATCTGATTTGTTACGAGCGGAACAGTCTGAAAATGCAGATGCGTCGCCGGTTCGACGAGGGCGATGCGTATTTCACCGCGCTTAGCAGTCAATGGTCAGAAGGTGTGCGACACGTATTCAGCGAGCTGCCCGAGTTGCGTTGGTAGGTGACTCGGTATACCGATATCGCATCGAGCTGTACCGGCGGACGTCAGGAGGCCACTCATGCAGATCCGAATCGGCTATGAATTGATTTACGACTGCCCGCAGCCGACGCCTATGATATTGACCTTGAACGTCCACTTCACGCGCGTCTCCGATATCATCGTTCCCGACCACCTCATCACCAACCCGTCGGTCCCGGTCAGAGCCTATCGTGATGGCTATGGCAATTGGTGCAGCCGGATCGTAGCGCCGAAGGGCGAGATCCGGCTCTCAGCCGATGCGGTTGTGAAGGACACGGGTGAGCCGGATGAGGTCGCCCCCTCGGCTCAGCAACACCCGGTGCAAGACCTGCCCGAGGAAACCCTAGTGTTCCTCTTGGGAAGCCGATACTGCGAAACCGATCGGCTATCCGAAGCGGCGTGGGACCTTTTCAGCGAATCGCCGACCGGATGGGGACGCGTCCAGGCGATCTGCGACTTTGTCCATGGGCATATCCATTTTGGTTACGAGCATGCGCGCTCCACGAAGACGGCCTGGGAGGCTTTCAATGAGGGGACCGGCGTCTGCCGTGATTTCACCCACCTCGCGATTGCATTCTGCCGCTGCATGAACATTCCCGCACGTTACTGCACCGGCTACCTGAGCGACATTGGCATACCGCCCCCTTACGGGCCGATGGATTTCGCTGCCTGGTTCGAGGCATATCTTGGCGGTCATTGGTGGACCTTTGACGCTCGGAACAACACGCCGCGCATCGGCCGGGTGTTGATCGCCCGCGGCCGCGACGCGACTGATGTCCCGATCAGCAACACGTTCGGCCCCAACACGCTGAAAAGCTTCAGGGTATGGACAGACGAGTTGAGCCAAGGATGAATGTGACCGCACGGCCGAGACGGCAACAACTGGCCCTCAAGAAAAATGTCACGGCGCTTGCCGACCCTATCCACGTCCCGGTTTGAGCTAGAAATCGACGCCCGGTAGACAGATCCGGGTCATGAGCCCTATCATTACCACGCGCGCCGGGGATTTGGCCGTAGTGGCCAAGGGGGTGCGGAATCCTGTATCTCCATGGGGTCCCTTGGATCAACTGAGGAAACCTACCGTACCCGATGGTTTTCCGAACCATTCGAGGGCTCCGGGCTCATCATCACGCCAACAACATTTGTTCGGACTAGGAGGGGGGCGAAATGAAAATCAAGAGAACACATCGTGCACGCCTTTTGCTCGGCGCGGGGTTATTGGCTCTTGTAGGCTGCGGCAAGGAGCCCAGCGTTTGCGGAACGGGAGCCGGCAATGTCAAGGATGAAGCGCTGTGCGTGGGAAGAAAGGCGGACAGCCTGCCGGGCGCCGACGAAGACTATTTCGCCGATATGGATTACGGGGTGACCAAGGACCCCCAAGCGGTCGCCGCCGCGCTCGCCCTCTACGTGCCGGGGATCTCACCCGAGGACGCCGTCAAGGCCGTCGCCAAAGGCCGCAACAACTGGATCGCCTGGACCGCGGGTAACGATCGGCTGTGGGATATCCTCTCAAGGGAGAGCCGAGGTGGGCTCGATCTTTTGAAGACCGTTTCCAACCATCCGAGCCTGAAATTCAGCCGGGATAGCCGGTGGCAATATCTAGGCTTGGTCAACGAACCCTGCTTTGAGAAGGGAACGGGACCGCAGCCGGACCGCCACGGCCTGTGGTTGGATACGCGGGCCAAGGACTGCCCACCGGATCCGTTCGAAAACGAGACCAAGTATCCGGGCGTCAAGATCGGCGCTCGGGGCGCGAATATACCGGTGGGTTCGTATTATGGCTACGCCACCGGCATCGTCGGCCTGCGCCTCTTTCCCAACCCCGACTTCGATGAGGCGGCTCAGAAGCGCTGGGATCCGGAGCGTTACTACACCGATCCCAGCTATTATTACGACAAGGGCCTGGTCAAACCGTACCGGGTGGGAATGTCCTGCGGCTTCTGCCACGTCGGCCCGAACCCGACCAACCCGCCCGCAGATCCTGAGAATCCGAAGTGGGCGAATCTCAATTCGAACCCCGGCGCCCAGTATTTCTGGATCGATCGGATCTTTATGTTTGAAGCCGATGCTTCGACCTTCCCCTATCAACTCTTCCACACCTCTCGCCCCGGCGGGTTGGACACGTCCTTCGTTTCCACCGACTACATCAACAACCCGCGTACCATGAATGCGGTCTATAACCTGGGCCCACGTATGCTGAACGCGCTGAGACTGGGCCAAGAAACGCTGGCCGGCGGCAGCCGCAACAATGCCCAGCTCAATGACTATGTGCCTCCTGGCAGTCTACTCACTAGATTCTTTACGGCGCCCGACACCGTTTGGACACCTCGCGTTCTCAAAGACGGCGCCGATTCGGTCGGCGCGCTGGGTGCACTTAACCGCGTGTTCGTCAACATCGGTCTTTTCAGCGAGGAATGGTTGGAACATTTCAATCCATTGGTCGGGGGAAAGAACATTTCACCCATCCAAATCGAGGTTGCGCGGAAGAATTCGTCGTACTGGAACGCGAACGAAATGCAGACGCCGGACCTCGCCTTGTTCTTCCTCGCCACCGCCAAACCCGACTATCTCAAGAATGCACCCGGCGGTGAGGGGTATCTGACCGCTGGCCAGGCAAAACTCGTCCGCGGCAAGGAGATGTTCGCCGAGCGATGCGCCCGCTGCCACTCGAGCAAGCTTCCGGAAAAAGCCTATTCGTTTTTCCCCAACGGCTGCGTGGGCCCGAATTACCTCGAATGCTGGAACAAGTATTGGGAGTGGGTGAAAACCGACGAGTTTAAAGGGCAAATAAAGGCCATCGTGATGGCGGATGATTTCTTGCAGGACAACTTCCTGTCGACGGAGTTGCGCGTGCCGGTAAGCCTGCTTGAAACCAACGCCTGCAGCCCGCTGGCCACCAACGCCATCGCCGATAATATCTGGGACAACTTTTCATCCCAGTCTTACAAGGAACTGCCCTCGGTCGGCACGATCACGGTACACCATCCAATCACCGGCGAGCCTAGAAAATATCAGATGCCGGCCAGCGGCCGCGGCTACACCCGGCCAGCGTCGCTCATCAGCCTCTGGTCCACGGCTCCCTACCTCTTGAACAACACTGTCGGGGAGTTTTACTGGAGCGGCTCGGTGGAAGACCGGATGAAGTCGTTCGAGGACTCGATACAAAAAATGCTCTGGCCGGAAAGGCGCGAGGGGGTGCGTAAATATATGACGGCTTCAGGCAAGGAAGCGCCGGGGGTCATCGACGTAACGGCGGAGCGGAGCTATGTGCGGGTGCCGGCGGGCTACCTTCCCGACTTTCTACAACCGCTGGTGGGAGTGCTCGACCGCTGGTTGCCCTGGCTCTTTGAAGGCGGGGGGATCGAGATCGGACCGATCCCGAAAGGGACGCCGGTCAACCTAATCTCGAACATGGACTTGGACAAAAAGACACGGGTCCTGCCGGTGATTATTAGAGTCAAGAACGCGCTGAAGGCGCTCCCCGCAGGCGCCAGCGATGAAGAGGCCATTAAAGTCTTCCGCGAGCGTGACCTGGTCGACGCCATGCTGAAAGTCAACAAGTGTCCGGATTTTGTCGTCAACCGTGGGCACTACTTCGGCAGCGACTATTTCAAGGAAGAGCCCGGTCTCAGTGACGAGGATAAATTGGCCCTGATCGAGTTTTTGAAGACGATGTAACGCGCGGCAGGCAAAGACGCAAAAGAACGGGAGGGGCGGCATGAGCACAGAGTATGAATACATCATCGTCGGTTCCGGCGCGGGGGGTGGGACGCTCGCCGCGCGCTTAGCGGAACAGGGTCGGCGGGTGTTGGTGCTGGAGGCAGGCGGGGATCCCATGCAGACGCAAGGCGGCGACGCCTTGTATCCTGCCACGAACCGGCTCCCGGAGGACTATGAGATCCCGGTGTTGCATCCTTTTTCCGTCGAGAACGAGGGGATGAATTGGGATTACTGGGTCCGCCACTATGGCAGCGACGCACTCCAGAGAAGAGACCTGAAGTATCGAGAGGAGTGGAACGGCAAACGGGTGGATGGCGTACTCTATCCCCGCGCCGGATGTCTCGGGGGCTGCACCGCCCACAATGCCATGATCACCGTCTATCCTCACAACGAGGACTGGGATTCCTTGACACGGCTCACCGGTGACTCCTCGTGGAGCGCCGAGAACATGCGCACCTATTTCGAGAAGATGGAGAAGTGCCGCCACCGCTTGTTTCCCTACCGCTGGCTGGCGAAGTTGGGTATCAATCCGACCCGCCATGGTTGGAACGGTTGGTTGCAAACCGAGAAGGCGATCCCGGAGAGCGCGCTCGGTGATGAGACGCTGGTGAAGATCCTTAAGAAATCGTTCGATGCGGCATTCAAGGACTTGGGAGAGCCCCTTAGCCGCATCGAGTGGTTCTTGCAAGGCCAAGCCGATCCCAATGATTGGCGGCTGGTGCGCAAGAACGCCTTTGGGATCCGCTACGCACCGCTGCACACCCGTAACCATAGCCGCCTCGGGACGCGGGAGCGGTTGCTCGATGTCCAGAAAAAATATCCGCATAAGCTCGCGATCGAGCTCGATGCGCTCGCGACTCGGGTGCTCGTCGATACCCATCAGCGAGCGATTGGTGTCGAGTACCTCAAAGGCGAGCGCTTGTATCAAGCGCATAAGAACCCTAACCAAGGAGCGGGCGAAAAGCGCGAGGCGCGCGCCTCGCGCGAGGTCATCCTGTCGGGAGGGGCGTTCAACACCCCGCAGTTGCTCATGCTCTCCGGGATTGGACCGAGCGCGGAGCTCGGACGACATGGCATCCCGGTGCGCGTCGATCTGCCGGGGGTGGGAACCAACCTGCAGGACCGTTACGAAGTCGGGGTGGTCAATCGGATGAATTTCGATCACTGGGAGGTCTTAGCGGGCGCCAAATACGCCAAGGGCGATCCTCAATTCCAGGAATGGGAGAGCAAGCGCAAGGGCGTATACACCTCCAATGGCGCGGTCCTGGCCGCAATCAAGCGCTCGCTTCCGGAGCGGCCGCTGCCCGATCTCTTCTGCTTCGCGCTGCTGGCCCGCTTCCCGGGTTATTTCCCCACCTATTCCGCCGACATCGCCAAGTTGAACTATCTCACTTGGTGTATTCTCAAGGCCCACACCAATAACACCGCGGGCGAGGTGCGCTTAGATTCCGCCGATCCGCGCGCCCGGCCCGCCGTCAATTTCCGTTATTTCGAAGAGGGCAACGACAAAGAGAGCAAGGATCTCGACTCGGTAGTCGAAGGCATCAAGTTCGTGCGCAAGTTGACCGCGCCCTTGAGAGCGAAGGGTCTTATTGCCGAGGAAGAACTGCCGGGTGATAAAGCACAGTCGGACGATGAGCTTCGCGATTACGTGAGGTATCAATCCTGGGGACACCACGCCTCGTGCACTTGCCCAATTGGACGCGATAGCGATCCCATGGCGGTCCTCGATGGGAACTTCAAGGTGCGGGGAACGCGAAGCCTTCGGGTCGTGGATGCGTCGATCTTTCCCCGGATCCCCGGATTTTTCATTGTCAGTTCGATATATATGGCTGCAGAAAAGGCCGCCGATGTGATCCTTAGGGAGGCTTAGACAGCTTCGGAGAGACGCAGTATCAATAGGGTTTTGAGATTGTTTTGAACGGCTCATGCAAGTCAATTTGATTTCGCTACCACGGGGTATGAAACCCGTGGGGCGACCAAAGGGGAGAGCTGCGCTTCTCCCCTTTGGAAACCCCATGGCTATAGATCCCGCGGCAAACCGCGGGGAATAAATTTTACAGGAGGGAGGATCATGAAACACATAACCGCTGTTTTTAAAAATTTACTTATCGGTGTCACGGCCGGCATGCTGGTCCTGAGTGTGTCGTTCGCCGCTGACCACAATGATCCCAACGCGATAAACTCGATATTCGCAGATATACCGGTGAGCGCGGCCGATCTTTACGATTTATTCGGCTTTCCAAGCGACGATAAAGCGGGCGGGGAGAAGGTGGTCATCGCCCTTACCTTCGCCTCGGTACCAAAGACCGGCGTTTTCGACACCGACCTTCTCTACAGGATCCATTTCGACGCCGATAAGAGAGCCGCCTCGCCGCTTGGAGGGGAGCCTAGCTTGAGCGCAATCATCGGATACGCAAAAGCGGTCGGCAAGAAATACCTCGAATTTAAACCCTCTGAGGTCAGGGTTACGTTCAATAAACAGAATCAGGCCAAGGTCGATTTCCTGGATTTCCCGGGCGGGGACTTCTCGAACGTGGTAGAGACCAACAAGGTGGTGACCCTCAAGTCACCGGATGGACACGCCATCAAGACGTTTATCGGCGGCAGGGACGATGCGTTCTTTAACGATCTGCCAGGATTCTTCCGGTCAATAAATTATGGTCCACAATATTACCTTGTGCCTCACGCGATGACCGACAAGAGAGAGTGGCCCATCCCGAAAACCCTCATCGAGCTGGACGGCAATACCTTCTTTAACTTTGACAAGAGTAATCCCAACTGGGGGGTCACGGTCAAAAAAGACCTTCCGAAGGGCGCGCTCACGTGGCAGGGGAATAAATTCCTTAAGGATGCAAACGGGAATTTTCGCTTTGTCTATAGCGGGAAAGACGCCCAAGCGGGCATGAACGTGAATACCATCGTGCTCGAAATGCCATTGAAGTTCATCACCAAAACCCCGGATAAGGAGAGAATCGTCAGAACCTGGGGGGAGAGTTGGGTTTTGAAAGCTTCAAGCAAAGCCGACGCCATCCCTGATGATGCAGCCTACTCTTTTATCAGCCGGGCATGGGCGGGAGCAACGTCCGCGTCGGGATTCAACAATGACCTTACGAAATACAAGAAGGTGGATGTCGACGGGGTCCCGTTCTTGGATGCGGCGCTCAATGAGCGCGAGGATAAAAGACAGGTAGCCAACAATATTAAGTTCGCGCGCTATTACACCAAACGCTTCGGTCATCTCGGTTGGGGGTTTGGTCCCTCGATCAGCGCCTTGGGCCTTGGGAGTTGCTTTGACCACGGCGGTTCGCCTGTCTCCGTGTATAAAACCTATAAGCTCGCGCTGGAGGCGTTCCCGCGGGTTAAGAAATGCTTTTTTCAACGCGTGAACATGCCCGACGACTCATGGAATAAGAGTGGCTTGGACATCAAACCGCCGAAGACTTTTGAAATATTCATTCCCAATGTCGCGTCCATCGATATGGATACGACCGGCACCTGGCCCTTCGGGCGCAGGCTCGAAGATCAAGTGGCAACCCGGTTTCTGTCGCTGTTTCTGGACATGGAAAAGGGATGCGGCGGGAAAAAATGCAACCTGGAATCGCTAAGCGATCAGGCCCTGTGGGACAAAGCGCCCATCATGCCGAAAACGCCGCCGAACCCACTCAAAAACGATAAGCCGTTCCTCGCTCAATTTCCCTATCTCGCGGATCCCTGGCAGTGAGATAGGATCGTTAGCGTATGCCAGCCACCCGCGCGTGGTGGCTGGGATACACGCGCGAGACGTCACACTGCCTCGACATTTGGCCAGCCCTCGCGGTCACACCGTCGTCCTCGACATCGGGCAGGGGTCGAGAATTCAAGTTGCTAGCCTGCCCATCAAGTCACCGGCCCGAAATGGGCCCGGCTCGCGGATGAGGGTCCGCGCCGCATCTACCTGCTCCCATAGGTTCCAGAGCAGCACACCGCGCACCCGGCCCTCGCGCAGGTAATAAACCACGCCCTTGCGATAGGGCTCCTCCTGCCAATCCGCTATGAGCTCGAAGCTCGGATCCAGTTCGCCCACGGCCTCGTAGCCCAGGTCGAACAAATCGGAGTAGAAGAACGGCAAATGGTGATAGGGATCCGGTGTTCCGGCCATCGCCCGCCCCGCCGCCCTGCCCATGGTATCGGCATTGTCTTCGTGCTCGACGCGCAGGTACTTGCCGAGATCGGAGTTATAGACGCGGGCGACATCGCCGGCGGCATAGATCTCCGGGGCGCTGGTGCGAAGACTCTCGTCGATGAGAATACCGTCGTCCACCTTGAGCCTCACCGCCTCCGCCAGACGGGTGTTCGGCTCAATGCCGATCCCGGCGACCACACCCTCCACTGCCACCGTTTGGCCACTCTGCGTCCTGAGCATGCACCGCTGGCCGTCCGTCTCCAAACCGCTGACTGTGCTATTGGCGAGCACCTCGACGCCCCGCTGGCGGTAGTAGTCGGTCACAAAACGCGCGAGCCCAGGCGGAAAGATACCCTCACCGATATTCTCGCCCGCGAGGAACAGGACAACCTCCTTGTCGTTCATGGCGAGGGCAGCCGCGATCTCCGAGCCGATAAACCCGCCGCCAATGACAGCAAAGCGCCGGCCACGCTCCGTGAGGCTGCGGAGCGCGAGGTAATCCTGCAAGGTGCGAAAATACAGTATCTGGTCACCGCCAAACGGCAAGCGGCGGGGTGTGCCACCGGTCGCGAGCAAGAGCTGGTCATAGGTATACTCCGCGCCTTGATCATCGATCACCCTTCGGTTCGGAGGATCCACATGCACGATCGTGCGCCCCAGGTGCAGCGACGCGTAGTTGGCGTCGGTGCCGCGCCAGATGCTGTCGATCGCTTTGCCCTTCCATAGGCCCTTGCTGAGCGGCGGGCGGTCGTAGGGCCGCTCGGTCTCCGCACCGACGAGCCCGATTGAGCCATCGCTGTCGGCCTCACGGATCCCGCGGATGGCAGCGTCGGCGGTCATTCCACCGCCGACAATCAGATAATGATAGTGCGGCATAAGAGCCTCGCAACGCCAGCGCTGAGTGGGAAAGGGTTTAGCTCGGAGTGGGTTCGAGCGGCGTTCGCCCCGCTTGCGCTAGATCCTGCCGCTACTCCTGAGCGCCACGTCTGCCCCCTCGGTCAGTCGCAGACGCGCTCATGATCTCCTCCTCTAAGGGGCCTTTTTCATCTCTGTGCCGCAACAACAGCGAGGAGGCGCCTCACCACCCCCGCCTGCCTTCGAGCCCTGCGTGACCTTCATTTCGCACCCGCAATTCGGGTTCGTGCAACGATACGTCTCACCTGTTGTCATAGCCATCATCCACCTCCTGATTGAACGCCGCTTCTCGACTCGCGCCTACTATCGAGACTTTAGGACCTTGCTTAAGGGCGATATCCGCCCTCCGAGGAAGCACCGGCCGCCTCGGAGGGCGCTGTTGACCTTGGTGCCTCTCAGAAGGCCTACCCAATCACAGCTTTTGGACCCAGCTGTCTGCCTCCTCCTCGGCCTTTTCCTTCGTATAGCCATACTTGGCCTGTAGCCGGCCGACGAGCTCCTCGCGCTTGCCTTCGATGACGTCGAGCTCATCATCGGTAATGTCACCCCACATTTGCTGGGCCTTGCCCTTCATCTGCTTCCAATTACCCTTGACTTGATCCCAGTTCATTGTCCGTCCTCCTGTTCAAAATGGTTGGTTCTGGTCGCGCCCCGGCTCAACCGGGGCACTCCAATTACGGTCAAGCGATGTGCCAGGACCGGCGTTATGGATAATTGTCCTTGCTACTTAATGACATAGCCCAGTTACTCCAGCGCTTGCCGGACTTGCTAGACAGGGCAAATCAGAAGCAATGCCGATCGGTATGTAAGATTATGCTAAGACATACTCAGAGATGCAAGGCTCTTCCGAATACTAGATGAGCCTGAAGAGAGGCCTGTTTCTAACACGAAGTGAGCCTGAACTAGGCGCGGTAACTCTTCATACTGGGAGGAGACTGAGTATGAACTTCCAATGCTTCGCCTCGACCGGCATCACCGAGAGCCGGTTTCCGCGTTTGAGGAGCGGTAGTCCCGAAAGCTCCGGGCAGCGTTTAAGCTCCGTGAGCGTGATGGTGCGCTTGAGCTTGCGCTCCAAACGGACTTCCACCATATACCAGCGTGGCGCCGTGGGAGAGCTCTCGGGATCGTAATGCTGGTCACCAGGATCAAAGGCCGTCGGATCCGGGCGGCCGGCGCCGGTGATCTTCATGATTCCGACGATTCCGGGCTCGGCACAGCTCGAATGGTAAAAGAAAGCGAGATCTCCGGGGCGGATCTCGTCCCGAAGCATGTTACGGGCTTGATAATTCCGCACGCCGTCCCAGCAGTCGGTTTGGCGCGGACGCGCGCGCAAATCGTCGACACTGTAGGTCGACGGTTCGGATTTCATGAGCCAATAGCGCATATCAATTCCTTACTCTTCCTGCAACGCTTATAAGCCATTGTTTCTACGTGATTGCCATGCAATCTATCGGCTTGATTGTTCCTTGCACGGCCTATACAATCCCACCCAGATTCCCACCCACAATCCCACCCAAGGAAGAACGAACATGGGAAAACTTGCGGCAGCGACGTGCGAGACAGCGAAACCCGACCCGAAACGCGACCGCCTGCTAGGCGATGGCGATGGCCTGTTTCTGCGCGTACGACCGCACGGAACGAAAACATGGGTGATCGAATATGAGTTTCACGCAACCCGCACAAAATACACCATCGGCGGGTATTCGCGCGACGGCGCGCCGGGCGAGAGCATTTCCGACTGGCTGCGGCACGGCCAGCAATCCCTGACCCAAGCCCGTTCGATTGCTGGGACCTGGAAGGCCGCGCGGCGGGCCAGGCATGACCCCGCGGCGGAATGGGAAGCCCTGCTATCCCGAGAGCGCGAAGCGGCAGCGGCGAAGCTGGCAACGCCTGGAAGCCGAGCGAAAACAGCCGACCGTGCAGGAAGCTGTGGTTCCCGAAAACTCATATGCGTAAATCTGGCGTTAATCTTTACGTCCCGATCTCACGCTGCAAGTCTTAGATAATGATGGTGTAGACCACCGAGATCCGGAACTTCGATAACCTTGCCTTGACTAGGAGTTGGCACATACCGTTCCTGAGGCGTGTCCATTTCTAGACCGAGGTGAGTTCTCCACTGGTGGTAATAGTCGAATAGCTCGTGAGAATTCGTTTCAGACACTTCGCGACCCGTTGCTGCTATTCAGCAGATGCGGATAGGGGCTGCTCAGCAGACACTACGCCACTGAAATAAAGGCGGCCTAGGCGGAGGTCCGCATGCGCGAATCTCCAAGGCTCCGGCTACCGGCTAGGGGAGGTGCCGATCCCAGGCTCCCCGCCCTGCTCGCCCTGCCACTGCCGAGGCGCACCGGGATCTCGGCGTGCTTGGCTTACAGATCCTCCGGTTTGGCGGTGAGATTCTGACAAAATGCTCGTACCAACTCAGCAGCATCCCCAGGTGCCTCTTGTAATATAAAATGTCCCCCTGCGACTTGCCTGACGTCCAAGGAACGACAAACCCGTTTAAGATCGATAAGCTTATGTTCTGGGACTACCTTATCTTTAGTGGCTTGGATGCACAGACAGGGGATGGTCAATTCTTGAGTCGGTGCGGTATCTAGGTTTGCAATCGCCATCAGGCGTTGTCGAATCGCGTTTGGGTTGACCGAGCGAAAATTTTTGGCAATCGCTTTGGCTACTGCGTCGTCAGCCTCGCCGCTCAAAGAGAGCGCTCTTACGATCGACGGCCTGGACAGGAAAAAGGAAAGTAGCAAGGGTGGCATCGCTGTCAGGATCTTCAAAACCACAGGGTTCGGGTTGGTTAAATAGGTCGCGACGAAAATAGCGCCCTTGCATTTTTTTGCATCCCTCACCGCCACCTGATACACAATAGGTCCCGCAAACGACTCCCCTAATACAACGTAATCAGCCGTTTCATGAATTTGCTTTCTTATCCCGTCTGTTAACGTGAAGTAATCTTGCGGACCGGATCCCGGATAGGAGATCACAGTCGTCTCAAACGCGTTCCCTAATTCTTTCACTAACGCGTTGAACATTGATCCCGTCCCATCGAACGCGGGAAGCAAAATGAGTCGCATCATACCCTTGCCTTTGAGGTCTCGAGGTGTTCTTGTACCAGCGGGTACAGCGTCGTCTCTTCGGGGGCGCCGCCGCTCGTAGTGTACGCGCCTTCCCGCTGGCGCCGGCTGAACCGCTTTGTCCACCGTCCTTGATGGTGTTGCTCTTCCTGAAAGTTCCTGGCATTGACAGTAGCATGGGAGTGCCGCTTCGGGCAACCGCTCCGCTTAACGCTTACAGCAAAAGAGGGTAAAGGATCCATACCACGTGGCCTGCTTTCGTCACGGCAAGGTCCGTTCTTGGGATATCGCGAACGACCGCTCCTGGCCGGTATGCAACCGGATGTCGGGAAATCGGTACCCGACCCGGAGGAGTCATTCACACCGACATCGTGATTCACCTCAAAGCAGACGCTGAACGCCCCGCTTGAGGGGTGCGGCGACCTTCTGCCGCGTCCCTCTCGAAGCGGTTGGTTAGACTCGCACGGGCGATCCGGACAGAGCACAGCTGTTCAAATCCTTTCGCTCGCACTTCACTTCCTTGAATTCATCACGCTTCGCCTCCTGCTTGACCTTGCATGGGCCGTCCTCAAATTCCTTCTTCCACTCTCTGCCCCATCATGCACCGACTCCATCCTTGCACTTTACCTCCCGCTTGAACTCTCCGCGTTTTGATTCGATCTTCACCTCACGGGGGCCATCCCAGAACTCCTCCTTCCATTCGCCTCCCCCACCAACGCTTCTTGTCATGATGACGGTCGTCATCGTCGGCAAGTTCAGCGTTGTGCGCACCAAGAATCAGGACTAGAAGAATCGTGAGCAGTGGTGTCTCATGAGTGTCGCTCTAAAGGTTGAATGTGCCGAAGATCAAAAGGCCCTCAGTTCTTAGATTGCGGGCCTAACTGACGCTACTTGGGTGTCAGCAACGAAAGCGCTCGCGAGGAGTGCTAGCGAGTACACCTCAGCATTGCGGCGTCCTGTCCGCGAAATGCGCTCGCATGACGCGACGAGCTGCGGGATCGCCGCTCCCAGGGTAGACGGCGCGGGCTCAACGATGGGCGGGACGGGTCAAAACCTCACCTTTATGCAGCATAGACTCGCGCTTGACAAGATCGGCCCTTCCTTGTCATAGTCACTGTGCCCTGTGATTTCGGAGGCAGCGGTGGCAGGCAGTGGTTACTGGACAAATTATTCGCCCGTAAGCGTAGAATTTCATCACGTATGTCGCGCCATCCGGTACCGCGAAATGAATCCTGGCAGCGCTACTGTTCACCGTCCGGGTAAACCGAGCACCTATCGAGCCGTCACCGCGCTAAGTATGACGCTGTACAGGAGAGAACGCATGCAACATCGAATTTTGGTCGGCGCGATGCGTCGCCCGTCGACGCGCGCCTATCGCAGGCTCCCCGACTTCGCCTTCGGCTCTCCATGTCTCGTCGGGCGCGATCCGCCATGCACGGATTCAGGGGCGGACACCGGCCGATGCTGCGGGAGCAAGGCGAAGCATTGAAGTGCATCCGGTAAAGCGCAGTAGTTGGCGCTAGCGACGCGGCAAAAAGGGGCAGGCACCTCAGAATTCCCACTCAGATTCCCACCCAAACTACGAAACCGCCAGATTGACGGATCGGCGCAAATTTAGAGAAACGTAGCAACGGCGCAGCATTACGCTGATTTTCTTTCTGGAGTGCGCGTTATTGAGCCAGTACCGGGGCATGATTCAATCAATATACTTCGCGGACGGGGGTATGAACCCCGCCCTTGACCAAAGGGGAGAGCTGCGCCTCTCCCCTTTGGAAACCCCATCGCTAAGGTACCCGCGGCAAGACCGCGGGGTATGCGTTTAATGAAGGGTGCTCTCCGCAGCGCCGTTACGGGCCTTCGACTTGAACCGAGGGTTCAAGAATGGAACATCGCGAGGCGAATCAGGCCTTCCGCTACGAGAGCGGACTGCTCAACATCGCCTACCGGTCAGTTCCTTTGGTTTCTCAATTAGGCTCAAGGATACCCGGCCCGTTGACGTACGCCGCAGAGAGCGTCAACCATAAAATCTACGCTAGCACGCGCTCGCCGCCGGCAAGCACGTCAGTGATCTTCTTTTCTATTCTGCGCATGAACGCATCCACGTTATTAGTATACGCTTCGTGTTGGCGCTTGTGCTCCAACAGATCGTGCGCGATGTTGAGAGCCGCCATGACCGCAATGCGCTCACTGCCACTCACCTTCCCGTGGTCGCGTAACTCGATCATCTTGCGATTGAGGAGCTCGACGCTATTGAATAAGGCTTCGCGTTCCTGATCATGACAGGCCACGAGATATTCTTTTTCCATAATCATCACACTTACCGGCCGGTGCTCTTCACTCATGTTCAAGATTCCATCGCCCTTAGGCGCGTGATCATCGACTCCACCCGCGAGCGCGCGAGTTCGGTCTTTTCGATCAACGCCGCCCGCTCGGCCATGAGCCCGGAGCGTTGCGTTCGCAGGGCTTTATTCTCGCCACTCAATTGTTCGATCGCACGGATTAGCTCTTCGACACGCGTCTCGAGCGTCTCGATATGTAAAGGTTCTTGCACTTGAATCGCCTTGCTGTCGTACCGCGTTCTGAGAATTCACTATAGAGCGGCAGTCCACGGCGGTCAACAACATCGGATGAGGGTGTTTTCATGGGTTTTGCTCAAGTATCATTGGCGCATCTCTAGCACCGACAATAGGTCTGCAGACGGATGGATAAGCGCGAGTTTATGCGGCGGCGAAAACGCCTGATGGATATGATGAATTCAAGCGGCATGGCGATCATACCGGCCGCGCCGATACGGCAACGCAATGCCGATGTGGAGTTTCCCTACCGGCCGGACAGTAACTTTTTTTACTTGACGGGGTTCGCCGAACCACAAGCCGTCGCGGTCTTGGTTCCCGATCGGCCGCAAGGGGAGTTCCTGCTCTTTTGCCGCGAACACGATCCGGCCTTGGAAGTTTGGCATGGACGCCACGCCGGGCTCGAAGGGGCCTGCGCCGACTTCGGGGCCGACGATGCCTTCCCGATCGGCGATCTGGACGACATCGTGCCGGGACTCTTGGAGAATCGGGAGCGGGTGTTTTACACCATGGGTTTCGATCCCGAATTCGACCAACGCCTCATGGGCTGGGTGAACCAGGTCCGGAGCCGCTATCGCACCGGCGTGACGGCGCCGCAAGAATTCATTACCCTGAGCCATTTGTTGCACGAGATGCGTCTCTTCAAGAGCCCCCAAGAGATTCGCGTCATGCGTAAAGCGGCCGCCTTGGCGGCGGCCGCGCATTGTCGGGCTATGGAGGTCTGCCGCCCAGGTCTCAAGGAATACCAGGTCGAGGCGGCCTTGCTGCACGCATTCATGGAGGGCGGGAGCCGGTCTCCGGCGTACCCGTGCATCGTGGGCGGCGGGGCGAACGGCTGCATCCTGCACTACACGGAGAATTCGGACACCTTGAATGACGGCGACCTCGTGCTTATCGACGCCGGCGCCGAGTATCAAGGCTACGCGAGCGATATCACCCGGACGTTTCCGGTGAACGGCCGCTTTACGCCCAACCAGCGTGCCGTCTACGAGGCGGTATTGGCGGCGCAGCAGGCGGCGATTCAGAAAATCGTTCCCGGCAACCATTGGAATGATCCCCACGAAGCGGCGATCCGGACCTTGACCAAGAGCCTGGTCGATCTCGGGATCTTGAAGGGGCGGTTGACGCGCCTCATCAAGGATGCGGCCTACAAGCCGTTTTTCATGCACCGGACCGGGCACTGGCTGGGGATGGACGTGCATGATGTCGGCGATTACAAGGTCGGCAACCAATGGCGCATGCTGGAGCCCGGCATGGCGCTCACCGTCGAGCCCGGTCTGTATCTCAAGGCGGGGACGAAAGGCTTGGCTAAACGCTGGTGGAACATCGGCATCCGCATCGAAGACGATGTCCTAGTGACACCCGAGGGTCATGAAGTCCTGAGCGCGGCGGCGCCCAAGACGGTGACGGAGATCGAATCCATCATGCTACATGCCCGCGCCGCCTGACTACGATCTGCTCATCGTCGGCGGCGGGATGGTGGGCGCGAGTCTCGCATGCGCCCTGGCCGGGCAAGCGTTGAAAATCGGCGTGGTGGAGGCGGTGCCTTGGAAGACCGACGAGCCGCCGAGCTATGACGATCGCGGCCTGGCCCTGTCGGCCGTCTCGCAACGGATCCTCGCCGGGATCGGGATCTGGCCGCAAATGCAGGCGCATGCCACGCCGATCGAGCATATCCATGTCTCCGACCAGGGGAATTTCGGGTTTGCCCGGCTCGATGCTCGGGTGCTCGGATATGCAGCCTTCGGCCACGTGGTGGCCGGGCGCCAACTCGGACAAGCCTTGCTATCGAAACTGGCTACTCAAGAAAACGTCGATCTCATCTCGCCCGGCCGCATCGAGGCCTTACAATCCCAGCCTCAGCATATGCTGGCGAGGGTGGTCGCAGGTGGGGTTGAGCGCGGCTTAAGCGCACGGCTCCTGGTCGCCGCCGACGGGAGCGACTCGAACACACGCACGCTCCTTGGGGTGCGAAGCCGCGAGTTTGACTACCGCCAAACCGCCGTGGTCGCGAACGTGTCCTTGGCCGCGCCGCATCACAATACCGCCTACGAGCGCTTTGGCCCGTCCGGACTCGTCGCGCTCTTACCGCTCGGCGGGCAGCGTTCGGTCGCGGTGTGCGTGGTGGGCAGCGAGGAGGCGAGCGCGCTCCTTGTGATGGGGGACTCCGGGTTTACGGAGCGCTTGAGTGTGCGCGTGGGGCATCGTATCGGACCCTGTCTCAAGGTAGGCAGACGGCGCGCTTATCCGCTTAAGTTGGTCCGTGCGCTCGATCAGGCCGGACCCCGCTTCGCGGTCATTGGCAACGCCGCGCATACGGTCCACCCGAACGGGGCGCAGGGCCTGAATCTCGGCTTGCGCGATGTGGCCACGCTCGCGGAATGCGTCATCGATGCCTGCCGCGCCGGGGAGGATCCGGGGGCTTACCCGATGCTCCGCCGTTACGCCGAGATGAGACGAGCCGACCAGCGCCGCGTCATCGCGCTGAGTCACGGCTTGGCGCGGCTCTTCGGTAACGATCTCTTTCCGCTCGTCATGGCGCGCGACTTGGCGATGTGCGCCATCGATATGATCCCGGCCCTCAAACGCGCACTGGTGCGGCGGGCCATGGGTCTCAGTGGGCCTCTGCCGCGGCTCAGTCGGGGCCTACCGCTGTGAGCGTGAGGCTCGCGGATCGCGAGGCGGATTTCGAGGTCACCGTTATCGGCGGGGGTGTGGTCGGCGGAACCCTGGCGGCGATCCTGGGGGCGGCCGGATTTAGGGTCGCGCTCGTCGAAAGCACACCCTCGGTGATACCCGCTGATGACAATAACGATGCGCGCGTGTTGGCTTTGACCCGCGCGTCGGAGCAGGTGCTCCGCGCCATAGGCGCCTGGCCGCATATCATTGCCGAACCGCCCGGCGTGTTTCGCGAGATGCAGGTCTGGGACGCGGGTGGGGAGGGGCGCATTTATTTCGATAGCGCCGAGGTGGGCGAGCCGCTGCTCGGGCACATTGTTCGCAGCCAGGCGATCGAGGCCGCTCTGGATAGGGTGTTGCGGCATCTACCCCTGGTAAGGACTTACCGCGGCAGCGGCTTACAGAAGTTCGCGAGAGACCGGGATAATCTCCAAATCGTACTGGCGGACGGATCGCAGTTGCGCCCGAATTTATTGGTCGGGGCCGATGGCGGGGAGTCGACCGTGAGGACCTTGGCGGGGATCGCTCAAAGAGTGCGTGATTACCGGCAGACGGCGCTCACTTGCACGGCCGTGACCGAGCGGCCGCATGGCGACACGGCGCGGCAACGCTTTCTAGCGGGTGGCCCGCTGGCGTTCCTGCCCTTGGCCAACCCAAATCGCTGCGCCATCGTCTGGTCGTTACCGCACGCCGAAGCGCAGAGGCTCATCGGCATAAGTGATGCCGCGTTCCGCCGCGCGCTCGAAGGCGGAATCGGTGAGGCGCTCGGAACCGTGACGGACAGCGGGCCGCGGCGCGCCTTTCCGCTCACCCGCGCCCATGCCGAGCGTTACGTCGAACCACGTTTGGCCTTGATCGGCGATGCGGCACACCGTATTCATCCGCTCGCAGGTCTGGGGGCCAATCTCGGCTTGATGGACGCCGCGACCCTGGCGGAGGTCGTGCTCGATGCCAAGGCCGGGCGCCAGGATATCGGAGCGCTGCGCGTGCTCAGGCGTTACGAGCGCTGGCGCAAGGGCGAGAATCTCGCCATGATGTGGCTGATGGACGGTTTCAACGAACTGTTCGGCTCGGACGCATTACCGCTGCGGATTTTGCGCAACGCGGGGCTCACACTCACCAACGCCGCGGGGCCGGTGAAACGGCGGATCATGCGCCGGGCGATGGGCATCGAGGGTGATTTGCCGCGGCTCGCCCTGACGGGGCGCTGGTGACGTGCGCCACGGGCTCAGCGACTCGCAATCGATCTACACCCAGGTGCGCGAGGACCGGATGGCGGGGGTGGTGGCGAAACTATAAAAGCCCTCGAAAGTTGCGTCGGTTTCCGGTTTCCAGTATTCTCAACGCGGAGGAGGGGGGAGGCTGCGGACTGCGGCCTTCCTGAACACCAGTGAACCCTTTGGATCTGATAAGGCTCTCCGCTTTGATGGAGCGGACCCGGGGCAGGCCGGAGATCGTCATCGGATTGATCGACGGACCTGTGGTAAGGGATCACCCGGATCTCGCGGTCGATCATATCCGCGAGATGCCTGGGAAGTTCAGCAGTACATGCGTCCGGGTTGACAGCGCCGCCTGTCAGCACGGCACCTTCGTGGCGGGCATCCTATCCGCCAAAAGCGGCTCTCCAGCGCCTGGCATCTGTCCCAACTGCACCCTTCTCGTTCGCCCCATTTTCGCCGAAAGTCCTTCGGCAAACGGGGATATGCCTAGCGCAAAGCCTGAAGAACTCGCCGATGCCATCTTCGACGGCATCCGTGCTGGCGCCCAGGTGCTGAACATCAGTGCCGCCATCGGGCAACCCTCGTCCAAGAGCGAGCGCGCATTGGAGGAAGCGCTGGACCAGGCCGCCAGGCGCGGGGTGATCGTGATTGTGGCGGCAGGCAATCAGGGAACGCTTGGTAGTACCGCCATCACCAGCCATCCATGGGTCATCCCGGTCGTGGCGTATGATGCTCTGGGTAGGCCCCTGGGCCAATCGAACCTGGGAAGTTCGATCGGCAGACGGGGACTCGGGGCACCCGGCGATAAGATCACTAGCCTTGGCGCCGGGAGCAAGCCGCTCACCTCGGGAGGAACGAGCGCCGCAGCGCCCTTTGTGACGGGTGCTATCGCGCTACTGTGGTCGGAATTTCCGAACGCCTCCGCCACCGATCTCAAGCTCGCCATCACGCAGACCTCTTCAGGACGGCGGAACACGGTGGTTCCGCCGCTGCTCGATGCTTGGATGTCGTATCAGTCCCTACTAACGACAAACGCCAGGAGAAGATTGTCATGAATAAAGAAGAAACCGATAGGGCACATGTGAGCCACCCGCCTCACCGGGTCCGCCTTCCAGGTTTCGTCACCGACGAGGATATCGGCCTGGGCGACACCATCAAGCATGTAACGCGCGCCTTCGGGATCCGACCCTGCGGTGGCTGCGAACGTCGGGCAGCCGCGCTCAATCGCTGGTTCGTCTTCACCGGCAGACGCGCCAAATAACCAAAGTCCAAAAATCCATCTTGAAGGAGGATAACTATGGACCAAGAAACGAAAGAACAATCGGCAGGCCAGAATGGGACGACACCCGATTTTGCTGTGGTCACGCCCGCCCAGGGGGAGGTCGTAGGGGCTACACCGGCCAGCGAGGTACCCTGCCCGACCTGCCCTGGCGGGGCGGCTTCCATGCCGGTCTCTCACGTATATGTGATCGGCCGGGTCAAGGCGCTCGTCCCTCGCCTCTCGGTCGAGAAGGAGTTCGCCCAGGCGACCGGACGCGCCGAGACCGCGGGGCAAACCGATCAGGAGGCGTTCTACAAGGTGCTCTCCAAACCCGAGAACCGGTATCTCGCCCGCGAGGTGTGCTGGGTGTTGACGATTCAGGGTTTGGAAACCTACCTACTTACGCCCAGAGATCCCTCGGATTTTGACCGGCTGGTGCAGGCCATCCGCCCACAACCGAGCCCCCTGGATCTCGACGTCGTGATTGGTACGCGGGGGCCTATCGCTCCGCCGGAGCTTTGCAATGGGCTCATGGTCCCGATCGTTGTATTCGACCAGATTTACTCTTTCGACCGCGATGCGCTCATCAAAGCCATCCCCCGTCCGGAGAAGACGACGGCAAAGCAGTTTGAAGCGGCGGCGGGGGAGGTACTCGATAGGATCCTGCACATGACGGATAACGCGGGGGCGACGGATGACCACCGGGCGCCGAACTACTTGGCCACGCGCTATACCGGTATCTACGCCAAGGCGGCGGAAGAATTTGCACGCGACTTTTCGCTGACCGGGGTCGATGTGCTTCCTTCGCCCTTGAGCGGCACGCGCAAGATCGTTGATGTCATCTTCTCCTACACCAACCGCAATACCGATTTCACCGAGAAGTTCTTCGTGCGGGTGGATGTGACCGAGAAGTTCCCGTTCTTGGTCACCAAGATGTCGCCTTACTACGACCGTTAATAACTTGGAAGTAATAGGAGGTACCTATCATGAGCATGCCACGATTTACCGCTGAGGCCTCGCTCTACAACAGCAGCGGGCATTACCAAACCGGCAGTCAGGCGATGAGTTTACCTGGACAAATGGTTAGGCCGATCTACCCAGCGGCAGTGAGTATGGGCACCAATTGCGGCAACTGTGTGGGCGGTGAGTGTGTCGAACTCCACTGCTTCCAGACCTGGGTCGAGAGTGGAGCTCCTCCCGGCGGGCCGTATCAGGAAGGAATGGAAGAATGGAAGCCGTTCCCGGACCGACCGGACGGAGGCGGCCGACCGGGCGGAGGCGGCCGACCGGGCATTCCTAAGAAGCCTGTCAGCATGTGCTGTGGTGGACGCTGTACCACTGTGTTGTGTCCCATCGAGTGCGAACCATTGGTAGAGTGTCCCGTTCAGCCCCCCGGGGCCCCTCCAAGAATAATTTGCTGTCCGTAGGATGTAAATCAACTAGAGGTAATTGAAATGAATATTCCCGGATTTACTTGCAGAAGCGAGAGGTGGTTGACATGAACATTCCGATATTTACTGCAGAAGCGTCCTTATATGAAAGCGGGATTCACTACAGGACTGGCGTGGTTGGAATCAGGAGTCGCAGTGCAGTTGTAGAGAGCGCTCTTATCCGGCAAGGCTCCGGTCTGACTTGTGGCGGCAGTTGTCCTAGTGGTCAGCTGCTATGCCAGTGCGATAACGATTGCAAGTGTTGTCTTAGCGGCTGTCGGTGTGTGAATGGCTACACCTTTTGTGACAAGACCCCTGCTGTCCTTGGCGGGTCAACCGGTTTTCCCGTTTTCTCTTCGGGTAGCGTGTTGATGTTATAAACATGGCATTGTCTGAGAGGATGGTGACGCTGTTTGCCCCTTGCCTAAGCCTGAAACTAACTGGATAAAAACCTGACGTGTTGAGTAGGAAAGCCAAGGGCACGGAATTTGTTTCTTGGTCGCGGAGGATTATCTTGTCCCCGCTTGGTTGCCGCTGGGCCGAGACCCATGAATTCCGACCCAGCGGCCCCAACTGAACCTCGATAGCTGTTTGGTACAGACAACGTTCTGATGCCGTTTTATGAAACCAAGATAGACTCGTTCGAGCCGTTGAGGGCAATGCAGTGCCGCGGGATCGTCTCTACTACGAAGGTTCCATATGGCTATGCGTATCATCTGGTGCGTTCGGTCCGGGTATTGGGCGAATTCTCAGCCTCGTCATTCTCTATGAGAGCGTAGCCCGGATGAAGCACCAGCGAAATCCGGGAACCGGAGGTCGGGTAATTCGGAACCACCATCCTCCCGCATTTCGCAAAGCTCCATGCGGGCTACTTGCTATGACCGGTGAACCTGAAAATGATTAGGAGGTGACTACTCGGCCATGCGCTATCCCGGTATCTACGCCAAGGCGGCGGAAGAATTTGCACGAGATTTTTCGCTGACCAGGGTCGAGGTGCTTCCTTCGCCCTTGAGCGGCACGCGGAGGATAGTGGATGTGATCTTCTCCTACACCAACCGCAACACCGATTTCACCGAGAAGTTCTTCGTGCGGGTGGATGTGACTGAGGAGTTTCCGTTCCTGGTTACAAAAATGTCGCCGTACTATGACCGTTAACCTTGGAATTGATAGGAGATATGTATCATGAACATACCAGGATTTAATGCGGAATTATCGCTGTATAAAACGGCTGGGCGCTATGCACTTCAATCGGCGTGGATTGGTAGGTCCGGTAATCGTGTGAGTCTTCAGCAGCAGAAAGGATGCGGGCCATGTATCGGTGGGACAAAGACCTGTTGCTTTGGCTTCGACCCAGAAACAGGAGGACCTTTCTGTGAGGATAGACCTTGCACACCAGGTGGCGGAGGAGGCGGTGGCGGTGGTATCGACTGCGGTACTAATCGCAACTGCGGCACTCACTGTTGTCCACCGGATGGTCCGTGCTGTGCTTCTGGTTGTTGTCAACCTGGTACATTTTGCTGTAACAACGAAGGCTGTTGTCCGGAGGGGACAACGTGCAGGAGAATATGTATACCCTTCACAAACACCTGTATCTCCTTCTGCAGCCCAGTGTGAGTTTTCGCGCTCCAGGGGTCTGGGCGAGGGAGCGAAAAAAAGGAGGTAAATAAAATGAATATGCCTGGATTTTACGCCGAAACTTCGTTGTACAGGACCAGGAAGCGTAGCCCGAATGCAACGAAGTGGAGCCCGCGTAGCCCGCGTAGGGCGGAACCATGGACGGGTTCCGCCGGATGGAATCGGAGATGTACTGCGGATGCGGATTTGGGCGCGTACCTGCGATGCAGGGCGACGAAGAGCTGCAAGTCGATCGGATGGCTTTGGCCAACGGATCCAGTCGATCCACAACTATTCTGACCTCGATGGGGTCGGCGTTCCATTTTTATTATGAGGAGATAAACATGAATATGCCAGGGTTTACTGCGGATTTATCGTTGTCTAGGACCGCTCGAATTTATCGAGCGAGCGCCAGTGGGATAGTGGAGGTTATATCGTATGTGATGCCGCAACTCCCCACTCGCCCCTTGACGCTTGTTACGAAACCTTCATTCAGTAAATGCGGTGAATGCGAGTGTGACGCATACCAGTGCTGCGATCTTACAGGTGGGAATTGCGCGTGCTATACATGTCCAATCACTACTCCTCCGGGGCCTTTTCTATGAACGTACGAAATCAGTCCAGCGGTGTTCGACGCACGGCGGTCGTCGCAACCCTGGATTGGGGCATTGCAGCGACTCAGTTCGATGGGCGCGAGCCTGAACCAGAACCTGTAGAAGACACAAGATGTGGGGCTTGCAAACCCAATGGGTTTCAAGTCACCGGCGATAGGGATGCGGATGATGTTTACCGGGCTCAGGGTTGAGCTGGAATTCGTTGGCAACCACATTAACGGGCATGTCTAGCGCGAGGAGGTTGTCTCATGGCTGCCTATGACGCATCGATCAAAAAGGCTCTGGATCCCGAGCAGAAAGATCTCATCAAGCACAAGGAGCATTGCTCGGCCGACCCCGAAAAGCTCGCGACGGCCGGGCGGGCGCTCTGGCATCAGGTTCGGATCAAGCGCAACGACGATGAGTATGGACTCTACACGGTTAGCGAGGTGCGTCAGGAGAACCCGGACAACATCGTTCGCATAGGCAAGGGCCGCCGAGAGCGACTTGGCACGAACGACGAGTTTGACGGTGCGCTCGACTCGCAGGTGCCAGATCCGACCGGCACAGACGCTGATGCTGAACGCGACGGCGAATTCGTCGAGCGGCTCGACGATGATGGCGCGGACACGGGGCTCATTGCCATCGCACCCCACGGCGGGGATATCGAGCCGCACACCGACCAGCAGGCCCAGCGCGTCAGGTCGGAGCTGGCGGGCAAGGGGGTCAGCTTGTGGCGATGCAAGGGCTGGCATCCCAAAGGGGCGTTTGACCACTGGCACATCACCTCGACCGATATCCACGAGGCGAGTTTTCCTCTTCTCAACTCGGTCATCTCTCGCCGCTTAGTTATGCCGTCGCCTTTCATGGGTTCGACGACGACAACATTCCTCATGACGTTCTCGTCGGCGGCCTCGCGTGCCAAGCGCTGAAGGAGAAGGTCAAGGGAGCCATCGAAGGCGTCGTCGGCTCGGATTTCACAGTGCACATAACGAAGCCGGATGAACGGTTCGGCGGCGACGACAAGTGTGTATTCCGCGCCATTGTGATCACTGATTCCAATCGATTGTGATCACCATTTCCGATGATTGCGATCGCTGATTCCGAGCATTGTGATCACGGATTACGATGATTGTGATCACAGGGA
>Ga0187892_10000765_pt1 | contig 80663 bp, 72 predicted proteins | sample MA1701073metaG_FD_139345 | JGI IMG/M metagenome (GOLD analysis project Ga0187892, IMG submission 139345) | Bio-ooze microbial communities from a basaltic lava cave in the Kipuka Kanohina Cave System on the Island of Hawaii, USA - MA170107-3 metaG ... | reverse complement strand
TAAGAGGCCCGGCCGGGCTGCGACCCCCGACCGGGCCGGCGAAAGGTAGGTGAGTGTGAGTGTAGCACGAGGTGAGCGCCATGCGTCGATCGCCCCGTCTCTCGCCGGAGGCCCTCGAGCCGCACCTGCGCGTCGTCGTGGTCGAGTACTACTCGGAGCGGGCGCCGACGCTGCGCGAGGTCGGGCGCGAGATCGGCGTCTCGCACGAGGCGGTGCGGCTGCGGCTCGTGGCGGGAGGCCGACCGTATGAGCGGCCCTGTGCGGGGCGCTGATTTCGTGCGACCCGTTGCCTTGCCCGGGTCGGGATCGCGCCCCCTCGTCGATCCTGCGCGGCGAGTCTTCGCGGCACGCGGGAGACGTCGGAGCGGAGTCCCCGTTTTCCGCGCCGCGGCGCCGGGAGGGCTCGGGTTGACTCTCGGGGCGCCCGGGCTTAGGATCGCGGCATCGGAAACGGCCGACGCCAGGGAATGGCTCCCCGGCGCCGACCTGACCGCAACACGTGGAGTTAAGCACGTGACGCGGCTGTGCAAATCGTACCACCTTCCCGCACACAGCCTGCGCGCGCACGTCACTCCACGACGGAGGACAGATGGCTGTCTATAGACGCACCTATCGAGATCAGGAAGGGAAAAGCTGCACTCATTACTGGCTCGACTTCTACTACCAGGGCCAGAGGTTCCGCCGGCCTGCGGGGACGAGTCACCGCGAAGCCGTCGAAGCGCTCAACAGGATCAAGGGCCGGATCGCATCGGGAGAGTTCAACGCCGACGACCTGCGTCAAGAGGTGCGGCAGGGCATCCCGTTCGACTTGGCGCTGGACATCTACCGGGAGCACTGGCGCGCGCAGGGCAAGCGCGATCGAAGCTACATGCACCTGGCCGGATTGTGGGCTGAGCGCTGGGGCAAGCGCCGGCTCAGCACGATCACCAGCGAGGAGATCGAGGCGACGCTCGGGCAGTGGACCCGGGAGCGCCAGTGGTCGGCCGCCACCCGAAACAACGTGCTGATGCAACTCTCGGGGCTGTACTCGTTTGCCTACGGCCGCAAGTGGGTCGGCGCCCACCCGATCGAGCGCGGGCGCGTGCCGTTGCTGCCGCTGGACAATGCGCGCACACGGTGGCTGCGCGCGGGCGAAGTCGAGGCGATCCGTGACAACGCGCCCGAGTGGCTGCGGCCCATCGTGACGTTCGCGGTTATGACCGGGATGCGGCTCCGCGAAATCTGTTCGCTGCGGGGTGCGAGCGTACAGCGCGACAACCGGGGCCGGACATTCATCGTGACCGAGCGAACCAAGAACGGCGACCGGCTCCATTGGCCCGTCGAGGGCGCGGCGCTCGCGCTCGTCGAGGAAGCGCTGCGGCGCGCGCCGTTCCCGGCGTCGCGGCTGTTCCCCGGACCGCGTGGCGGCGACGCGGAGACGAGCATCCGCCGGGCGTTGCCCGTGGCCGTGCGGAAGGCCGGGCTACGGTTCGGCCGGCGGCACCGCGACGGCGTGACGTTCCACGTGTTCCGCCACAGCATGGCATCGCTCGCGCTCAACAACGGGATCCCGGAATCGACCGTGCAGCGCATGGGCAACTGGAAAACGCGCACGATGGTCAAGCGCTACGCGCACCTGGCGGACGAGACGCTGCGCGACGCCGCGGGCCAGCTCGCGGCCGTGGTCGTTTCGACGGGTCGCAGTCACGATATGGACACAACGGAAACGCGGCCCGAGTCCGGGACCGCGTAACCTGTTGTAACGATGGAGCCGACGGGCGGGGTCGAACCGCCGACCTGCTGATTACGAATCAGCCGCTCTGCCAGCTGAGCTACGTCGGCCATCGGCCAGGCGCTGCGGGGTTATATCAAGGGCCGCCACTCGAGTCCAACATCCTGCCCAAGTCCCTCGAAAACCAGGAGCTCTGGCCTGGCGGCTTTCGTCTTGTATTCGCCAAGGAGACCGGGCATACTCCTCGTCGACGACTGCGACTCGAGTCCGCCGGGGGGATCATGCCGTTCGACCCGACCGGCCCCGCCGCCCCGCCCCCTGCGGGGCGAGGCGCCGTGGCCAACGTCCCGCACCGCTTCGAGCGTTGCCGGCTCTCGCCGTTTGACGACGGCTGGGGGAGTCTGGATGAGCCCGCTCCGAAGCTAAGGACGGTGGTCACCGCGGAAGCAGCCCGGACCATCTTGACCGGCAACGATTCGCCCGACATCCCCTTCGAGCGCTCGATCAATCCGTACAAGGGCTGCGAGCACGGTTGCATCTACTGCTTCGCGCGGCCGACCCACGCCTACCTGGGCCTCTCTCCTGGACTCGACTTCGAGTCCAGGATTTTTTCAAAGACGAACGCCGCCGCCCTGTTGCGCGAGACGCTGCGCAAGCACGGCTATCGCTGCCGGGCCCTGGCGCTGGGCGCGAACACCGATCCCTATCAGCCAATCGAGCGCCAGCAGCGCATAACCCGAGCGATCCTGGAAGTCCTGAGCGAGTTCCGGCACCCGGTGTCGATCGTCACGAAGTCGAACTTGGTGTTACGGGATGTCGATCTGCTGGCGCCCATGGCCGGCTCGAGCCTCGCCGCTGTCTTCGTGTCGATCACGACGCTCGAACGCACGCTGGCGCGACGGATGGAGCCGCGCGCCCCGACTCCGCAGCGCCGGCTCGAGGCCGTTCGGGAGCTGGCCCGCGCCGGCGTGCCGGTCGGCGTGCTGGCCTCGCCGATGATCCCCGGGCTGAACGATCACGAGCTGGAGCGGATCCTCGAGTCGGCGGCCGAGGCCGGAGCGACTTCGGCTGGTTACCTCGCGCTGCGCCTACCCCACGAGCTGAAGCAGCTGTTCGTGGACTGGCTCGAAGCCCATTATCCGACGAGAGCGAGGAAGATCCTGGCTCGGATCCGCGAGATGCGCGGGGGCCGTTTGAACGATCCGAGATTCGGCAGCCGGATGCGCGGCGAGGGTCCGTATGCGGAACTGCTGCGTCGGCGCTTTTCGGTGTGCGCCAGGCGCTTGGGGTTCGCCAGCGAGCGCATCCGGCTCGACGAAACCAAGTTCCGCGTGCCGCCCCAGTCCGGAGACCAGGGGCGCCTGTTCGTCTGACCTGCCGGAGCGGGGCCGTGGCGGCGGCCGAGCGGCGGTTCGATTATCGTGATCCTGGGCGGGGGCGGGCGTTGACCTTCTCGGAGTTCGAGCAGCGGCTTCAGGCGGGCCTCGCGGCGCCGCTCCCCGGTGCGCCGGCCCAGGCTCGCATGTCGCCGCGGCCGCGCTTCGGCTGGCGGCCGGGCCGCGCGCCTCGCGGCGCGCGACAAGCAGGGGTGCTGCTGCTGCTCTATCCCCTGGAGAACGCGCCGCATCTCGTGCTGACGGTGCGCGACAGTCGGCTCCCGCTGCACCCGGGACAGGTCTCGCTGCCCGGCGGAGCGATCGAGCCGGACGAATCCGCCGACGAGGCGGCGCTGCGCGAGGCTCGAGAGGAGATCGGCGTCGAGCCTGCCCTGGTGGGCATCGCCGGATCGCTCAGTCCGCTGCACGTTCCGGTCAGCGGTTACGTCCTTCACCCGCGGGTGGGACTGGCCCGCTCGCGGCCGGAGCTGCGCGCTTCGGGTCGCGAGGTGGCCCGCGTGCTCGAGGTCGCCCTCGATCGGCTGCTCGACCCGGGAACGGTCGAGCTGGAACGGCGGAGTCGCCCGGGACGCGGAGTGGACGTTCCGTACTTCGCCATCGAAGGCGAGAAGATCTGGGGCGCGACCGCCATGGTGCTGGCCGAGTTCATGTGGATCATCGGGTCGCCCCCGCGCCGGACCTCGTCGCTGACCCTCGTTGGCCCGCCTCAGCGATGGCCGTGACAGGCCATGCAGTCGGTGCGCGGAGGATGGTTCTGCGATTGCGGCAGGACGCCGGCGGGACCGTGGCAGCTCAGGCAGGCCCGCGGGCTGACGAACTGCGCGTGGTCGGAATCGGGCGGGAGGCGATGGGCCGGCCGGTTGCGAACGGCGAGCACGATCACGAACCCCGCCAGCGCGACGACCGCCAGTAGCGCGACGAGCTGATGCCGTCTCATGGCCGTCGATTATAACGAGCGCGTTGCCGCTTCGAATGCCGGACGCTATGTTCGATCTCGCCGGAGGGAGCCGGCGAGGACCCCATGTTCCAGTCCCTATGGCGGCCGTCGGTCCGCGCCGTATTGCTGGTCTCCGAGAGAGCGGAAGGCTCCCTGTTCCGCGGCGACTTCCTGCGCCAGCCGCAGATCCGCTTGCTTACCGCCCTTCCCGGCGAAGACGCGCTCGACCTGGCGCGCCGCGAGCGGCCGTGCCTGATCATCGAGGAAATCGAGGACCCGGGCCACAGCGGCCTGGCTTTCTGCCGCGATCTCGAACTCGACTCCACGACGCGCGCCATCCCGCTGATTCTCATTGCCCCGGCTAGTCTCGGGCCGCAGGTCCAGGTCAGCGGAGCGGACGTGGTGCTGGTCCAGCCGCTCGATCGCCGTGCGCTCTTCGACGCGGTCCGCCGCTTCATCTCCCTGCCGCACCGGCGCGCGAAGCGGGCCATCATCAACCTTCGTTTCACGTTCGAAGTTCAGGGTCGCACGGTCCAGGCGTTCAGCCGCGATCTGTCGGAGCACGGGGCGTTTCTCAAGACCGACCGCACGCTACCCCTGGGAACGCGGATCGATCTGCGCTTTCGGATGCCAGGAGTCGATGAAGAGGTCCGTTGCCGCGGGGTCGTGCGCTGCACGTCGGCCATGACCCACTCGAGCGAGCCCGCCGGCATCGGCGTCGAGTTCGAGGAGCTCGGCGAAACGGAGAGCGAGCGGCTGCTGTCGTTCGTCGCGCTTCACGCTCCGCAGCGGGCGCCCATGTTCCGCTGATCGGCAACGCCCCAGCGGACGCAGTAGAATCCGGCGCACCATGCCTTTCGTCCGACAGGTGACCGCTTCGGCCCCGTCACGCATCGATCTGGCCGGAGGCACGCTCGACATCTGGCCCATCTCCGTGCTCGTTCCGCAGGCGGTCACGGTCAACCTGGCGATCGAGCTCCGCGCCCGCGCGACGATCACCGCGCGAGCCGGAGGGCGGGTGGAGATCGTTTCCCGCGATCGGCGGCGCCGGTTGACTCGCCGGCTGCCCTTACGCGGGCAGGAGGCCCGAGGCCCCCTGGCCTTGCTGCTGCGCCTGGCCACCGCGTTCGAGCCGCAGCAGGGCTTCAGGCTGATCTGCGAGGCGCTGGCACCTGCCGGCGCGGGCCTGGGCGGCTCCTCGACTCTGGCCATCGCCAGCGCGGCCGCGCTGGCCCGCTGGAAGGGGGAGCGCCTCGCCGGCGAGCGCCTGGTCCGCCGGGTGATGAATCTCGAGGCCGGTCTGCTCGGCGTTCCGACCGGCAATCAGGACTACCTGGCGGCCGTTTACGGCGGGCTCGCCGCCTACCATCACGGGCCGGACGGCACGTGGCGCGAGCAACTGCCGGTTCCACGGGGGCTCGAGGGCCGGCTCGTGCTGGCCTTCACGGGAGAGCCACGCCACTCCGGGTTCAGCAACTGGGACATGTTCCGTCGGTTCGTGGACGGCGAGCGGCGCACGGTCACGCGGATGGAGAGGATCGCCCGCATCTCCCGCGAACTGGCCGGGGCGTTGCGCGAAGGCGACCTCGACGCCGCCGCGCGCCTGGTCGGCGAGGAAGGCCGCCTGCGCTACGAACTCGCGCCATCCGTGAGTACTCCCGCTTTGCTCGCCGCCGACCGTGCTGCGCGCGGCGCCGGCGCGGCCGGGGTGAAAGTCTGTGGGGCCGGGGGCGGCGGATGCCTCGTCGCCGTGGCTCGCGAGGGGCGAGCCGCCGCGGTGGCACAGGCCATCGCCCGCACGGGCGCTCAGCTCCTGCCCGTGCGGCTCGCCGCGCGGGGCTTGCGCATCGAACGTGGCTCTATTCGACGTTGAGCGGGATCTTCAACGGGACCCGCGCCGGGGCGCAATAGTCGCCGGAGACGCAGAAGAAATAGGTCAGTTTGGCGTCGACCTCGTGGGATCCCCGCGACGCGCCCTCGTCGACTTCGAGCGTCAAGACGAGCGGGTCCACCTGCTTCCAGTAATTCGTTTCCAGCTCGTCGAGGGGCGGCGGAGTGCTGCTCCCGAGCGCGATCTTGGCCTGGTCGACGAGCCCGGCCTGGGCCGGAACCTCGAGCTTGATCTGCGGGTACCTGGCGATCTTGATCCCGTCGATCGGGGCCAGCGTCAAGGTCACCTCGGCTCGACCGCCGGGATGGACCGCCCGGGGAGCCACGTTCAGCGTGATCTTGGCCGGGTTCTCCGGGGGACGCTTCGGCCGAAGGTCCGCGGCGGCGGCGGCGAGGGGCAACCCGAGGAGCAGGGGACCGAGCAGGGTCAGGCGCACGATGTTCCGCATGCGCCCATTGTAGAGCGAGGCCCCGTACCCGCCCACCACGGGCTGTAACTCTAGTCTTTTCAACGACTTGTGGCCTACGCCGGCCGGGGGCCGGGAAGGGGCGCGCCGGCCCGCAGGCTCGTTTGGGTTGTTGCCCTGGGAAGTTCCGGGTACACTTCGTACACCGTGCGTGTGCCGCGAACAGGGGGACAGCGATGAGCAAGACCACCTTCCTCTCATTGGCATTCACGGCGACGTTCGCTGCCGTGCCCGCCTTGGGTGGCGAGATCCTGTACTTCACCAACGGCACGTCGATGGAGATCGAGTCCCACGTCATCGAGGACGGTATCATCCAGGTGCGGTTGGGAGGCCAGGCGATGATGGCCTTCTCGGTCGAGCAGGTCGAGAGGATCGAGACCGCGCGAGGCGAGGTCGCGCCGCTCGACCGCAACGGCGGCTCGAACCAGATGGTCCCGACCCCCACCGCCGCCGTCCAGCACGGGTCGGTGCCCAGGAACTACCGTGGCGGTGGCGGAGCAGCCGAAGGGCCGGAAGCTCGCGGGCAAGAGCAAGAGGATGTCGACGTCGACAAGAACGGAATCGCGGTGTTTCGGCCGTTCGGGCGGGACGCGGGGCCGGCCCGACGACAGATCGGACTCACGGGCCGCCGCGAACTGACCCAGGGCCGGCCGAACCAGAGCGGCGTGGCGAACCGGGTCGGGGCACGCAAGGTCCTGCCGCCGGGCCAGGGTCGGCAGCAGCAGCAGCCCGTCGGGTTGGCCGCGCGCGGTGGCACGGGTGGGCAAAGCGAGAAGAAGTAGCCATCGGCGACCCTCCGCGTTCGCGACCGCTCGTCATCGGGCTCACCGGCCCCAACGCCGCTGGAAAGGGTGAGGTGGCAGCCCACCTGGCCGACCAGGGTTTCGCAGTACATTCCCTTTCCGACATCGTGCGTGAAGCCGCGGCGCAACGCGGGTTGCCGCCCGAGCGCGAGCACCTGATCCGCGTCGGCAACCTGCTGAGGCGGGAGGGTGGCCACGGGGTGCTGGCGGCCCGCCTGCTCGCGCGGCTGGGGCGGCGCGACGTCGTGGACTCCATCCGTCACCCCGAGGAAGTCGCCGTTTTGCGAAGCCTACCGCGCTTCGTCCTCGTCGGGGTCACCGCTCCCCTGGAGACCCGCTTCCGTCGATCGCTGGCGCGCGCGAGGCCGGGGGATCCGCTCAGTCTCGAGGCTTTCCGACAGCGAGAGGAGCAAGAAAACAGCGCCGACCCCGGCAGCCAGCAGCTCGAGGCGACGTTCAGGCTCGCCGATCGGATCGTGGAGAACGGCGGCGACCTCGCCGCGCTGCGAGGCCAGATCGATCGCGAGCTGGCCGTCTGCGCCGCCTCCTGAGGGGAGCCTCCTCGGAACTCGGCCTTCATCGGGCCTGCGTGTGGTTGCCCGGCGCGGGGCGCTTCGATAGATTTGGACCGTTCCCAGGGACGGCGAGCAGGTTTCTTCGTGGAGCGTTGGATGCGAATCCGCACGAGTGGCAAGGATCTCGCGGAACTGGCATCCGAGCTGGCCGTCTGCTTCGCCTGGGAAGGGGACAAGTTCCCGCGCGGGATCGACGACGCCGCGCTGCGCGGCGAGCTGGCGGCCCAGATGAAGATCGAGGGGTTCACGGGTCGTGCCACCGACAAGGTCGTGTGGAATGCGGACGGTCGATACGCCTCGCGTCGTTTCCTCGTGGTGGGCCTCGGGCCCGCCAGCCCCACCTGCGCCGATGCCCTGAGGCTCGGCTGCGCGCGCGCCGCGCGGACCGCCGCCGGATTCTCCGCGAAGGCGCTGGCGTTGCGCCTGCCTGCGGCGAAGGGCCCCGCGGCGTCCGAGGAAGCGCGGGCTGCCGCCGAGGGCGCGGTCTTGGGTGCCTACCAGTTCGACCGTTACTTGACCGATCCTTCGCGGCGCCAGGTCCGACTCCGCCGGATCGAGCTGTCGCGGCGCGGGGGCGGGCTCGAGGAGGCCGCCGGCCTGGGAGAGCTGGGCGGTCACGCAGTCTGCCTGGCCCGTGACCTGGTCAACGAAGCTCCCTCGCGCTTGACGCCGACGGCCTTCGCGCGCCGGGCCGCGCGCGAAGCGAAATCGGCCGGCCTGAGCTGTCAGGTGCTGGGACCCGCCCCGCTCTCGCGGCTGGGCCTGAGCGCTCTCGTGGCCGTCGGCCGGGGCAGCACGGAGCCGCCTCGGGTCGTCCACCTCGCCTACAGGCCCTCCCGCAGGAAGGCGAAGCAACGGATCCTGCTGGTGGGCAAGGGCGTGACCTTCGACAGCGGCGGGCTGAATCTCAAGACCGGCGGCTCCATGCTGACGATGAAGATGGACATGGCGGGGGCCGCGGCCGTCTTGGCCGGCATGACCACCTTGGCGCGTACCCGCTGCTCCGCCGAGGTCCACGGCTTGCTGGGCCTCGTCGAGAACATGACCGGTGGGGCGGCCTACAAGCCGGGCGACATCCTCGACACCCACGCGGGCAAGACGGTCGAGGTGGGCAACACCGATGCCGAGGGGCGCCTCGTGCTGTGCGATCTGCTTTCGTACGGAGCGCGGAAGATACGCCCGACTCAGGTCGTGGATCTCGCCACGCTCACGGGTGCGTGCGTCGTCGCACTGGGCGCCCGCGTGGCCGGCCTGTTCACACGCCACGACGGGCTGCGCGACGAGTTGCTCGCCGCCGGCCGCCTGGCCGGGGAGAAGCTGTGGCCGATGCCGCTCCACGACGACTACTTGCCGTTGCTCCGCAAGGGGCCGGCGGACCTGTGCAACGTGAGTGGACGCTGGGGCGGAGCGATCATGGCCGCCCTGTTCCTGGGAGAGTTCCTGCCCCGCGAGCTGCCCTGGGCCCACCTGGACATTGCCGGCCCGGCCTTTGCCGAAGAGGACCTGCCGGAATCTCCGGCGGGCGGGACGGGCGCGGGCGTGCTTACCCTGATGCGCTGGCTCGAAGGGGCCTGAGTCTTGTCCGGACACGACAGCGGCGTGCGAGCCGCCGTGGGCCTGTTGACGGTCAGCGACACGCGCTCGCCGGCCAACGATCGGTCCGGCCAAGTCGCGCGCGAACTCATCGAGCGCGGCGGCCACCGCGTCGTGGAATACCGCATCCTGCCCGACGAGCCGGCCGCCATCCGGGCCGGTGTGGTCGAATGGCTGCAGCGGGACGATTGCGATGCAGTCATCGTCAGCGGCGGGACCGGCATCGCCCGCCGTGACCGGACCTACGAGGCGCTTGCCGGCCTCCTGGAACAGCGACTCGACGGCTTCGGCGAGCTGTTTCGCATGCTGTCCTTCGAGCAGGTGGGCAGCGCGGCGATGCTCAGTCGTGCCGTCGCCGGCATCGCGCGCGGCAAACCGCTGTTCGCACTGCCGGGATCGCCCTCCGCGGTCGAGCTGGCTCTGGCCCGCTTGATCTTGCCGGAGCTGGGCCACCTGCTGGCCGAGCTGCGCAAGTAGGCCGTCAGTTCTGGGGTGTGTCCGCCGCGGGCGGCTCGGCCTCGATGATCGGTCCGAAGCGCTGCTCGTACCGCGACAGGTTCTCGCGCAGGGCCCGGATCATGCGCTTGAGGTGGCCCGGGCTGACGATCACTCGTGCATTGACGACCCCCTGCGGCGGGAACAGGTTGATGAAGTCGATCAGGAACTCCTCTCGCGTGTGACTGACCATCATTTGGTTCGAGTACACGCCCGGCAGGATCTCGTCCGGCAGCTTGACGGGCAGCTCACGTTTGTCGGCCATTACGCCTCCCTCTCGAGGATCGATTGTAGGCGCTTGAACCGATCTGCGCGAGGTACTACTCTCGACCGACCGCGTAACGAGGGAGGGGCGGAGATGGCCCAGGTGAGCTGCAAGCGCTGCGGAGCGACGAACGCCGGACTCGACGCGGCGCCCCTACCGGGCGCCGCGGGCCAACTGGTCTACGCCCACACCTGTAACAGTTGTTGGGAGATCTGGCGTGGCGAGCAGGTGAAACTGCTCAACGAGCACCGGCTGTCCCCGGCCAACCCCGAGCACTATGCGTTCCTGGTCCAGCAAATGAAGGACTTTCTCAGGCTGGCCTAGCGATCGGCTCATCCGCCGGCGGGTCGCGCCAAGGTCACGAGCACTTCCCGGTCGGTCACGCGCTGCAACTGGGCCACGCGGTAGCCCTGCTCGAGGCGCTCCTTGACCCGCGGGTGCTGCCCGACCGCCTGCTTGTAGGGCAGGATCAGGTGCAACTGGATTCGTTCGAGGCTTCCCATGGTCGCGCCGGGTTTTCGGCGCCGGCAGGATAGTCGTCCGACCCCGCGGGGCGCCACCGCCGCGCCATGGGCCGCGCCAGGTCGGGCTGCGCCAACCGGTTGACAGGCGCGGCGAAGCGCCGGATCTTGAAGTAAGATGAGCGACGACCCTCCGAGCGGCTTGGTCGCGGCAGGGGGATAAGGAGACGAGATGCTGCGGTTGACCGACAGGGCCGTCGAGAAAGTCAGGCAACTGATGGCCAAGGAAAACAAGGACGGCCACGGTCTGCGGGTGGCGGTCCAGGGCGGTGGCTGCTCGGGATTCCAATACGGGCTCAGCTACGAAGCGGAACAGCAGGCGAACGATCTCGTCCTCGAATTTGACGGCCTGAAAGTATTCGTGGACGGGATGTCCAGCATGTACCTCGAACAGGTCACGATCGACTACCTCGACACCCTCAGCGGAGCCGGATTCAAGATCGAGAACTCCAAGTCCACCGGGACGTGTGGCTGTGGAGCCAGCTTCTCGATGTAGCCACGATTCCGGGGTCGGCTCGGCCGAGCCGCCGGGATTGGCCCGCTACGCCCAGCGGTCCGGGGACTCGCGGGGACGCCGGCATCCGGAGCACGAGCACCGTTACCGTTCGGCCTACCAGCGGGACCGCGATCGCATCGTCCACAGCCGGGCCTTCCGGCGGCTCGAGTACAAGACGCAGGTCTTCGTCAATCACGAGGGCGACTACTACCGTACGCGCTTGACCCACACCATCGAAGTCGCCCTGATCGGACGCACCGTGGCCCACGCGCTGGCCTTGAACCCGGATCTGGTCGAGTCCCTGGCGCTGTCCCACGACCTCGGCCACACGCCCTTCGGCCACCTCGGAGAGGAGGTGCTCGACGCCTTGCTGGCGGGCCATGGGGGATTCAACCACAACCGGCAGACGCTGCGCATCGTAGAGCACCTGGAAGAGCGCTACCCGGACTTTTGCGGGTTGAACCTGTCATGGGAGGTGCGCGAGGGCATCGCCAAGCACAGCGGTCCGATCGACGTCGTCGCCGCCCCGGAATTCGCGGAATACGAGCCGCGGCTGCAGCCGCCGCTCGAAGCCCAGTTGATCGACCTGGCGGACGAGATCGCTTACAACCATCACGACATCGATGATGGGCTGGAGGCCGGGCTGTTGGCGATCGACGATCTGGCGGCCGCGATCCCGCTGTTCGGCGAGCCCCTGGAGCAAGCGCGGCGCCGCTGGCTGCCGGCCAGCGAGCGACAGGCGCAGAGCACCGCGCTGCGCGGCCTGATCGACAGGCTCGTGACGGACCTGATCGTCACGACGCAGGCCAACGTCGAGAGCGCGGGAGTGGCTTCGGTCGACGACGTGCGCCGGGTCGGGCGGCAGCTCGTGGCCCTGTCCGCCGAGGTCGACAGGGCAAACCGCGCGTTGAAGGCCTACCTCGACCGCCACCTGTACCAGCACCACCGGATCGAGCGAATGAAGGACAAGGCGCGCCGGATGCTGGTGGCCCTCTACGAGCGGTACCGGGAAAATCCGCGCTTGCTGCCGGACGAGTTCCGGGCGCGTGGCGCCGAGGCCGGTCTCGAGCGAACCATCGGCGATTTCATCGCGGGCATGACCGATCGCTACGCGATCCAGGAGTACCGGCGGCTGTTCGATCCCACCGTCGGCGCCTGAGGTTTCTCAGCCCTCCAAGGCATCCAACCACACGCGGTTGTACTCGACCGTCTGGCGCTGCTTGAGGTGGGTGACGATCGCTTGACGATAGAGCGCGCGGCGGTCGGCCAGCGCCTCGTTCAAGAGCGCGGTTTTTTCCGTCATGAAGCGCTGCGGATCGAACGGCTGGCGGCGCGTCACCCGGTAGACCACGGCGCCGGCCGGCACGGGGGCCACGCCCCGGTCACCCACGCTCGCCCCGTCGCCGAACAGGGCCGACTCGAGGTCGGCCGAGAAACCGCCGGTCCCGGGGGCCGGCTGACCCGGGGCCAGGTCGGTCGAACTCTGCACCTCCCGCCCCAAGGCGCGCGCCAGCGCCGCGAGATCCGAATACCGGTCGTTGGCGGCTCGCGCGGCAGCGATCGCGGCCGCGCTGGCGCGGGCCTCGAGCACTGCGGTCGAAACGCGGTCCCGCACCTCGGCGAAGGGCGCGGGTTTCCGCGGCAGCACCTCGTCCACGACCACCAGCGCCAGACCGGGGCCCACGGGCAAGGGCGAACTGAGCGCGCCCCGCTGCAGGGCGTTCACCGACGCCGAGAATTGAGGCGTGGCTCCCAAGCCCGGAACGCGCTCGGTCTCGTTGAAGAACGCCGACTCGATCTTCAGGCCCTCGCGCTCCGCGACCTCGGCCAACCGGTCGGCGCTGCCGATCTCGTGGTGCAGGCGCTCGGCCTCGGTCGCAACCAGGGAATCGACCTTGCGAAAGCGGAGCAGCCGGAGGATCTCCTGCTCCAGCTCCACGAGGGGCGTGAGGCCCGCGGGTCGCTGGTCGGTGACCTCGATCACGTGGAAGCCGTGGGGGGTCTCGGTGATCGGCGCCAAAGATCCGGGAGGCGTGGCGAACGCCGCCGCCTCGAAAGCCTGCACCATCTGCCCCCGCTCAAAGAAGTCCAGGTCACCGCCGCGAGCCGCGGAAAGCGTGTCCTCGGACAACTCCGCGGCGACGGCTGCGAAATCGGCTCCGCCGCGCAGTCGCTCGAGGGCCTGTTCGGCGCGCGCGCGCGCGGCCTGCTTTTCGTGAGACGCGGCGGCCGGGTCGACCCGGAACAGGATGTGTCGAGCTCGCACCTGTTCGGGGTGCGTGTAAGCGGCCTGATTCCCGTCGTAGTAGGCCCGAACCTCTTCCGCAGGCACCGCGATGGAGTCGAGCTGCGCCTCGCGGTTGACGATCACGAAGCGGATGTTGCGACCAGGCTGCCGCGTGAATTCGTCGACGTGTTCCTCGTACCAGCGGTGCAACTCCTCCTCGCTGACCTCCGCGGAAATGTCTTGATCCGCGGCGACCACGACGTAGTCGATCGCCGTTTTCTCGGTGCGCCGACGGAAAATCTGCTGGAGCTCGGAGTCGCTGACCGTGACCGGCTGCGTCACGAAAGAACTCCACTTGCTCTCGAGCAGGTCCTCGGCGAGAATCCGCTCGAACGCCGCGTACCCGCCCGGATAGTTCCGCTCGAGCACGCGCTTGTACTGTTCGGTGCCGATGAACTTCCCTGCGGCATCCTGCAGGCTCGGATGGTTGCGGATCTGTCGGGCCAGGTCGGCGGCCGAGCTGTGCAAGCCGATGCGCCGCGCGTCCTGGAGCACGACCTCTTTCTCGATCAGCGCGTCGATGGCCTGGCGGCGGATCTGCAACTGGGGCTTGAGCTGTTCGTAGTCCTCGCCGAACAGGTTGCGGTAGTAGTCGTCGATCTTCTGCGCGATCTCGCGAAAGCGCCAGTCCGGGATCTCGGCCCCGTTGACGCGAGCCACCCAGTTCGACTGGCCGGCCGAGCCTTGATCGCCGACGAAGAAGCTGCCCAGGTACAGGACCATGCTGACGGCGACGAGGCCCAGCACCCAACGCAGGTAAGGCTTTTCCTTGAAGCTCTGGCGCAGGACGTTCAGCATGGAGCGCTCCGGGACAAGTTGCTGAAAGGCTCGCATGCTAGCCCAGGGCTCACTCCCTGGGCAACCGGGTCACGCAGCCGGGGGCATGCCGGTTCCGGGGCCCGCCGTCGAGGAGTGGCCCGGGTCGCGAGCAGGGACTAAGTTTCCGAACGGGGCGGCGCACGGCGGGCGGGCCGCCTCAGAGGTGGCGGATCCCATGGGCAACAGAACGCACAAGAGCCCGATCAACGTCGAGTGGGTCAACGTCACCTATCGCAGCGTCTGGCTGAGCGTGCTCGTGATCATGCTGGGGGCAGGGGCTGGATCTTATTGGTTCTTGACGCGCCACTCCGTTCCGCGGGGACAGGCCCAGGCCGCCATCGAGGCGGCGAACTCCCGTCTGACCGAGGCCCAAGAGCTGCCGGCGCTCGAAGCGCTGGCGGAGGTCGTCGTCAATGCCAAGCTGCAGCTGACCCTGGCCCGCACCGAGTTCGGCCGCAAGTCCTACGGCGAGTCGAGGATCGCCGCCATGCGCTCCGAGGCTTTGTCGCTGCGAGTGATCAAGCAGGCCAGCGGCGACGAGACTCAGGAGCTTCTGGTCACTTTCAGCAAGCTCGAGGGCGAGGTGCGGATCAAGCGGGCCGGGGGCTTTTCCTGGGAGACCGCGCACAGCCGCGAGAAGCTGCTCGTCGGGGATCAGGTCAAGACCTCCTCGAGCGGCTCGGCCGAGATGGTCTATTTTGACGGCACGGTGACCTACATCGCTCCCGGATCGCTCGTCGAGATCCGTGACTTGCACGAGGATCCCGTGACCAAGGTGCGTCGCGTGCGCGAGAAGCTGACCTGGGGCGAGGTGAAGGCCTCGACCCAGCAGCGCAACGTGAGTGGTTCGTTCCACGAGATCGCCACCGAGGCGGTCTCCGCGCGCTCCGAGGGAGTCGGCGAGTTCCGTCTCGCGTTCGACAATGGCACCAAGACCTCCGTCGTCGACGTCTTCGGCGGACGCATCGCTCTGGAGACGGCGGGACGCACGGCCACGGTCGACGCGGGCCAGCGGGTGCGCGCGGATGCCGCCGGACAGTTGTCGGCCAAGGAGACCCTGCCGGGCGTGCCGCGTCTGCTCCTGCCGTCCGACCAGCGCGTGTTCGTTTTCGAGGAGCCCTCGCGGGAGCAGCTCGTGCTGACCTGGGAGGAGCTGCCGCGGGTCGAGCGCTACCGGTTGATCATCGGCGACAAGCCGCTGTTCACCGAGCCGCTTTACGACGCGGAGCGGAACGGGAACCAGGCGGTCATCGAGGGCCTGAGTCCCGGCTCCTATCACTGGAAGGTGGCCGGGATCTCCAACGCCGGGGCCCTGGGCCCGTTCGCGACATCGCGCGGCTTCCGGATCTCGTCGCAGCGGGTCCGTGACCGGACTGACAACGAGCCACCCAGGCTCGAGATCACCGAATTCGTGCCGATCGGCCAGATGGTGATCATCAACGGCGCGACGGACCCCGACGCCAAGCTGTGGATCGACAACAACAAGGTGGACGTGTTCGAGGACGGGAGCTTCAACGCGGTGGTCCGGCTACGCCGGGAGGGCGTGAACGAGCTGTTGATCGTGGCCCAGGATCCGGCGGGCAACGAGTCGAGCCGCACGCACAAGGCCCTCGTCGAAACCTACTGAAGGCCGGGCGGGAGGCCCCGGACCGCTCCCGGCCGGTTGCCATTCTGTCCCGCGGTCATTAAGATGCCATCTCCGATAGGTTCGGCGCGACCGTATGCTCGGGACCGAGAAGGTGAACCGACGGATGAACCCCAGGGCGGCCTACCCCGAGACGAACGCGACGCGTAACGGAAACGGATCGAGAATGCGCTGGTCCTCCAGGTCCCTGCTGTCGCTGTTCTCTAACGATCTGGCGATCGACCTCGGGACCGCCAACTCCTTGGTCTATTGCAAGGGACGCGGCATCGTCGTCAGCGAGCCCTCCATCGTGGCCGTCAACCAGAAGACCGGGCGCGTGGAGGCCGTGGGCCGCGAAGCGAAGGAGATGCTGGGGCGCACTCCGGGCAACATCGTCGCCATCCGGCCGATGAAGGACGGGGTCATCGCCGATTTCGAGCATACCGAGCGCATGCTGGACAGCTTCATCAAGAAAGCGCACAACCGGTCCTTCGGCGTCCGGCCACGAATCGTGATCGGCGTACCCAGCGAGATCACCCAGGTGGAAAAGCGCGCGGTGCGCGACTCGGCGATGAAGGCCAAGGCGACCGAGGTCTATCTGGTCGAGCAATCGATGATGGCAGCGATCGGCGCGGGGCTGCCCATCACCGAGCCCACCGGCAACATGGTCGTCGACATCGGGGGCGGCACCACCGATGTGGCGGTGATCTCCATGGCCGGAGTGGTCTACGCGCGATCGGTGCGGGTCGCCGGCAACGAGATGGACGAAGCGGTCACCCAGTACATCAAGCGCAAGTACAACCTGCTCATCGGCGAGCGCACCGCCGAGGAGATCAAGATCAAGATCGGGTCAGCCTTTCCCCTCGACGAGGAGCTGACGCTCGAAATCAAGGGACGCGACTTGGTCGAGGGCGTTCCGAAGACGATCACCATCTCCGATGAGGAGATCCGCGAGGCCCTGTCCGAGACCGTGGCCACGATCATCCAGGCCGTGCGGGTCGCGCTGGAGCAGACCCCGCCCGAGCTGGCCGCGGACATCGTCGACCGGGGCATCGTCCTGACCGGCGGGGGCGCGCTGTTGAAGAACCTGGACAAGCGTTTGCGGGAAGAAACCGGGCTTCCCGTGTCCATCGCCGACGATCCGCTGACCTCCGTGGTCATGGGCACGGGCAAGCTGCTCTCGGACTTCGATCTCTTGCGCAAGGTGTCCCTGGACTGACGCGGCGGTGCCGCCTCACGGATCCGGCTCGAACCGATGCCCGCGCTGAGCCACTCACGTCAGAACGCGGCCATCCTGCTCACGCTGCTCGTGCTGCAGTGGTTCCTCATGTCGGACAGCGCGCGGCGCCACGGTGGTTCCCCAGCGGTCGAAGGGCTGGTCATGCGGGTCAGCGCACCGGGCGTGCGTGCGGCGCACGCGGTCGCCGGTCTGGTGCGAGGCGGCGTCAACGGCGCTCGGAACCTGCTCGCGGCCCACGTACGGAACACCGCCCTCGAAGTCGAGGTCCAGCAACTCAGAACCGAGCTGGTCCGGGTCCGGGAGGCCGAGCCGGAGAACCTGCGTCTGCGTCGGTTGCTGGGCATGCGCGAGGACTTGGCGCCGCGCTCGGTGGCGGCGACGATCGTCACGGCCAACCTCGGCGGCGGTACACGGGTCGTGGTGGTTGACCGTGGGACCCGGGACGGCGTGCGCGACGCCTGCCCGGTGGTGGCGTGGGGCGGGGCCGTCGGCCGCGTCGTGAGCGTCGATGCCCGTCACGCCAAGGTTCGGTTGTTGACGGACGCGTCGAGCGGCGTGGCGGGCATCGTTCAGCGCAGCCGCGCCCAGGGAATCGTGGAGGGGCAGGCGGGGGCGGCGTTGCAGATGCTCTACGTGCCGCGGTACTCGGACGTGTTGCACGGCGACCGGGTCGTCACCTCGGGCCTGGACGGCATCTTCCCACGCGGGTTCGGCATCGGACGGGTCAGCTCGATCGTCGAGGACCCCTTCGGCGCGCAAACGGTTCACATCGCCCCGGAACTGGAGTACGCGTCGCTCGAGGAGGTGCTGATCCTGCTCGACGATCCGGCGGGTTCCGCCGTCTCCCGCGAGGGGGCGGGGGTCCAACCTTGAGCGCGGTGCGGGCCGCCCTCGTGTTGGCGGTGGCGCTCGTGCTGCAGGCGGGCCTGGGCAAGCTGTTCCCACACAGCCACCGTTACGTGGACGTCCTGCTGGTCCCGGTGGCGCTCTACGGCGTCACGTCGAGCCAGCGTGCGGCGATGTTGATGGGCTGTGTCGCGGGCCTGCTGACGGACACATGGTTCCAGGGCGGGCCGTTCGGGCTCAGCGGCTTCAAGCGCACGCTCTTGGGCTGGGCCCTGGGTGTCGCGGCCACGCGGTTCGACCTGAACCAGCCGGTAGGACGCGTCACCCTGGGGGCCCTGCTGTCGATCGCCGACGATGCGCTGGACCTCGTGCTCCGCGGGCTGCTCGACGTCCCGCCCGCCTTTCCGGGACCCGTGGCTCTCCTCGTGCGCGCCGGGCTGTGCGGATCGCTGGTTGCCGTAGGAGGTCTCATTCTCGATCGGGGACGGCGCCGCGCGCCGGCCCGCCGCGCCGCGGTCTGAGCGGAGGCGTGGTGCGGAGACGCTCGTAGCGCGATACTGAACCGCAATGGACTACCGCGAACGCTGGGAGCTGAAGGACTACCTGATCGGGCAGACGCTCGAGCGGCGAATCCGCTCGTTCCAGGTGGCCCTGGTGCTGCTGCTCCTGGCCTTCTTGCTCGACTTCTGGTTCATGCAGGGGATCCGGGGGGAGGAGTATTCTCATCTGGCGGAGAACAACCGGCTGCGACGCCTGCCCTCGCTGCCGACCCGCGGGACGATCTTCGATCGCGGGCAAAGCGCCATCGCCGCCACCCGGCCCTCCCTGGACCTGATCCTGCTGCGCGAGGATTCGTCGAACCTCGAGGCCGAGTTGCGGCGGCTCGCGCCGATCCTCAGCCTGACCTACGAAGACCTGCTCGAGCGCGTGGCTCGCGGCCGTGATCGACCGGCCTACGAGCCGCTCGTGCTGTACGAGGACGTCAATCTGGAGGAACTCGCCCGCATCGAAGCGCGCCGCGAGCTGTTCCCTTCGCTGCAGGTCCGGGAGACCCTACGGCGCAGCTACACGCACGGCGACGTGTTCTCCCATGTGATCGGTTACGTCGGCGAGGCGGCCGAAGGAGAGATCGCGCGCCTCGGTCAGCTGCAGCTCGGCGATATCATCGGTAAGACCGGCATCGAACGTGGATACGACGATCGGTTGCGCGGCACGCGGGGCTGGGATCTGGTGGCGGTCAACAACCTGGGGCGACGCAGCGGTTCGCCGTGGGTCGGCCGCGCGCCCGTGCACGGCCAACCGCTGGAACTGACGCTGAGGCTCGATTTACAGCGCGAGCTGCGTGCGGCCCTGGGGAACGAAGCCGGAGCCGGCGTCTTTCTCGATCCCTGGACGGGCGAGGTGCTGGCGCTTGCCTCGACTCCGACCTTCGATCCGAACCAGTTCGCCAACCGCATGTCGGCCGAGGCGTGGAATACGATCAGTGACGATCCGCGCCGGCCGCTGCACGACCGCGCGATCGCCAGCTACTACGCTCCAGGCTCCACCTTCAAGGTCGTGATGGCCATCGCCGGACTGGAGAGTCGCAGCGTGACGCCGGAGCACACCGTCTACTGCACGGGCTCGACCCGGATCTACGGGCAAAAGCGGCTGTGCTGGAAGCGCGGAGGGCACGGGCGTGTCGATCTGCGGCGAGCGCTGACCCATTCGTGCAATGTCTACTTTTACCAGCTCGGGCAGAAGATGGGCATCGAGCCCATCACCGATTACGCGGACCGGCTGAACGTCGGGCGGCTGACCGCGATCGACCTGCCCGGAGAGAGCAAGGGGGTGCTGCCGTCGGCCGCCTGGAAGCGCCAGCAGCTCGGCGAGCCCTGGTACCCCGGCGATACGATCTCGATCGCCATCGGTCAGGGGCTGTTGTCCGTGACCCCGGTGCAGATGGCCGCCATGATCTCCGCCGTGGCCACCGCCGGGCAGTTGCCGCGGCCGCACCTGATACGCGACCCGACGATCCGGCCCCAGCGTCTCGAGATCGCCCAGGCGACCTTCGACCTGGTGCGGCCCGCGCTGTGCGACGCGGTGCGCCAGGGTACCGGAAGGTCGGCGAACCTGGCTCGCGTGGCCGTGTGCGGCAAGACCGGAACGGCGCAGGTGTTCAAGCACTCGGCCGGCATCGACGCCGACAAGTTGCCCAAGGCCCAGCGGGATCACGCATGGTTCGTGGGCTACGCCCCCGCGGAGCATCCGGCGATCGCCTTCGCCGTCGTGGTGGAGCACGGGGGGCACGGCGGGACCACGGCCGCTCCCATCGCCCGCCGCGTGCTCGAGCTGTTCTTCGCCGAGCCCCAGGCGGATTCCCCGCGGCCGGGCGGTACCGATCGCGCCGCGAACCGAGGCGAGACGCATGCTCCGCCGCCGCCGGCTGGATAGCTTCGATCCCCCGCTGCTGGGGGCGGCGCTCGCGCTGGTCGGCCTGGGCGCTCTCGCCGTGGCTTCGGCGACGCTCGACGGCCCAGGCACCGAAGGCCTGTGGCGCACCCAGCTGTTGTGGCTCGCCCTCGCAGGCGGGGTCGCGCTGGTCGTGGCCCTGGTCGACTACCGGCTGTGGGCCGGTATCTCGCTTGCGCTGCACGGTGTGGCGATGGCGCTGCTCGTGATGGTCCTGTTCTTCGGCCGGCAGGTCGGCGGCAATCGATCCTGGCTCGACCTCGGCGCGTTCCGCCTGCAGCCGTCGGAGATGGCGAAGCTGACCACTTGCCTCGTCCTGGCCTTCTACCTCGCGCGGCGCGTTCGCGAAAGTCTCGGCGTCCGTCAGATCCTGGAGATGGGCGTCTTGGCCGGCACGCCGGTCCTGCTCGTGGCGCTGCAGCCCGACATGGGCACGGCGCTGATCTTCATCCCGATCTTCCTCGCGTCCCTGCTGATGGGCGGCGTGCGCTGGAAGGTGATCCTGCTGTTCCTGCTCGCCGCGCTGCTGTTGGCCTGGCCGGCCTGGCTCGCTCTCGAGGAGTATCAGCAGGAACGGATCCTGACGGTGTTCGACCCCGGTCGGGATCCGGCGGGCTACGGCTACCAGGTGCGCCAATCGAAGATCGCCATCGGGTCGGGCGGGATCGTCGGTAAGGGGCTGTTCCAGGGCACGCAGAGCCAGTTGAATTTCCTGCCCGCCCAGCACACGGACTTCATCCTGTCCGTGCTGGCCGAGGAGCTCGGTTTCCTGGGCGTCTTCGGGGTGTTGGGGCTGTACTACCTGCTGTTCCATCGAGGCATCGCGGCCGCGCTCTCCGCGCAGGACCGGTTGGGGACCTACGTGTGCATGTTGGTCGTGGCCTGGATCGCGGGGCAGATGGCGGTCAACGTCGGCATGGTGATCGGCCGCCTGCCCACGATCGGCGTTCCTCTGCCGCTCTTGTCGTACGGCGGCTCTTCGCTGGTCTCGACTCTGGCCGGTGTGGCCCTGATCGTCAACGTCCACGCGCGCCGCTTCGTCAACTGACTCTCCGTCGCGCGGTTGGCCGGCGGTCGGCGCGGAGTCGTGCCTGCTTTTCGCGCGCCGACCTCGGTGGAAGAGAACGCGCCGGAGGGCCTCGCGGGTGGAGCTGTCGAGCCCGAGCCACTCGCGGGCGGTCTCGGTCGCCTGACCCCCTCCGGCCGGGCGGATGGTAGAATCCGGTGCAGCGGTGAATGGAAGGGGAGGTTGATGTCTCGCAGCATGCCGATTCGCGGAGACGGGTGGCTGGAGGAGCTCCTCCCGCACGTCGAGCGCCCGTCCCGCTACCTCGGTGGAGAGTGGAACGAGGTGGTCAAGGCGCCAGGCACAGCTTCCCTGCGCTTCGCCCTGGCCTTTCCCGACGTCTACGAAATCGGCATGTCCCATCTGGGCTTCCGCATCCTCTATTCGCTGATCAACGGCCGAAACGACACGGCAGCGGAGCGAGTTTTCTGCCCCTGGCCCGACATGGCCGACGCCCTGCGTCGGGACGGGCGGCCGCTCTCCAGTCTCGAGACCGGCACGCCCCTGGCGCGTTTCGACGTCCTGGGCTTTTCTCTGCAGTACGAAATGACGTTCACGAACGTGCTGGAGATGATGGACCTCGCCGGCATCCCCGTGCGTTCGAGCCGCCGCGGCGAGGGCGATCCGCTGATCGCGGTCGGCGGACCGGTGGTGTTCAACGTCGAGCCCCTCGCGGATTTCGTGGACCTGGTGTTCGTCGGTGACGGCGAGGAGCTGATCCCGGAGTTCCTGGAGCGGCTGGCGGCCCTCAAACGTGATGGGGCGTCGCGGGCTACGGTCATCCGCGAATGCGCCGCGATCGAGGGCATCTACGCTCCGGCCCTCTACGACGTCCGGCGGGACGACGTCAGCGGGCTGCTGATCCCGCAGGACGCGGGACGCGCACCATTTCCGGTGAAGCGCCGCATCGTTTACGATCTCGACCGCTACCCGTTTCCCGACCGCATCATCGTGCCGCACGGCGAGATCGTCCACGACCGGGTCTCGGTCGAGGTCATGCGCGGTTGTCCCGTCGGCTGTCGCTTCTGCCAGGCCGGGTACGTCTATCGCCCCACCCGCGAGCGTGACCCGAACCAGGTGCGTGACACCGTGATCCGCTCCGTGCGGGCCACGGGCTACGACCAGTTTTCCCTGTCGTCGTTGAACACGGGAGAGTACGGCGCGATCCACCCCGTGATGTTCGACCTGATGGACCGTTTCGAGGCCGAGAAGGTTTCGATCTCGCTGTCGTCGATGCACGCGTCCACGATCACGCCGGAGCTGGCGCAGCAGGTGCGGCGCGTGCGCAAGTCGGGCTTCACCATCGCCCCCGAGGCCGGCTCGCAGCGCATGCGCAACGTGATCAACAAGAACCTCGACGAGGAGCAGATCCTGACGGCGTGCCGCCTGGCGTTCGAGGCAGGATGGGACGTGATCAAGCTGTACTTCATGATCGGCTTGCCCACGGAAACCGAGGCGGACATCGATGCCATGGTGGATCTGGCTCACGAGATCGTCCGCGCGGGCCGCCGCAGCGTCGGTCGTGGTCGCCGCCGTCCGGAGGTCACGCTGTCGGCCTCTTCCTTCATTCCCAAACCGGAAACGCCGTTTCAGTGGCTGGGCATGGAACGCATCCCTAGCCTGCACGCCAAGCAGGAGCGCATCGCCGCGCGTGCGGGGCGCGGCGTTCGTTTCAAGCTCCACGGCTGCCACACGAGCTTCATCGAGGGCGTGTTCTCGCGCGGCGATCGGGCGCTGGGAGATGCACTGGAGAGCGCTTGGCGCAAGGGGGCGCGCTTCGACGGCTGGGACGAACACTTCTCGCGCGACGTCTGGAGCGAGGCGTTCCGCGAGACCGGCATCGATGCCGAGTCCTACGCGCACGCCGACCTCGATCCCGGCCGCCCGCTTCCGTGGCACGTCGTGGATTCGAGGGTCAACCGCAAGTGGCTGGCGCTCGAGCTGAAGCGCGCCCTGAGCGAGGCCACGCTGACGGTCTGCGGCCCCAGCGATTGCCACGGGTGCGCCCCGTTCGCGCGTGAGTGCGTCAAGGGTGTCGTGTCCGAGACCACCGGCCGGCCCCTCGACTCGGCCCTGCCCCTGCTGTGCACCTCGTACGCCCCCGGTCCTGGGGAGCCCGCGAGCGCGGGAGTCGCCCCGACCCTCGGGCCCCGGCTGCCCGCTCCGAGCGGCCCGACCGAGGACGAGCGCCCGCGTCGTCGTTTCCGCGCGCGCTACTCGAAGCAGGGACGCCTGCGGTTCCTGGGTCACCTGGACCTCTACCGCCTGCTGCTGCGCGGCCTGCGGCGAGCGGGAATCGCGCTCGTCTATTCGCAGGGTTTCAACCCCAAGCCGCGCGTGGCCTTCAGCCCAGCGCTGGCGGTCGGCGTCGCCTCCGAAGCCGAGTACCTGGACTTCGAGTGCCACGCCGGCGTCGACACCGGCTCTCTGGTCGGCCGAGTCAACGACGCATTGCCCCACGGGGTGCGTTTCCTCGAGGTGCTGGAGGTGCGCCACGACCTGCCAGCGCTGGGTCAGGGCATCTGCGCGGCACGCTACCGGGTGCAGACGGGCAACCGGTTCGACCTGGCCGCCTGCCTGGACGAGTTCCGTCGCCGCTCGCCCGTGACGGTGCGGCGGGAGCGCGAAGGCAAGATCCGTAGCTTCGCCCTCGAGGACGAACTCCTGGAACTCCAAGAGCTCGGCTCCGACGCGGTTCGGCTCACGCTGGCGCTGCACGGGGAGGGAGCCTCGATCCGCCCCGACGAGGCGCTCGAGGGGATCCTCGGCCCTCGCGCCGCCGGCGTGCAGCTGGTGCGCGAGGAACTGCTCGTGGAGTGGCACGGACGCCTACTGAACCCGCTCCTCGCCGCCGCCGCGTCCGATGGCCGCCGAGCTGTTTCTTAGCCGGGTGGGTGGTCGCCTATGGGCCGCCCTGCGCGAGGGCGGCCGAACCGTGGAGTTCCATGTCGAGCCCGTGGGGAAACCGCCCCGACTAGGCCGCATCGTCAAGGCCCGCGTGACCCGGCTGATCCCGTCTATCCAGGCCGTCTTCGTCGACGCAGGGCTCTAGCGCGACGCCTTCCTCCACGCGTCGGAGCTCCGGCTGCCGAACGAGCCCGCGCCCTCCGGCGCCGCTCCGCCGCCCGCGATCCAGGGGCGGGTCTCGCCCGGACAGGAACTCCTGGTCCAGATAAGCCGCGAGTCGGCGAGCGCCAAGGGGGACCGCGTCACCTGTAACATCGCGCTACCGGGACGGTTCCTGGTGCTGCTGCCTCTGACGCCGCAGGTCGGGATCTCACGGCGAATCGTTGATCCCGCCGAGCGCGGGCGCCTGACGGAGATCCTGGGTGGTCTCGAGGGTGGTCGGAGCGGCTTCGTGGCCCGCACCGCCGCCGCGCAGGTGGAGGGCGGGGTGCTCGAGGCCGAGGCCCAGCGGCTGCTCCAAAGCTGGCGAGAGATCCGCCGTCGGGCAGCGACGGCGCTGGCGCCGGCGGCCGTGCACGACGAGCCGCCGCTCGGGATCCGGCTGCTCCGCGACGCACCCGCCTCGCTGGCGCGGGTGGTCCTCGACGATTTCGGCGAATTGGGGCGCGCGCGGGCATTTCTCGAAGGAATCGACTCCGCGCTGGCCGCGCGGATCGAGCAGCACGAGGGGCCGTTGCCCCTGTTCGCGGCCCACGGGCTGGACGAGGAGATCGAGTGCGCGCTTCGGCCGCGGGTCGGGCTCCCGTCCGGAGGATACCTGGTCATCGAGCAGACCGAGGCTCTGGTGAGCATCGACGTGAACACGGGCAAGTGGGTCAGCGGCGAGTGCCAGGAGGAGACCAGCTTCGCGACGAACTTGGAGGCCACCCAGGAGATCGCGCGCCATCTGCGCCTGCGGGACCTGGGAGGCATCGTGGTCGTCGACTTCGTCGACATGGACTCGCCCGCGAACCGGCGCCGCCTGCTCGAGGTAATGGAGCAGGCGTTGCGTGAGGATCCGGCGCGGACGAAGGTCGTGGGGCTGAGCGAGATCGGCCTGTTGCAGCTGACCCGCAAGCGCACGCGCAGCGGCCTGCGCGCCGCGCTGACGCAGCGGTGCGAAGCCTGCGGCGAGGGGCACGTGCTGCTGCCGGAGGTCGCGGCCGCGCTGGCACGCTCGCGTCCTTGAGTCCGAGCCTCGATCAGCGGGAGCGCAACCGCTCCATCCGGCGCTTGGAGGCGGCTGCGGCGCGCCGTTGGTCCTCCGCGTTCCGCGGCTCGAGTCGCGGAACCGCGTGCGGGCGCCCCGCGGCGTCCACCGCGACCATCGTGACGAACGCGGTGGTCGTCAGCGCGCGCGCCCCGCTCAGCGGGCTCTCGGAGTGCACTTCGACCTCCACTTCCATCGACGAGCCGAACGCCGCGTTGAGTCGGCCGGCGAGCAGGAGCACGTCGCCGACCCGCACCTTGTTCGAGAACACCACGGAGTCCAGCGAGACCGTGACCGCCTCGCTACGGGCGTGCCGCATGGCCACGATGGCGGCGCACTTGTCGATGAGGGCCAGCACGCGGCCGCCGAAGATCGAGCCCCGGGGATTCGAGTCTTCGGGCAGAACGATCTCGGTCATCTGAACCAGCGAGTCCGCCGCGGTCCGCGACGGTGAGTCAGCGGCCATGATGCGCCTCCGGTTGCCGCGACCGCTCGACCCTGCGGCCGATCAGCCGCATCGGAGGACCATGACCCACGGGACGGTCGAGCAAGATTCGCAAGGGACCACTATAATGAGAGGCGCCGATGGAAGGCAACGACCTCGGACGGAGTACGGAGTTCTTCGGATGAAGAGAACGATTTGCGTGCCCGCGCTGTTGGTGCTCTCGGTGTCGACGGTCCTCGCTCAGGGAGCGTCGCAGGCAAGGGGCACCGTCAACGATGCCGCCGGCAATCCAGTCGGCGGGGCCGTCGTGCGATTGTGGGCCAAAGGCAAGCCCGATGTGGTGTACGAGGGCACGTCCGACAAGAAGGGTCGCTATTCCGTCTCCGGCCTGTACAGCGTGAGGGAAGGGGAGACCTGGTTCGTGGAATGCGAGACCCAAGGATTCGTGCCGGTCGAAGTTCGCATCGAAAGCCGCACCGTCAACAAGGTCCTCGCTGGCGATATCATGACCGTGAAACTGAAGCCTGAGCAGCAGGTGCCGGACTTTCCGATCCGCCCGCTGGGTTTCGCCGTCGTGGACTGGACGGTCGCCCCCGCGGATGAGATAGAGGCCGTCAGGCAACAGGCCGCCGCCGCGGCCGCCGCCGCCGCCGCCGCGGCCGAGGCCGCGGCCGAGGCCGCGGCGGGCGCGGTGGTGCCGGCGCCGGACCCCTGGATCGAGGCGCTGACGCTGGCGTCCGCGGGCTCGCTCGAAGAATCGGTCGGGTTCTTCGGTCAGGCCGTCGCGGCCGAACCCGGCAACGCCGAGCGACGCGAGACGTTCGCCAAGGTCCTGTATCGGCTCGAGCGTTACGAGGAGGCGGAGGTCGAAGCGCGCGCGGCGGTCGCCTCCGACCTGGCGCGCGTCGAGGCCTGGCTGGTCCTGTCCAACGTCCTCGATGAGCGAGGAGATCTGGACCAGGGCCAGGCTTCCCTGGAGGCCGCGGAGCGGGCCATCCCGCGGGAGCCGCGGATCCTGATGCGTCTGGCGCAGATCGCGGCACGCCGAGGCGACGATGCCGGAGCGACGCAGGCCTATGGCCGCGTGACCGAGATCGATCCCGGCAACGCGGAGGCCTGGCTGGCGCTGGCCAGCCTCCACGCGGACGCCGGACGGTTGGCGGAATCGGAAGCGGCCTACCGCAAGGTGGTGGAGATCGACCCCAAGGGTGCGCATCAGACCTACTACAACCTCGGCGCGACGATCGTCAAACGCGGGAATAGCTCCGAAGCCGACAGGCGGCGCGCCGTGGCGGCCTTCAACCGGGCGCTCGAGATCAAGCCGGACTACGGCCTCGCCGCCAGCGAGCTGGCGATTGCGCTGATCGGTCTCGGCGACATGGAAGGGGCCCGTACGACGCTCGAGTCCTTCGTAGCCAGGAACCCGGCCTCGCCGGACGTGGCTCAGATGAAGGCGCTGATCCAGACACTCCGGCGCTGATCGCCGGACTGGCCCGCGGATTGTCCAACGCGACGGGCTGGTTGCTCGAAGAGAGCGGCGGAATGCTGGTCGTCCGCTGCGCTGCGCTCGACGCCGTCCGGGGTATCCGACACGGCTTCTCCACGCGGGCCGGCAGCGGGGATCTGGGGAGCCACGCCGATCCAGGAGAGGCCGTGGCGCGGCGTCGCGCAGCGTTCCTGCGCTGCTGCGGCCTGGAGGGCAGACGGCTGACCCTGCTGCACCAGGTTCACGGCGCGACGATCCTCGACGGCGGCTCACTGGCGCTCGGCGGCCACCCGCTCGTGGGGGACGGCGCGCTTTCCGTCGCGGGTGATCCCGGCGCGTGGGTCCCGGCCGTGCGCTGGGCCGACTGCGTGCCGATGCTCCTGGCCGGCGGCGATGGTCGAGCCGTCGCGGCCGTTCACGCGGGATGGCGCGGTATCGTCGCCGGGGTCGTCGGCTCGGCCCTGGAACGGCTGGGGGCTCGGGGGGCGGGCACCGAGACCCTCGTCGCCGCCATCGGCCCGGCCATCGGGCCCTGCTGCTACGAGGTCGGCGAGGAGGTGGCCCTGGCGGTCTCCCGCGCCTCGGGCGCCGCTCCGGAAGGCCTCGCCGTGCGCCGGGACCGGCGCACGCTCGACCTCAGGGCTGCCGTGCGCTCGCAGCTCGTGCGGGCAGGCGTGCCGGAGCGGGCGATCGAGGTCGCGCCCTGGTGCACCCGGTGCGAGGCCGAGCTGTTCGACTCGCACCGGCGGCTGGGCGCCGCGTCGGGGCGCCAGATGGCCTGCATCGGTCGGACGGAGGATGCCGCGCCTTGACGGGCGGACCGGCGTGGGACAGAATCCGGCGCTCATGGTCAGCCCCGATGCGCAAATCTTGTGCCTGGCGCCTGCCCCGCCGGCGGGGCAGCAGCCCAACCTGCTCATCCAGTTCCTGCCCTTCATCCTGATCTTCGCGGTCTTCTACTTCCTGGTGTTCGCGCCGATGCGCAAGAAGCAGAAGAAGCACGCGGAGATGCTGCGAGAACTCAAGGCCGGGGACCGGGTCATCACCTCCGGCGGCATCCACGGGACGGTGGTCGGCGTCTCGAACGACGTGGTGCAGCTTCGCATCGCGGACCAGGTCAAGGTCGACGTGTCCAAGAGCGCCGTGTCGGATCTGTTGCGCGCCGACGGCTGACCCCGCGAGCCGGCGCTTCGCCAGCCAACCGTAGGACGAGACGATGTCGAACCGCCCGCTGCTTTGGAAGTTCGCGCTGATCGTCGTGATCGTTGGACTGGCGGTCGGCTTCGGCTTTCCGCTGGAGAAGCGCATCAACCTCGGCCTCGACCTGCGCGGCGGGGCGCACATCCTGATGGAGGTGCAGACCGAAACGGCGATCGAGTACCAGCTCGGTCTCGTGCGGGACTACATCGGTAACGGTCTCAAGGAAAAGGAGCTGGCCTACGCGGCAATCGTCGCCGACGGCCCGAGCGCGCTCGTGATCCGCGGCACGGACCCGGCGCGGTCGGCCGAGGTCCGCGGGGTGCTGGCTTCCGTCGTCGAGAGCTGGGAGATCGACTCGCTCGGATCGGGGAACTGGCGGGTCACGATGCCGGCCGCCCAGCGGGCCTATCACGAGACGGCCGCCACCGACACGACGCTCGAAACCATGCGCAACCGCATCGACGCGCTGGGCGTGGGGGAGCAACTGATCCAGAAGCAGGGGCTGCGAGGCGACCGGATCCTGATCCAGCTGCCCGGTGTCGAGGATCCGGAGCGCATCAAGGACATTCTGGGACGACCCGCGACTTTGGCCTGGAAGGCGGTCAGCTATCCGCCCGGCGTGCGGGACTACGGCAACTGGCTGCCGCCGACCGCGGAGGAAGCGCTGCTGGCCCAGTTCGGCGGTGCGGTGCCGGCGGACACCCGGGTGTACCAGCAGGTCTTTCGCTCGGACATCGACGGCACCGAGAGTTCTCTCTACTGGCCGTTGAAGCAAGTCTCGGTGGTCAGCGGCAGCGACCTGCGCACGGCGTTCCGGTCGAGTGGCGAGTGGAACGAGCCCGCCGTCTCGTTCCAGCTGACCCAGGACGCCGGCAAGCGCTTCGAGGTCGCGACGCGCGAAAACGTGGGTCGCAAGATGGCGATCGTGCTCGACGATCAGGTGATCTCGGCGCCCGTGATTCGCGCCGTGATTCGCGACTCGGGAATCATCGAAGGCGGGTTCACGATCTCGACGGCCGAGGACCTGGTGATCAAGCTCAAGTCCGGTGCCTTCCCGGTCAAGGTGCAGGTCATCGAGGAGCGGACGGTGGGCCCGTCGCTCGGCCGGGACTCGATTCGGAAGGGGCTGTGGGCGGGGCTCGCCGGCTTCGCGGCGGTGCTGGTGTTCATGGTCGGCTACTATCGGCTGTCGGGCGTGAACGCCGTCGTCGCGTTGGGCCTCAACGTCCTGTTGGTCTTCGGCGCGCTGGGTGCGTTGCCGTTCCTGTTCTCCGGCGTCACGAACCTGCGCGCGACGCTGACGCTGCCGGGCATCGCCGGGTTGATCCTGACGGTGGGGATGGCGGTGGACGCCAACGTCCTGATCTTCGAGCGCATTCGCGAGGAACTCCGATTGGGCAAGACGGTGCGCTCGGCGGTGGATCAGGGCTTCGGCAAGGCGTTCATGACCATCGTGGACTGCAACGTGACGACGGTGGGTTCGGCGATCTTCCTGGCCATGTACGGCACGGGACCGGTGCGCGGTTTCGCGGTCACGCTGGTCATCGGTCTCGCGGCGTCGATGTTCACCGCCGTCTTCGTGTCGCGGCAGATGTTCGAGATCGTCCTGTCCCGGAAGACGCGGGTCGAATCGCTCAGCATCTGAGGCGCACCGTGTACGAAATCCTCAAGAATCCACAGTTCGACTTCATGGGCCGTCGGAACCTGCTCCTCGGCCTGTCGATCGTGCTCGTCGTGGCCTCACTGGCCATCATGCCCCTCAAGGGGATCGATCTGGGCACCGAGTTCACAGGAGGAACCGAACTCCAGCTCAAGTACTCCGGGCCGCCGAGCATCGGAGCCATCCGCGCCGCGCTGGAGCGGGCGGGGCTGGCGGCCCAGGTGACCACGATCGGCGAGCTGGACGAGCACGAGATTTCGATCCGCCTGGCCCAGGCCGGCGCGGTCGCGGACCAGGAGGATCCGACGGGGGCCGTGATTCGCGCCTTGCGGGCCGGAACGGAGCAGCCCGGCAAGCTCGACCTGAACCTGTCGGACGAGGCCGCGCTCCGCGACGTGTTGTCGCAGATGCCGGGGTTGGCCTCCGAGAGCGCACAGGAAATCGCGCTGGGCATCTCGGCGCGGCGAAAGCAGGCCGACATCTACGACTCGATCGAGCAGCTGCGGGACGTTCCGGGGATGACGGCCGAGACGTTCGAGTATCTCTCCCGTCGTAGCTATGCTGGACCCCTCGCGCTGCGCAGCCAATCTTTCATCGGCCCCGCGGTCGGCGCGGAGTTGATGCACAAGGCCGAGCTGGCGATCGTCATGTCGCTGATCATGGTGCTGGTCTACATCTGGATCCGCTTCCAGGTCCAGTGGGGCGTCGCCGCGGTGGCGGCGCTGGTCCACGATACGCTGGTCACCCTGGGTTTGTTCGCGCTCTTGGACAAGGAGTTGAGTTTGCCGGTCGTCGCCGCGTTTTTGACGCTGATCGGCTACTCGGTCAACGATACGGTCGTGGTGTTCGACCGCATCCGGGAGAACCTCCGCAACCGGGCCACGGGATCGCTGGACCAGACGATCAACACCGCCATCAATCAGACGCTGAGCCGGACGATCATCACCTCGGGACTCACATGGGTGGTTTGTCTGGCGCTGTACCTCTTCGGCGGACCCGCCCTGGACGGCTTCGCGTTCGTGCTGACCTTCGGGATCCTGATCGGCACGTATTCCTCGATTACGGTGGCCAGCCCGATTCTGATCCTCTGGAGCCGTCTGTTGGGCAAGACCATCGCCGCCGCGGCTCCCGCGCCCGCCCCCGGGCCACGGAGCAAGGTCCAAAGCTCGCGGTCGTGAGGCCGCCCGTCGGCCCCGTCTCCGGCGGCGAGCGAAGTATAATCCTGCGACGATCTCCGTTCTGACCCCGGCCCCGGTTTCAGGGGCGATGGCACGGATCGAGACGATGGTTCGCCGGTTCGAAGACATCCTGGAGCGCGTCCAGGAATACAACCCAGAGGCGGACCAGGACCTCCTGCGCAAGGCGTACGTCTTCTCGGCCCGCGAGCACCGCGATCAGCTGCGGCACTCGGGCGAGCCGTACCTCGTGCATCCGCTGGAGGTGGCCTACCTCCTGGCGGAGTTGCGGTTGGACACGGCGAGCATCGTCGCCGGGTTGCTCCACGATGTGGTGGAGGACACGCTGACGACCCGCGAGACCGTGGCCGAGTACTTCGGCGAAGACGTGGCCCACATCGTCGAAGGCGTGACCAAGATTTCCAACCTCAGAGTCGGATCGGATCAGGAGGAGCAAGGGCAGAACCTGCGCAAGATGATTCTAGCCATGGTCGACGACATCCGCGTGATCCTGGTCAAGCTCGCCGATCGCCTGCACAACATGCGCACACTGGGTTTTCTGGAAGAGTCGAAGCGCTTGAGGATCGCGCGTGAGACCCGCGAGATCTACGCGCCGATCGCCAACCGTCTGGGTATCGGCCGGGTCAAGGCCGAGCTCGAGGACCTGGCCTTTCTCCACCTCGAGCCCGAAATGTACCAGGCGCTGAGCCAGGAGTTGCACGCGCGGCGCAAAGTGAGCGACCGCTTCATCCAGGATATCCGGGCCCGCTTGGCGTCGGGATTGACCGAGCAGAAGATCACGGCGGACATCACGGGACGGCTCAAGACGATCTACTCAATCCACAAGAAGATCCAGGCGCAGAAGATCAACGTCGACCAGGTCTACGACTACATCGCTTTCCGCATCATCACCGACACGGTCAGGGACTGCTACGGCGCTCTTGGAATCGTGCACTCGATCTGGCGCCCGGTTCCCGGACGGATCAAGGACTTCATCGCGATGCCCAAGCCGAACATGTACCAGTCGTTGCACACCTCGGTGATGACGGACATGGGGCATCCGTTCGAGATCCAGATTCGCACCCGCGAGATGCACCGTATCGCGGACGAGGGCATCGCGGCGCACTGGCAGTACAAGGAGGGTGAGCAAGGAACGGACAGGGACCAGGTGAACTGGCTGCGTCAGATTCTCGAATGGCAACAGGATCTCAAGGACCCCAGGGATTTCGTGCAATTGGTCAAGGTCGACCTGTTTCCGGAGGAGGTCTACGCCTTCACCCCGCGGGGCCGGGTCATGTCGTTCCAGCGGGGCGCGACGCCCATCGACTTCGCCTACGCGATCCACACCGAGATCGGGCACCAGTGTTCGGGTGCCAAGGTCAACGGCAAGATCGTGCCGCTCAAGTACGTGCTGCAGAACGGGGACATCGTCGAGATCCTGACCCATTCCGGTCGGCGGCCCAGCCGGGACTGGCTGTCCGTGGCGCACACATCGCGGGCGCGCAGCAAGATCCGCGCGTGGCTCAATGCCAACGAGCGCGAGGCCTCGCTGAGCCTGGGGCAGGAGCTGACCGAAAAGGAGTTCCGCAAGTACAAGATCTCCCTCAAGAAGGCGCAAGAGGACGGCCAGTTGGCCGGCCCGCTGTCCCGGCTGGGGTTCGCCGGGCTCGACGATTTCTACGCCGCGGTCGGGTACGGGAAGGTCACGCCCCATTCGTTGCTGGTCGGCCTCGTACCTGAGTCCGAGTTGACGGTCAAGCCCGAGGGCGTCGTGTCGCGCGCCGTTCGCCGGGCGCTGGGCCGCCGCGAAAGCGCGATCAAGGTCAGCGGCATGCAGGACATGCTGATCACGCTGGCGCGCTGCTGCAATCCCGTGCGCGGCGAGGACATCGTGGGCTACATCAGTCGGGGCAAGGGCGTGTCGGTACACTCGATCCACTGCCCGAACGTGGCCCAGTTGATGTACGACTCGGAGCGTCGCATCGAGGTCGAGTGGAGCGCCGAAAAGGATGGCCAGTTCGAGTTCGACGTCAAGCTACTGCTCGACGTCGAGGATCAGCAAGGCCTGCTGGCCAAGATCGTTTCCGCCGTCTCGGAGGAGAAGTCGAACATCAAGAACGTCGAGGCCAAGACGTTCGAGACGAGCGACGCGCAGATCTCGATGGTCATCGTGGTTTCGGACAGCAGGCACATGGAGCGCGTCTTACAACGGATCCGCCGCATCAAGGGCGTCCGCGCGGTCGAGCGCTCTCAGAGCTAGGCGGACCGCTGGGGGGGGGGGGCGCCTGGGCCCCGATTCCGCGCGCTAGCCTCAGCGGACGGACTTGGCGACCTTGGAGCTGCGCAGGCAGCGCGTGCAGACTCGAACGCGCCGGGTCGCGCCCTGCTCGGTGCGGATCCGCACGCGCTGCAGGTTGGGCCGCCAGACACGGTTCGTAACGTTGTGCGCGTGTGAGACGTTGTGACCGAACGTCGCCCGCTTGCCGCAGACTTTACAAGTTCGAGCCATCGGACTCCCCTGGAACCGGCCGGTTCCGCCACCCTCGGGGGCGCTCCGCCGACGGCGCATCCTAGAAGGCCCCCCGCAGGCTGTCAAGGTCGCTCCCCGGGCTGCCGGTCGGCGGCAGGGTCGCTGGTTTCCATGGCTCGGCGGGCGCAGGTTGCCTTCGCCGGCGTGGCTCCTATATTGGGCTAGGCACGAAGGTCCGGATTATCCGGACGACGCGGACCCGATACCGAGGATCCACGAACCGTCCTGCTGAGGCCCCGAGCCCGGAATTCCAGCAAGGCATCCTGCGAGAGCCTTGGAACGAGTGGAAGTTATATCTTGACTAGCCGGCGATCGATGACTTAGCTTGACTTTCGGCGGGGTCGGTCGGGCTCGAGGCCCGGGCCCCCCGAGCAACGAGGTTGCCAGATGCTGTTCGGACGCAATCGAAACCTGGTAGGACTCGACATCGGCGACAGCTCGATCAAGGTGATCGAGTTGAAGGAGCTGAGCAAGGGTCGCGGCTGGCAGGTGGTCAAGCTGGGCTGGGAGCCGCTGTCCAGCGAAGCCATCGTGGACGGGGCCATCATGGACTCGCAGCTGGTCTCGGAGACCATCAAGCGACTGTTCGAGCGCTGCCGGCTCAGGAGTTCGTCCCCGGTGGCCACGGCGCTCTCGGGGCACTCGGTCATCGTCAAGCGCATCAGCCTGCCCGTGATGAGCGAGGCCGAGCTCACGGAATCGATCCGCTGGGAAGCCGAGCAGTACATCCCGTTCGACATCGAGGACGTCAATCTCGACTACAAGATTCTCGAGGGCTCGAGTCTGTCCGGCGAGGGCAACATGGACGTGCTGCTCGCCGCGGCCAAGAAGGACAAGATCTCCGACTACGTCGGTGTGTTGAACCAAGCCGGCCTCAACGCCTCGACCGTGGACATCGCCGCTTTCGCGATGCAGAATGCCTTCGAGGCCAACTACGACTTCGAGCCGAATCAAGTCATCGCTCTCGTCGATGTCGGGGCCGCCGTTTCGTCCATCACCGTGCTTTACGGCGGGACGTCGGTCTACTGGCGCGATATCAGCATCGGCGGCAACCAGTACACCGACGCGATCCAGAAGGAGCTGAACCTCTCGGGCGAGCAAGCCGAGGCGATCAAGCGCGGCGAGGAGATCGAGGGCGTGCGCTACGAGCAGGCGCTGCCCATCCTTTCGGCGGTCAACGACGACATCGGCAAGGAGATCCAGAAGACGCTGGATTTCTTCAAGCAAATCTCGGCCACGGACAAGCTGCTCGATCGGTTGTACCTGTGCGGCGGCACGTCCCAGGTGGCCCACCTCAAAGAATCGCTGGGCCAGCGGCTCGATGCCGAGGTCGAACTGTTGAACCCGTTTCGCAAGATCACCCCGAGCGGCCGCGACGCGAATCCGGAGCTGATCAACCAGATGATGCCCACCGCATCCGTGGCCGTCGGCCTCGCGCTGCGCAAGGTAGGGGACTGACCGTCATGATCAAGATCAACCTGCTGGTGGAGCATCGGCCGGCCAAGAGGGCCGAGACTTCTTCGTCCCGTCTGCAGCTCGAGGGGATGGGCTCGGGGCGCAACATCCTGCTCATCGGAGTGCTGACGCTCGGCGTGGTCGTCGCGGCGGGCTGGTGGTGGACTCTCGATCGCTCGATCGATGAGTGGGGCACCAAGATCGAAGAGGCCGACAAGGAGCTGAAACGCCTGGAGGCCGCGATCCAGAAGAGCAAGGACTACGAGAGCCAAAAGAACTTGTTGGCGCGCAAGATCAACCTGATCACCGAACTCAAGAAACAGCAGGATGTGCCGGTGCACATCCTGGATCAGATTTCGCGTAACCTGCCCGACTTCCTGTGGCTCGAGTCGTTGACGGCCAACAAGAGCAAGATCGCCATCAGCGGCAAGGCTACGACCTACGCGGCGGTGTCGAACTTCTACACCAACTTGAACCAGTCGGGCCATTTCGACAACGTCGAACTGGGCCGCACCTTCGAAGTTCCGACGGGAGTTTCCTTCAGCTTGAGCTGCGACTTCACGAGCGTCGAGGGCGCGGCCGCGGCCAAGGGCCCGGAGCAGCAGGGGTGAGGGACATGCTGACGACGGTAAGCGGACATCGTGGCTGGGGACGATCGGCCCCAAGCGAGGATCGGCATGCTTGAGAAGCTTCCGTTCTACGGTCAGGTCGTCGTCTTCGTCGTGCTGGCGGTGGGGCTCGTCGCCGCGGCCTACGCGCTGTGGCCCAACCTGGGCGAGATGCGCAAGCGCATCAGCGACTACGAGGCCCAGTTCAACGAAAAGCAGGCTGAAATCCGCAAGGGTCAGGCCGCGGAGCAGCGTTTGCCGGAGTTGGAGCGGGAGATCGAGGCCAAGAAGCAGGAGCTGGCGGACTTGGAGCAGATCCTGCCCAACGATCGTGAGGCGGGCGAACTGCTGCGTTACGTCAAGAACCTGGGCGATCAATCCAACCTGGACCTGAAGTCGTTTTCGCCAGGTGTCCTGCGGCCAGCCGAGTTCTACAAGGAGTTTCCGATCGAGATGCAGTGGGCCGGACGCTACCACGACTTGGGCATCTTCCTCGATCGGGTCAGCAAGTACTCCCGCATCATCAACGTGGACAATCTTCGAATAGGAACGATCAAGCAGGCCGGCAGGACCATACAGGCCAGCCTCACCGCGACGACGTTCGTCTACAGCGAGACGGAGGGAACACCATGATCCGGCGACAGTGGAGCTGGCTCCTGACCTCGGCAGTCCTTGCGCTGCTGGCGGCGGCGACGGCGCCGGCGCTGCCCATGGTTCAGGGCAATACCGATCCCGAGCCACCCGACCGGGCCACGGCCGACGCGCTCGACGCGGACGCCTCCCGCGCCACCGTCGAGACCATCTTGCAGGAGCAGGAGCAGTTGCTACGCGGGCAACGCTTCACCTACAACCCGGGCGACCGGAGAGATCCGTTCCTGTCGCCGTACGACAAGGTCAAGGAGGGCGAGGGGCCGCGGCCGGCGGGAATTCAGGGCATGTCGCTGGACGAGATCGACTTGACGGGCATCGTTGCGGACGCCACCGGCAATCTGGCCTACGTCACCGGTTCCGACAACAAGGGGTATTTCCTGCGCCCGGGCGATCGGATCTACAAGGCCACGATGATCGCCATCGACGTCCAGGCCGGATCGGTGACGTTCCGCGAGCAGGTCGATGACCCGCGCCAGATCAAACCGTACCGAGACGTCCTGCGCAAGCTGGTGCCGAATGAGGAGAGCCGGAATGATTAAGGAGTCGAGGTGGATGCCGTCTCTCGCGGCGGCCTTGCTGCTGAGCCTGGCCTTGACCCAGGCCGGAAGTACTGGAGCACCGGCGGAGGGCGGGGTCGAGGTCGCCACGGCTCCCGCCGTCGCGCCGCTCAGCCTGCTCGAAGTGCGAGTCGATTCCGCGATGCCGGCAAAGACCGAGGTTTCGCTGTCCACCGACGGTGAAGTGACCTACGAGCCGCTGGTGCTGGAGCGGCCCGACCGCCTGGTGCTCGATCTCATGGGCGTGGTCAATCGCCTGCACTTCCAAGAGTTCCCGGTGAGCGACACCGGAGTCCTGCGCGTGCGCGCCGCCCAACGGGTTCGCGAGCCCCGTCCGGTGACGCGGGTGGTCTTCGATCTGGACCGGCCGCTGGAGCACGAGATCGCGCGGCACGGGTCGGGCTTGGTCGTCTCGTTCACGAGCGCGGTCGCTTCGTCCCCGGCGCCGGTGGAGTCGGCGCTGGCCCCGCCGCCGGCAGCCGAGCCCGAGAGCGTGGCCGACCTCGTCGCCGAGCTCGAGTCTCGTTTCGTCGATTCGCCCGTGGACCGGCCGGCGGTCGAGTCGGCGGAACCACTCCGGGACGACTCGTTCGCGGATCCGTCGCGGCGCATCGAAACGGACCTGCTCGATAGCCTGCTGCGTCGCCCCGCGCTGGCGGCTCCCGAGGATGCAGCCCGGCGCGAGCCGGCGGTACCGGAGTCGTTCAAGACGCGGACCATCGTGACGGACGCGGTGGTCTACAGCGGCAAGAAGATTTCGCTCAACCTGGTGGACGCCGACGTGAAACAGGTGTTCCGGCTGTTCCACGAGATCTCGAACCTGAACTTCGTGCTGGACCCCAGCGTTTCGGGCAACGTGACCATCGTGCTGGACAACGTGCCCTGGGATCAGGCGCTGGACATCATCCTCAAGAACAACAGCCTGGACAAACAGCTCGAGCACAACGTCATCCGCATCGCTGCCACCAAGAAGCTGGCCCAGGAAGCCGCCGAGCGCAAGCAGCTCAAGGAGGCCAAGGAGCTGGAGGTCGAGCCGATCACGATCACCCGCACGCTGTCCTACGCCAAGTCCAAGGAGGTCGAGCGCGTGATCCGTGACAGCGGCGTCCTGTCCGGCCGCGGCCGGGTCATCGTCGACGAGCGCACGAACACGCTGATCATCAGCGACATTCCCAAGAAGGTCAGCCCGCTCGACGAGCTGATCTCGACGCTGGACTCAGAGACGCCGCAGGTCATGATCGAGGCCCGCATCGTGGAGACCTCGCGGGACTTCGTGCGCGATCTGGGGGTGGTCTGGGGCTTCTCGGGTACGGCCGACGCGTCGACGGGCACACCGACCGGTTTGAACTTTCCGCACAACGCGTCCGTCAAGTACGGCTTGAACCTGCCCGGCGAGGGCGGGGCCAGTGCCCTGGCCTTCAAGTTCGGCAACGTGCTCGACTCTTTCACTCTGGATCTCCAGCTCAACACGCTGGAGAACGAGGGGCGGGGACGCGTGCTGTCGTCCCCCAAGATCGCCACGCAGAACAACGAGCGGGCCGAGATCGAGCAGGGCGTGCGCATCCCGATCGTCAACACCACGGCGACCGAGATCAACGTGGAGTTCGTGTCGGCCTCGCTGCGCATGCAGGTCACTCCGCAGATCACGGCGGAGGGCACGATCATCCTGGACGTGCAGGTGGAGAACAACTCGCCGGACTTCGTCAACACCGCGGGTGGCATTCCTTCGATCCGTACGCAGCGCGCCCAGACCAAGGTGCTGATCGCCGACGGCGGCACGACGGTCATCGGCGGCATCTTCACGGTCAACGAGGGACAGAGCGAAGTGGGCGTGCCGTGGTTCCGCAAGATGCCGGTGTTCGGCTGGCTGTTCAAGCAAGAGAACATCACGAACCAAAACCGCGAGCTGCTGATCTTCATCACGCCGAAGATCATGCGGGTGGCGTGATAGCATGACGATGGAGATCTCGAAAATGCGTGGACCGAATCGGCGGTGGATCCTGCTGCTCGCGATGGTGCTGTTGGCCGGCGCAGGCTGCACGGAGAACGACCTCGACGAGAGCGAGGCCGATGTGCTGCTGGAGATCCTGAGCGTCACGAACCCCCCGATCACCGGGGAGGCAGAGTTCGGGAATTGCAGCGTCTCGGTGGCCTTGCAGTGCTTGGACAACAACAACTGCCCCGAGGGAGAGGTCTGCATCCTGCCGCCCGGCGGCAGCGAGTGCGTCATCACGGAGTGGTCCGTCACCTTCGCCAACAAGCCGCTCAGCAGTGGTGCGAGCACCACGCCGTACAACGACGTGGTCGTGGAGAACCTGACACTGACCTACGACGACGGAGCCTACGCGGGCGCGCAGGTGCTTGCGATCGGTCAGGTCATCGAAGCCGACAGCACCGGCACCATCACGTTCTTTCCGATCGCGATCGACGAAGTGGCCGCCGACAACACCACGGTCGCCGTCGGGATGACATTCACGGCCAAGACCGTGACGGGGTTGTCCGTGTTCGTCGCCGGCGGCACCGGCAGCCAGCTGCTCATCGAGGACTGCTTGCCCTGACGGCCTTGGGGGGTGTTTGTCTACCGGGAGGACTTGCTGGTGTGTCCGGCGTCCGACCCCCCGTTCACGACCGTGACGCACGCGCGGCTTCGCGCGCTGCAGGGCGATCGCGCGGGGGCCGCCGAGCTTCTGCAAGCAATCCTGGAGCAGGATCCCGCGAACGACGAGGCCCGCTGGCTGTTGGCCAGTCTGGGCCGGCCTGCGGCGCCGCCGAGCCCGGCGGCCGCTGACGACGCCGAGCCGCGACGGGAGCCGGCCGCGGCCGGTGCGCTGGGATCGATGTTCCGCGCGAGACTCGAGGCGGCGCCGCCGGCCGCCGCGCGAGCGCAGAGACTGCGCCTGTGGCTGAGGCGCATCGCCAGCAAGAGCTGAAGCGCCGACCGCCGGCCAAGGGCGGGCCTTGTTGCCCGTCGCGGGACGGTGTTACTCTCCTGCGGTTCCGACCGACACCTGGGATTCCGAGGGCCAAACGGTGGATTCGAAGGAAATCCGTGAGCTGATCCAGCTGATCTCGCGCAGCAACTTCTCGACTTTCGAACTCGAGCGCAACGGCTTCCGCATCAAGCTGGTCAAGGGTGCCGAGGCGGCGCCGACGGCGGCCGTCGTTCCGGAACGGGCCGCCGTCGTGGCGGCGGTCGAGGGGCCGGCGGGGGTCGAAGCCAGGGCCGCGGCGCCGGCCGGGCCGCAAACCGAGCCGGCGCCGGCCGAGGCCGCGGACCAGGCGGCGCTGCACGAGATGCATTCGCCGATCGTGGGGACGTTTTACAGCGCTCCGGGCCCCGACGCGCCGGATTTCGTGGAGGTCGGATCGCAGGTCAGGAAGGGTCAGGTGGTGTGCATCATCGAGGCCATGAAGGTCATGAACGAGATCGAGTCCGAGATCGACGCCGAGGTCGTCGATGTCCTGGTTCACAGCGGTCAGCCGGTGGAATTCGGCGAGGTGATGTTCCGCCTGCGGCCACTCTGATGTTTCGCAAGATCCTCATCGCCAACCGCGGGGAAATCGCCCTGCGAATCATCTGGGCCTGCCGCGAGCTGGGTATCAAGACCGTGGCCGTTCATTCCACGGCCGACTCCGAATCGCTCCACGTCAAGTTCGCGGACGAGGAAGTGTGCATCGGGCCGCCGGCGAACAAGGATTCATACCTGAACGTTTCGGCCGTGATTTCGGCGGCGGAGATCACCGATGCCGAGGCGATCCACCCGGGATACGGTTATCTCGCCGAGTCAGTCCACTTCGCCGAGGTCTGCCGGGAGTGCGGCCTGACCTTCATCGGGCCACCACCGGACGTGATCCGGCGCATGGGCGACAAGGCCGAAGCGCTGCGCACGATGATCGCCGCCGGCGTCCCGACCATTCCGGGGAGCGCCGGCACCCTGTCCGATCTCGACGCGGCGCGGGCGGCCGCGGAATCGATCGGCTTTCCGGTGTTGATCAAGGCCACGGCCGGGGGCGGTGGCCGCGGCATGCGCATCGCGGAAGAGTCCGGGGAACTGGAGCGCCAGTTCGAGGCGGCGCGGGCGGAGGCGGCCGCGGCGTTCGGCAACGGGGACGTCTACCTCGAGAAATACCTGGTAAACCCCCGACACATCGAGTTTCAGGTGCTGGGCGACGCCCACGGGAACCTGGTCCACCTGTTCGAGCGCGAATGCTCGATCCAGCGTCGTCACCAGAAGCTGCTCGAGGAGTGTCCCTCGACAGCCTTGGACGACGACCTGCGGGCGCGCATGGCACGGGCAGCTCTGACGGCGGCCGGGGCGGTTGCCTATCGCAACGCCGGCACGGTCGAGTTCTTGCTCGACAGCCGCGGAGAGTTCTACTTCATCGAAATGAACACGCGAATCCAGGTCGAGCATCCGGTGACCGAGATGGTCACCGGCATCGATCTGGTCAAGGAGCAGATTCGCGTCGCCGCGGGCGAACCACTCGACTTCACGCAAGACGACCTCCGCGTGACCGGCCACTCCATCGAGTGCCGCATCAACGCCGAGGATCCGCAGACCTTTCGGCCCAGCCCGGGCAAGATCACCTCCTTCCACCCACCGGGAGGGCCGGGCGTGCGGCTGGACACCGCCTGCTACGCCGAGGCGATCGTTTCACCCTATTACGACTCGATGATCGCCAAGCTCGTGGCCCTGGGCAACACGCGGGGCGAGGCGATCCTGCGCATGCGGCGGGCGCTCGATTCGTTCGTCATCGAGGGCATCCAGACCAATCTTTCCCTGCAGCGGCGCATCGTGAACGAGGAGGACTTCGTGCGTGGCCGGCTCTCCACCGGCTTCATGGAGCGCTTCCTGACGCCGCCCGAGAAGTCCACGGTGGGCTGAGCTTCGGCCGACCGAGCGACCCTTTTTGTCAAGGCTTTCCCAGCCTTGACAATAATTTTCACGGGACCTACATTCGGGACGATTTCCCCGACAACGCCGCGGAGCAGCGGCGTCAGACGGGCACTTCGGGTTACGGTTTCAGCATAGTCGATTGCCGGAGGCGGCCCGACCACGGGCCGGAGGGAATGCATGGCCGTCAAACTCGGCGAGATGCTGATCAAGGCCGGTCTGATCGATCAGGAGCAGCTGCAGGAAGCTCTGGGCGCGCAGAAGCAAAGCGGCGAGAAGCTCGGATACGTCCTCGTGTCGCTGGGCTACGTCAAGGAGGACGAGATCACCCAACTGCTCTCGGAGCAGTACGGGGTCCCGTCGATCAACCTGCGCCATTTCGAGATCGACGACTCGGTGATCGACCTGATTCCGTCAGAAGTCTCCCAGAAATACCTGGTGGTTCCGGTCAACCGCACCGGCGCGACGCTGACCATCGCCATGGCCGATCCGACCAACGTGTTCGCCATGGACGACATCAAGTTCATGACCGGTTACAACGTCGAACCGGTGGTGGCCAGCGAAATGGCGATTCGCGAGGCCATCGAGACGTACTACGGCTCGGCTCACAGCCTCGAGCTGAAAAAGGTCATGGACCAGATGGCCGAGGAGGACACGACCTCGCTCGAGCTGTTGGACGAGGAAGACCAGATGGACGTCGCCGCCCTCGAGGCGGCGTCGGATGAGGCTCCGGTCGTCAAGCTGGTCAACATCATCCTGACCGACTCGATCAAGAAAGAAGCATCGGACATCCACCTCGAGCCGTATGAGAAGGACCTGCGCGTGCGCTTCCGCATCGATGGCGTGCTGTACGAGATCATGCACCCGCCGTTCAAGCTCAAAGACGCGATCACCAGCCGCCTGAAGATCATGGCCAAGCTGGACATCTCCGAGAAGCGCCTGCCCCAGGACGGCCGGATCAAGGTCAAGATCAAAATCCAGGGCAAGGTCAGGGAGATGGATTATCGCGTGTCCGTGCTACCCACGCTGTTCGGCGAAAAGGTCGTGATGCGCCTGCTGGACAAGGAGAACCTGGTTCTGGACATGACCCGGCTGGGCTTCGAGCACGAATCACTGACCAAGTTCGAGCGCTCGATCCTGCGGCCGTACGGCATGGTGCTGGTCACCGGGCCGACCGGATCGGGCAAGACGAACACGCTGTACTCCTCGATGCACCGGGTCAACACGCCCGAGACCAACATCATGACCGCCGAGGACCCGGTCGAGTTCAATTTGCACGGCATCAACCAGGTGCAAATGAAGGAGCAGATCGGTCTGAACTTCGCGACCGCGCTGCGGGCCTTCCTGCGCCAGGATCCGAACATCGTGCTGGTCGGCGAGATCCGCGACTTCGAAACGGCGGAGATCGCCGTCAAGGCCGCGTTGACGGGGCATCTGGTGCTGTCGACCCTGCACACCAACGACGCGCCCTCGACGATCAACCGCCTGATGAACATGGGCATCGAACCCTTCCTCGTCTCCACCTCGGTCAATCTGATCTGCGCCCAGCGGCTGGTCCGTCGGATCTGCAGGGAGTGCAAGGAAGCGATCAACATGCCGCCGCAGGCGCTGGTGGACATCGGCTTCACCGCCGCGGAGGCCAAGGACGTCCAGCTCTTCAAGGGTCGCGGCTGTCAGAATTGCAACAACACCGGCTACCGCGGACGCATCGGGCTGTTCGAAGTCATGGAGATCAGCGACGAGATTCGCGAGCTGATCCTGTCTGGCGCGTCCTCGATGGAGTTGCGGCGCAAGGCCGTGGAAGAGGGGATGATCACCCTGCGCATTTCGGGCCTGCACAAGATTCGTGCGGGCGGGACGACCGTGGAAGAGGTGGTACGCGAGACGGTCCTCTAGGGACCCATCCGCCGCTACGCCGGGCCCACGGCTCCCCGGCGCGGTCGGCCGAAAAGGATTGCGATGAGCGTGACGATACACCAGTTGCTCAAGACCTTGGTCGATCAAGGCGGGACCGACCTGCACATCACGACGAACTCTCCGCCTCAGATCCGTGTGCACGGCAAGCTGGTGCCGCTGCAGATCCCGCCGATGACGCCGGCGGAGACCAAGGCCACGATCTACAGCGTGCTGACCGACTCGCAAAAGCACCGGTTCGAGGAGAACCTGGAGCTCGACCTGTCTTTCGGCGTAAAGGGATTGGCGCGCTTCCGCGGCAACATCTTCTACCAGCGCGGGGCGGTCGCCGGGGCCTTCCGTACGATCCCCTGGGAGATCCGCGATTTCAACACCCTGGGCTTGCCGCCGATCGTGGCCACGCTGTGCGAGCGTCCGCGCGGCCTGATCCTGGTCACCGGCCCCACCGGCTCGGGCAAATCCACGACGCTGGCGGCGATGCTGGACAAGATCAACTCCGAGCGCCACGAGCACATGGTGACCATCGAGGACCCCATCGAGTACCTGCACTCGCACAAGAACTGCCTGATCAACCAGCGCGAGTTGCACGCCGACACGCGCTCTTTCGGCGCTGCGCTGCGCGCGGTGCTGCGCCAGGATCCGGACGTCGTGCTGATCGGGGAGATGCGTGATCTCGAAACGATCGAGTCAGCCCTACGGATCGCGGAGACCGGCCACCTGACGTTCGCCACGCTGCACACGAATTCGGCCGCGCAGTCGATCAATCGCATCATCGACGTGTTTCCGCCGCACCAACAGGCCCAGGTCAGGGCCCAGCTGTCGTTCGTGCTGGAGGGCATCCTGTGCCAGGCGCTGCTCCCACGGGCCAACGGCCAGGGACGCGCGCTGGCCCTCGAGATCATGGTGCCGAACTCGGCCATCCGGAACCTGATTCGCGAGGACAAGGTGCACCAGATCTACTCGGCGATGCAGGTGGGCCAGCTATCCAACGGCATGTCGACGTTCAACCAATCGCTGGCCGGGCTCGTGGGCAAGCGCTTGATCACCGAAGAGCTGGCGCTGTCGATGTCCTCGGTGCCGGACGAGCTGCGCGACATGCTCAGCCGCGGAGTGGCCGGGATCGGCAGCGGAGTCGTGACGGATCGTCGCGGGCGAGCGGTTCGCTCCTGAATCTAGTGAGCGCATAGGAGTTCGAGAATGCCAAATTACAGTTGGAAGGGTCGTACTCGCGCCGGACGGATCCAGGAAGGCGTCTTGGTCGCCGACAGCAAGGACGCGGCCATCGCCGCGCTGCGCAAACAGCAGATCATCGTCACCGCGGTCACCGAGAAGGGCAAAGAGTTTGCGCTCCCGACGCTCAAGGGCCGCATCAAGCCCAAGCAGATCGCGATCTTCACCCGGCAGTTCTCGGTGATGATCGACGCCGGCCTGCCGCTGGTGCAGTGTCTCGAGATCCTGGGCGGCCAGCAGGACAACAAGACCTTCCGCCAGATCCTGCTGCAGGTGCGGCAGGACGTCGAGTCCGGGTCGAACCTGGCCGACGCCATGCGCAAGCACCCCAAGGCCTTCGACGACCTGTACTGCAACATGGTGGCGGCGGGCGAGGCCGGGGGCATCCTGGATACGATCCTGCAGCGGCTCGCGCAGTACATCGAGAAGATCGTCAAGCTGCGCGGCGCCGTGCGCTCGGCGATGGTCTATCCGACCGCGGTCATCGGAATCGCCGTGCTCGTGGTGTGGATCATCTTGTGGAAGGTGATTCCGACCTTCGCCACACTCTTCGAAGGCCTCGGCGCGGCGCTGCCGCTGCCGACCCGCGTCACCATCGCTCTGTCGAATTTCATCGGCGCCTGGTGGTGGATGATCTTCTTGGCCGTCGGCGCGACCGGTTTCTTGCTCAACCGTTACCACAAGACCTACCAGGGCCGGCGACACATCGACGGCCTGATGCTCAAGATCCCCGTGCTAGGGACCGTCTTGAAGAAGATCGCCGTGGCCCGTTTCTGCCGCACGCTCAGCACCCTCGTGTCCTCCGGCGTGCCGATCCTGGAAGGGCTCGAGATCACGGCCCGGACCTCGGGAAACTCGATCGTCGAAGACGCGATCATGGCCACACGGCGCAGCGTCGAGCAGGGCCGGACGATCGCCGAGCCGTTGCGCGGCACCGACGTCTTTCCCGAGATGGTCGTGCAGATGGTCGCGGTGGGCGAGCAGACCGGCGCACTGGAAACGATGCTGACCAAGATCGCGGATTTCTACGAGGACGAGGTGGACGAGGCCACGGCGAACCTCCTGGCCTTGCTCGAGCCGATCATGATCAGCGTGCTGGGCGTTGTCATCGGCGGCATCGTGATCTCCATGTACATGCCGATGTTCGATCTCATCACCAAGATCGGCTGACGCTGCATCGCGAAAACCCCCGGCGGGTTGCGCCCGTGGTTCCGCCGGGGGAGAATCGGGCCGTGGAGGGCAGTGCGGTGGGCGGCGGCATGTACCACGGGGAATTCGAACGGCAGCTGCGCTGGCTGATGACGGTGCGCGTCGTGATCGTGACGACGCTGCTGGTGTCGGCCTTCAGCATCGAGTTGCTGTTCAATCCGGCGCAGTCCCTGCGTCCCGTCTTCCTGCTGGCCGCCGTGGCCTACGGCATGGCGCTGTTGTACGCGGTGCTCGACCGTTGGCTCAAAGGCACTCGCGGGTTCATGTTCTTGCAGCTCGTCGGCGACGTCCTGGTCGTCTCGATGTTCGTGCACATCACGGGCGGTTTGGACAGCCCGATGTCGTTCCTGTACCTCTTGCCCATATCCGCGGCCTCCCTGGTGTTGTACCGCAGCGGCGCCTTGATCATGGCCGGCGTGTCCTTCGCGTTCTACACGGGCTTGATCCTGTTCGGCGCGGCGTGGTCGGCGTTCGGCCGGGGCTCGCCGACTCTGTTCGACCACGAGCCCGGCCGCGTGACCTACTTCCTGGTGGCCCATCTGGTGGCGATGGTCGCGGTGGCCCTGCTGTCGGCCTACCTTTCCGAGCGACTGCGCTCGCAGGGGCGCGAGCTGGTCGAGCGGCGGGGTGCGGTGGCTCGGCTGCAGGCGCTCAACGAGAACATCATCGAGTCGATCAACAGCGGGCTGATCACGACCGCGCTCAACGGTCGCATCAACTTCATCAACCGCGGCGGAACGGAGATCGTCGGACTGACCCAGGCCGACGTGGAGGAGCAGCCGGTCGAAACGGCCCTGCAGATCGAGCCCGGCTTCCTCTCCGAGATCCGGCGGCGCTTGCTGGCGGAGCGCCGTTTCCGCTTCGAGCGCTGGTTCGAGCGGGCTGACGGCCGGCGGATCTTCCTGGGGGTGGCCGTCTCGAACCTCTACGACAAGATCGGCCGGCCGCTGGGCTACATCTTCATCTTCCAGGACCTGACCGAGATTCAGGCTCTCGAGCGCGAGGTCCGGCTCAAGGAGCGCATGGCCGCACTGGGCGAAATGGCGGCGGGGATGGCCCACGAGTTGCGCAATCCCCTGGCGGCGATCAGCGGCGCGGTGCAGTACCTGAAAGGGGATCTGCAGCCCAAGGGCGAGATGCTGGAACTGATGGACATCATCCTGCGAGAGTCGCAGCGGCTGGACCAGGCCATCCGCGACTTTCTGACGTTCACACGCCCGGGTTCGTTCGCGCCCCGGCACACCGATGTGGTTCGGCTGCTCGCGGACCAGCTCAAGTTGTTGCAGAAGAGCCGGGAGTTCGGTGACTCACACCGCATCGTGACGCGCTTCTCCTCGCCAAGGATGGAGTGCGAGGTCGATCCCAACCGCATGAAGCAGATCTTCTGGAACCTGGCGACCAACGCGCTCAAGGCCCTGCCCGACGGCGGCACATTGTCGGTGAACGTCTCCTGGCTGGCGGGGGGCCAGAGCGTTGAATTCACCTTCGCCGACGACGGCGTTGGCATGGACGAGCGCCAGCAGCGCCTGTACTTTCAGCCCTTCAACAGCTCGTTCCGCGAGGGGACGGGGCTGGGCACGGCGATCGTCTACCGGCTGGTCGAGGAGCACGAGGGCAAGATCGAGCTCGACAGCGGTGTCGGGCGTGGCACCCGCGTGCGCATCGTGTTGCCGCGGCGGCAGCGGGGTTCCGGGGCGTCCAGCGCTCCCGAGCCGCAGCTGCGGACCGCTTCGGGAGAACGGAGTTGAGCAGGATCCTGATCGTGGAGGACGAGAGGAGCATGCGCGATCTCCTGGCGCTGATGCTGCGCAAGGAGGGCTACGAGGTGGAGACCGCGGAGTCGGCGGATCTCGCGGTCGCGCGCTTGGCCCGGGGCGGCGAGTGCGATCTGATCATCACCGACATTTCGATGCCGGGGATGTCCGGGCTGGAGTTGTTGCGCCACACGCGGGCTCGCTCACAGCAGACCGAGGTCATTCTGATGACCGCCTTCGGCTCGAAGCAGACGGCGATCGAGGCGCTGAACGAGGGGGCGATCTACTACGTGGAAAAGCCCTTCGACCTCGACGAGATGAAGACGGTGGTGCGCAAGACGATGGAAAAGAAGCGTCTCGCCGCCGAGAACCTGAACCTCAAGCTGGAGAATCGCGATCTCAAGGCCGAGCTGCAGGGGAATTACGGCTTCGACGGACTGGTCGGGCGCAGCGCGAAGATGAGGGCGATCTTTCAGCTCATCCGCCGCGTCGCCGGCACGGGCAGCACGGTCATGATCTCGGGCGAGTCGGGCACCGGGAAGGAGCTGATCGCTCGCGCGATCCACTACAACTCGGGGCGCGGCGAGCGGCCGTTCGTTTCGATCAACTGCGGCGCCTTGCCCGACGAGCTGCTGGAGAGCGAACTGTTCGGACACATGAAAGGCTCGTTCACCGGAGCGACCCAGACCAAGAAAGGTCTGTTCGAGGTAGCCAACGGCGGCACGATCTTCCTCGACGAGATCGGCGAGACCTCGCCGGCCATGCAAATCAAACTGTTGCGCGTGCTGCAAGAGCGCAGGATCCGTCGGGTGGGTGGGACGGAGGAACTCGAAGTCGACGTGCGCGTGATCGCCGCGACGAACCAGGACCTGGAACGCATGGTCCGCGACAAGCAATTCCGCGAGGATCTCTACTACCGGATCAACGTGATCGCCATCCCGCTGCCTCCGCTGCGCGACAAGCCCGAGGACATTCCGGCGCTGGCCGAGCACTTCCTCGAAAAGTACCGGCGGCTGCTGGGCAAGCCGATCGCGCTCGGCATCGCCAAGTCGGCCATGGAGTGCCTCGAGTCCTACGACTGGCCCGGCAACGTGCGCCAGCTCGAGAACGTGGTGGAGCGCGCCGTGGCGCTCGAGTCGGCCGAGGAGATCCGGCCCGAAAGCCTGCCGGCCGAAGTGCGCACGGGTCGCGCGCCGGCCGGGGAGCCCGAGATCAGCCTGCCCCGCGCCGGCCTCGACGTCGAGGGGCGACTCGAGGCGCTGCGCCGCAGCTACATGCTCGAAGCGCTGCGCCGCTCGGGTGGGATCCAGACCCGCGCGGCGGAGCTTCTGGGCATGACCTTTCGTTCGTTCCGCTACTTCGCCAAGAAGTACAATCTGGCGCGCGATGGCGGCATGGCCGCCGACGTCGGTGAGGCCGAGGCGGCCGTCAGCGGGATCGTCGGGCACCCGGATTGACACCCGTTGTCACTCTCGACGAGCCCCGACGACAGTCAAGGGCCAAGCGGCCGCTGGCCGAAAAGGACCTTCCGGGGGGCCGCAGGTCCAAGTCATTGTTCAATAAGGGGTTAGCCATTGAGCCGGTCCTGCTCCAGCGTTGGCACTGCAGTTGCTCAATACCGGGCCGGACCTAAAGGAGGCCAGAATAGAATGAAACAGAGGAACACGAAGGGTTTCACGCTGATCGAACTGCTGATCGTGGTCGCGATCATCGGCATCATCGCCGCGATCGCGATCCCGAACCTGTTGAACGCGATCGACCGCGGCAAGCAGAAGCGGACCATGGCGGACCTGCGCTCGATGGGCACCGCGATCGAGGAGTACTCGATCGACAACAACTTCTATCCGGTCGCGACCAACGTGACCGAACTCGAGGCCGAGGTCTCGCCGTCGTACATCCGGGCTCTGCCGGCCAACGACGGCTGGGGCAACGCCTTCGAGGTCGATTCCGATCCGACGCTCTACACGCTCGCTTCGTGCGGCAAGGGAGCGACGGGCGGGTGCTCGTCGGCCTGCACGGGTGGTTGCGGCGCGACCCAGAGCTTTGCGGACGACATCATCTTCTCGGTCGGGTCGTTCGTGCAGTGGCCCGAAGGCAAGCAGGACTGAGACGAACTCGACAACTCGAGTTTCCCGCGGGGGCCCGCAAGGGCCCCCGCCTTTTTTCTGACCGGGGCGCAGGTCTATAATCCGCCCGCCATGGTGCCGCCGCCCGTCCCAACTCCCGGCGACGGTTCCAGCCCGCGCAGCACGGGCCAGTCCGCCGCTCCCGTCCCACGCCCGTGGAGCGCCGGTCGCGTCCTAGTCTGCCTGCTGCCGTTGCTGGCGCTGTTCCCTCCGGAGACGCAGGGCGTGGCGCAGGCCGGAGCGGCCGCGCTGATCGTGCTCCTGGCGCTCCTGATCGGCGAGCGCAGCTCGGACGCTCGGGGCCGCTCGCTGATCGTCGTGGGAGCGCTGGCCGCCCTGGCCTTCTCTCGCGTGGCGCTCGTTCCGGCCGCCGCCATCGAACCCGTGGCGATCGCGCTCCTGGCCGCCGCGGCCGGCCTCGGCGCCGCCCGCTGCGCAGAGGACGAGCGCGCCACGCGCGGGGTCCTGTCCGGGCTGGCCGCCGTCGCGGGGTGCGTCGCGCTGTACGCGGTCCACCAGAAGCTGTGGGGGCTCGACAGGCTTGCCGACGCCGTGCTCCAGGACGCGACGATCCCGGATCGGGAGGCGGTGCTGGCTCGTCTGGCACGCGGCCGGGCCTTCGCCCGCTTCGCAACCCCGGCGGCCCTCGGCGGGTTCCTGGCGCTGGTCGTGCCGGCCACGCTCGGGCTGGCCGTCTGGCACCGCGGTCGGGGTCGTGTCTGGCTCCTTGCCGTGTCCCTGGCCGGGGGCGCTGCTTTCCTCGCCGCCGCCTCGGCCACGGCCGGGGCGGCGCTCTTGGTCGCGGTGGCGCTGGCGGCCGTGACCTGGAGCCGAGCCCGCCGCGGGATGCTCGTCGCCGGCCTGGCCCTGGCCCTGCTGCTCGCGAGCGTGGCCTGGCTTCGCGGCGGCCGGGTGATCGACCTCGACGATCCCGAGGGACCCTGGCGGCTGCGGGCGGGAAACTTCCGCGCCGCCGCGGCGATGGCCGTAGAGCACCCGTGGCTCGGGGTCGGTCCGGGGAGCTTCGCCGCCGCGTACCCCGCCTATCTCCGCTCGGGGGACAACGAGGTCCGCCACGCCCACGACTTGCCGCTCGAGCTCCTGGCCGAGTGGGGCGTGCCCTCGGGGATCGCCTGGAGCGTCTTGTTCTTCACTCTGTTCCTGGGGCCGCTGTGGTACGAACGGCGCAGCGCCGCCTGGCGGCGCGGGGTCGCGCTGGGGCTGGCGGCGTTCGCCCTGCAGAACCTCGCGGACTTCACCGCATCGATGCCCTCGCTGCTGTGGACGGCCGCGCTCCTGCGCGGCCTGCTCGCGCGACCCGCCGCCGCCCTCCCGTCAGCCGGACGGCTCCTCCGCGCCTCGAGCCTGGTCCTGGTCGTCCTCGCGGCCACGCTCGTGGCGCTCGGTGGTCTGGCCAGGGACGCGCGCAGCGCGGCGCGCGCCGCGGCGTTCGCCGGCGAGTCGGATCGCGCGTGGCGGATGGCGCAGCGCGCCACACGACTTGCGCCGTGGGACGTCGACGCGGCGCTCCTGGCCGGCCGGCTGGCGGTCGCGGCTGCTCGCGAATCGGACCCGCTGGGGGCCGCGCGGGAGCGCGCCGAGCACGCGGTGCGCCTGGCCCCGGTCAGCGCGGCCGCGCGTGAGCTACGCGCGGAAGTGCGCTTGCGATCCGCGGACGCCCCAGGGGCCTTCGCCGACCTCCGCGAGGCGGCGCGGCTCCACCCGCTGCACGCCGGCTACGCCGCGTCCCGGGATCGTCTGCGCACGCGGCTCGAGCGGCCGGAGGACCCGCCGCGATGATGGCGGCGGCCACGGACCCTGCCGAGCACGCCGCGGCCTCGGCCCTGGAGCGGAGGCTGCCCCTCGGGCTCGCGGGCGTGCTGCTGCTGGCTACGCTGGGACAAGGCGGGAACCATCCCGCGTCGATGCTGGCCTGGCATGGGGCCTTGTTGGCCCTGCTCGTGGCGTGGCTCGTGGGCTCGCGGGGCGCGGCCGGATCGCCCGGGCGTTTGGCGCCCGGGCCGCTCGCGGCTGGGGCGCTGTTCCTGCTGCTGGTGGCTACAGGCGTGGCCCGCGCCCCGTACGCCTACGGGGCGTTGCTCGTCTCGCTCGAACTGGCCTGCGCATTGGGTATCGGCTGGCTCGCGTCGGCAGCCGGCGCGGCGGGACTGCGGCTGCTCGCGTTGCCGTTGGGCCTGGGCGCGGCGCTCCACGGCCTCTGGGCCATCGCCCAGCAGGCGGCGGGGGGGCCCGGGCGTCCCGCCAGCACGTTCCTGAACTCCAATCACCTGGCCCTGTGGCTGGTGGCGGTTTCCCTGCTCCAGCTGGACGCCCCGCGCGCAGCCGGCTCGCGCTTCGACCTCGTTCGCCGCACCGCGCTCCTGGCGCCCGCCGCCGTCACGGTCGTCCTGACGGGCTCCCGGGGAGCGGCGATCGCCCTCGCTGCGGGAGCCGCCTGGCTCTTGTGGGTCCGCTGGCGCCAAATGTCGCCGCGCTGGCGCTCGGCGCTCCCGGCCGTGGTCCTCGCGCTGCTCGCCCTCCTCGCCTGGCGCCAGCTCGGGCGCATCGAGCAGCACGATCCCTACCGGCACCATCGGCTGAAGATCTGGGCCGCCAGCCTCACGCTGCTCGCCTCCGATCCCTGGTGGGGCAGCGGGCCGGGTCAGTTCGCGGCGGCCAAGGAGAACCTCCGCTTCGCGGACGGAGTGGGTCCGCTCCGGTTCGACCGCCAGTTCGAGGCGACCCACTCCGACCTCGTGCGGCTGCCCGTCGAGTTCGGCATCCCGGCCGCGCTCGCGGCCCTGACCGCGCTCGGGCTCACGCTGCGCCACCTGTCCCGCGGCCGGCGCGGCGGCCGGCTGCCCGCTGGCGCCGATGGCGCGTGCGCGGCGCTGATCGCGATCGCGGCCCATGCCACCGTGGACAACCCCAGCCAGTGGCCGGCGGTCTACCTGCTCGCCAGCGTGCTCGTAGGGTCGCTCGTGGCGTCGCCGCCGGCCGACCGCCGGCCGCTCGTGACCGCCGGCAGGGGCAGGCGCTCGCTACTGGCCGCGATGCTGGCGGGAGCGTTCGTCGTGGCCGACGTGGGTCCCTTCCTCGCCTGGCTCGACCTTGCGCGACTGCCCGCGGGGTCGCTGCGCTCGGCGTCCGATCGCCAGAGGCTCGAACGGACGCTAATGTTGAACCCGCTGCACCCCGAAGCGCGGTTGCGGCTGGCGGAGGCGACCTTGCAGGATGCGGACGGTTGGGGTATCGAGGCCTACGCCACGGCACGCGAGGCGGCCGAGCACGCGGTGCGGCTGCACCCCGGAGCCGCGCGGTACCGGCGCGGCCTGGCGCAGGTCGAAGCGCAGGGCTGCCGCACGCTGTTTCGCGATGCGGCTTGCCGCGAGCGCGTCGCCGCCGCTTACGCGGCCGCAGAGCTGCGGGCCCGCCACGACCCGTTCCTGCCCCTCGCGCTCGCGGCCTTCCTGATCGACACGGGGGATCCGGCCGGCGCGCGGCGCGCGGCCGAGCGTGCGCTCGCGCTCGAGCCCGAAGCCGTGAGCCCGCGGCTGCTCTTGGCGGACGCGTTCTTGTCGCGCGGGTCGAAGGGCGACCTCCCGCGCGCCCTGGAACTCGTCGCCGAGGCGCGGGCGCGCGCGCAAGCGTGGGCGGGGTCCGATTTCGAAGACGAGCCTTACGCACGCCGGCTGCTGCAACCCGAGCCGCGCTTCTTCGAGCGGCTCGAAGGGCGGCTCGCCGCAGCGGGAGCGAGCCCGCACGCCGAGAGGCTCGCGCCATGAGCTCGGTCGTCCGGCAGGGCGGCCGGCGACGCGCCGTGCTGCGGGTCGTGGGCGACGAACGCGGAGCGAGCACGCGCTATCGCGTCCTGGCCCATCGCCCGGCCCTGGCGGCCGCGGACTGGTGCACGGAGGTCCGCTTCACGCGGGGTCGCGGCCGGATCGGCCGTGGGCTCGATCTCTTGCGGGACCTGGCCCGCCTCTCCCCGGTCGAGCTGCTGTTCGTGCACCGCAAGACCTATCCGGCCTCGCTCGCGCGGCTGCTGCGGCGGACGGCGCGCCGTCTCGTGTTCGACATGGACGACGCGCTCGATCTGCCGCCGCCCTCGCGCCCGGCCGACGAGCGCACGCTGCGCCGCTATCGCCAGCGCTTCGAGCAGACGGTCGGGGAGTTCGATCTCGTGCTCTGCGGCAATCGCGAGCTGGCGGGCCGTCTGCCCCACACCCGCTTCGAGGTCTTGCCCACTCCCGTCGACACAGGGCGCTTCTCGCCCGCGCGTCTCGACCCGCCGCGGGGCAAGACCCTCGGATGGGTGGGGCACTCCGACAACCTGCCGTACCTCGAGGCCCTGAGCGAGCCGTTGCGCGAGCTGGCGCGTCGCCACGCCGGCCTGCGCCTGGTCGTCGTCGCCGACCGCCCTCCGCGCCTGCCCGGGCTCGACGTCGAGTTTCGACGCTGGAGCCTCGAGGCGGAGGTGCGCTGCTTCGACGGCATCCAGGTGGGCCTGATGCCGCTCGAGGATACGCCCTGGGCCCGGGGCAAATGCGCGTTCAAGGCCATCCAGTACCTGGCCCTCGGCATTCCGGCCGTGGCCTCGCCCGTGGGCATGAACGGCGAGGTCGTGGTCGATGGGGAGACCGGGTGGCTGGCCGACGGCCCGCGTGCCTGGGTCGATGCGCTGGACCGGCTGCTGGCCGATCCGTGCCGTGCGCGCGAGATGGGCGCGGCCGGGCGGCGGCTCGTCGAGCGTGACTACTCGCTCCGGGCCGTCTCGCGGCGCCTGATCGAACTCCTCGACGCCGTCTCGACCAGCCCGCCGAGGAGCTGGGCCCACCGAGCCGCCTGCGGATCGGCCTCGTAGCGGGCGATCGCCTGGCGATCCTGATCCTCCAGCAAGATCCCGCGCTTCCACAGCTCGTGCCGCTCGACCAGCGCGCGGGCCACGGCCTCCGGGTCGTCGGGCGGCACGACCACGCCGCTCCTCGACTCGCGCACGATCCGCGCCGCCACGTTGTCCTCGGGGGCCAGCGCCAGGATCGGCCGGCCGGAGGCCAGGTAGGGGAACAGCTTTCCCGTGTGGTTGCCCGCGCCGCCCTCGCGCGGGACGACGAGCAGCAAGAGCGCCGCGCGCCCCAACAATCTCAGCGACTCGAAGTAGGGTCGCTCTTCGACCAGCTGCAGGATGTCGGCGAGGTCGGTGGCCGGGCCCTGTCGCGACTGGCCGTGGCCCATGATCACGACCTCGATCTCGGCGCGCGGGATGCGGCCCGGGGCGACGGCGCGCCGCAGCCCGTCGAGGAACGGGCCGGGCGATCGATGCCCGTAGAACGTCCCGGTGTAGACGACGCGGAAGCGCTCGGGCAGGGGGCCGCCGACTCCCGCGAAATGCTCGGCGTCGTAGCCGTTCTCGAGCACCGAGAATTTCTCGCCGTGTCCCGCCGGCCCCAGCGCGCGCAGGGAGTCGAGCCACGGCGCGGAGACGCAGACCACGCGGTCCGCCGCCCGGAGCACCCGGCGCTCCATTCCTCGGTTGCGCCGCGCGTGCCAGGCGGTCGGATAGCGCTCGCGGAGGTAGGGATTGGTCGTCCACTCGTCGCGGAAGTCGGCGACCCACGGAACGCCCGTCGCGGCCCGCAGGCGCAGGCCGACGAGGTGCGCCGAGTAAGGTCCTGCGGTGGTCACGATCGCGTCGTACGGAGCGCGGTCGAACAGACGGGCGCCGCGGCGCGTCGCGAAGGGCACCCAGCCCCGTTGATCGTCGGGGAGCATGAACCAGGGCTCGAGCCGGCGCACGAGCCCGCGCAGACCGAGCCGATTGAGGGCCAGGAAGGCGGAACGGGGCTCGAGCGAGGCGGTGCGCTCGACGACCGTGTCCGGGTGAACCTCGCTGGCCAGGGACGCATCCCGGAGCGCGCGGGCGCGCGCGCCGGCCGTCAGCACGGTGACGTTCCAGCCGTGCCGCGGCAGGTACTTGCTCATGCGCAAGGGGCGGAACACCCCCGCGCCCGCGAGCGGCGGAAAGTAGTAGCTGACGAGCAGCAGCCGCTTCACGGCTCGCCCGCCGGCGACCAGAGCGTCGCGTGGACCACGGTCCGCGCAGCGGGAGGGGCCGTCGCGGTCAAGACCGCGGTCGGCTCGACGACGCCGTAGCGGGGCGAGTAGCTCGCTCGCTCGATGGTCACGCTGGAGCCCGCGGGAGCGTCGACCGCGATCCAGAACGACCGCGTGTCGCCGGCCGCGAGCCGCACGGCAGAGCGCGCTCGGGGCGCTGGCCCGTCGGCTGCATTCTGGTCGGCCAGCCGCCCCAGCGTTTCCGGCAGCGCCGCCCCGATCGTCGCCGAGACTTCCGGTCGCAAGGGGAAACGGACGTGGACGGCCTCGGTCAGCGGCGCTTCGCCGCTCTCGCGGATCAGCTCGTCGCGCACGAACCAGGCGCGCTGGCCGGGCTCGAACCGCACCGTCCGCTCGTGCACCCAGCGCTCGTCGCCCGCGCTGAATCCGAAGTGCCGAGCCTTCAGGTGGGCGCCGCGGGCATCGGCCCGCCATTCGCCGACCAAGGGGTGGGCCCGCTCGCGCACCACGAACAGGCCGTCGAGTCCTGCGCCGGGCTCGTTCTGCTCGCGGCTCCCGAGCTGCAGCGTGGCATGGGCCGCGGTCGCGCGCAGCCGGTTGCGCAGGGCGGGGTCACCCGTGTAGCTGCCGCTGCCCGGATCGGCGATCCACTCGATCCCGCCGGCCCACACGCACAGGGACAACAGGTCGTTGTGCGAGTGGTTGCCCAAACCGCGCGTGCCGACGGCTCCGGCGGGGATCGCGCAGTGCAGGTCGCCCTGCCGCATGACGAAGTAACCGGCGTCCGGGAAGCCGCGGCTCTCCCGACCCGCGGCCGCCCCGCTCGCCTCACGGGCCGCCGGCCCGACGAGCCACAAGGCCTCGGCCTCCGCCCCGCGCCCGGCGACGATCAGATCGTTCCGCTCGAGCACGCGGCCTCCGAGGGCCAGGAGGTGCCGCTGGTCGTGGGGGCGCCGGCCGGCGTAGCCGTGGAGCGGGAGCAGCCGGCCGTCGTCATTGTCGCCCCACTGCGGCACCGTGTGATCGCCGCGTGTCGCGCTGGCGCTGAACTCGAGCATCCGGCCCAGCCGCGCGAGCCAAGGCGCCGGGAACTCCTGGCCCCGGCTCCGGCCGAGCAGCGCCGCGTGCACGAGCATCTCGGCGACCAGCCGGTGATAGGGCAGCGATCGCTCGAAACCCACGCCGTCGGCGTGGACCTGCCGCTCCAGCTGCTCCTCGAGCGCGGAGCGCGCGAACGACTCCCAGGCCGCGGCTTCGCGCAGCTCGGGCACGCCGCAGGCGATCGCGTACAGACCGCTGACCCCGGCCAGGTAGTGATTCGTGGTCAGCCCGTCCGCGCCGATCTCGAGATTGCCGCGGATGTGGCGGCCGTGGCTCCACAGCGAGCAGCCGATGCGCAGGAGGAAACCGGAGTCGAAGGCCTCCGAACCACGGAACAGTCCGAGCGACGCGAGCCAGGTAGAGGCACGCATGGCGACCTCCATCGTGCAGCTCCAGTTGACTCCCAGGCCGCGCGGGTTCGTTCGAATCCAGTCATCCAGGTGCTCGCGCGCGGTAGCGGCGACCCGTTGGCGCAGGCTCGCGGCCTGGTCGGACTCCAAGGCGTGGATCGCGAGCCGGTAGGCCTGGCCCAGCACCAGCAGGTGTTGGCAACGCGACAGCTCCCAGGGCAGCTTGACGTCGGAGCCGTCACCGCGCACGGTGTCGAGGTCCGTGTGGTACGTCTCCTCGGGCCAGCTCCGCCCGCTCTTCCAGTCCCGGTGCCAATCGATCCCGCCGTCGCCACGCGCCAGGCTGCATTCACCGGAGCCGAGCAGGTCGAAGCGGCCTTGCAAGATCCGGCCCGCCGCCTCGAGCACGGACTGCACGTGCTCGGGGCAACGCTCGGCGATCGCGGCAGCGCGGCCCTCGAGCTCCTCGAACAGGGGGCCCCGGCGCGGGTCGCGACGCGCCAGCCGCGCGGCCAGCTCGGCCGGCTCCACCGACAGGGCCCGCGCGAATCGCGCGGGTCGCGGCGGGTCCGGAGCCAGTCCCAGGCGCCGGATGGCGGGACGCCGGCGCAGGACCCGCTCCGCAACCCGTGCCGCCCGCGCGCGGCGCTCGTCATCGGGCAGCGTGCGCCACAGGGTCCAGTAGCGGCGGATGCGGTTCACGCTCGCGCTTGGGCGTCCAACTCCAGGACGAAACGGCTCACGTCGAGGATCTCGGCCCAGGGGATGGGCTCGGCCCCCCGCCCCGCGCAATGGTCGAGGAAGGCGCCGAGCAGCGCGCCGTGGCCCTTGTCCGGCACCTCCCAGGAGCGGTCGGCGCCGCTGACGCCGTGAAGTTGCAGCCGGCGAAAGTCGTCGAAGACGGCGGTCCGGCCGTCCCACAGGCACTCCAGCCGCTCCTTGCCAGCCTCTTCGTGTCCGAGCGACGTGTAGGTCAGCGTCGCGACGGAGCCGTCGGCGTAGGCGCAGGAAAGGGCGAAGTTGTCCCCCAGCGGGAGATCAGCGCGTCCGCCGCCCGGCTGCAGCGGCTGCAGCAGCTGGCCGGTCCGTCGGCGACCCACGAGGAGGCCCAGGAGATCGATCATGTGGCAGGCCTCGCCGATCAGCCGCCCTCCACCCTGGGGTCCCAGCGTCCAGTGCGTACGGGGCAGTCGGCCGGCGCTGACGCGGTAGTTCACGACGAGCGGTCCCGAGCGGGACTCGAGCAGGGCGGCGAGCGCGCGCACGCCGGGGGCGAACCGGCGGTTGAATCCCAGGGTGAACGGACCGGCCGAGCCCGCGACGGCGAGCGCGAGCCGTTCGAGGTCGTCCAGGCGCGTCGCTGCCGGCTTTTCCAGGAACACGGCCTTGCCCGCGGCCAGCGCCTGCACGGCCAGCTCGGCGTGGGTGTCGTGTCTCGTGCAGATGATCACGACCTGCACTGCTTCGTCCTCCAGCACCTCGCTCACGTCGACGGCGGCGTAGGCCGCGCCGAACTTCCTCGCCGTTTCGCGAGCCGAGTTCGCGGTGCGTCCCACCACGGCACGCAAGGACGCCGTCCCACCCAGTCGCGCCAGGGCCGGCAGCAGGACCTCGTTCGCGAAGCAGCCGGGCCCCACGAGCGCGACTTCCAATCCGGCCGCGGGACGTGAGCGGGGCACGACCGGCGCCCGAGGCACGTCGGCCGCCTCCTCGGATCGAGCGGCCGGCGGGTACTCCAAAAGCACGCCGAGCGCGCGCGGTCCACCGGCGGGAGGACAGGCCGCGGCATAGGCGGCCGCGGCATCCTCGACCGAGAAGCGGCGATCGAGCAGCTGGGCCAGCGGCACGTGTCCCTCACGCGCCAGGCGCAGAAACTCGGCCATGTTGCGGTTCTCCGTCCAGCGCACGAATTCGTAGGGGTAGTCCTGTCCGCGCTCCTCGTAGGCCGGATCGTAGCGGCCCGGCCCGTAGGAGCAGGAGATGCGCAGCTCGGCGTCCTTGCGGTAGAACGCCGAGCGGTCGATGTCCATGCCCACGGCACCGACGACGACCACCCGACCGCGACGGCGCAGCAGATCGATGGCCTGCCGCAGCGGCTCGGACGAATCGCTGGCCGCGGCGACCACGACGGCGTCGGCACCGCGTCCCGCGGTCAGGTGATCGACCACCGTCTCGATCTCCTCGGTCCGGCCGTTGACCAAGCGCTCGAGGCCCAGCGCGGCCGCCCGCTCGACACGCTCCCCGTCGATATCGGTTCCGACGACCCGGCAGCCCGCGGCACGCAGCAACGCCGCCACGAGCTGGCCGACCAGCCCCAGCCCGACCACGCACACGATCTCGCCCAGACGCGTGTCGGCCTGCCGCACGGCCTGCAGCGCGATCGCGCCGAGCGTCACGCAGGCGGCTTGATCCAGCGGGAGCCCCTCGGGAACGACGACCACCAGATTGCGCGGGACCGCCACCACTTCTGCATGGACGGCGCACGACGCGCCGGCGCAGGCCACGCGTTGGCCGGGCAAGAGGTCCGTCACGTCCGAGCCGACGCGGAGCACCGTGCCCGACAGGCTGTAGCCCGAGATCGTGGACGGGCCTTCGAGGCGCGCGGCAACCGCGGATCCCGCGTCCCGCAGGCCGCGGTCTCTTGCCATCTGCAGCAGTTCTCCGACCTTGCTCGCCCGCTTCGACCAGCGCGAGGCCGCGTCGGTCGGGGTCGAGCCCTGCAGGGTGGCCGCCTCGGTCCCGGCGCTGATCAGGGAGTAGGCGGTCTCGACGAGCACCTCCCCAGGACCGCAGCCGGGCACGGGCAACTGCTCGACCACGACCCGGCCCTGACGGATCAGAACCTGTCTCAAGCTCGACTTCCCCTCCGGAGTCGCGGGCGCCGCAAAGCCGCACCGAGCGAGTCGCTCCTGCGTGCCAATCATAGTTCCCATCGCGCCCCGAGGCGCGTCTTCGAGGAAAGCCCGCCAGCTCAGGAGGGACGGCGCCGGGCCGCCAGGGTGTCGCGCAGGCTTCTTCGCGGGAGCAGGCTCGCCAGGAGATACGCGTAGTTCTTCCCCAGGCCCGGCAGGTGCCCCGCCGAGCGCCACGCGGCCCGCCGGGCGCCCCGCGTGTCGCCCTCTGCGAGACAGGCGTAGGCCAGGTCGTGCCACAGTCGACCCAGGCGCCAGCGTGCGGCGGCCGGGGTCAACACGCCCGCCGGGAGCCCCTCGGCCAGCACACCCTCGACAATGCGAATCGACGCCTCGGCCATCGCCCGCCGATCCCGGCTGGCGCTGCCGTGGCGACGGCGCACGATCGCGCCGGGTCGCGAGTCGAACAGCAGGCGGCCGTGGCGAGCCAGGCGCAGCCACAGCTCGTAGTCCTCCATGACTCGCAAGTCTTCACGGAAACGGGAGCCCGGGGCGAGCCGCTCCCGCGCGATCACGACCGTCGGCGTCAGGATCACGTTGGCCAGCAAGAGATCCCGCAGCGTCACGGCGCCGGTCGGCCGCCCGGGCAGGAACCTGCGAAGTCCGGTGGGATCGCCGGGCGCGGACGCCGAACCGTCTTCCGTGGTGTCGTCGAGCAGGTAGGCATCGGCAGCGACGAGCACTGCCGCGGGGTCGCGCGCCAGCGCCTCGCACGAGCGGGCCCGATGATCGGTGAGCCACAGGTCGTCGTCGTCGAGCAACGCGATGTAGCGACCCCGCGCGAGTTCGAGCCCGGCGTTGCGCGCCGCCGCCGGTCCGGGTCCGGGGGAGCAGCTGGCGCGCACCCGCGGGTCGCTCCAAACCTCGGGCGCGAGAGCGGGCTCGCCCTGCCGCCGGTCATGCACGAGCAGGATCTCGATGTCGCCCGCTCCCGCCATGGCGGAAGCGACCGCCGCCCGCAGATGGGGGCTGTCGCCACGCGTGGGCAGGATGACGCTGAATTCGGGCACCCCACCTCCGGCCCGGCCTGCGACCAGCCACGGAATCCGGCGTCGCCCGCAAACCTCCGCCGCCGCGGGCGGGGTCGGATGCCGCCCGGGCTCCATCATAAGGCCCGTCCCACGCCGACGGGGCGGCAGCGCCGACTGGATCGAGCCCTCGTGTCGGGGGCTCGTAGGTCGCCGCATGGACGAGGGTCGACGCGGCGCCCGCCGATTGCAAGGGCCGTGGGCAGGGCCTATAGTTCGCGGGGGCGCCTCGACTTCCATCCATGTGCGGCATCAGCGGCATTCTCGAGCGCGCGGGCGACCCCGCCCCGCGGGCCCGCCGGGTGGCCGAGATGTCGGCGGCGCTGGCCCACCGCGGCCCGGACGACCGTGGCGCCTACGATGACCCCGACGTTTCTCTGGGCTTTCGCCGGCTGGCGGTGATCGATCTCGAGACGGGCCGCCAGCCGATCCGGCTCGAGAACGACGCCGCCGTGATCGTCCTGAACGGCGAGATCTACAATTTCCGCGAGCTGCGCCGGGAGCTTTCCGGCCGCCACGCGTTCCAGAGCAAGGGCGACGTCGAGGTCGTGTTGCGTCTGTATGCCGAGCAGGGCATCGATTGCTTGCGCCGGCTGAACGGCATGTTCGCGCTCGCGATCTGGGATCGGCCCAAGCGCACGCTGTACCTCGCCCGCGATCGCTTCGGCATCAAGCCGCTGTTCGTCAGCCGCGTGGGCCACAGCCTGGCCTTCGCCTCGGAGATCGGAGCGCTCCTGGCCGGCGGCTTTCCCCCGAGCGTGCGCCTCGACCGGCTCGAGCTGCGCCACTGCCTGTTCCAGAAGTACACCTCGCCGCACGGCACCATCCTCGAGGGCGTCGAGCCGCTGCCCCCGGCGACGGTGCTCGAGAGCGGGCCGACAGGGGAACGGTCGTACCTCTACTGGGAGGCGCCGCAGGAAAGCAGTGAGCCGGCGCTGGGTGACGACGACGCGGTCGAGCGGCTGGGCGGCTTGCTGCGCGAAGCGGCGGCGCGACAGCTCGTCGCCGACGTTCCCGTGGGGCTGTTCCTCAGCGGCGGCGTCGACTCGGGGGCGCTGGCCGCACTCGCGCGGCAGGCTACGGGCGGCAGCCTGAGCACGTTCTCGGTCGGGTTCGGCGGCTCCGAGGCGGCCAGCGAGCTGCCGTTCGCCCGAAAGACCGCTCGCGCTTTGGGGACGGACCACCACGAGCTGCTGATCGAACCGCGACAGGTGGCCACGGATCTCCAGGCGATTCTGGGAGCCCTCGACGGGCCGCTGGGCGACGCCACGGCCGTTCCTACGTGGTACATGTCCAAGCTGGCCCGCCGGAGCGTGACGGTGGCTTTAGCGGGAGAAGGAGCGGACGAGCTCTTCGGCGGCTACGATCGGCAACGCTTCGATGTCTGGATCGATCGCCTGGGGCCGCTGGGCCGGCGTCTCGCCCCCGCGACCCTGAGGCTGCGGCGACGTCCACTCTCGCCCCGGCTGCGCCGCAGACTGCGCCTCCCGCCCGGTCTCGCCCGCCAGCTCGACTGGTCACGAGTGTTCGAAGCCTCCGAGATCGACGGGCTGGTCCGCGAGCCGCTTCCCGACGAAGTTCGTCTGCACTCGCTGCATGCCGGACTCGCGGAGCGCTGGCGGCGGCACGCCAAGCTGGATGCGCTGAACGCCCGGCTCGAGGTCGACCGCGATCTGTTCCTTCCCGGAGACCTGCTGGCCAAGGTCGATCGGATGAGCATGGCCCATTCTCTCGAAGTGCGCGTGCCCTACCTGGACAACGAGGTCGCCGAGTTCGTCATCGGCCAGCCCGGCTCGCGCAAGGTGCGCGGGCGACAAGTCAAGTGGCTGTTGCGCCGCTTCGCGGCGAGCGTGCTGCCGGCGTCGATCGCCTCACGTCCCAAGCAGGGTTTCGACGTGCCCGTCGGCGAGTGGCTGCGCGGCCCGCTGCGCGAGCCGTTGACGGACCTCCTGTCCGAGCAGGCGGTGCGCGCGCGCAGCATGTTCCGGCCCGAGGCAGTCACGACGCTCGTGACCCAGCACCTGCGGGGCGAGGCGGATCACGGGGATCGCCTGTGGCTGCTCCTGGCGATCGAGGTCTGGCTGCGCGAGGCGCTCGACCGGAGCGCGGCGGTGCCGGTGCGGTGAGCGAGGGATTGTCCATCGCCCTGCTCTCGCACATCGCCTCCCGCGAAGCGCCGACGGGCGCCGAGCACAGCCTGGCGCTCCTGGCGCGCGGCCTCTCCCAGCGGGGCCACCGGGTCACGGTGGTCGCGCCGGGCCCCTGGGCCTTGGCCGACTCCTTGGCGCGGGACGGCGTCGCTGTGGCCACCGTGGCCTCGAAGCCGTGCTGGCTGGCCTATTGGGAACCGCGGCCGTGGCCGGTCGCGCTGGCCAAGTGGCTGCGCTACGCCTGGCCGCCACGCGGCCGCAGGGCGCTGGCCGCGTGGCTCGCCCGGTCGCGCCCCGACGCCGTCCACGTCAACTGTCTGCCGCACCTCGCGGGCGCGTCCGCCGCGGCGAAAGCCGGACGACCCGTGGCCTGGCACGTGCGCGAGATCGTGCCGGCCGGCCGCCGCCGCCGCTGGCTCGCCGCGCAACTCCGCCGGGACGCCCGGGCGATCGTGGCGGTGAGCGAGGCGGTGGCCCGCTGGCTGCGCGACGAGAATCTGGGTGACCGACTGCACGTCGTGCCGAATGGCGTCGAGTCCTGCGCGCCTCCGCCGGACCCCTGGCGCGCCCGCTCCACCTTCGGGCTCGAACGAGAACGCGTGGTCATCGGTCTTTTCGGCCAGCTCGTGCCGCACAAGGGCGCGCTGTCCTTCATCGAGGCCGCGCGGCGCGCACTCGCCGAGCAGCGTGACTTGTGTTTCGTCCTCGCGGGGCCCGGCCCCGCCGCGTTCCGGCGGCGCTGCGAGCAGGCCATCGCTCGCGGGAGCCTCGCGGACTCGATCCGTCTGCTGCCGGCACAGCCCGCGGGCGGCGAGCTGATCGTGGCGAGCGACGTGGTCTGCCTGGCGACCGAGACCCCCGATCCCTTGCCCCGCGCGGTGCTCGAGGCCATGGCCGCGGGCCGGCCGGTGGCGGCGTTCGACTCGGGCGGCACCGGCGAGATGGTGGCGCACGGTGAGACGGGCTTGCTCGTAGCCCCGGGAGACGTCGACGGGCTGGCGCGGGCATTCTTGCGCCTCGGGCGGGATCGCGCGCTGCGCGACAGGCTGGGCCAGGCGGGCGCGCGGCGGGTCCGCGAGAGCTTCTCGTTCGATCTCCACGTCTCGCGCATGGAGGCCGTGATCGCCGGAGTCGCCTGCGGCGCGGAGGGGCGTCGGCCATGAGCGAGCGGCGGCAGGCCCCCGTGGCGATCGTCGTCGTCGCCTGGAACTCGGCGGGCTACCTGCCCGGCTGTCTTGCGAGCTTGCGCAGCCTCGTCCGCTCTCCCGCCGAGATCGTGGTCGTGGACAGCGGCTCGACCGACGGAACGGCCGAACTGGTTCGCCGCGACTTCCCCGAGGCCGACCTGATCGCTTGCGAGGAGAACGTCGGATTCTGCCGCGGGAACAACCTGGGCATCCGGGCCACGCGCTCGCCCTTCGTGCTGGCGCTCAACCCCGACACACTGCTCGAGCCCGATTTCCTGGAGCGGCTACTGCCCGCCTTCGACGAGCCGCGGGTCGGGCTGGCGGCGGGGAAGCTGCTGCGCTTCGATCGTGCCACGCTCGACTCGGCGGGGCAGCTGCTCAGCCGCGCGCGCCGCCCACGGGACCGCGGCTACGGGCGGCGCGACGCGGGCCAGTTCGATCGGGACGAGGAGGTCTTCGGCGCCTGCGGAGCGGCCGCCTGCTATCGCCGGGCGATGCTCGACCTGATCGCGGACGAGGGGCCTTGCTATTTCGACGAAGCGTTCTTCGCGTTCGGCGAGGATCTCGATCTGGCCTGGCGGGCGCAGCGCTCCGGCTGGCGGGCGGCCTACCGCCACGGCGCGGTGGGCTACCATGCGCGCGGAGGCTCGGCCACCGCGGCGCCTCGCCTGCGGCGTTTCGTCCCGCTCCTCGGCCGCAGCCCCGAGATCCGCTTCCACGCGGTCAAGAATCGCTACCTCGCGATCCTGCGCAACGACTCGGTTGCAGCCTACCTGCGCGACCTGCCTTTCATCTGGTCCCGCGACCTGGCCACCTTGATGCTCCTGCTCGCGACCTCCCCCGGGGTGGTGGCCCGCCTGTGGCGGCAGCGCGGCCTGTTCCGCGCGGCACTGGCCCGCCGCCGGCTCGACGCCGCGCGCCTCGGGAAGCAAGTTGAACGGGGGAGCCGGCCGGGGTGCCCCCGGCCGCCCGGATGATCGGCTTGTCGGAGCCCGTGGAAAGATGGATCGCCTACATCGCGACGTTTGCGGTCGCGGCCGCGTTGGCTCTCTGGCTCACGCCGCGCGTGCGCGAGGCCGCCATCCGCTTCGGCATCGTCGACCGGCCCGACGGCCGTCTCAAGAGGCAGGCGGAGCCGGTGCCGTACCTGGGCGGCCTCGCCATCTACCTGTCCTTCCTGATGGCCCTGGCCCTGACCTTCCCCTTCGGCGAGCACGTGCTGGCGATCTTGCTCGCCGGCTCGATCGTCGTGATCGTCGGCCTGATCGACGACCTCGGTCAGCTCGGGCCCTGGACCAAGCTCGCCGGGCAGCTCGTCGCCGTCTCGGTGCTGATCAAGTCGGGCATCTACATCCAGCTGACCTTCCTGCCCCCGGCCCTGGCCGTGGGGCTGTCGGTCGTCTGGCTCCTGGCGATGACCAACGCCTTCAACCTGATCGACATCATGGACGGCCTGTCGGCCGGCAACGCCTGCATCGCGTCCCTGATCCTGCTCGTGCTGGCCGACCTCGACGGCGGAGTCATGGCCGCTACGCTGCTTGCGGCGCTCGCGGGATCCTGCCTGGGCTTCGTGCGCTACAACTTCGCCCCGGCTCGCATCTACATGGGGGACACGGGGAGCATGTTCCTGGGGATGCTCCTGGGGGCGCTGGCTTTGGACAACGCCTACACCCGGCGCCACCCGGTCGGGGCGCTGGCGCCGGCCCTGGTTCTCGGCCTACCGTTGTTCGACATGCTGTTCGTCATGTACATACGGCACCGGCGAGGACTGCCGGTCATGCTGGGCAGCCCGGACCACATCGCCCTGCGCCTGCGTCGCTGGCGGCTGGACACGCCGCAGACGGTCCTGCTCTCCTACGCGGTTACCGGGGCGCTGGGAGCCTCCGCGCTTGGGATCACGATCCTGCCGCTGCCAGCGGCGCTGGCCCTGCTGGGCGTGCTGGGTCTGCTCGGAGTCATCGCCGGGCTCTGGCTGCGGCGTATCGACATGAGCCTGTGAGGACGCCATGATCGTGATCCTCGGCGGGGGGCTGGCCGGAATGTCCACGGCCTACCACCTGGGCGGCCTGCCGCACGTCGTGCTGGAGGCCGGCGCGCAGCCGGGCGGCCTGTGCCGCACGCGGGAAGTCGGCGGCTTCCTGTTCGACTACACCGGCCATCTGCTGCACCTGCGCGATCGACGGATCATCGATCTCGTGGACGACTTGCTGCCCGGGGCCTTCCGCGAGATCGAACGCAAGGCACAGATCCGCTGCTGCGGGGCCACGCTGCCGTTCCCGTTCCAGGCCAACCTGCACGGGCTGCCGGCGGAGCGCATCGCCGAGTGCATCACGGGCTTCGTGGAGGCCCTGGGACGGCAGGTCGCCGACGACCCTCGCACCTCGTTCGAGGAATGGTCGCTCGCCGTATTCGGCCGCGGCATCAGCGAGCTGTTCATGTTCCCCTACAACACCAAGCTGTTCCGCCGGGAGCCCGCGGGCATGACGGCCGATTGGGTCTCCTGGGCCGTGCCCCGGCCGTCGCTAGAGCAAGTCGTGCGGGGCGCTCTGGGGCTCGAAAACCGAGGACTTGGCTACAACCCGACCTTCCGTTATCCCAGGCGGGGCGGCATCGGCGCGCTACCCCGGGCGCTGGCCGCGCGGGTTTCGGAGCTGCGTTGCGACAAGCGTGCGGTCGAGGTCGACCTCGGCCGGCGCCGCGTCACGCTCGACTGTGGAAAGACGATCGATTACGACGCGCTCGTGGTGACGACGCCGCTGCCCGGCTTCCTGCGGATGGTGCGCGGGGGATCGCCCGAACTGGCCGGGCTCGCCGACCGCCTCGACTGGTCCGTGGTGGCCTGCTTGAATCTCGGCGTCGACCGGCCGGAGATCGCCGGTGGAGCGCACTGGATCTACTTTCCCGACGCCGACGCGCCGTTCTACCGCGTGGGTTTCCCCACGAATTTCTCGGACGGGGTGGCCCCGGCGGGCACGAGTTCGATGTACGTCGAGTTCGGACTGCAGCGGGACGAGCGCTGGGAGCCGGAGCGGCTGGCCGAGGCGGCGATCGAGGCGCTGCGCCGAGAGCGTATCCTGGAACCGGCGGACCGCATCCTGGTTCGCGACTGGATAAGGATCGATCCGGGCTACGTGATCTTCGACCGTGCGAGGCAAGAGGTCATGGCCCGCATCCGACCCGAGCTGGAGCGTGCCGACGTGCATCTCAGCGGTCGCTACGGCGCCTGGACCTACTCCTACATGGAGCGCGCGTTGCTCGACGGGATCGAGCTCGCCACGAGGATCCGTGAGGGGAGCCACGAGCGCGCCTGACTTCCTTCGCCCGCCCCCGTTCCACGCCGGGGGTGCGGAGGCCGTATTCCATCCCGCAACCGGCGCGGGCCGGGGTCGGTCATCCCGCGGGCGGCGCAGGTACAGAGTCGTCCACCTCATCACCCGCCTCGACCTGGGGGGTGCCCAGCAGAACACGTTGTTCTGCATGCGAGAGCACGACCGGTCGCAGTTCGACGTGGAGCTGATCGCCGGCCGGGGTGGCCAACTCGACGACGAGGCCCGCCTGATCCCCGGCGCCCGGATCGACCTCGTGCCCTGGTTCGAGCACCCGATCGCGCCTGGGTCGGACCTGCTCGCGCTGTTCCGGCTGCGCAGCCATTTCAAGGAACGCGGCGTCGACCTCGTCCACACCCACTCGTCGAAGGCCGGGATGATCGGACGGCTCGCGGCTCGCCTCGCGGGGGTCCCGGTGGTGGTCCACACGGCCCATGGTTGGAGCTTCAACCGGACTCAGCCGGCCGCGCTGCGGCGGGCCTTCGTCGGTCTCGAGCGGGCGGCCGCGCCGCTCACCGATCTCTTGCTCACCGTCTCTCGATCCAACCGCGACGAGGGGCTGGAACTGGGGATCGGTCGCGCTCGGCAATACCGCGTGGTGCGCAGTGGCATCGACGTCGAGGCCCACGGCCGTCCGGCGCAAGATCGCGCGGAGACGCGTCGCGCTCTGGGCGTCGCTCCGGACCAGCTACTCGTGGGCAGCGTGGCTTGTCTCAAACCGCAGAAGGCCCCGCTCGATTTCGTGCGCGCGGCTGCCGCGGCGCACGCCCGCTGCGACCGACTGCGGTTCGTGATCGCCGGGGACGGGGAGCTGCGGGAGGCCGCCTCCGCGGAGATCCGCCGGCTGGGCCTCACGGGGGTGGTCCAGCTCCTGGGCTGGAGGCGGGACGTGCCCGATCTCTTGCATGCCATGGACATCTTCCTGCTGACCTCGCTCCATGAGGGGCTGCCCCGGGCGGTGCTGCAGGCCCTCGCCGCGGGGCTGCCCGTGGTCGCCACGGCGGTAGACGGGACCCCCGAGGTCATCATCGATGGACAGACGGGTTCGCTCGTGGCGCCGGGTGACCCGCATGCGGCCGCCGACCGGCTGCTCGAGCTGGCCGCCGACCCGCGACTGCGCGAGCGCTACGCCACGGCGGGCCGGCTGGCGCTCGGCCGGGCCTTCGACATCCGTAACATGGTCCGCGACATCGAGCGGCTCTATATATCCTTGCTGGAGGAAACCCCGTGAATGGCCTGGAGACGGTTCGACCCGTGAACGCCACGGGCCCGCGAGGGACCGCGGGTTCGCGGGACCCCGGATCCGCTCCGGTCATCGAGATCCGTGGGCTGCGCAAGGCCTTCCGCGGCCACCTGGGTTTCGGGCGGACCGTGGCGGTCGAGCGGCTGGACCTCGCGGTCCGGCCGGGGGAGATCTTCGGCCTGCTGGGGCCGAACGGGGCGGGCAAGACCACGACCTTCAAGATGATGCTGGGCCTGCTGCGCCCCGACCGCGGAGAGATCCGGCTGTTCGGTCGCCTCCCCACCGACCCCGCGGCGCGGGCCCGGCTCGGCTACCTGCCGGAGAACCCGTACTTCTACGACTACCTGACGGCGACCGAGTTCCTCGACCTGTACGGCCGGCTGCAGGGGCTGGGGGCCGCCGCGCGCCGGGCCACGATCGCCTCCACCTTGACCCGGGTGGGGCTGGTCGGGCGCGAGCATACGGCGCTGCGCAAGTTCTCGAAGGGCATGGTCCAGCGCCTGGGGCTGGCCCAGGCGATCCAGCACGATCCCGAGCTCGTGATCCTCGACGAGCCGATGTCGGGCCTCGACCCCATCGGACGTCGCGAAGTGCGAGACCTGATCCTCTCGCTTCGCGCCGCGGGACGGACGGTGCTGTTTTCGAGCCACATCCTGCAGGACGCGGAGATGATCTGCGATCGCGTGGCGATCCTGGCGCACGGGCGGCTGCGCTCGGAAGGGCGCCTCGACGAGCTGATCTCGGACAAGGTCGAGTGGTTCGAGGTATCGCTGCGCGGGTCGCTCGCCGACCCGGCGGGCGCGAGGCTCGTTTCCGGCGATGGCCGCCAGTCGCTGTGGCGGCTGGATGACGTCGAGGCGTTGACGGAGTTCATGGTGCGGGCGCGCGACGCGGGCGTGGAGATCGTGTCCGTGTGGCCCAAGCGCCAGACCCTCGAAGATCTGTTCCTGGACAGGATCGAGCGCGGTCGCCGGCCGGAGGGCGCGCGATGAAGACTGCGGCCGCAGGCGCGCAGGCGCTTCCGCGATCGGCGCTGCCCAGGGCCCAGGCGGCGATCCGGGCCATCGCGCTCAACACCTTTCGCGAGGCGATCCGCGACCGCGTGCTGTACCTCTTGCTGGTCTTCGCGCTAGCCCTGATCGCCCTCTCGCGCCTGCTGTCGCTGTTGACCGTGGGAAACGAGGAGAAGATCATCAAGGATGTCGGGCTGTCCGCGATCTCGCTGTTCGGCGTGCTGACCTCCGTGTTCGTCGGCGTGTCCCTGGTGTTCAAGGAGATCGAGCGCCGCACGGTCTACACGCTGCTGGCCAACCCGGTGCGGCGCTGGCAGTTCGTGACCGGCAAGTTCGTGGGCCTCCTGGCCGTGCTGGCGATGAACCTCTCGCTGATGAGTCTGGCGCTGTTCGGCATCCTGTGGCTGCGCGGCGAATCGACCTGGGCGCTGTTGCCCGGCCTGGTGCTGATCCTGGTGGAGCTGGCCGTGATCACGGCCTTCGCGCTGCTGTTCTCGAGCATCACCAATCCGATCCTGGCCGCGTTGATGACCTTCGCCATGTACGTCATGGGCCACCTCTCCTGGAGCCTGATGCTGCTCAAGGCGAAGCTCGGAAGCTCGGCCTCCGCTCTGGCCTGCGACCTGGTCTACTGGGTGATGCCCAACCTGCAACGGCTGGACATCAAGGCTGCCGTGGTCCACGGCCTGCCGCTCGCTCCGGGCCAGTTCTTCTTCGCGTTGACCTACGGCAGTTGCTACGCGCTGGTCGTGCTGGCCCTGGCCTGCCTGGCCTTCGAGCGCAAGGACTTCAACTGAGATGGTCCGCCGCCTGGGAGCCGCGCTGCTGATCGCGGCGCTGGGCGGGGTGGCCGGGTATACGCGCGGCGCGCTCGACGATCTGGCCCAGGCAGCGGGATCGCGGGACGACGAACTGCTCTACCTGCCGAACGGCAAGTACCTCTCCGTCCTGAGCCTCGGACACGCGAACCTCTTGGCGGACCTGTTCTACCTGTGGGCGATTCAGTACTACTCCGACTACGAGCGCGCGGACCGCCGCCGCTACGTCGAGCACGTGTTCGGCAGCGTGATCACCGAGCTCGACCCGCACTACATCGACGCCTACTGGCTGGGAGCGCTGATCCTGATCGTGGAGACGGGCGACCTCGACGCCGGGATCCGGCTGCTGGACCGCGGTACCGAGCGCAATCCGGACAACTGGATCCTGCCGTACCTCGCCGGGTGGGAGTGCTACCACGCCAAGGACTACGATCGCTCCGTCCGCTACTTCGAGCTGGCGGCGACCATTCCAGGGGCGCCCACGGCCGTCAGGCGAATGAAGGCGGGGCTGACCGCGAGGATGGGCGATGAGGAGCAGGCCCTGCAGGTCTGGCATTCGATCCTGGAAGATCCGGCCAGCGACGAGCTGTCGACCAAGATCGCGCAGCGCAAGGTGCGCGAGCTGCAGACCAAGGTGGACATTCGCGCGCTCACCCGGCTCGTCGAGAGGTTTCGGACCGACAACGGGCGGTGGCCGCGTGTGTTGGAGGAACTCGTCCAGCGGTCCTATACTCGAGCCCTGCCACGCGACGCCGACGATCGCGTCTATGCCTACGATCCTCGAACCGGCCAGGTCTCCTCTCCGGCCGGCCGTCTGCTCGGAGAATTCGGAAAGAAGTGATGCCGCCGATCCCGGAGCCGCTCCAGTCGATGTTCGTCCTGGCCTTCGGGCTGATCATGGGCAGCTTCCTGAACGTCTGCATCCATCGCTTGCCGGTCGGCCAGAGCGTGGTCAGACCCCGCTCCCGCTGCCCGCGCTGCCAGGTGCAGATCCCGTGGTACGACAACATTCCGGTCCTGTCGTGGCTCCTGCTGGGTCGCGTTTGCCGCGCCTGCGCTGCGCGCATCTCGGTGCGCTACCCGTTCGTCGAGGCCCTGGCGGGCATGACCGTGCTGCTGCTGTGGTGGCGGTTCGGAGCCACCGGGGCGTTCCTCATCGCCACCGCCTTCGCCCTGGCCCTGGTCGTGCTGTTCTTCACGGATTGGGATCACCAGCTGCTGCCGGACGCGGTGACCCTGACCGGCTTCGGCGTGGGAATCGCGGTGGCCTGGGTCAATCCTTTCCTCGGTACCGAGGACGGCTGGGCCCGCATCTGGGCCTCGCTGGGCGGCGCTGCCCTGGGTTCGGGCGTGCTGTGGGGGGTGGGGGCGATCTACGGCAGGCTCCGCGGCGTGGAGGCCATGGGGCTGGGTGACGTGAAAATGATGGCGATGGTCGGCGCGTTCGCGGGCCCTGCGGGAGTGCTGTTCACGATCTTCGCCGCCTCGGCGGCGGGTGCGCTGATCGGTCTCCTGTTGATCCCGCTGCGCGGCGGCAGCCTCCAGGACAAGCTCCCCTTCGGTTGTTTCCTCGCCCCGGCGGCCCTGGCCGCGCTGCTGTTCAGTCGTGGCGCGATCGAGGCCTACTTCGGCCTCTTGGGACGCGTTTCGTGACCTTGGCTCAGAGGCCGCCGCTCGGCTCCGGTCTTCGCCTCCCGCGACGGACCCCCGCATGCGCACGGATCGATCGGGAATCAGCCTCGTCGAAGCGTTGGTCGCCCTGGGGCTGCTCGCCGGCCTCGTGATCTCGGTGAGCGGGGTGCTCGTTCTCGGTGGCCGCCAGATCCGGGGTGGCGCCGACTCGTCGCGGGCACTGGCTGCCGCCCGGACGATCCTCGAGGACCTCGAGCTCCGTTCGCACGACGCGTTGCTGCGGGAGCTGGGTTGCGACGGCGCTCTTCCGAGCTGTTCCGCCTCGTCCAGCGCACTCTGGCCGGCCGCCTGGGACGGAGCCGATTGGACCGGCCTGGCGCAGCATTCCACGGGAGTCTCGCTCGCCGCGCTCGACGCGGGTCCGATCAGCAGCGCGCAGGCGCTGAGGTTGATCGTACGGGTGAGCTGGGAGCAGTCGGGCCGGGCGCGCACCCTCCGGCTGTTGACGCTGCGGGTCTGAGGGGTGCCGGCGATGGGGAGGCAGCGGGTCGCAACCTGGGGTCTGTGGAAAGACCGCGCCCCGTGCTACCTGGGTTTCGGGCTGACCGAGGCGCTCGTCGCGACCACACTGCTCGCGATCGGTTTCATGCTGGCTCTGCTGTCGTACCAGTCGGCGCACCGGGCATTGGCGACGGGGGAGAGCGGGCTCGAGCTGCAACAGGGGCTACGGGCTGGCCTCGATCGCCTCGCGGTGGATCTGCGATCCGCGGGATTGGGCGTCGATCCGGACGGGGCGCCCGGACGACCGGACGAGGCCATCGAAGGTGCCTGGGAGACGGCGATCGTGATCCGGGCCGATCTGGACGGCCGGACGGCCGATGCTCACGACCCCGAGGACGCGCTGGCCGCCGCAGGCCCGTTCGCGAACGTGACCACCGGCAACGACGAGATCGTGGCCTACGTGTTGGCGAAGCCGGACGGATCCAGCACCGGCTCGCTCGTGCTCGCGGCCGACGTGCGGGGGGTGCCGCGTGACGGTACGGTCGAGAAGGTGACGATCGCCGGCGTGGCGCTCGTCCAGGACGATCCGCCGTACACGCTGTATCGGGTGACCATCAAGCACAACTCGACCTCCAGCCTGCGCTCACCCGTGATCGGCGACGTTCGCTCGCTGCGCTTCCGCTACTTCGAGGGGGCGGCCCAGGAGCTGGCGGCGCCTGGAGGCGGGGAGGACGAAACCGCGCGCAGTGCGCGGCGTGCGATCCGGAGCATCGGAGTCCGGCTCGAGGGCGTCGTGGGTCAGGCCGACCCGCGCTGGATCGATCACGCCGACCCGAACGTTTCCACCCGCCACCGGCGCAAGCTCGCGCTGGCGCTGCGGCTGGCCCCGGCCAACCTCGATCTCGCGGGGCGCGCCGACCTCGGGCCGGATACGCCGCCCTGAACGTCCCCCAAGGCCTCTTCGGGAAGGAATCATGGCACGTCTGCCGCGCGCTTCGACCGGGATGGCCCTCTTCGCGACGCTGTGGGTGACGACGGCGATCTCGTTGATCGGGATCGCGTTCCTGATGTCGACTCACGTCGAGAGCCGCATCGCTCAGAACGAGCTGCGAGCGGCCCAGGCCGTGCACGCTGCCGAGGCCGGCGCTCGGGCGGTGCAGGGCTGGTTCGAGCGGCCTGGCGAGGCGCCGGGCTTCCCCGCCGACACGGCGATCGTGCTGCGGGCGCGGGCGGCTCTCGACGAGTCCGATCCCTACGGGGCCAGCCCAAAGAGCGGCGGAGCGCAGTACAAGGAAGGCGTCGACCTCGATGCCAACGGATCCGACGACCTGTTCGAGCCGCCGTACCGTGGCGACCCGCTGCACACGCTGCTCGGAGCGGAGGCCGCCCCGGACATGCGAATCACGGACGAGGCGTGGCTGGACGCCTTCTCGCGGTCGATCTTCGGCGACTATCCCGATGCCGGGGCCGGCGTGCGCGCACGTATCCGCCGCATCGACGTCTACGCGCCGCCCTACCTCGAAACCGCGGCCGGATGGACGCGTCACGGAATCGGCACGGTCAAGGTCGTGGCAGGGATCGAGCGCGCCGCCGCTCCTGGCCAGCCGGGCTTCGTGTCGGAGAGGACCGCGCGGGTCGTGCTGGGCCAGGTACCCTACAAGCCGCCGTTCCCCGCGGTCGTTCAGGCCTGCGGCGAGGCGGAACTCGTCGGTCCGGTGGGGTTGCGCTGGGGCGCGCTCGCGGCCACGGGGGCGATCTCGATGCCGGCCGGGCCGGCCGTGCCGGAGAGCTTGCCGCGCGGAACGCCGGGGCCCCAGGGCGGGGACGCGCTGTGGACCGACGATGCGGCGTGGATCTCCGCCTTCGCTGCGGCCCTCGATCCGTCGGCCCCGATCTTCGATCCGTGGGTCCGGGTCGTCGCCGGCGGGCCGCTCGTGGGCGCGCCATCGGGCGCTCCCCAGCCCTACGCGGGGCTGCCGCCGCCCGCGCCCGGGAGCCCGCCGCCTTGGCCTTGCTGCGACGGCTCGAACCTGTTCCAGCATCAGTCGTGGCTCAGTTGCCCGGACTACGACTATGCGACGTGGAAGCGCGTCGCACGCTCGGGGCGACGCGGCGTTCGGTACCACGCTTGGGCTCCCCCGGACGGCTTTCGGGAGAACGGAACCGGGCCGATCCGCTCGTTCGTCGAGTCCTTCGCCGCGGCGGCGGGCCAGCCGGCGCTCTGGTTCTTCGACAGCGCCGACGGCCTCGCGCCCCACGACGACGACGCCGACGGCGAGTTCGACAACCTCACCCCCGAGATCCTGCTCGACGACGCCTGGGGCGCTCGGGGCTTCGTGGTCGTCAACGCCGAGCGGCTGGTCGTCTCCGGGCTCGCCGACTCGCTGGTCGAGACGCTCCACGCGCCGGGCGAACCGTCAGGGGCAGCAGCCCCTGCGTGGGTCGACCTGCTGTACCCCTCCGTGATCGAGCCGCCGTTCTTTCCTGGCGCGGCCGGCCCCTGGGACGCCACCGGCCCGGCGATCGAAACGAGCGCCGCGTTTCGTGGGATTCTCGTCACGCCGGGGGCCTTCGAGGCGCTCTCCGGCGGCCGCTTCATCGGCACGGTCGTCGCGCGGTCGGTGAGGCTGGACGCCAGCGTCGCTCCGGCCACGTTCTTTCATCGTGACCCGCTGCTGTCCGGCACATGGCCCCCGCCGGAATGGGGCATTCCGCGCTTCATCGCGGCGCAGGTCTCGGTGGACTGACCCGCGCCTCGCGGGCTGCCTTGGCACTCTCTTTTTCCCGGACCTACACTTGGAAGCGAGGGGGGAGGAACGGAAGGAGAACGCCATGGCCCGATCGTCGTCGGTGTGGATCGTCGGTTCGTGGGTGGCGCTGACCCTGGCCGCGGTTACGGCGTCCTCCGCCGGGAACGACTCCCAGCCGCCCGCGCAGGAATCCAAGGCTGCGGCGACGCCGAAGCCGAGGGCGGCGGAAGCGGAGCGCTCCCCGTTCATGCAGGCCGTGGCCGGAGAGCAGGGCGCCGCACCTGCCAAGGTGTACAGCAACACGGATCTCGAACAGATGTTCGGCGGCGCGCCGAGCGCCAAGAAGCAGGAAGCGCCGCCCGCCCAGGGGGCAACTCCTGCGAGCGAGCCGTCCGAGCGGGTCGAGCCCGAGTCTGAGACCGAGGCCGAGACGGCCCGCGTCCCGGTGCCGGCGGAGCAGAAGGGCGCGGTCGACGCGCTGCTCGAGCGCGAGGCCGCTCGCGCGGAGTACGCCCAGAGCATCGCGGATGCCGAGTTGCAGGTCCGGCAGGCCCAGAAGCGCGTCTCCGACTTGGAACAGCGCCAGCTGGCCGCGCGCAACCCCTTGCTGCCCCGGCCCGCTGCTCCGGAAGAGGGAGCCGAGGAGTGGCAGGCCATGAACGGCGCTCAGCGAGCCGCCCGGGCCGATGAGGAGCTGCGCTCCGCCCGCGAGGCCTTGACCGAGGCCGAGCAAGAACTCGCACGGTTGCGCGCCTCCCGACCTTGACACGTGCCGCGGCGGCTCCCTAGACTGCGCGGGCTTGCTCCGCGGGGCGTAGGGAGGGATGGGACGTGGGCGGCGAGACTCTGGCGGGACGGGATCTGATCTCGCTCATCGACTTCAGCACCGAAGAGCTGCAGCACATCCTCGACTTGGCCGCCGAGGTCAAGGCCAATCCCCGTCGTTACTCGGACGCGCTCGGCGGCCGCACGCTGTTCATGTACTTCGAGAAGCCGTCGTTGCGGACGCGCGTGACCTTTGAGGCCGGAATGACTCAGCTCGGAGGACACGCCATCAACTACTCGGCGTCCGAAGGGCGGATCGGCAGCCGCGAGAGTGTCGAGGACGTGGCTCGCAACCTCGACCGCTGGGTCGATGCTGCGATGTGCCGGACGTTCAGCCACCGCATGCTCGTGGATCTGGCGCGCTTCGCCCAGGTTCCGGTGATCAACGGGCTGACCGACGAGTTGCACCCGTGCCAGGCGCTGGCCGACTATCTCACGCTGCGCGAGGTCAAGGGTCAGGTGGCGGGCAAGCGGCTCGTGTACGTGGGGGACGGCAACAACGTCGCGCACTCGCTGATGAACGGCGGAGCAAGGCTCGGCGCGCACGTGCGCGTCATCACGCCCGAGGAACATCCGCCCTCCTCCGCGATCGTCGAGGCTGCGCGGGCGGCGGCCGTGGATTCCGGCGGGAGCATCGAGCTGTCGCACGATCCGGCGGACGTGACCGGGGCCGACGCCGTGTACACGGACGTCTGGGCCTCGATGGGGCAGGAGGCCGAGGCCGAACAGCGCAAGGCCCGCTTCCGGCGCTTTCAGGTCAACGAAGCGCTGATGGAGCGGGCAGGCGAGGATGCGGTCTTCATGCACTGCTTGCCGGCCCACCGCGGCGACGAGGTCACCAACGGAGTCGCGGACTCCCCACGGTCGGTGATCTTCCAGCAGGCCGAGAACCGGCTGCACGTCCAGAAGGCCGTTCTGCTCCTGCTGCTGGGCGGGGCCTGACCGCCGCCCTTTCAGAGCCTCGATGGGGCGCAGAAGTCCGTTCCGGCGTGCCGGACCGCCCGCGGCTTCAGCCCGCTCGTTGTCCTGTGTGGATCGCGACGATGCCCCCGGCGAGCGGCGTCCATCCGCATTCGGCGAAGCCGGCCGCGCGTAGGCGGTCGGCGAGGGCCGGGGCCTCCGGAAAGTCGGCGATGGTTCGGGCGAGGTAGCGGTAGGCTCCTCCGCTCCCGCTGATCCCGTCACCCAAGCGCGGCAGGACGCGCCGCAAGTAGAAGCCGTACAGTCCGGCGAGCAGGCGCCCCGTGGGCCGGCTGAATTCGAGCACGACGAGTCGTCCACCATGCCGCAGGACGCGACGGATCTCGCGCAATCCACGGTCCAGGCAGGCCAGGTTCCGGATCCCGAAGCCCAGCGCGACCGCGTCGAACGCACCGTCGCCGAAGGGCAGTCGGAGACCGTCCGCTTCGAGCGTGAGGCAGCGCTGGCCCACGGGGGACCGGCTGAACTTCTGGCGGGCCCGCAGCAGCATCGGGTGCGCGAAATCGCAGCAGACGATCGAGGCGCTCTCGCCGGTACGGGACGCGACCTCGAGCGTCAGGTCTCCCGTGCCGCCACAGAGGTCGAGAACTCGGGTGGGGCTGTCCCGTGCCACCACCCTCGCCGCAACTCGGCGCCATCCACGATCGAGATTCGCGCTCAGGAGCCGATTCAGGAGATCGTAGCGGGGAGCGATCTCGCCGAACATCCCGCGCACGCGCTGCGGATCCCGGCCCTCCCCACGGCCCATCCCGACCTCCGACGGAGCGGCGCCCACCCGAACACTATCGTCAGCCCCAGGGCTCTTGACAAGGCGAGGTGACGGCTCCGAGCCGCCGCCGGCGACAAGGGCGGCACGGTGGAACCGGTGGTCGCGCACGAGACCCCGCCGGATGTCGTCATACAGAAGTTCACGTGGAGATCCAGGTCGGCGGAGGACATCCTGGCCTTCGTGAGCGGGACGAGGCGTCGTCGACGATCTTCGTGACCATCCAAGGCCTCTTCGAGATCACCTCGATGACCGGGCCGCGTCCCGGTACGACCGCGTCCTCGGGAATCCGCAGCAGGGTCCCACCTTCATGGGCTCCGCTCGGGGCGGTTGAAAGGGAGGCTTGGCGAGGGCGGGCGGGAGGTTCAGAAAAACCTCCCGCCCGTTCCCGAGTTACTGGATCGGAGTGAAGTTCGAGTAGGTCGCGCTCCATGTCGCGGTTCGTACGGTCGGGTCACTGTTCGGCACGATCCGGACGTTCACCGTGTGGCCTACCGACAGCGCGACGGTGTTCGTGCTGTTCGTGCACGTAGTTGAGGACGCTCCGGAGATCGTACAGGCCAACGTCTGGGCCACACCGTTCACCATGACGGTGAACGCGTAGGAGTTGCCGTTACCCGGGTCACCCGACAACGTGACGCTGAAGTTCGAAAGAGTCCCAGCGCCTCCAGATTGAACCGTCTTGTTGCCGTTCGTGGTCGTCGTGTTCGGGTCGAGCCCACCGACCAGCGAGGAGTACTCGGTGCTCGTCGCGTGGAGGTTGTTCCCCGCGCTACCGCCGCTCAAGGCCAAGGAGAAATTGGCAGCCCCGGTCTCGCCCGTTGGCCCTTGCGGACCCTGTGGGCCGATGTTCCCTTGCGGCCCTTGCGGGCCCGTGGCGCCGGTTAGCCCCTGCGGACCCTGTGGGCCGATGTTCCCTTGCGGCCCTTGCGGTCCCGTGGCGCCGGTGGCGCCGGTTAGCCCCTGCGGACCCTGTGGGCCGATGTCTCCCTGCGGACCGATGTCGCCCTGTGGCCCTTGCGGACCCACTTCACCTTGCGGGCCGGTCGCGCCGGTGTCACCGGTCAGCCCTTGCGGGCCCTGCGGACCGATGTCGCCCTGTGGCCCTTGCGGGCCAACGTCACCTTGCGGGCCGGTGGCGCCAGTGTCACCCGTCAGCCCTTGCGGGCCCTGCGGACCGATGTCGCCCTGCGGACCCGGCGGGCCAACTTCGCCTTGTGCCCCGGTCGCGCCGGTGTCACCGGTCAGCCCTTGCGGGCCCTGCGGGCCAATGTCGCCTTGCGGACCCTGCGGGCCAACGTCACCTTGCGGGCCGGTCGCGCCGGTGTCACCCATCAGCCCTTGGGGACCCTGCGGACCGATGTCGCCCTGCGGACCCTGCGGGCCAACTTCGCCTTGTGCCCCGGTCGCCCCGGTGTCACCGGTCAGCCCTTGCGGGCCCTGCGGGCCAATGTCGCCTTGCGGGCCCTGC
>Ga0187892_10000764_pt1 | contig 80676 bp, 66 predicted proteins | sample MA1701073metaG_FD_139345 | JGI IMG/M metagenome (GOLD analysis project Ga0187892, IMG submission 139345) | Bio-ooze microbial communities from a basaltic lava cave in the Kipuka Kanohina Cave System on the Island of Hawaii, USA - MA170107-3 metaG ... | reverse complement strand
GAGGGTGGTGCGATCGTGGTGACCGCGCGCCGCCGGCTCACGCTCGGGACCGGGGCCACGATCGACGCCACGGGGGCGGGTTCGCAGGGCAGGGTCGAGCTCGCCTTTCCGAGCAGCCAGCCGCCGTTCTCCGGAGGGATCACGCCCGCGCCGTTGCAGACCCGGTGCAACCCGGCGGAGTGCCCCGGCACGGGGCGGTGCCGCATGCTGTGCACGGACTTGTGCGAGTGCGGCGATGGCGGGATCGACCCGTTCGAGCAATGCGACACCACCGCGCAGGGCTGTGGTGTGGGGCTGGTGTGCGGGGTGACGGGAACGTCGCGGGAGTGCGCGTGTATCGCCACGTGTGGCAACGGCGCCGTCGACGACGGCGAGCAGTGCGACGGCACGCAAGGCGGCACGACGTGTCGCGCGCTCGGATTCGCCGACACCGATCCCGTTCCATGCCTGGACTGCGCGTTCGACACGTCGGTGTGCGAGGTCGGATCGTGCGGCGACGGCGTGCGGGTGCCGCGCAACGAGCTCGAGGAGCGAGGTTTGCCCGGATCGTTCGAGGTCTGCGACGGCGCCGACCTCGGCGGCGAGACCTGCGTGTCCCGGGGCTACACGCGCGGCACGCTCGCGTGCAAGGCCAACTGCAGCGGGTTCGACGTCAGCGCCTGTCAGTTCGGGCGCTGCGGCGACGGCATCCCCGATGCGGGCGAAGAATGCGACCAGGGTGCCCTCAACTCCAACGCGCCCAATGCGGCGTGCCGGACGAACTGCCGGGTGCCGCGCTGCGGTGATGCCATCACCGACACCGCGCTCGGCGAGCAGTGCGACGACGCCAACGCGCTCAACACCGACCGGTGCGTCAGCGGCTGCCGGCAGGCCGCGTGCGGTGACGGATTCGTGTGCTCCAACCTCGCCTGCACGACCGGGCCGACCGGCGGGCGCGAGGAGTGCGACGCGACGGCGGTGTGCTGCGTCGCGTGCGGGAAGCGGGCCTGTGCCGACGGGATGCAGTGCGGCAGCATCGGCAGCAACGGCTGCTGCCATCCCGGCACCTGCGTTGACAGTGACCCGTGCACCACGAACGGCCAGTGCGCTCCTGAGACCGGCTGCACCTACGCGCCGGTGCCGAACTGCTGCACGGCGCTCGGCGACGCGCGGTGCAACGACACCAATCCCTGCACTACCGATCAGTGCAACGTCGGGACGATGCGCTGCGAGCACGTGGCGAACACGCTCGCGTGCAACGACGGCAACGCCTGCACGCAGGGCGACGTGTGCGCCGGCGGGGCCTGCGGCGGCACGGCGGTTACCTGCGTGCCCCCGGACGAGTGTCGCGAGGTCGTCGGCTGCAATCCGGCCACCGGCTGCGAGTTCCGCCTGATCCCGGGCTGCTGCCTTGGCGAGGGGCTTCTCTGCGAGGACGGCAACGCCTGTACGCAGGGCGACACCTGCAGCGGCGGCACCTGCGTCGGTGGACCCCCGGTCCAGTGCCCGGTGCCCGATCAGTGCCACGACGCCGGGACGTGCAACCCCGCGACGGGGCAGTGCTCGAACCCGGCAAAAGCCAACGGGACGGGCTGCGTCGACGGCAACGCGTGCACGCAGGCGGATACGTGCCAGGCGGGGACGTGCGTGGGAGCGAATCCGGTGCAGTGCCCCTTGCCCGATCAGTGTCACGACGCCGGGACCTGCAACCTCGCGACGGGGCAGTGCTCGAACCCGGTCAAGCCCGATGGCGCGAGGTGTGACGACGGCAACGCGTGCACGCAGGAGGACACGTGTCAGGTAGGGGTGTGCGCGGGAGCGAGCCCGGTGGTGTGCACGGCGCTCGATGAGTGCCACGCGCCGGGCACGTGTGATCCCGCGACGGGAGACTGTCCGGATCCGACGCGACCGGACGGCACGCCGTGCAGTGACGGCGACGCCTGCACCGCGAGCGACGCCTGCCGCGCCGGCGCCTGTGTCGGCGCGGCGATCGTGTGCGACGACGGCAACCCCTGCACCGACGATCGCTGTGCCGGGGGAAGCTGCGTGCAGGAGAGCAACGATGCCCTCTGTAACGACGACGATCCCTGCACGGCGGCCGATCAGTGTCGCGACGGGCAGTGCAGCGGCGCGTTCGGGCTCGGGGCGGACATCGTCTGTGGCTCGCAGAGCCTCCTCGCGACCCCGTGCGGAACCGAGCCGATACCGGCATCACTCCTCAAGTTCATCGAAGGCAAGGTGAACGCCGCGCGCAAGCTCCTCCAGAAGGCCGATGCCGCGGCGGCGCAGGGCAAGGATACGAAGATCCCGAAGCTGCGCGCGAAGGCCGTGAAGACCCTCGAGAAGATATCCAAGAAGGTGGCCAAGGCCATGGCCACCAGCAAGCCCGATCAGGACATCACCGCCGCATGTGGGGCGCAGATCGATGCTCTGCTCCAGCACCGGAAGCAGCTGATCACCGCGTTCGTGTTCTGAGCTGGCGAAGCGGGGCGCCGGCTTTCCGACGCGAGAACCCGCGCTTCACTCTCGCGGGCTCGAAGGCTCCGCCGGGGGTGGCGGCGGCGCTGCGTGCGGCGCTCGATTCGCGGCGGGCACGCCTGGGCGTGAGGCGATGCCGGCCCGCGCCCGCCCCGACAGCGCATCGCGCCCGCCGCGCTCGCGGAAGGGGCGGCCCGCCGAGAACGCCGCGAGCATCCGTCGTGCCTGCGTCGCGATCTCATCCTGGTGACTTGCCTGGGCTAGCTGGATCGTTCCCTGCGCCGCCAAGGTCGCATCCTCGAAACGGCCCGCTTCGGCGTACGCAGCCGCAAGCGTCCCGAAGATGCGGGCGTCCCGAAAGCCCGTGAGCTTGCACCCGTGCTCTGCCAGCTCGACCGCGCGCGCTCCGTCGCGCACCGCCGCTTCGGGAGCGGTGGCCAGGATCCAGGCGAGGCTCGCCGCATTCTGCGGATCGTCGGGCGTGAGCCGAACGGCCTCGGCCAGATGCTTGGTCGCCTCCGCCCGCTGCCCGGTCTTGGCGAGCAGCGTGCCGAGGTTGAAGTGCGCCGTCGCGAACGCGGGCGCCAGCCCTACGGCGGCGCGGTGGTGGGTGATCGCCCTGGCGACCTGGCCTTGCTCGGCCAGCACCAGCGCCAGGTTGTTGTGAGCGACTGCGGAATCGGGCTTGAGGTCAATGGCTTTCCTGAAGAGTCGAATGGCCTGTTGCGTGTTGCCCGACCGCACCAGGATGTTCGCCAGGTTGAGGTATGCGTCCGCGTAGTCCGGCTGCAGCTTGATTGCCATCCGATAGTGCTGTCGCGCCTCCCGGATGTTCCCCCGGCCCGCGAGGGCGTTGCCCATGCCGAGATGCGCTTCCGCGAGATCCGGAGCGATGCGGAGCGCAGCCGAGAAGTGCGTGGTGGCGTCATTCACCTTGTTCTGCCGCAAGTAGGCGGTCCCGAGGCTGTTGTGCGCGTCGGCGAAGCTCGGCTGCAACCGCACGGCGGCGGTCAGCTGCTCGATCGCTTCATCCAGGTCGCCCTGGCTCATCAGCACCGTCGCCAACCGGTGGCGGAACACGGCCGTGTCGGGGCTTTGCTTCACGAGCACGCGAGCCATCCGCACCGCCTGAGCCTGCGGGAGCTTCTTCGTCTGAATGCCGGCCCGCAGGCGGGCATCGAGGTGCTTGAGGTGGAGCATGTCCTTGACGTCGCGAAGCTGGCGGCCGTCGGGTGATCCCTCGCGGCCGTCCTCCCCGGCCACGTAGCCCAGGGCCTCGAGCTGACGGCGCTCCTCGGCGCCGAGAACGACGTCGGGTGCGGAGCGCGACTTGAAGCCGGCCTCCAGGCGCGCCAGCTCGGCGTCGAGGTCTCGCACTTCGTCCGCGCGCGTGGAGGCCAGATTTCGCCGCTCGGTCGGGTCGGCCTTGCGGTCGTACAGCTCGGGCTTGGACGTGCGCACGTAGCGCCATGCGGCGGTGGTGAGGCCCCGCAGCGGGCTCCATCCATAGCTCGTGAACGGCAGGTCCGTCTCCGCGTATGCGGCGCGCGGCGTGAGATCGCCGCCGCGGAGGGCCGCGGCGAAGGAGCGGCCGCCGGTTCTGGGGATGTCCGGAACCCCCAGCAGGTCGAGGATCGTCGGAAAGAAATCCGTGAGCGTCACCAGGGAAGACACCCGCGTGGCCTCGGGAATGCGGCCGGGTTGTGAGACGATCAGCGGCACGTGCAGCACCTCCTGGTTCAGCAGGTAGCCGTGCTCCATCTCGCCGTGATCATCGAGTCCCTCGCCGTGGTCTCCCGCGATCACGACCAGGGTCTTCTCGGTGAGGTTCCGTTCCTCGAGGAATGCCATCAGCCGTTTGACCTGCGAGTCGACGAACGCGATCTCGCCGTCGTAGGAGCTCTGGCCTTCGAACCGGGTTCCCGCGAGCTCGGGATGCGGAAAGTGCGGAAAGTGCGGATCGTAGAGGTGCACCCAGCAGAAGAAGGGCCGACGCGATTCCGGATTGGCAACGGCCTGCCCGAGCCAGCCCAATGCGGCGTCGGTCACGAGGTTGCCGGCGCGGTAGCGCGACAGCGGCGCGGACACCTGCTGAGGATAGGCGCCGGTGAGGTCGTCGTCGTAGGTGTCGAATCCCTGGCTCAGGCCGAACTTCGCGTCGAGCACGAACGCCGACACGAACGCGGCGGTCTGATAGCTCGCCGTGCCCAGCGCCTCCGCGAGCGTGAGGATGTCCGCCGGCACGCTGTTCTTGCCGTTGATGCGGATCCCGTGCTCCGGAGGTTCCAGCCCGGTGAAGAGCGTCGTGTGGGCGGGCAAGGTCAGCGGGCAGCTGGTGTACGCCTGCTCGAACAAAACCCCGCGGGCCGCGACGGCGTCGATCGCCGGCGTGTGCGCGGCCCTGTAGCCGTAGCAGCCGAGCCGGTCGGCCCGGGTCGTGTCCAGGGTGACGAGGAGCAGATTGGTCGGTCCAGAACGGCCCGGCTCGTTCGCCGCCGCAGGTGTGCCGGCGAGCGTGATGGTCGAGACCGCAAGAACAGCGGCGGCGGCACCGAGAAGGCGAGCTCTCTCGCGCCAACACGCCCGCGGCGAGCGCCGGCTGGCACGGCGCGTCGTCGTCCGTGACTTTCTTACCCTACGCAGCTTCGGTCGACGCGGCTCTCCGTGCTCGTTCACCGCATGACCGCTTCCCGCCCGTGCCTAGCGCTCGATCTTGAATGGTGGTGCGAGACCGAAGTCGGAGACATCCATTTCTCTGACTGGTGAAAGGCTCTCCGGTCTCGGGCCCACGAACTGTCGGCCGCGCGGTTGGCAGCAGTTCACGCAGACAAGACTCGGATTGAACTCGCACGGAAAGTCGTCACCGATGACGGACCCAGGAAGAGAGAAGACGTCAGTTGTGCATTGGAGAAACGCCCCCGCGGGCGATGGATCGCTGATCAAGAGTTTGCGGTAGTACTGCTGGAGCTTTGCCTCGCTCGGTCGTCCGAAGAGTCCCGTGACGCCGTCTTCGCCGATCGAGACGTCAATGGCAAGGGGGTTCGCCGCCGCACCATAGTAATCGTACTCGTAGCGGTTGCCACCGCAGTTCGGTTGGGCGTAGAGGAAATAGTCATAGTAGCCGCTGTAGCGTGCCTTGAAACCTCCGCCGTCAACGAAGAAGAGGAACCATTCGGGGCCGGGGCCGTTGGGCAACGTCACCTGACGGATGACCTTGGTGGCGAACTCCCCAGCATCCAGCACCGCGCCTACCTCTTTGCCCGTGGCATCGACGACGCGAAGTCCGCCACCGCCACCAGGTCCGGGTGGGCCGGGATCCCCGGTGTCACCCTTCGGTCCGGCGGCGCCCGCGGGTCCCGCCGGCCCCTGAGGTCCCTGTGCACCCTGCTGCCCGGCAGGTCCTGTGGCTCCGGCGGCTCCAGCGGGTCCCGCCAGCCCCTGTGCACCCTGCTGCCCGGCGGGTCCGGTAGCTCCAGCGGGTCCCGCCAGCCCCTGTGCACCCTGCTGCCCGGCGGGTCCGGTAGCTCCAGCGGATCCCGCCAGCCCCTCTGCACCCTGCTGCCCGGCGGGTCCGGTAGCTCCAGCGGCTCCGGCGACCCCTGCGGGTCCGGCCGGCCCCTGTGGTCCCTCGGGACCCGGTGTTGCGAGCGCCTCCGTCAGGTCGATGACGGTATCTTCCTTTGCCACGCACGCATCCGGGCGAAGCTTGATCTTGCCCTTCTTCTGACAGACCACCACGGCCTGGGCGTCCGTCGCCATCACGCAGAGATCCATGAGCAGCCCAAGACCGACGAGCGACGCAGCGACGACGAGGTGTCTCAGTTCGAGCTTCATCGAGTTTCCCCCCGGGGTAGCGATCCCGACCCGTAGCATGCAGTCTAGTTGCCTAGCACAGAACGCCCGGTCTCTGTCAATACTCGCAATTGCAGTACCGGCATCCTTCATGGAGCCAGACTACGTAGTAACCCTTAGACGCACCGCGGCAGCTCGGAATCCCGGCCGGCCGTTGCCACGGCCCCGCCATCCTCACCGCGGGCACGGGCTCGGCGGCGGCGCGGCGCTGGCGCGGTAGAGCCGGCCGGGAACGAAGCGCGTCACGCCGCCGAACGACATGCAATGCCGTTCGCCGGTCGCGCCGATCTGCAGCACGACGGTGACCGGATCCGGGCTCGTGGTGAGATCGTGGGCCAGGAGTGCGCCACGACCTCCCACCCGCACGACACGCCCGTTGCGTATCAGCACCGAGCGGATCGGCCCCGCGAGCTGGAGCCGATCGCGGTACCGGTAGCCGATGTCGTTGCCGGGCGCGCCGCTGTAGAACCAGTTGGCCGCCGGCAGCTCGTACGTGTGATCGAACCCGCCGCTGTACACACGCAGCCCGCCGCCCGTGAGCGTCGGGTCGTCGGCGCTGGCGTTGCCCTCGCCGAGCGCGACCGCGCTGTCGGTCGAGCGCACGACGATCGCCCGCCGTGCCGGATCCGATGGATCGTCCTTGAGCATGAGTCTGGCGCCGGAGACGGATACCGGGGGCTTGGTCGCGGTGACCGCGAAGCGCTGGCCGAACACCCCGCCGCCGAAGCCGTCCTGCCCGGTATACCCGACGCTCTCCCAGGCGATGACGAACCTCCCCGTGCCGTCGGCAGCCACCGCCGGCCAGCGCTGCTCGTCGGTGGTGTACGTGTTCACCTGCAGCTCGGGCCCGATGGGCGCGCCCGCACTGTCGAAGTGCTGGCTGAAGACCCCTTCGCCGTCGCCGTCCTGGGTGCTGCCGTAGTAGTAGCCGCTGCGCCAGACGACCACGAAGGTGCCGGCCTGCGGGTCGATGGCGAGCACCGGGCTTCGCTGTACGCCGGTCCAGTACGTGTTCACCTGGAACTCCCCGCCGATGACGGCGCCGGAGCTGCCGAAGCGCTGCCCGAACACCCCCCCGCTGGATCCGTCCTGACCGGCCCCGAAGGAAGGGCTGCTGCGCCAGACGACGACGAAGCCGCCGGCCGCGTCGGCGGCGACCCGCGGCTCTTCCTGGTAGCCCGGGGTGTAGGTGTTCACCCGAAACTCCGTGCCGATGCGCGTACCGCCGCTGGCGAACCGCTGTCCGAAGACCCCGCTGTAGTCGCCGTCTTGCGTCGAGTAATACGTGCCGCTTTGCCAGACGACGACGAAGTTGCCGGCCGCGTCGGCGGCGACCGCCGGGCGCCGCTGCTCACCCGAGGTGTAGGTGTTCACCTGAAGCTCCGCGCCCACGCGAGCCCCGCTGCTATCGTAGCGCTGGGCGAAGATGCCCTTCTCCGACCCGTCGGGTCCTGCGCCGTAATACGACCCGCTCTCCCAGACGACGACGAAGTTGCCGGCGCCGTCGTGTGCCACCGCCGGTCGCGTCTGCTGCGCGGCCGTGTAGGTGTTCACCTGGAACTCGCCGCCGAGCGGCGCGCCCGTGGCGTTGAACCGCCGGCCGGCGATGCCCTGTTGCGACCCGTCCGGGCCCGGGACCGAATAGGCGCCGCTTTCCCACACCACGACGAAGTCGCCGAGCGGGGTCATGCTTGCCGCTGGGTAGCGCTGCTGGCCGGGGCTGAACGTGTTTACCTGGAACTCACCGGCGATCGGCGCACCCGCGCTGTCGAAGCGCTGACCGAACACACCCCGGTCGTCCCCATCCGGTCCAGGACCGGAATAGGGGCCGCCATGCCAGACGACGACAAAAGTGCCGGCACCGTCGGCGGCCACGGCGGGACGGTTCTGACTGTAGGAGGTATAGGTGTTCACCTGGAACTCGGTCCCGAGCCGGCCGATGTCGGCTCGAGCAGTCCGGGCCGAGGCCGCGACCAGAACGGCGCCCGCCAGCAGCGCGGCCGACTTGAGCAGCGCGGGCGTGATCGGCTGGCGCGCTCGCAGGGTGGACCAGCGCAACCGGGTGGACCTCGCTCCCGTCCGTGCGAACGGCGCTGCCGCCGCTGGTCCGATTCCGATCCGTGCAGCTGGCGGGCGCGGCGCTGTCGAACGGCTGGCCGTACACGTCATGGTAGGCCTTCCTCTCTCGCGTGCTCGCCGGCCACGAGTACAACCGGGATTCAGCCGTTGTCAAGGCAATTACCAATGCCACGGCTGCGGCACCCGGGGTGGACACCCTCGTCCTGCCGGTCCTGCTGGTCGTGCGGATCGCGCAGGGCGTGCAGGGTTCTGTCCTATTTTCCTGAGACGCACGGTCCCGCTTGCACGTAGTGCATTGACGCCGGCGGGCGCAGTCGACTAAGACACGCGCGCAGAGTTCCGGAGTGAAACGCCTCCCAACTAGGGGTGTGTACGCCCGGGTCCGTATCGGGCCCCGGCCGCCCAGGAGGGGTTCTGAGATGAGCTCCACGGATCTCCCCATCACTCTCCCCGTTCGCCCTGCCGTTCGCGCGATCCTGTCGTTGCTGTGTGCCGGCATCCTCCTCGGCCTGCCCACCCCCGGACTCGGGCAATCCGACGATCTGGCGACCTACGCGCTCTTCGGCAAGCGGGAGGTCCGGGTCGGTCGCAACGCCACGATCGTCAACGGCAACGTCGGCAGCGACCACACCCTCCGCCTCGGCGCGGGCGTCACAGTCGAGCCGGCGCCCGAGCTGGCGGCGGATCTCATCCAGGCGGGGGCGGCGGCAGTCGTCCGCGGCGACCTGTACTACAACACTCTCGAGGCGGCGGGTGCGCTGATCCTCGGGACGACGACCTCGCCGCTGCCCGTCCTCCCGTTCGTCGACTTTCCTGGACCGCCCTTCGTCGTGCCCGGTTCGTTCGACCTCATCGCGCAGAACGGCGCCGAGCGCCTCATTCCCGGCGGCAGCCGGTGGAACACGGTGCGGGCGGGGCGCGGCTCGACGCTCACGTTTCTGGGCGGCGTCAGCGAGATCGTATCGCTGATCGTCCGCGGCCGCGGCAGTACGGTGCGGTGTCTTGCGCCGGCGGGCTGCACGGTGCGCGTGCGCTCGCGGCTGGTGCTTGCCGCCGATGCCGTCGGCGTCAACGGCAACCCGTTGAGCTTCGAGTTCACGGACGACCGGCCGGTGACGGTCGGCCGCCCTGGCGCCGACGTGCAGGCAGCCGTCGTCGCGCCGTCGGCGACCGTGCGCCTCGAGTCGAGCCGGCTGCGGCCGTCGACCTTCACCGGCCGCCTCGCCGGCCGCTACGTTCGCGTCGGAGCGTCCGCGACCGTCCGTCTTCTGCCGTTGACCCCCGCATGTGGCGACGGCATCGTCTCGCCGCTCTTCGAGGAGTGCGATCCGCCCGATGACGGTGCGTGCCCCGGCCAGTGCCTGGCGGGGTGCACCTGCCGGCCGCAGGTGTGCGGCGACGGCTTTCTCACGCCGCCGGAGGTGTGCGACCCACCCTTCGACGCGGAGTGCATCGGGCTCTGCCAGCCCGATTGCACCTGCCCGCCGGCCGAGTGTGGCGACGGCGTGGTGATCGCGCCCGAGGAATGCGACCCGCCCGCCGACGCCGCCTGTCCCGGGGAGTGCTTTCCCAATTGTACCTGTCCGTCGCCGGGCCCGCCCGTGCTGCACTCGATCGGGCCGAGCGTGCTGCAGAACGCGACGAGCTTCGGCGTGCAGGTCTTCGGGGAAAACTTCCATCCCGGCGCGCAGCTCGAGCTGTCGGATGCGAGCACGAGCCAGGTCCTGGCGTTGCTGCCGACGACCTGGGTGTCGCCGTTCGAGCTGACGGCGCTCGTGCCCGCTGGCCTAGAGGTAGCCTCGGGCATAGAGCGTGAGCTCGCCGCCGAGGTGATCAACCCCGATGCGCAGACATCGGGTCCTGCGGACATCGGGCACTGCGACACGGATCTGGCGACGTCGCCGATCGCGTGTACGCGCAACACCGATTGTCCCCCCGGCGCCGGTCCATGTGTCACCGGCGACCAGCGCCTCACGCTGTTCAACGATCGCGTGTTCCTGAATCCGAACTCGGCCGCAGTCGTCCCGGCACCGCACGGCTTGTGCGAGGACGGCAGCCGGTGCCAGAGCGCGGCCGAGTGCGCCGGCATCGGGGCCGGCGCGTGCGGGCCGAAGCTCTACGTGACCCCGCAGCAGCTCGACGAGCTGTGGGTGTACGACACCGGCACGGCGGCGTTCGTGGACCAGGATGGAGGGCAGGGGGGCATCCAGGGCATTCCCGTGGGCGACAATCCGTTCCACGTCGAGATCCTCGACGCGGGCGGCGGCGTGTCGCGCGCGTGGGTCGTCAATCGCTTCGAGGATTCCGTCTCCATCATCGACACGGCGACGGATACGGAGATCAACCGCGTGACGGGCGCCGCGCTCGGCGTCCCGGGCCGGCTGCGGATGGAGACCGAGATCGAGTTCAACCGCGCGGCCACGCGGGCCTATCTGAGCAACGAGAATCTCGATGTCGTCCAGGTGCTCGACATCGCCGGCCCGAACCGCGATGTGCCGGTCCTCGTCGCCACCGTCGAGGTCGGCGTGAACCCGCGCGGCATGGCCACGAACACCGCCGACACCCGCCTCTACGTCGCCAACATCCAGAGCGCGGACATCTCGGTGGTCGACATCGCCCCCGGGAGCCCGACGGAGAACCAGGTGATCGCCACGATCGCGGCGCGCGCGACCGACGACATCGTCGGCGGCGGCGCCGACGGATGGGAGGACTTCGTCATCAGCGGCCGGGCGCCACGCGGGCTCGTGTTCAGCGACGCGCACGAGGCGCTCTTCGTCACCAGCATCGGCCCGCAGACCGGGCCGCGGCAGGGCGTTACGCAGGTCGGCGGCGCGATCATCGATCCGACGATCACGGTGATCGACGCCGCGACCGACACGATCCTCGCGCACGTGGCGCTCAACAACGGCGATCGCGACCGCTTCTCGTGCACCGATCCGGAGCTGCTCGCGCTCGACGACGCCAACGACCGGCTCTACGTCACCTGCCAGGGTAGCGGCACGGTCGACGTCCTCGACACCAACGCGCTGCTCGCCGGCACGTTCGCCGAGGTGGCGCTGGTGGCGTTGCCGCTCCCGAGCGATGCGCCCGTCCCGACGCTGGCGATTCCGCCGGCGGTCGGGCCCTTCGGCGCCAAGGTGTGCGCGGCGTTCACCCAGAGCCCCGGCGCGTCGTGCGCGACCGATCTCGGCTGCGCCGGCTGCCCGACGACCGTCGACGGGCTGCCCGTGCAGTGCTGCCGGGTGAACAACCCCGTCGGCGTGCACAACGGGCCGCGCGGCCTCGCACTCTCGGAAGATGCGGAAACGCTCTACGTGATCAATCAGTTCACCACCTCGGTGACGACACTCGACGTGAGCCCGGCGGATCCCGCGCAGATCGCGGTGGCGGCGACGGCGTCCTTCCCGGGCGCGTTCGGCACGGACACCGTGCAGCGTGACCGCCGCCTCGGGCAGATCGAGTTCTTTACCGACGTCAAGCGCACCGCGGTGAGCTGCGCCTCGTGCCACATCGACGACCACCAGGACGGCGTGTTCTTCGAGGCCGACGTGGCCGGACCGCGCCTGCGCCGGGTGCTGTCGGTCCGCGGCACGCGGGACTTTCCGCCGCTGCTACAGGACCAGCTGTTGCCGGACCTCGTCGCCTTCACCGACATCGTCGTGCACGTCGAGCGCGGCGGCCCGATCTGCATCCCGTGCACCGAGGCGTTCGGCAGCTTCTTCTGCTTCCCGGGCCCCGAGGGCACGTGCACGCTCACCAGCAACAGCGAGAACCGGCAGAACGCGCTCTACGCCAAGGCGATCACGTTTTTTCCCAATCCGAACCTGAACGCCGACGGCTCGCTGTCGACGGCGGTGCCGCTGCCGGGCGGCGGCACCGGCGATGCGAGGCGCGGCGCCGCGGTCTTTGCCCAGCTCGGGTGTCCGAGCTGCCACCCCGCGCCGCTGTTCACCATCGATCAGTTCCGCATCTTCAATCCCGTGGGCTTCAGCGTGCAGCCGCTGCGCATGCGCGAGGTGGGCACGCCGGTGCTGATCCCGCTGCGCGAGAAGTGCCAGGACGCGACGCGACCTTTCGGCGTCGACGGCAGCAGCGGCTTCGGTGTGCCCACGCTGCGCGGGATCTGGGACACGTTCCCGCTGTTGGTGAGCGGCGCCGCGGGGTTCACGGTCGGCGGACCCGAGCCCGTCTTCGCGCCATGCGCGCCGGGTTCGAGCGGCTGCTGCGCGCAGCTCCGGAGCCCGATCAATCCGGGCGGGCTGCCGGTGCCCGAGCAGCACCTGGCGCTCGCCACGAAGGATGCGATCCGCGCCGTGCTGACGCCGCCGCTCGCCGCGCCGGGCAGCGGACACGGCGCCGCCCTGGCGCTGCCGGCGAGCGACCTCGACGCCCTCGTGGCGTACCTGCGGTCGTTCTAGTCCGGACCAGACTGCATCGATTCGTCCCGGCGGCCGGTCCGGTCTTGCGCCGGACATCCGGGCGGGACGGCCGCCGAATTCTTGCCGCCCCGCGAGGTTCCAAGTAGCTTCGGTGCGCCGAGCGCGGCAACGACGCATGGCTGCACCACGCACTGCCTACCTGCGCCGAGCCGCCCTTCACCTCGCCGCCCTGCTGCTCGGTCCCGCGCTGCTCGGGGCGCTGCGCATGTCCCAGGCCGCGGGCGTACTCGTGTTCTATGCGGGTCTGCTGCTCGTGCTGTTCGCGCTCGGTGAGCTGGGGCGCGCGGTGACGGCGTCGAGACGGTACGCGCGCTGGAGCCGGGTGTCGTACGGCGTCGTCTGCGGTGTCGTGCTGCTGATCGCCTCCATTCACGCCGACAACACCGCGCACTACGGCGCGCTCGTGACCGACTCGGTGGATGCGCTCTTCCAGACGGACGTCACCGAGGCCGTCCACTACGTGCTGACGTATACCTCCCCCGAAGCCTTCGTGCTCTTCGCCTGCTGGAGCGGCGCGGCGCTCGCGACCTTCGCCGGCGTGCCGGCGGCGGCCGTCGCGGGCGCGCCAGGCCGCGTCGCGCTCGTGGCGCTCGCGCTCGTCGGCGCCGGCGCGATGGTTCTCGAACGCGACAGCTCGCTCCTGGTGTTTCGCGAGGCGGCGGCCTACCGGCGTGCCTTGCACCGGTTCGCCGCCTCGAGGGATGCGGTTGCCGACCGTGCGCTCGGCGGCGAGGTCACTTCCGATTTCCGTGGCACCGTGGTGATCGCCATCGGCGAGTCCACCGGCCGGCATCATCTCGGCATCTACGGCTACTTCCGCGACACGACGCCGAAGCTCGCGGCCAGGCGCCGGGAGCTGGCGCTGTTCGCGGACGCCATCGCGACGCACTCGCACACGATCCCCTCCCTCATGGACGCGCTCTCCCTCAACGAGCGGAACGCGCGCACGAAGCCGCGCCGCGTCCTCGACATCATCACGCTCGCGAATCGCGCCGGATTCACCACCGCCTGGCTGAGCAATCAAAGCGCCGTCGGGGTGTGGAACAATCTCGTGTCCATCCTGGCGCGGCGCGCGCGCCACGTGCGCTATCACTCCGAATCGGGAGACCCGGGGCCATGGCGCGCGCGCTACGACGACGCGATGCTCGGCTCGCTCGACGACGTATTGGCCCTGCCGGAGGCGAGAAAGCTGGTCTTCGTCCACCTCATGGCCACGCACTCGCCCTACTGCGAGATGATCCCGGCGGCCTTCCGATCCGAGGATGGGAGCGTGTTCGAGGTCGGCATGGATCGCGCCGTCTACGGCGACGCGCTCGCACCCGGCGGCGCGACGCTCTTCGGAGACGGAGAGCGCGAGGGCAAGCTCGTGCGGCGGGTGAACTGCTACGACAGCGCCGTGCGCTATGTCGATACCGTGCTCGATGCGATGATCGCGCGGCTGGAAGCGCGCGAGGAGCCCAGCATCTTTCTGTACTTCGCGGATCACGGAGAGGCGCCGCTGCTCGACACCGGTCACGACAGCCGGGCGCACTCGCATTTCCACGTCGAGATCCCGCTCATCGTCTGGATGAACGAGGCGTATCGTGAGGCCCATCCCGACACGGCAAGGGGCCTGGAGCGCAACGTTCACCAGCCGGTGTCGCTGGTCGATCTGTCGTACGCGATCGCGGACGCCGCCGGCATCGGCGGCCTGAGCGAGGTGCCGCGGCGGAGCTTTCTCTCCGCCGCCTACGAGCCGTTCGACCGTACGACACTGCACGGCAAGGTCGGCTACGACCGCGGGCCCGGGAAGAGCGATCCCGTGGAGTGGACGCGGGCGCGGCTTGCGGACCTCGGCCGCGCCCATGGCGCCGGAGCGCGGGCGAAAGTGTGGGCGCATCGCATCAACTCGCTCGGCGCAGCGCTCGAGGCTCGGGAGCTGTTCGCGGGTATCGAGGTCGACGTGGTCTACCACCGAAAGCAAGGGGAGTTCTTCGTCCACCATCCGCCGCAGCCGAACCTCGGTCTTCGCCTCGGGGATCTTCTGCGCCAGGACGACGGTCGGCTCGGCTACTGGTTCGACTGGAAGAACGCCACGCCGGGGAACCTCGATGCGGCGCTCGCGCGCCTCGAGACGCTCGACGGCCGGCACGGGCTCAAGCGCCGCGCCGTCGTCGAGACCGCTCGCCCAAATGCGCGCACGGCCGAGATCGCCGCGCGCGGCTGGGTGTCGAGCTACTACCTGCCGACCGATGCGATCCAGCGCGCCGTCGAGCGAGGCGACGAGGCGGGGAAGCGAGCGCTGGCGGAGCGCCTTCTCGACACGGCCGCCCGGCATGGCTACCGAGCCGTGTCTTTCGATCTCACTTTTCTACCATTCTTCGACGGATATCTGCGTCCGGGCCTGAAGGCGCGCGGGCTACGGGCGTTCGCCTGGACGCATCGCACGGAGATCCACGAGCCCGACGCGGTGGAGCGACTCGGCACCTATGTAACCGATCCCGACATCGAGGTCGTCCTGGTCGGGTTTCGGTCGCCCTTCGACCTTTAGCAGGCTGCGAGTCGCGGTCCCACGCGTTCACAGATCGAGGTGGGCGCGGGTCTTCAGGTGCTCCTGACACGCTCGTCCCGGGCCAGCTCGACGCCCGCTAGGAAGGAGACGTACTCGGGCGGGAGCCGGTGGTGGCGGGCGCCCTCGAGCAACAGGCGCATGTAGCGCGGCGAGGGCTTGCGTCCCTCGGCGGTTCTGGAGGACTGGTACGTGAAGGTTGTCACCCGCCCCTCGCCTCGACGACGACCTGCACCGGAATGCGACGGTAGAGGCCGACGTGCACACCTTCGCTACGGTCCAGGCGGTCGCACTCCGCCGCGGTGAGCAGGTAGAGCACCCCGCACGTGCGCGCACCCGGTTCCGGCTCGACGTTGGCCACCCCCCGCTCTCCGGGACCCACGGGAATGTTGAAGCGCAGACGGTAGCCCTCGAGCCATCCCCAGCGCGTTTCCATGGGCCGCATCCCGCGCCGATCCCCGAAGATCGCGCGGTTCATGTTGCTCCCGTAGCCGAAGTACCAGAGCGCGTTCACGTCCGATGCCGTGGCCATCGACTCATCCGAGGTCGTACAGAGCCCGCTCCTCGTCGATCACGGCCTTGAACGACGGGCGCGAATGCACGTGCGCGACGTAGCGTGCGAGCCGCGGCCAGCGGGCGGCATCGACGCCGATCCCGGCGTACTGGTGGAGATTCACGAACTGCGTGCCGAGGCCGATGTCGCCGATGGAGAAGCGCGTGCCGACGATCGCCGCCTCGGAGGCGATCTGTCCCTCGAGGTAGTCGAAGAGCGGAGGAAGCTCCCGGTCGACGACGTCGCCGATGGCCGCCTCATCGGCCGGCTGGCCGAAGAACCGCGGGAGGATGACCTTGGCGGCGAAGATCTTCATCGTGAGCACCGGGGCGAGACCGCTGTCCCCGTACTCCTCGAACCAGAGTGCGCGCGCGTAGTCGCGCGGATCGGTGGGATAGAGCGGCGGGTCGGGCGCGATGCGCTCGAGATACGCGCAGATGACCGAGGAATCGGCGAGCGCGACGTCGTCGTCGCGGTAGGCCGGGATCTTCCCGAGCGGACTGATCGTCTTGCTCACACGGGCGAAACTCTCGGGAAACAAGTGGTGCAGGACGGGCTCGCAGTCATACGGGAGTCCTTTCTCCGCGAGCACCACCCGAACCTTGCGCACGAACGGGGATGGGTGGGCTCCGTAGAGGGTTCGCATGGCGCGGTCCTTTCTGCCTCCTATGGCGGCGGTGCCGCGGCCGCCGCCGAGACCTCCGCCGAGCGGCCGCGATGCCGCCGGTACATCTCGCTCACCCATGCGAATCCTCGATGGCTCGCGAACGAGTCGCGGAGGTCCACCAGTGATTGGGGCGGCGGCATGGCCGGGGGATAGGGAAACTCGGGCGGCATGACCAGCGGCGAAAAGAGGGCGGCGGCCGTCAGGTCGGCGACGCTGAAGCCGTCGCCAACCAGGTAGCCGCTCGGCCGGAGCTCCGCCGCGAGCCGGTCGAGCGCCGCCGCGACCTGCGCCGGGGCGGTGGCCATGGTTGCGGCGTTGATCTTGTGGCGCTGCGTGTAGAACGCCCGGAACGCCGGGAACATGGCGCGCATCGCGCGGCGGACAACGCTGCTCATCGACGCCCCCAGCACCTCGACGACGGCGTCCGGATCGCTGGTGAACAGCGGTCCGAGCATCGCCGTGCGCAGCGGAGCGCCGAGCTCCTCGTCGAAGAAGTCCTCGAGCTCGAGCGCGCGGCGGCGCTCGGGCGCGCTGCTCGGGTAGAGAGGCGGATCGGGCTGGAATCGCTCGAGGGCCTCGATGATGCGTGTGGAATCACCGATGGCCGTGCCGTCGAGGAAGAGTATGGGAAGTGTCGGCCGCCCGGTCGCCCAGAGCGCACGGGGAAGGTAGTCGAGCGCGAGCACCTGGCGCCGGTGCGAAATCTTCTTCCAGTCGAGGGCCCAGCGCGCCTTCTCGTTGAAATGGGAGATCGGAAAGTGCCACAGTACGACGGCGGCCATCGGAACCTTCGCTACTCCTTACTGACAGAAATGTCAATATAGCCCATGCGCCCCCGGAGCCCGACCCGCCGGCGTCGTCGAACCGCCGAGGAGGCGCGGCGGCAGATCCTCGACGCCGCCGAGCGACGCCTGATCGCCGGCGGGCCCGAGGCCATCCGGCTCCAGGACGTGGCCGCCGACGTTGGCCTTTCCCACCCGGCGATCCTGCATCACTTCGGCAGCCGGGAGGGCCTGATCGAGGCCCTGGTGGCCCACGGTATGCGGGGGTTCCAGGCGCAGGTCCTCGCCGGCTGGCCGAGCGAGAACGTGCCGGACGTCGAAGGGACCTTCGAGCGGTTCTACGCCATGGCCGAAGCGCGCGGCTATGCGCGCCTGCTCGCCTGGTTGATTCTCTCGGGACACGGGTCCAGAGGGCTCCGGCCCGGCCTCCTGCGGCCCCTCGTCGAGCGGATGCATGCGGGGCGGGTGCGCGCGGATCTGCGCGCCGGTCGCCCCGCGGGGGACTTCGAGGACACGGTCTTCATCGCCGTGCTCTTTGCCACCACCGTGTTCGGGGACGCGCTCTTCGGACCGCTCACGCGGCGGAGCGTGGGGCTTCGTGGCGCCGCCGCGGGAGCGCGTCGGTTCCGCCGCTGGCTGATCGAGGTCGTGTCCGACCGTGCAGGTCGCGTGCCGGCCGGGGGGTCCCACGCTCGACGCACGCGTGCCGGGCGGGCCACGCCCCGCCGCAGCTCATCATGACGCGCATGACGCGCATGGTCTCATGACCTCGGCAGCCGGGGGCACGTGGGTGGCGGCGTGGCCGCGATGCACGCGGCCCTTCATGGCGCGACGGCGTCGGCCCGACCCGCGGCCGTGACCGGGCGCCCGGCTGCCGTCCAGCGGTCGAGCGCTGCCCGCAGCTCCTCCGCCGCGACCGGCTTGCTCAGGTAGTCGTCCATGCCCGCCGCCCGACAGCGCTCGCGGTCCTGCTCCTGCGCGATGGCCGTCATGGCGATGATCGGAACGTGTCGCCCGGCGGGCTCCTGGCGCCGGATGAGCTTGGTGGCGGCGATACCGTCGATCTCGGGCATCCAGCAGTCCATGAACACGAGGTCGTACGGAAACCGGCCGAGCATCTCGACCGCATCCTGCCCGGTCGGCGCCACGTCCACGCGGCACCCGAGGTTCTCGAGCATCATCGCGACGACCCGCTGGTTCATCAGATTGTCTTCGGCGACGAGCACGCGCGCGCGGATCGGCTGCTCCGCGGCGCCGCTCGGGTGCAGCGCCGGCTGCATCTCACCCGCCGGGGTCCGCTTCGCCGCACCGTGAGGGACCACGGGCAGGTTCAGCGTGACCCAGAAGGTCGATCCCTCGCCGAGGCGGCTGTTGACGCCGATGCGGCCGCCCATCAGCTCGATCAGCTCCTTGCAGATCGCGAGCCCCAGCCCCGTACCGCCGTAGCGCCGGGTCGTCGAGCCATCGACCTGGGTGAACTTGCCGAAGATGTCGGTGCGTCTGTCCTCGGGAATGCCGATGCCCGTGTCCTCGACCGTCATGCGGAGCATCGCTTCGCCGTTTTGCTCGTGCTCGCTGGTGACGCTGAGCTGAACGTAGCCCTGCCGGGTGAACTTGACCGCATTGCCGAGCAGATTCACCAGCACCTGGCGGATGCGTCCCGCGTCGCCGATGACGTGGCGCGGGGCATCCGCCGCGTAGTGGAGCCGCAGGTCGAGCCGCTTCTCCGCCGCCTGGATCGACAGCAGCGCCACCGCCTCTTCGCCGACGGCGCGCAGATTGAAGGGATGCGGCTCGATGCTCAGCTGGCCGGCCTCCATCTGCGCGAGGTCGAGGACGTCGCCGATGACCCCGAGCTGGACCTGCGCGCTCATCTGGACCATCTCGGCGAGCTTGCGCTGCTCGGCGGTGAGCGGAGTGTCGAGCAATAGCCCGATGCCGCCGATGACCCCGTTCATGGGCGTGCGCAGCTCGTGGCTGACGTTGGCGAGAAACTCGCCCTTCAAGCGCAGCGCCTCCAGGGCCTCGTCGCGCGCGAGCCGCATCTCCTCACCGCGTTTGCGCTCGGTGATGTCCCGCCCCGAGGCGAGCATGGCGTGGCCGAGCGGTACGATGACCCACAGGTACTGGCGGCCGCCGATCGTGGATTCGATCCAGCCTTGATCGACCCGACCGGCGCTCACCTCCGCCAGCACGCCGCGGGCCTGCTCGTGCGAGAGCGGATCGAGGAGATTCGACCAGGCATCGAGCGTTGCGTCGCCGCGCAGCGCTGCGGCGGCGTGGTTCCAGCGCAACGGGCGTCCGTCGCGGCCGAGGAGCAGCACCGCATCCGGCAGGCCGTCGAGAATGGCCTGCACGAAGTCGAGCTGCTCCAGCCGCGCGGCCATCTCGTCCACGGACCGGGCGACGTCGCCGATTTCGTCCCGGCGGGCGCTGTCGATGCGGATGGCGAAGTTACCCTCGCCGATGCGCGTCGCGGCGTCCTTGATGTGGCGCACCGACGCCACCAGCCGGCGCGAGTACATCAGGCTCGTGAGCAGCGCCACCATGAGCGCGAGCGCGCCGGCCCCGAGCAGGTGGCGGCGTGAGTTCAGGAGCGCCCGGCGCTCGGCCGCGAGCGACATGCGCACGGCCATCCCCATCCCGTGCGGGTGCAGCAGCGGTGCGACCAGCTCGTCCTCGGCCGCTCGGGTCGGTCCGAACACCACCTCGGCACCGGCGAGATCCGACCATTCCCGTACCACGCTCGAGCCGAGATCCTCGACGGCGATCAGCCGGCCGACGACACGTCCCTGGGTTTCCAGGGACACGCTCACCACCGCGTGCGGTTGACCCCCTGCGATGACGAGCGCGGCGCCATCGGGCGGGACCCGCGCCGGCTCGATGCGTTCCCCGCCCGCGGCGGCCATGATCGTCCCCGTGGCGTTCAGGAACAGGATGGACGACGCGCCCTGGTTGCGCGCCAGCTCCCGGGCGTAGTGGGTGAGCGTCGGCGGATCCTCGACCTCGAGGTTGGCGCGAAACTGGGGTGTTCTGGAGATGGCTTCGTAGCGCCCGCGCGCGGCCCCGAGATGGAGCTCCGTCAGCCGGGTCGCGACGCGGACGGCCGTGGCAAGCCGCGTCTGGGCGGCGCGTTCGAGGTCCCGCGCCAGGGCGCCATCCTGCACCACCAGCGCCACGGCGGTGCAGAACACGGCGATGCCGAGCAGGACGCCGGTGAGACGGATGAAGAGGGTCAGGCGGGGCGCCGACGGACGGAGGCGCGCCGGTGTCGCGCGCGTCGTCGCGCCGGACGCGACGCCGGCGCCGTGCCCGGGCGCCTCAGATCCGGGGGCCGATGACGATGTCGACGCTGGTCGTGCGTCCACCGATGATCTCCACCTCGCGCGCCGCCTCGGGCAGCTTCTCGTTCCACGTCCGCAGCCGGTAGGTTCCCGCCGGCACGTCGCGGATATCGAACGCGCCCGCCGCACTCACCTGGGCGTGATACGGCGACGGGGCCACGAAGATGACGGCGTTCATGGACTCGTGAATCGAGCAGTAGATGCGCACGGCCCCCGGGTGGCGGAGCGTGATGGTCCGCGATTCGCCCTGCGGATAGAGGCCGAGATCCAGCTCGTTCTGCTTGCTGTAGGAAAAAACGTTGTGGAAGATCGTGTCGTCGTTCGGCATCTCGACGCGCTGGCCGCGCGCCACCACCAGAAACGACGGCGAGAACTGGGCGTTGCGCTGGCTGATGCGCGGCACCTTCTCGGGCGGCGGAAAATCGAGGGCTCCCGTGGTCGCGTCCAGAAACACGACGACGGGGCCGAGCGCGGCGAGGCGCGCGTCCGCGACTCCGAGGGTTACCGTGCCCCGCACGCGCCCGGGCGAAGCGCCCGGCTCCGCCAGTGCTGGAGCGGCGCGGCCCAGCCCTGCGGCGCAGGCGACGAGCGCGACGGGGACGAGCAGTGCGGTCGACCGACTCCAGGCGTTTCCCATGGCGCACGTCAGAAGCGGTAGGAGAGATCGATGCCGAAGAAATCGCGGTCCCGTGCCTGACGGCGCAGCTCGGCGCTCGTGCCGCGCACCAGATCGAAGTCGTACCAGGCATACTCCGACTTGAGGACGATCGACTGGCCGAGCCGCAGGCCGAGGCCGAGGCTGACGATGCTGAGGTTCTCGGTGTTGAAGCCCAGGTCGTCTCCGTCGTCCATGGCGCCGAGCCGGTAGCCCTCGTCGGAGTCGAACGTGCCCATGAAGCTGTACCGGCTCGCCAGATAGAGCGGGTCGAGCATGCGGGCGAGCGCCCCGAGCTCGAGCACGCCTTCGGCGACGCCGTACTGCAGGTTGCGATCGTAGGTCGAGCTGCCGGCGCTGCGGATGCCGAGCCATCCGTAGCCGAGCCACAGCCGGCCCCACGTCCCGTTCGAAAGGACGACGTCGACCTCGGCGGCGTTCATGGTGTCGAGCTTGAGATCGGGATCATCGGGGATCGCGCGGCCGTTCTGGAAGTTGGGCACGCTCGTTCCCGAGCCGAACGGGACGATGAAGGTGCCGCTGAACTTCAAAGCCGCCTTCGCGGGGTTCTCGCCGTCGCCGAGCTCGCCCGTGTGCAGACCGCTCAGGGACACCTGGGCCCATGGCCGCGGCCGCGCGGTGAGCTTGCCGCTCACCTGTACGTCGCCGTTGATCGGCTCGCCGGCCTCGCCGTTCATCACCTGGATCACGTATTCGAGACTCCGGCGCTGGTTGGCGCCGAAGAGCATCGCGCCCTGGTCCCAGTTGTAGGGATTCGCCGCCGAGAAGGTGATGAGGGGGTTGTCGGGGCGCCCCTCGGAGAAGCGCACGTACTCCTCGCCGAAGACGATCGGCATCTGCCCGAACTTGAGATTGAGCGGGGCGAGCCCGAAGAGGCCGTCGAACCGCCCGTAGAGCGAGCCGATCTTGTTCTTGAACTCCCCCCAGCGGAACATGTCCCACTCGATGTAGAAGCTCGCGGCGTCGGCGACGACGTGATCCCGAACGCGCAGGTCCTGGGCAATGTCGACGTCGAGGAACATGCGGGCGTTCTCGACCGAGAACTGTCCCGAATCGGCGAAGGAGCGGTGCTCGCCGTTCCAGTACACGAGATCGGCATTGCCCGAGAGACGAAAGCGGTCGAGCCACGCGGCGACGCGGGGGACACGCTCGTCGGACGTCTCAGGCGCATCCGCCTCTGCGGTGGCCGGGGGCGCGTGCTCCTGCGGGAGCGCCTCCTCCGCGTCGGCGAGCGCGTCCTCGCGGGCGCGGAGCTGGTCGCGCTCGGCCCGAAGCTCCTGGCGCTCCGCCTCGAGCGCGCGGCGCGTCTCCTCGAGGCTCTGAACCCGCCGCTCGACCTCCTCGAGCTTCGCTTCCAGCTTTCGCAGCATCGCGTCCTCGGGCGAAGCGCGCACCGCGGCGGCCGTGCAGGGCTGCGCGGCAAGTGCGATGGCGCATGCCATCAGCGTCTCGCGCGCCCTCATCCACCACCACCTCCGGTCCCATGTCCGTCTTCCGCGGGACCCCCCGCCGTCTTCCCACCGCCGGCGCCCTCGTCGTCCGGCCGGGAGGCCGATGATGGCGTCAGATTGCCGACGCCGATCTGGAGATCGAGGCGCCGGGTCCCGCCGGCGGCGACGTCGACCTGGCGCGCACCGGCCGGGAGGCGCGGGTGCCAGGCGTGAACCGTTCGCCGGCCCGGCCGGAGGTCGCGCAGCTCCCAGCGGCCGTCCGCGGTAGCGATGCTGTACGGGCCGGGAGCGACGAAGACCAGCGCCGCGGCATGCGGGACATCGAGAAGGAACACCGAGAGCGTGCCTGCGGCCGGAGACGCGAGCGCAACCTCCGCGCCGGCGGGCAGCCGGTGCAGCAGGTTGGCGTCAGGCGCGGTAATGGTATGCGCAACACTATCCGCGTTCTTCACCACGAGCGTGTCGCCGACCGCGATCGCTGCGTGGCGCGGGGCGAATCGCGGGCCAAACGCGGAAGCCTGGATCGTCACCCGCGTCGTGGCGCCGCGCGGGCGGCTGTCATCGCGATCGATGGGCATCCCGGCAGCGACAGAAGCGGTCTCAGTACTATCTAGATAGACGACCACGAACCCCGGATGCTGGTAATCGACGAGCTGCACGTCGCGCAAGCGCCGATCGCCGTATGGTCCCCCGACTCCTTGCGCGGGGGACACGCCGTCACGGGGGACGGCGCGCACGTAGCCCCACAGCGTCCCCCGGCCACTTGCCGGGGCCGGAATCGCCACGCAGCCGGCAAGAAGGGCCGCGGCGAGGAGCGACGCGGCGCCAGGGATGGTCACGCGATTCACGAACGGCTCTCGGTGGTGGCACGGCATCCCATCATCTATCGGCCGGCATTGGATGAACCATGAGCGCGAGTGGCGAAATCAGCGCCCGGGAGACGGGCGTGGATATGGCGCCGGGACGCGGGGTGCGCCCGGTCCCGCGGAGCGGGTCAATGGCTTGACGAAGCGGGGGCGAGGGGCGGGCGAGTCAGCGTCCGGTCCTGGACAGGTGATCGCGGGAGAAGATGTCGGGCTTGAGTGGGATGCGCGAGTCTGCGGGGATGCCGTCGCCCGCGAGGATCCCCGCGGTGGTAGCGCGGTCCTTCATCCAGCTGATCGCGGTGGCGACAGCTCCGCCGACCCAGCCCCAGAGCTCGCCGGGGCCGACCTTGATGAAGTTGGTCCGCACACCTGCGAACGACGTGATCAGCGCGCCTTTCCAGTCGTGCTTGGAGCTGTAGCTACCGAGGTAGAACTCCTTGTCGAAGCGCAGCACGATCTTGCCGTACAGGTAGTAGCGATCCTTGGGTATCGCCTCCACCACCCAGTGGGGGCGGCGGATCAGCACCTCCTGCATCGGGCACCACGGCGCTCCCTTCCAGTCGGGGACCTGAAAGCCGAGCCGGGCGCCGCCGGGCACGGTCATCCGCCAGCCGCCCTCCGGCAGCCGGGTCAGCTGGGCTTGCTGCTCGAAGGACGGCAGGTCGAAGAGAACGAGCAGGTCCTGTTCGCCGACGAGCTTCCAGGTGAAATCCTCGACCTTGCCGTCGAAGAACGGTCCGTCGTCCTGCGCCATGTCCGAGCCGAGGAAGCCGTCGGAGCGGTTCGCCGGCGAGACCTGGCGCACGCGGCGCAGCGCCGGGACGTACGTCCAGATGGCGTCGCGCTGGTTGCCGCGATAGCGCCAGGTGAGTGACATGGTGCCGGCCACATCGGCCGGCGAATCGACCGAGGTGCGCATCTGCGTGAGCAGGTTCTCGTCCCCGGCCTTGGCCTCGCGGAAGCGGGGATGCTGGCCGTCGTAGTGCTTGAAGTAGGTGTCGACCTCGATCGAGCGATCGAGGCCGCTGCGCGAGATCATCAGAAGATCGGCGCGGTAGTGGCCGTTGCCGCCGTAGTAGATGGCGTAGAAATAGTTCCAGACGATTTTCACCGCGGCATTCGGATCGCCGGGGTCGATGGTCGGGAACGGCCACGCGTAGATGTACGCCGGCGCCTTGCCGGTTTGCTTGTCGATGATGGTGCCCTCGGCGTTGACGTCGTACCGGCCCTTGTTCGCTTCGAGTCCCTCGCGGAACACGGGATCGTCGCCCGGGATGTCCAGGCGCCGCTCCATGATCCGGTGACGGAAGTCTCCGCGCCGGTAGCTTTCCAGAAACTCGGCCGGCAGCAGATCCTTCGCGGCCTCCCAGTTCTCCGGACCGAGGATCGTGCCGTCGGACAGCTCGGCCGCGGTCGCACCGTGCGGGCCGAGAAGAAGCGTAGCGGCAAGCACGACGGTGCACGCGCACCGTCGCGGCGCGCCACGTAGGATGGTCGGGAGGCCTCCTCGGGGCATGGTGGAATCGATCGCGCGGGATCGTCGCCGCGCCGTACCCTAGGGCACGTCCACCTCGTAGCCCCAGTACGTCAGGACGAACATCTCGTCCTGTGTGCTGACCCCGGCCGTGATCGGACAGGCGTCGCACATGCCATCGCCCGCGCCCGGCACCGAGTCGCAGGCGGCATGATCCGCGGTGCCGGCGCAAGGCGCGCCGACGAGCCCGTCGGTGCATGCCGTGGGCTCGCAGGCATAGCTATTCTGTGGCGACAGCGAGGACCGTCGGACATGCGACGGATCGGGCGACCCGTCCGGGGCGACGCCGTTGTTGTAGGTGGCGCAGAAGGTGATGGTTCGCCGGGCGGGATCGGGTGAATCGAACGCCAGGGGCGGGCGGTATCGTTGGATGATCGGGTCGCTGTAGACGAAGCTCTCGTAGATCCGCTTGCCGTCCGGATCGGTCATCCAGAACGCCTCGCCACGCTCGTGGGTGTGCGAGCTGAGGATGACGACGCGCGTCCCCTGGGGAAACGTGTGAGGCTTGCAGTATGTCTCTCGGGTGTAGGGCGGCTGTCCCGTGGCCACGTAGAGATGGCGCACGTTCAGCGACTGCTGGACCTCGTATTCGAGATCGTCGGTGAAGAGGAGGTTCAGGTACGCCTTCAAGTCGTGCTCCCGTGACGTCAGATTGAAGGCGTGCGCGTTCCAGTACACGATCCCTCTGAGCGGAATGCGCCGGTACTGCCCCGGGTCGAGATCCGTGGAGGTCTGCCCGTTGCCGGCGCCGCCGAGCCCCTTGCCGAGCTGGGCGGCGTTGCTGCCGCCGCGGGGTCCGTAGCCGATGCAGGCGACGTCGTCCCGCACCTGGCTGCGGCAGATTCCCGTTCCGCACGACGCCGTGTCGAGCGGCTCGCAGGCCGCCCCGTCGCGATCGCCGCCGACGCAGGTCCAGGCCCCGTAGGAGGGGTCGTGGATCAGCGCATCCGAGATGCCGGAGTCGAGGATCACGAGATGATGGCTGTGCGGATCCTGACGGGTGATGTCCTGCCGGGAGTAGAAGAATTCGTTGGTCGGATCCTTGAATCGCGCGGGCACGATGTCGCGCACGTCGTAGTACGTCGCGAAACAGACCTCGGTCTCCGTCTGTGCCGCCAGCTGGTATGCGGGCATCTCGAGCTGGATACCCACTTCCGGAGCGGGCCGCGCCAGTGGCGCGATCGGGATCGGGCCCGGCTCGGGGTAGCAACCGCCGAGCAGCGCCTGGGTGCCCGGCACGGTTCCCGTCTCCGGGGCGCCGTGCTCGATCCAGATCCGCATCGCCTCGAGCAGGGTCTCCGGGATCGCCGGCCGGGCGGACGGCATCGGATCGCCCGGGATGGTGGTGGCGGTCGGGTCGACGGCTTTGAGCAGCTTGAGCCACAGGGAGCTCTTGCGCGGTTGCGCCGGCTCGATGCGTGGAAAAGAGCTACCCTGCGACGGCACCTCGAGCAGGTTGTCGTAGGCGACGTCGCGCGACAGGACGAGTCCACCCTGCCCGGGCGCGGCGCCGTGGCACAGCGTGTTGGTGCATCCGTGCCGCTCGAAGACCAAGGTCTGAATGGCGTCGAACGTCGAGGCGAACGCAGCGCCGACGCACGCGCCCGCCGCGCATTCCTTCGTGCACCCGTCGTCGTCGGCCAGGTTGCCGTCGTCGCAGTCCTCGCCGAGCTCGACCTCACGGTTGCCGCATACCGCGGCCGGGCATTGGCCCGGGGAGGTCGCCGCCGACGCTAGAAACAGATTCGCTTCGTTCCTCTCGATCGTGCCGCCGAAGGTCGCACACAGGGTCTCCTGCTCGATGCCGAAGTGGACCCAGACGGAGTCCTGCGACCCGGAGGGCTGCCATGGCCAGTTCTTGCCGGTCGCGACGATGACGAGCCGGCCCGGCTTCAGCAGGAGTTTCTCGACGCCGCCGCGCTTGCCGGCGCGGTCGACGTACTTGTAGCCCGTGACACTCTTCCCCTTGCCGATCGCGCGCCATCGCTTGGCATCGAGCTCGATCCGTCCCGACGTGCCGCCGTTGGCGCCGTAGCCGCGCACGAGCAGCCAGGTCGCCGTCTCGGCCGGATCGTGGGCAAGATCGATCCCGTCTCCGGTCGCGATCACGCGCACGCGTTGCTTCTTCGGGCCCTTTGCCGTCTTGATCTCGAGCTTCTCGCCGGTGAGCCCGAAGGAAACGTCGTGGGCGAGGGCCGCGGCGGGCGTCAACAGGCACGCCGCTCCCAGCACCAACGCGCGGAGGGGACGTTGGTTCACGTTTCGCATTCGTGACGTCATGCCGCACTCCTGCCTGGTGGCGTCCCCCGGATCCCTCACTGCGAGCGCCGCGCCGGGGGTGCCACACCACCTGAACGCGTCGCGCGAGACGTTGATGCCTGCCGGATGTCTGCTGCTTGTTCGGGCGGCGCAGCGGCGCTGAGCAGCTCGCGCTCGCGCAGCACCTCGGGACGGCAGAAGGCGCGCAGGAACTGGCGCTGCAGCCTCGCGACGACCACGCTGCGCGACTGTCGCTTGCCGTCCTCGAGCCAGTACCCGAGGTGCGCCTGCTGCATCGCCACCAGGGTGCGCGCCATGACGCCGGGATCGTCATCGACGAGCAAGCCGGCGGCGATCCCATGCTGCATGCCGAGGACCGTGCTCTCCATGCCCTCCCGCCACATAGCGGTCTGCTCGGTGGTGCCACGCTTGGGTGCCACGCCCCAGGCCGGCTCCTCGTGCAACGTCATACGCAGGTAGTCCGGATGGGCCATGAGGTACTCGACGAGGGCAGCGAGCCCCTCGAGCATCGCGTCGACCACGTCTGCGCGCCGCTCCCAGGCCTTCATGCCGACCGCCCGCGTGGTGCCGATCAGCTCGGTGCCACGATGCTCCTGGATCGCCCGGTAAATCTCCGCCTTGCGCCCGGGGAACATCCGGTAGAGCGTGCCGATCGAGACCTCGGCCTCACTGGCGATTTGCTCGACCGGCGCTGCGGCGAAGCCGTGCTCGGCGAACACGCGCTCCGCCGCCTCGCGAATGAGCCGGCGGTAGAGCTCGATTCGCGCCCGGCGAGCCTTATCTCTGGGTCGTCTTGTCGGCACGATCGCATCTCGGAATAGCACCTCCAGAAGTCGAATGTCAATTCCTAAAGTGCCGGGCCGGCGCTGTCGTAGAGGCGGTGATGAAGCAGCCCCTTGCGGGCGGTGCGGCATCGCCAGTCTCCCGGAGGCAACGCAGGGTGTGGGACACGAGCTTGACGTCGCGAAAGCGCTCGGTCTACGTTCCGGCGTCAATACGACGGAGCGCGCCCGAGCGGGAGTCAGGACATGAGCCGCTACAGTCGCGATGAATTGGACCGGGCCTTTCAGATCTACTGGCGCAGCGGCGCCGTCGGCGAGGACTGGGACGCGTGGGCGAACCTCTTCACCGACGATGCCGAGTACGTCGAGCACGTGCTCGGCACCTTGCAGGGCCGGGAGGCGATCCGCGCCTGGATCAAGCCGATCATGGAGCAGTTCTGCGAGCTCTACACGGTCTACGAGTGGCACATGATCGACGAAGCGGCCGGGCGGGTGGTGGTGTGCATGCAGAACCGGCGTGACCACCCGAGCGGGCACGGGGTCATCGACTTTCCGGGCATCACCATCCTCGAGTACGCCGGAGCCGACCGGTGGAAGCGAGAGGAAGACTACTGGGCGGTGCCGCGGGCGCAGGCGACCGTGAAGGAGTACGCGCAAGCCTGCGAGCGTCTCGACCCCGGCCACCGGCAGAAGCGCACTCGCCTCGACTGGGGACGCGGCCCGGCCTGGACCAAGGGCGGTCGCTCGTGGGCCGAGCGACCGCCGGCGCCACAACCGAAACGGTAAGCTAAATTCCGGTCGCATCGACGTCCGGGCCGTCGCGCGCGTGCTGTCGCCGCGCCTGCCAATTTGTCGGTGACGCGCGCACCATCGCCGTGACCGCGCGATCGGGGCGAACATGCACACGACTCGTCTCTCCTTGCCCGGTGGTTGCGCGCCATCCTGATCCCAGCGGCACGCTCAGACTGTGAAAAATGGCACACCGAGCGGCGCATAGGGTGTGCCGCCATTGGCACACTGCGCACGAGTGCCTCCGGGCGCGAGGGCCGGTCATCTCCAGAAAGTAAAGGAAACTTGTTCTGTTAAGGCGCCGGGAGAACGCTGTGCACACCACGATGGCCCCCCGCACCGGTGTTGGCCTCCCTTTTGCTGTGACCAGTGGCCAGGACGGAGGGAACGATGGTGATGAAACGCACGACCACGCTATTGGATCTCGTCGCCGCGGTTGCTGAGCAGGCGCGTAACGAGGCCGAGCTCGTTGCCACCGTGGTCTACATGGTCAATTCGGGCGCCGTTCGGCTATGCGGCGCACTCGCCGGCGCGCGCTTCGAGCTCGATGAGCGCTCACTGCGACGGGGCCCCGGGGCCGCGTGACGGTCGTCGAGGCGTGAGCGCCATGAACATCACAGCGCGACGCGGTTTGATCGTAGCCGGCGAGCTGGTCGAGTACTGGGAGAATCCCGACGTCTCGTTTCACTGCTCGCGCGAAGGCGTGCGGGCCTACATCGAACGAGGCGAGTGGGAGCTGGTCTTCAACGCGCTCACGCTGATGTACAGCCCGCCGATGGATAGCGGCTGCTGAGTAGCCGCGCGTTCCTTTACTCTTACTCTCAGGGCATGCCGAGCTCCGCATACGCCCGCTGGATGTCGAGCGTCTTGCGATGGGCGAGACGCTGCAGCTCCTCGCCAAGGTGCGCGACACGATCCGGGTGGTAGCGGCGCATCTGCTCCTTGTAGGCCGCGGCGATCTCCGCCGCGGACGCGCCCCGGGCGATGCCGAGCACGGCATACGGATCCCACGGCGCGCCGGTGGCGGTATCGTCCGCCCGGTCCATCGCGGGCGGGCGCGCCGGGGCCGTTCGCGCGCGCCGCGCACGGCGGCGCAGCCACCAGGCGGCCGCGAGCACGAGGAGGAGGTCGTCGAGCAAGCCGAGGGCGCCGAGGCGATCCGGGAGCAGATCGATGGGCGATCGCAGATAGAGCAGCAGGATCAGGGCGGCCGCGAGCGCGGCCTTCCACGTCACTGACCTGCCCGCGCGCGCTCCCCGAGCTGGTTCAGCAGGCGGAAGAAATCGCTCTTGGGCGAGAAAATCAGTGTCGTGCCGTCCCCGATGGTCTTGCGGTACGCCTCGAGCGTCCGCACGAGCTCGTAGAACTCCGGGTCCCGGCCGTAGGCGTCGGCGAAGATCTTGACCGCGAGCGCGTCGCCCTCGCCGCGCTTGATCTCCGCCTGCTGGCGCGCGTCGGCCAGCAGGATCTGCACCTGCTTGTCGGCTTCGGAGCGGATCTTGCGCGCCTCCTCGTCGCCTCGGCGCGGAACTTCTTGGCCAGCCGCTCGCGCTCGGTGCGCATGCGGTTGAAGACGTTGAGCTCGTTCTTCTCCGGCAGATCGGCGCGCTTGATGCGCACGTCCACGATCTCGATGCCATACTCGCGCGCCTTTGCATCGCTCTTCGTCGTGACCTCCTGCATCAGCTCCGCGCGCCGCTCGCTCACGACGTCGCGCAGCGTATGGCGGCCGAGCGTCTCGCGCAGGTTCGAGTACACGACGTCGTCGAGCCGCGACTGGGCGCCGCTCTCGCTCCGCAGCGTCCGGTAGTACTGCAGCGGATCCCGGATGCGCCAGCGCACGTAGTTGTCGATCACCAGCTGTTGCTTGTCCTTGGTGAGCAGCTCCTTGGGCGAGGCGTCGTAGTCGAGCAGGCGCTTGTCGAAGTAGATCACGTTCTGGATGAAGGGCAGCTTCAGGTAGAGGCCGGGCTCCTGCACCGTTCGCACGGGGTCCCCGAGCTGCACGACGATCGCCTGCATCCACTGCGGCACCTGGAACAGCGCCAGGTTCCACGCGGCGACGAGCGTGCCGAGGACTGCGAAGACGCCGATCCACCGTCGGTCCATGCGGGCTATCGTCTCCCCGGTGTCCCCTGCGCCGGGCCGGCGGGCTCGGGCTCGGGCTGCGGGCGCCGCCCCCGGATGGCCTGATCGAGCGGCAGGTACGGCACCACCTCCTTTCCGGCGGTGTCGTCGAGGATGATCTTGTTCACCCGAGGCAGGATCTCCTCCATGGTCTCGATGTAGAGACGACGGCGCGTCACGTCCTCGGCTTCGGTGTACGCCGCGTGCAGCGCCATGAAGCGCTGCGCCGCGCCGGTGGCATCGCGCACCTTGGCTTCGCGGTAGCCCTCGGCTTCGTTGAGCAGTTGCGCGGCCTGTCCGCGCGCCTTGGGCACGACGTCGTTGGCGTAGCCGAGCGATTCGTTGATGAGGCGTTCCTTGTCCTGCTGCGCGCTGATGACGTCCTTGAAGGCGTCGGACACCTGGTCGGGCGGGTCCACGTCCTGCAGCTTCACCGTCACCACCTCGATGCCCGCGCCGTAGCGGTCGACGATGGCTTGCAGCAGGGCCTGCGCGTCCGTCTGGATCCGTTCCTTGCCTTCGGTGAGCGCGTTGTCGATGTCGTTGCGGCCGATCACCTCGCGCATTGCCGCCTCGGCCGCCGCGCGCAGCGCCATCTCCGGGTCGCGCACGTTGAAGAGGAAGTCGGTGGTCCCGGTCGGGTCCGTCTTGATCTTGTACTGGACGATGAACTCGAGCTTCACGATGTTCTCGTCGCCGGTGAGCATCAGCGCTTCGTCGCTCACCTCGCGGTAGCGCGCCGGCGGGCCCGCGGCCACGGTGCGAAACCCGACCTCCTCCTTGCGGATCTGGGTGACGCTCGGTCGGACCACATCCTCGAACGGCCAGGGCAGGTGGTAGTGAGGCCCCGGATCGGCCTCGCGGACCATCTTGCCGAAGCGCAGCACCACGCCGCGCTGGTCCGGCGCGACGATGAAAATGCCGGTCGCGGCGTAGAGGAGCAACACGATCCCGACGATCGGCCACGGACCGATGCCGGGCCGGCCCGCGCCGCCGAACCGCGCGCGGATGCGCTCCCACAGCTCGAGGAGATCGGCGATCGGATCCTCTCCGTTGGGCCGCCGCGGGGATCCGTCCGGAAAACGAAACGGCATGGGGTGTGTGTGCGGCTCCCGGGCCGGCGACCTCGACGTCACCACCGCTTCGTGCGGTGGTGCGCTTGCCGGGGCCGCGCGGGACCCGCATCCTGCGTTGCGACGGAGCCCGATGTCAACCTCGGGTGGCACGTGGGACTGGGCGGCCTGTGACGGCGGGCGGGCCAGCGGGCCGGCATCGGGATGTCAGATGTGCACCCGCGACGCATTCGCCGACTGGCGCGGACCACAGCCACGTCACCACGGGCGGGGACAGTGGCGTGCCGTCACGTTCGCTGCTGCAAAGGACCTTGCGGGCGTGAGCGGTCTCGCCTAGCGTGGACGGCCGTGCAGCAGACGAGGCGTATGCCCCCCCTCCTCGCGCTGACGTTGCTCGTGGCCGCCGCGGGCGACGCTCGCGCCTGGGAGACGCTCGTCAGCGGCACACCGCCGGCGAGCCGCGCCATGGCGACGGCGGTCTTCCCCAACGAGGACATCGTCGCTGTCGGGCGCGCCGCCACGACCGCCGCGCTCGATGATGCCATCGCGACGCGACTCGCGGCGGGCTCGGGCGCCGAGCTGTGGCGCGTCACGCTCGGCTCGTGGTCAAGCTGCGCGGCAGCGACGGCGAGGAGCTGTGGCGCGCCGATGTGGTCGTGGGGCAGATGCACACCGCCGACCGGCGCGACGACCTCGCCGTGCTGAGGCTCGCCGGCGCCGATGGATGCCTGCACGTTCGCCGACCGGTGCGTCGGCGGCGTGTGCACCGGCGGGGCGGCGGCGGTGTGCAACGACGGCAATCCCTGCACCGTGGATACGTGCGAGTCGCCCACGGGCTGTGCCACGTCGAATCTCACCGATTTCGACTGGCTCACGTGTGCCTTCGCAAGCCCGGCAATCGTGGACGCCTGCCCGACCCTGCCGCAGAGGATCCGCAAGCCTTTCGACCAGGGCGAGGCGGCGGGCGCTAAGGCAGCGGACGTGACCGGCCGCCGCGCGCGCCAGCTTCTGAAGGTTGCGATCAAGGCGTGGCGAAAGGCGGCGCAGCGCGCCGAGCGCACGCCGTCCGGCGACGACTTCTCGCCCGCATGCGCCGCCGCGGTCATGCAGGCGGCCGACGTGCTGATTGATCGCGCCCGGCAGCTGCGTCTCGACCTCTGAGCCGCCGAGCATTCACTCCAGGGAGCGAATCGCCGTCCGGATGGCGCGGGGGCGCCGGGGCCCCGTCCGGCTCAGGTGGGACGTCGGCGACGGGCCTGTCGAAGGCGGGGCCGCGGGCCCGGGGGTGACGCAGCGAGCGTGCCGAGCTCGGCGATCTCGTCACGGAAGGCGTCGAGCACGGTCGGCTGTCCGGGCAGCTCGCGCAGGGGCGCGACGCAGCCCATCTGGCGCGCCGCCGGCTGCACGGTGATGCGCACACGCCCGCGATCCGCCTCGAGCGCGAGCGGCCAGTGGCGACACGCGGCCGGCTTGACGCGCGCGACGTCCCGGCCGGTCGCGAGCGCCAGGTGATGGATGGCGCAGAGCGCGTGCCGGCGGGTACGAAAGAGAAAGGGACACGCCCCGTCCTCCCCACTCTCGATCACCATGCCGGGCGGATCGTCGATGAACACGCTCGCGTAGCCGTCCGGCTCGCGCAGGCGCGGGACGATCCGCGCGAGCTCGTCCATCAGCGTGTCGATGGCGCGCATCTCGCGCCGTGACACCTCGACCACGAGCCCCACGCAGCAGGTCCGGCTCCGCGGGCATCCGTCGGGATGACAGCGGTAGGCGAGCGTGGTCAGCGATCGATCGAGCACGAAGCGGAGCGGGGCCCTGGCGCGGCTCAATAGCCCGAACCAGTCGGCGTGGCGGGCTTGGGAGCGCTGATGCCCGCCGCGGCGCGCCGCCAGCGCTCCTTGGCGAGCAAGCGGCAGATCGGGCGCGCCGATCGCTTGCGAGCGAGCCGCGCGATCTCTGCGACGACCGCGCGCGTGACCAGGGCCGCATTGTTGGCGGCCAGCTGGTAGTAGTCGAAGAACTCCGCAAAGGACCCGCCGTCGGACACGGCGCGTACCCCGAGGAAGGGCACGCCCCGCTCCGCCGCCACGCGCGCGACGGCCGCGGTTTCCATGTCGACCAGATCCTCTGGAGTCGTGGGTGCTGCCACGATCGCCGTCTCGCCGCTTGGCGGCGGTGCCGGGCGGGCTTGGGACACCTCGCAGCCGAAGATCGGGCCGCCGCGGGGGACGCAGGGCAGTGGCTCGACCCCGAAGTCGTCGTCGCTGTACCCGTGTCCCTCGAGGAGGATCGCGGGATCGTAGGGCAGGCACACGACCGGGGCGCCGAGATTGGGCGGGGGCACGTGCGTGCAGGTGTCGAGCGATCCGGGCGCCACCCGCTTGCGCGCGCGCTTGCCGAGCGCCAGGAGCGCGCGGTTGGCTTCGAACAGCACGGGACCGTCGCGCTCCGTCCACTCGGAGGGGAGCACGACGTCACCGACCCGGTGCCGGCTGGCGGCCACGCCACTCATGAGGAGGGCCCCGATCTCGAAGCTCTCGAGGAGCGCGTTGGTCCGGCGCTCGGCGTAGTGGAGCCCGATGCCGGTGAGTCCGAGGACGACACTCACGCCATCGAGTCGGCCGACGACGTGCAGCCGGCCGTCGATCTCGACCGTCCTCTCGACATCAGTCGCCGCGACCAGCAGCGCGAGCTCGGCGGGAAAGGCGGCAACGACGCCGAGGTATGGCGGCGCCGTCGGGGACTCGGCTGCGGTGGCACAGAGCCCTTTCTTGCCCGCCGCATCCGCGGTCGTGGTGAGCCCCCACGCGATCACCACCGCGAGCGCGATGGCGAGCGCGCACGATCGTCGGTCGTTGCTGCCCACGATGGGACGATCTCTCACACACGGTGACCGTGCCCGTCAACCGGGTTTCAGCGGATATTCACGCCTGCGAACGCCCGTGGAAGGCGCCGTCGTAGTCCGCCCGGGCCGCCGCGATGACGCTGCGCGCATACGTTGCGTCGTAGAGCGGATCGACCGTGATGCGGGGCACCGCTTCGCCGGGAATGGACTTGTAGGTGAGAAAGTAGTGACGCAGGCGGTCGATGACCGGCCGCGCCAGCGCACCGTCGAAGGGGTGCTGGGGCTCGATCGCCGTCAGGTGCGGGGCAGCACGAAAAACGCGACGACGGCGTAGTGGCTGACGGCGGCGAGGACCACCAGCGCGTGGAACACCTCGTGATAGCCGAACACGGCCGGGACCGGATCGGGGCGGCGCAAGGCGTAGACGATGGCCCCGGCGGAGTAGAGCGCCCCGCCGAGCCCGAGGAGTGCCGTTGGCCCGAGACCGACGTGCGACAGCACCTGTGGCAGGGCCGCCACGCCGCTCCAGCCGATGGCGACGTAGACGCTCGCGCTCAGCCACCGTGGCGCATCGATCCAGAAGACGTGCAGCAGGATACCCGCGAGCGCTCCCGCCCACATGACTGCGAGGAACGCGGTCGCGCGCGTGCCGGAGAGAACGAGCAATCCAAAGGGCGTGAACGTCCCGGCGATGAGCACGCTGATCATCGCGTGGTCGAGCCGTGCCATCCAGCGCCGGGCCCGCTTCGACCATGTCACGCGGTGAAACAACGCGCTCACCCCGAACAGCGTCACCAGGCTGAGCCCATAGATCGCCGCCGCGAGCACCGCGCGGGTGGTTGGCGATGCGAGCAGCAGGACGACGAGGCCGGGGAGCGAGGCGAAGAACGCGTACTGGTGCAGCAGGCCGCGGAGGCGTGGCTTCGTCGGCAGGGATTGATCGGTCATGGCGACGCGTCGCTCAGCGGCCGGGCCCGAAGCGTCGGCGCCGGCGCCGCAGGGGCGCGCCGGGGTGCGCCGTCCGTGGGCGCGCGTCCGTGCGCGCCGGGGCGCCGGGGGGTTGCAGCGCCCGCCGCTCGGCTCTGGCCCTCGCGCGGGCGCGCTCCTCCGCCTTCTGCGTGCGCATGGCGGCGAGCCGCTCGGCGAGGGGCACCTCGAAGCGCTCGGCGGGCCGCTTGCCATAGTCGAACCCCGGCAGCGTGACGCGCGGCAGACTCCGGCCGATCGCCCGCTCGATCGCGCGCAGGGAGCCTTCCTCTTCGGGCGCGACGAACGTGAACGCGTCGCCGGTCATCTCCGCCCGCGCCGTCCGCCCGACGCGGTGGATGTAGTCCTCCGGCACGTTCGGGACGTCGAAATTGACGACGTGGCTCAGCGCCTCGACGTCGATGCCGCGGGCGGCGATGTCGGTGGCGACGAGGACGCGGAAGCGGGCCGCTTTGAACCCGGCGAGCGCCTGGGTGCGCTGCGCCTGGGTGCGGTTGCCATGGATGCGTTCGCACGGGACGCGGTGCCGGCCGAGGAACTGGGCGAGCCGGTTGGCGCGGTGCTTCGTGCGCGTGAAGACCAGCGCCTGTGGCACGTCGTTGCGCTCGAGGAGCGCGAGCAGCAACCCGGCCTTCAGTTCCTGTGCCACGGGATAGACCGCGTGCGTGATCCCGACCGCCGGCGCCGCCTTGCGCTCCAGATTCACGGTGACGGGGTTTTTGAGCATCTCGCGCGCCAGCCCGGTGATCGGCGGCGGCATCGTGGCCGAGAAAAAGAGCGTCTGGCGCCGGGGCGGCAGGTGGCGCAGGACGCGGCGGATGTCGGGCAGGAAGCCCATGTCGAGCATCCGGTCCGCCTCGTCGAGGACGAGGATCTCGAGGTGCTCGAGTGCGGCGTAGCGCTGGCGAAAGTGGTCGAGCAGCCGGCCCGGCGTCGCGACGATCACGTCGACGCCGCTCCGGAAAGCGTGCTCCTGCGGCCCCATGCCGACGCCGCCGAAGACCGCGGCGCCGGTGAGCGGCGTGTGTACGGCGAGCTCGGCGAGGTGCGCGTCGATCTGCGCGGCGAGCTCACGTGTGGGCGTCAGGACCAGGGCGCGGGTCACGCCGCGGCGCTTCGAGAGCAGCCGTTGCATGATGGGCAGGAGAAAGGCCGCCGTCTTTCCGCTGCCGGTCATGGCACAGGCGAGGATGCCGCGACCCCCGAGCGCCGGCGGAATGGCATCCTTCTGTACCGGTGTGGGACGGATGAAGCCGAGCTCGCGGATCGCGCGGAGGAGGGCGGGATCGAGACCGAAGCCGGTGAAAGGCATGGGCGAGCCGATTCGAGACCGAAGCCAAGACGTGTAGGGCAGTACCCGATGCGGTGCAATGGGGGATGGCCAAGTCCTGGGCCGTGCGAGATTCCCCCGAGCGCTATCACCCGGCCGTGGCGTGACGCGGACGCGGCCGTCCCGCGACCTCGTCCTCTTCCTCGCGCAGGCGCACCGGCGTCGCCTGCGCCGGGTACTTCCCGCGCTTGGATGCATAGAAGGCGCGGATACGGTCCATGTCGGCGCGCACGTCGTCGCTCGGGGTCAGCACCAGGCCGATGCCGCCGATGCGGTCGTGGTAGTCGAGGTAGGCGCACACGATCGGGACGCCGGCGCCGCGCGCCACATGGTAGAAACCGGACTTCCAGTACGCGGCGCGCGCACGCGTCCCCGAGGGCGGAATCACCAGAAAGAGCTGCTCCGTCTCCGCGAACCGCGCCACCGCCTCGCCGACCAGACCCTGGCGCGCCCTCCGATCGACCGGAACGCCACCCAGCCAGCGCAGGATTGGGCCGAAGGGCCAGCGGAACAGCTCGCGCTTGCCGAGCCAGGATGGCGTGACGCCGAGCGCGAAGGCGACGGCGAGCATGAACGGCAGATCCCAGTTGGAGGTATGCGGGGCGGCGACGACGACGGCGTGCCGGCAGGCGGGCAGCGCACCCGCGACGCGCCAGCCGAAGGCGCGAAGGTAGAGCCGCCCGAGGAGTCGGATGGGGCGTGGCGCGGTCAGTGATCTCGTCTCCGCCGCTGGATGCCGTGACCCGCCACGGCTGCCAGTCTAGGGGCCGTCGAGCCGGGATACAACGCTTCCACGGCGAAATCTTCCCGCCGGGTACGTTCCAGAGTGGTGCGGCATCGCGGGCGGCGGCCTCACGCTCGACGGCGCCGATTCCTCCCGGGCGCCAGCTTCCCGACCCACCCCGGGTGTCTCTGTTCATCCGGTGGTTGGTCGGATAGGATCCGGGTATCCCAAAGCGCTTCGAGAGGAGGCGTCGTGGCGTCTCGAGACGACAACAAGAGTACAGGCTCCAACATCTGGCCGTGGGCCCTGGCGACGGGACTCGCGATCGGTTTCATCGTCGGGCGCGAGGTCGGCTCACGCACGGGCAACCCCGACGTCGGAAGCGCCGCACCGGCCGCCGTGGCGCCAGCGGCCATCGCGGCCGCCGCCGGCGCCGGCGGCGTTCCGGCTATGGTGTATGCCGCCGAGGCCGATTTCCCGGGTGCCTGGTACAAGGCGGCGGACCTGGCGACGGTCCCCGGGCTCTCCATGGACGGCATGACCGATGCTCAGAAGACTACGGTCATGCAGGCGCTCAACGAGCGCACCTGCGATTGCGGTTGCAAATTCGGCACCCTCGCGAACTGCGTGAAGAGGGACAGCGCGTGCCCGCGGAGCCCGAAGATCGCCAAGCAGGCGTTCGAGATGGCCAAGCAGGGCAAGTCGCTGGCCGACATCCTCGGCTATGTCGACCGGGAGAACCCGAAGCCGGGCGCCGCGCCGCCGCCGGCCGCGGCGGCTCCGGGGCCGGGCTCGAAGAAGGTGAGCATCCCGGCGCACGCGCCGCGCAAGGGCCCCAAGAACGCCAAGGTGACGATCGTCGAGTTCAGCGATTTCCAGTGCCCGTTCTGCAGCCGCGTGGTTCCGACACTGCACGAGATCCACGAGAAGTATCCGAACGACGTCGCCGTCGTCTTCGTCAACCAGCCGCTCTCCTTCCACGACAAGGCGCGACCCGCGGCGAAGGCATTCCTGGCGGCGCACAAGCAGGGCAAGGCCTGGGAGATGCACGACAAGCTGTTCGCCAACCAGCAGACCCTGACGCCGGAGAACTTCGAGCTGTGGGCGAAGGAGATGGGGCTCGATGCCGGCAAGTTCACCAAGGACATGACGGATCCGGCGACCGAGCAGGCCGTCGCCGACGACCAGGCGCTCGCCAACTCCGTCGGCGCCACCGGCACGCCGACGTTCTTCGTGAACGGTCGCCAGCTCACCGGCGCCAAGCCCTTCGACGACTTCAAGCGAGTGATCGACGAGGAGATCGTCAAGGCCGATGAGCTGCTCAAGAAAGGGACGAAGCCCGAAAAGCTGTACGATACGCTGATGGAGATGGCGGCCAACGCGCCCAAGCCGACGATCGAGGTCGGCAGTGCGCCGACCAAGGGTCCGAAGTCGGCGCCGGTGACCGTCGTCATCTTCTCCGACTTCGAGTGCCCGTTCTGCTCGCGCGCCGTGCCCGTGCTCAAGGAGATCGAGGACGCCTACAAGGACGAGGTGCGCATCGCCTTCAAGCACCTGCCGCTCTCCTTCCACGCCAACGCCCACGTTGCGGCCGAGGCGTCGATGGCGGCCAACGAGCAGGGCAAGTTCTGGGAGATGCACGACAAGCTGTTCGAGAATCAGAAGGCGCTCGATCGGCCGAGCCTCGAGAAGTACGCGCAGGAGCTCGGGCTCGACGTCGCCAAGTTCAAGGCCGCGCTCGATAGCGGCAAGTACAAGCAGTACGTCGACGACGACGCCAAGATGGCCGCCGGGGTGGGTGCGACGGGCACGCCGACGTTCTACGTGAACGGCGACCAGCTCGTCGGCGCGAAACCGTTCGCGGACTTCAAGACGAAGATCGACGCGGCGCTGGCCGCGAAGCAGAAGTAGGCGGCCCCGCCTTCGCCCACACGGTGGCGAGCCACGGCTGCTGCGCGCGCGGACGGCCGGGCGGCCGGTAGTAGTGCGCGATCTCGGTGAACGCGGCATCGGTGACGAAGCGCCGCCAGGTCGCCAGATCGTGATACGAGCCGTAGCGCTCGTCGTTCCAGCCTTCCTCGTTCTGACCTCGCGGATTCGACGCGAACAGTATGCCGGCGGGTCTCAGCGTGCTCCACAGATCGCGGAGCACGCGCGGCAGCTCCTGACGCGGCACGTGGAACAGCGCTGCATTGGCGAACACGCCGTCGAAGTGCTCCTCCGGCAACGAGAGCGCGAGGAAATCCTGATGCAGCACCTCGCACCCGGAGTACAGGCGCGCCATGACGACGAAGCGTTCGGCGCCGTCGAGACCGACGGCCTCGTGTCCGTGGTCGCGAAACCAGCGCAGGTCCCGACCCGGGCCACAGCCGAGGTCGAGAATGCGGAAGGGGCCTGGCCCGGGGAGATTGTCGAGCAGGGCGGCGTAGTTCTGGGTCACGTCGTGGTCGCGGGTGCCTTCCCAGAAGGCCTCGGCCCTGGCGTTGTAATGCGCGAGCGTCCGGCGCGACGTGGCCCGCAGCTCGTCGTCGTCGAGCGGGGGCACCATTTCCCGCGAGTTCCCTCGCTAGTCCGCGCCGGGGTCGCGCAGCACCCGAAGGAACGCCGCGCCATAGCGCGCGAGCTTCGCCGGCCCGATCCCATGAACGGCGAGCAGGCCCGCTTCGTCCTGGGGTCGCTCGGCCGCCATGCGGGTGAGCGTCGCATCGCTGAAAACGATGTAGGCGGGCACGCCCTCGGCATCGGCGAGCGAGCGCCGCAACGCGCGCAAGCGTTCGAACAGCTCGGCATCGGCCGGCGAGCCCGGGCCGCTTCGCGACACCGGCGCGGCGCCACGGCCGCGCTCGGTCCTCGCGGTGTGCACCAGATCGACGAAGCTCACGCCACGACACTGGTCACACGCGCTCCCGCACGGGTCGATCGTCTCCTCGAAGTACGCGACCAGGTGGCGGTGCCGGCAGCCCCGTGCCTCTGCCAGATCGAACATCGCTCGGCTCTTCTCGCGCGCCGCGAGGCGGACGGTCGGGTCCTCGATCGTCTCCTGGAAGCGCTCGTGGCTCATCACGTCGGCCCACGAAAACAGCAGGATGCAGTCGCTCGGCAGACCGTCGCGGCCGGCGCGGCCGATCTCCTGGTAGTAGCTCTCGATCGAGCGCGGCATCTCGCGATGCAGCACGTAGCGGACGTTCGACTTGTCGATCCCCATGCCGAAGGCGATGGTGGCGACGATCACGTCGGCCTCGTCGCGGGCGAAGGCGTCCTGGTGCCGGCCCGGACGGTGTCCTCGAGCCCGGCGTGGTAGGGCAGGGCGCGGATACCCGCGGCGCGAAGAAACTCGGTGAGCGAGTCGACGTTGCGGCGGCTGAGCGTGTAGACGATGCCGCTCTCGCCGGCGCGCCGGCGCACGTAGGCGAGGATGTCCTTGCGCGAGCCCCGGCCGTCCCCCTTCTTGTGCGCCGTGAGCACGAGATTCGACCGGAAGAACGAGCCCTTGAACCCGTCGGGCTTCACCATGCCGAGCTGGCGCAGGATGTCGCCGACGACGCGGCGGGTGGCGGTGGCGGTGAGCGCCAGGATCGGCACGCCGCCGAACTGCGCCTTGAGGCCGCGCAGCCGCCGGTACGACGGCCGAAAATCGTGCCCCCATTCGGAGATGCAATGGGCCTCATCGACCACGATCAGGGAGACCCCCACGCCGGCGAGGAAGTCCCGCAAGCCGCCCTCGAGCGCCTCGGGTGCGACATAGACGAGCTCGTACTCCCCCGCCCGCAGCCCGCGCAGCCGGGCGCGGCGGGTCTCGAGGTCGAGGGTGGAGTTGACGAACGTCGCCTGGAAGCCGTTGCGGGTGAGCGCATCGACCTGGTCCTTCATGAGCGAGATGAGCGGGCTCACCACCAGCACGGTGCCGTTCAGGATGCGCGCCGGGATCTGGAAGGTGAGCGACTTGCCGGCGCCGGTCGGCATGACGCCGATGCAGCCACGCCCGGCGAGCACCGTGTCGATGATCTTCTCCTGTCCCGGGCGGAAGTCGCCGTAGCCGAAGACGCCGGTGAGGACGTCGCGGGGAGCCGGGCGCGGAGTCGGGAGGACGAGCTGATCGATGGCGGCTTGTATACCGGGTGGCGCGAGCCGAAGCCAGCAATCACCATCGCTCGCGCTCGCGACGCGGTCCGGCGAGGCGGCGCCGCTCGCGCAGCCGCGCGGCGCCGGCGCGGCGCGATCGCTCAGCGTAGCAACCGCGCTCCGCAGCCGGGCTCGTCGGCGACGCGGCACACGCCGCGCTCGAACGTGACGCCGGTGGCGATGTCCTCGGCCAGCAGGAGCGCGCCGTCCAGGTCGGCGTAGTCGAGCAGCGGTAGGAGCTGCGCGCTCGCGGAGATGCCGACGCTCGACTCGGTCATGCAGCCCACCATCACCAGCATCCCGAGCCGCCGCGCGCGCTCGATCATGCGGCGCGCCGGTGTCAGGCCGCCGCACTTGCCGAGCTTGATGTTGACGCCATGAAAGCGCCCATGGCAGCGATCGACGTCGGACTCGACGACGCAGCTCTCATCGGCGATGAGGGGCAGAGCGGACGCGGCGAAGAGCCGCTCCATCGCGGTCCACCGGTCGGCGGGCAGGGGCTGCTCGATGAACTCGACGTTCAGGTCGCGCAATGCGGTCGCTTTGGGGATGGTCTCGTCGACGTCCCAGCCGCAGTTCGGATCGACGCGAAACGGTGCATCGGTATGCCGGCGCAGCGCACGGACGATCTCGAGATCGTCCGGGGTGCCGAGCTTGATCTTGTAGATGGGCCAGTCGGGAATCTCCCGCAGCTTGGCCACCATGACGTCGACGTCGTCGATGCCGATCGTATAGCTGGTCGGTGGGAGGCGATGCGTCGCGAGCCCCCACAACCGATGGACGGGCTGGCCGTGCACCTTTCCCCACAGATCGTGCGCCGCCTGATCCAGCGCGCTCTGGGCGAAGCGATTGGTGCGCAGCGCCGAGTCGAGCTCATCCCACAGCAGCGCGGGATCGAGATCGGCGAGCGAGAGCGCTTCGATGCGGGGGCGGACCGATTCGAGCGCCGCGGCCATGTTGGCGATGGTGCAACCGTAGTACGCGCTGGTCGTCGCCTCCCCGTAGCCGTGGCGGCCGTTCCCCTCGAGCTCGACGATCAAGGTCTTCTGCAGATCGACGGCGCCCCGGGCGGTCCGGAAGGGGTGGCGCAGCCGCAGGGCGAACCGATGGAGCCGCATCGTCACCATATCGCTCTCATTATATCGGCCTTCCATCCCGGGAACTTGGGGGACGGCCGGCGTTCTTCCCGTCCGCCCGCCGCCGGTTCATGGCCTGACGCGTGGGGAATCGAGATCGGCCGGACCGATCCAGGGGACAGGTGGTGTTCTGGGGGCGCCCGGGGCGGCGGTGTCGTGCCAGTTAGCGCAGGACGACGGGCCGATCCTGTGTTGACGGGAAGCCGGTTCCCGGTGCTAATGGGCAATCCAGGCGACCGCGGCGCGTCCTGGCCGCGCCCAACGGAGCCGGCGACGGCGATGATCTCCGACGAGACCACGGAACGCCTCGCGCACCTGCGGCTCATCGTCGTCGAGGACAGCTTTCCGGTTGCCGACGGGCTCAAGTATCTGCTCCAGGCCGTCGGGTGCCACGTGGTGGGCATGGCGGGCAGTGTCCGGACGGCGCTCGATCTCGTCACCACGGTGCCGTTCGATCTGGCGTTGCTCGACATCGATCTTCACGGCGAGCACGTGGCCCCCGTCGCGGAGGCGGTTCGGCGACGCGGCAAGCCGGTGATCTTTCTCAGCGGATACGGTGACGAGGAAGTGCTGCCGCCAGATCTGCGCGCGCTGCCCCGCCTCGAGAAGCCGGTCGACCCGGACGAGCTACTCATCGTCATCGAGCGGGCGCTTGGCGCCACGCCCGGCGGGTGACCGCAACACAGCGCCGCGGCCTCGGCACGAAGCTCATCCAAGAAGGGCTCGCCTATGAATCGGGCGGCACGGATGAGCTCGCCTTTCGTCCGTCCGGGGTGTGCTGCGAGATCGATGTGCCGTTGCCCGAGGCACGTTAGGAGGATGAGGTCATGCACCTCCCGCGCTTCATGCGACACGTGAATCGGATGGTGACGAACCCCCTCATGGGCACGTTTGCCTGGCTCGTTCCGCCGCTGGCCGTCGTGCATCACGTCGGGCGGCGCAGCGGCCGCGCCTATCGCACTCCGGTGGTAGCGTTCAGCAGCGACGCCGGCATCGTGGTTCCGATGACCTATGGTCGCGACGTGGACTGGGCGCGCAACATCGCCCACGCCGGGGGGTGCGAGCTCGAGCGTGGGGGGCACCGCGTCCGGCTGCGGAATCCATGTGTCGTCGGTTTCGACCGTGCCGAGCGGCGCCTGCCCGCCGTGCTCCGCCCGCTGTTCCGCGCCGCAGACTTCCCCGGCTACGTCCTGCTGGACCTCTGAGGCGAAACCGAGCGGCGCAGACCACCACCATGAAAAAGCAACGCCCGGACATCGAGCGGTGCCGGCCGGAGCCCGTAAATCGGCCAGCACCTATCGAGCTGTACTACTGGCCCACGATCCAGGGGCGGGGCGAGTTCGTGCGGCTCCTGCTCGAGGAAGCCGGCGCCGACTACGTCGACGTCGCGCGCACGAAGGGCGGGATCGCGGCAATGATGCGGTTGCTCGGAGGCGAGGAGCCGGGAGCGCTGCCGTTCGCGCCGCCATTCGTGAGGATCGGAGCCGCGGTCGTCTCGCAAACCGCGCACGTCCTCGCGTACCTGGCCCCCAAGGTCGGGCTTGTGCCTCGGGATGCGGCGCTGTGCGCGGAGGCGGGCCAGATCCAGCTCACCATCGCGGACGTCGTGGGAGAGGTCCACGACACGCATCACCCGATCGCGGGGAGTCTCTACTACGAGGACCAGAAGCGGGAAGCGAAGCGGCGCGCCCTTCTGTTCGTGAAGGAGCGGCTGCCGAAGTATCTCGGGTGGCTCGAGGACATCCTCGCGCGCAATCGAAAGAGCAGCGGACGGTGGCTCGTCGGGGGCGGGCTCACCTACGTGGATCTCTCGGCGTTCCAGCTGGTTGCCGGGCTGCGCTACGCGTTCCCGAACGCGATGGCGGCGTACGAGCGAAGGATTCCACGCCTGGTGGCGCTCCACGAACGCGTCGCCGGCCGCCCCCGCATCAAGGCGTATCTCGCCTCCGCGCGCCGCCTGGCATTCAACCAGCAGGGGATCTTCCGGCGTTATCCGGAGCTCGATGCGCCGGCGGCGCGGCGCCCGGCGCGCAGCGCCCGCCGCCGCGCCGCGCGGACGGCGCGTCAATAGCGCGACACCGGTCGCGATCCCGCCCGGATCGGGCCGCGGCGTGCGGATGCCCGAAGGCGCGGCGCCCGGCCAGCTGCGCTGGACGGCTTGCCCTGCCGCGCCCTCTGGAGTACGGCGATTCCCATGCATTGCTCCCACGATCCCCGGCGACGACGGTTTCTGCTTCCGGGGTGGCTCGGGCTCGCCGTCGGGCTCGTCCTCGCCCTCGGTCTCGAGCTGACCGTCGGCAGCGGATGCGCGGGCTGGCGGGCGCCACGTGCGGCCCCGGAGCCGAGCCCGCCGAAGCGCCAGTTCACCTTCGCGTGGCCCTTCCGCGACGGCGAGAGTGTCGCCCCCCGCGGCGGCAACACCGCGGGTCCGTCCGTCACACTCGATCCCGAGCCCGGCGCCGCCTGGCGGGCGCTGCAAGAGCCGGGCGTGAGCCCGCGCGAGCGCGATCGGCGCGCCATCCTGGCCATGGCGGGGAGCTTCCGCGTCAGCTTCGATTTTCTCGAGGTTGCGGGCTTTCGGCCGGACTTCGTGCCCGACCGGCCCTATCAATCGTGGGCGACGGAGTACGTCTACGTACTGCGCAACGAACCGCGCCTCGTGAGCCTCCAGCACCTGCTGGTGATGTCCTTCGCGACCGAGGACGGCAAGGTCGAGGGCCCGGTCGTCACCAAGCACTGGCGCCAGGACTGGCGCTACGAGGACACCGAGGTGCTCACCTACCGCGGCCGCAACACGTGGGCCAGCGAGCGCCTGCGGCCGGCCGAGGTACGCGGCACGTGGTCGCAGGCGGTGTTCCAGGTGGACGACTCCCCGCGCTACGAGTCCGTCGGGCGCTGGGAGCATTTCGGCAACATGTCGACCTGGCGCAGCGGGACGACGTGGCGCCCGCTGCCGCGCCGCGAATTCTCGGTGCGCAGCGACTATCAGGTTCTCATTGGCACCAACCGGCACACCATCACGCCGACCGGCTGGGTGCAGGAAGAGGAGAATCTGAAGGTCGAGCTCGGCGCGGCGGGCAGGCCGGTCGCGACGGAGCCGGTGCTGGCCAAGGAGCTCGGCCTCAACCGTTACGAACGGTTGCAGGGCTTCGATCACTCCGCGGGCGATCGCTACCGCGCGCGCACGGAGCCCCTGTGGCAGGCCGTTCGCAGCGCCTGGACCGACATCATCCGCGCGCGCCGCCACTTCACGCTGCGCGCGCCGCCCGATCAGGAGCAGCTTTTCGCCCCACTCTTCGAGTACGCCGAGCGTCTGGTCGGAGGGGATCCCTGGGATCCGCAGGCCGGAACGGCTTTCGCGCGCAGAACGGTGCGGGACTACTTGGCGGATGGCGAGCCGGGCGAGTCAGAGTACTGAGATCGGCGCGGCTCGTTGTCTGATGCCGTGGGGCGTTTTCGCGGCACAGCGAGGGGGAACGTGATCGTGCACTCGACGCCGCCCGGCGCGAACTCGAGCGCGACCGAGCCGCCCAGCTCGTAAGGGACGGAGTCCTTGATCAGCGTCGAGCCAAATCCTCGGTGCGTCGGCTCGGTGACACCCGGACCTCCCGCCTCGCGCCACGTGAGGTGGAGCTGATCGGCATCGAGGCGCCACGCCAGGCGCACGTGCCCCGGCGCCACCGACAAGGCGCCATGCTTGGCGGCATTGGTCGCCAGCTCGTGCAACACCAGCCCGAGCGCGCCGACGGATCCGAGCGGGATCGGCACGTCGGCACCTTCGATTGCGACGCGCTCGCCGCCCTGCCCGAAGGGCGCGAGCGACAGCTCGGCCAGCTCCCGCAGTCCCAGGGGCGTGCCCTTGTTGCGCCAGATCGCGGCATGCATGCGAGCCAGGGCTGCGAGGCGCCCCCGGAACGTGGCGCCGAAGGCCTCGAGCGATGTCGAGGTGCGCAGCGTCAGCTCCGCCACCGCCTGCACCGTCGAGAGCGTGTTCTTGACGCGGTGATCGAGCTCGCGCAGCAGGAGCTGCCGCGCCTCCTCGGCGCGCTTGCGGGCGGTGATGTCGATCATGAAGCCGCGCAGCACTCGGGGGCCCCGGTCGTCACGGATCACATGCACGAGGTTCTGGACCCACACGGGGCGACCGTCGGCGGCCAGCATCCGGTAGGCGACCTCGTAGTCGACCCCGGCGGCGATGTGCTGTCGGCGGTATTCGGTGGCCAGCTCGCGGTCATCGGGATGGATGTGCTTCACCCAGAAGTCGGGTTGGTACCAGTCGTCGAGCGGATAGCCGAGGATGTCGGCGGCCTGCGGGCCGACGTGTGTAAATTGCCAGGTCGCCGCATCGGCTTCCCATGCCAGCAAGTGACTCTGCTCGGCGAGCCTGCGGAACCGTTCCTCGCTGTCGCGTAGCGCCGCCTCCGAGCGCTGGCGCTCGCGGATCTCCTGCTCGAGCAGCCGATTGAGGAGCTCCAGGTGCTGGGTCCGCTCGCGCACCCGTTCCTCGAGCGCGCGCTGGGACTGCTCCTGGGCGTGCTCGGCGCGCTTGCGGTCGGTGATGTCGCGCGCCATGCCCAGCAGGAGGCGCTTCTCACCGGAGACGATGAGGCTCAGGCTGAGCTCTACCGGAAACGTCGTGCCGTCCTTGCGGCGCAGCACCCGCTCTCCAGTCATGGGCATGCCGGGCGCCATCTGCTGCGCGATCGTCGCCGCTTCCTCGGTGGTGGCGTGCGCGTCGATGTCGAAGACGGTGAGGCTCAGCAGCTCCTCGCGCGAGTAACCGAGGGTCGTGCACATCCGGCGGTTGACGTCGAGGATGGGACCGTGGATCTCGTGGAGGCACAGCGCATCTGCGGCTTGATCGACGAGGGCGCGCAGCAGCTCCGGATCGCTGCGCACCAGCGCTTCGAACGCCCGCCCCCCGGGCTCGCCCGCGCCGTCGGCGGGGTCGTGCTCGACGGGGCTCTGACGGCTCGGATCGACGGTCCCGTGGAGCGCACGCAGCCGCGCGACGGCTGTCTTGGGCGCGGCCCTGGATCTGTTGCGCGGCACGGCCATCGTGCGCGGTCGGCTCGTCCGGTGTAGCGGCCTCCGGGTGCCGTGCGCCCGGCACCGGGAGGGACGTGCATCATCCTGTACGGTCGAGGTTGCCGTCAACCACGCTTACGAGCGGACCGGCAACGCGCCGCGCCGGCCCGGGTCGCTGGACAAATTCCCCGGCCAAGGCGAGGATCGCGGCCGATGAATCCGTTCTCGCTCGACGGCCGGACGGCGGTGGTAACCGGTGCCTCGCGCGGCATTGGGGCGGCGATCGCGCGCGCCCTCGATCGCGCCGGGGCTCGCGTGGCCCTGGTCGCTCGTTCGCCGGGGCCGCTCGCCGAGGTGGCTGCGTCGCTGACGCACGAGCCGATCGTCGTCGCGGCCGACCTGGCCGAGGCGGACGCCCCGGCTGCGATCGCCCGGCGCGTGCTCGACGCGTTCGGTCACGTCGATGTGCTCGTGAACAACGCCGGCGTCGGCGCGCGGCTTCCCTCGGTCGAGCTCGACGGCGAGACCATCGACCGCATGCACCGCGTGAACGTGCGCGGCCTCTTGCTCCTCACCACCGCACTCCTGCCCGCGATGGTGGCGCGCCGCGCGGGTTCGATCGTCAACGTGTCGTCGGTGTCGTCGCAGGTGGGTACGCCGCGGCGAGCGGCGTACGCGGCCTCGAAGGGCGCCGTCGATGCGCTCACCCGATCGCTCGCCATGGAGTTCGGTCCGCACGGGATCCGGGTCAATTGCGTTGCGCCCGGTGTCATCGTCACCGCCATGTGGGAAAAGAACCGGGCGGTGGCCGGGGTGATCGAGCAGATCGAGACCCAGGTGGCGCTGCGCCGCTGGGGTCTGCCCGAGGACGTCGCCGACGTGGTGGTGTTCCTCACCTCCGACGCGGCCCGCTACGTCACCGCGCAGACCATTGAGGTCGACGGCGGCATGGCCTCGACCCTCGATCTTCACGGCGGCCCGCTGTGAGCGCGGACATCGGGGTCAGTCGTCGATCACGATCACGATCGCGTTCGCCGTGTCGCCGGCCTGCGGATCCGCCTCGACGAGAAAGGGCGCCGCGAGCTTGCCCGGGCCGTTCTCGGTGCTCCAGCCCTCGCACGCGAACGGCTCACCGGCGACGGCAATCTGCCCGGTGCCGATCTCGACGTCGGCATTGAGCCACTGCGCCGATGCCCCACCCGTCGTGTGCGCGATCGCCGCGTCCGGCGGATAGGCGACAGCGGTGCAGTCCGTTACGGCCGAGCTGACCTGCACGAAGCTCTGCTGACAGGTGAGGAGCATGGCGCCCGGACCGCCGTCGGGGCCGAGGCCGGTCGTCGTCGTGACCGGATTTCCCTGGACGCCGGGGCCGCCGCTGTCGGCCACGGCCTCGACACCGACGGCCATGTCGCCGTCGCAGTCGACGACGCCGGTGCATGAAGTGATGCGGAAGCAGAGGTTGCCGAAAGAGCCGCCGAGAATGGGGGCGCGGAGATAGAGCGGACCGCTGATGCTCACCGTGGCGCGTCCGTCGAAGCCCGGCGCGTCGCCCACCAGGTCGAGGGCGCCGGTGAGCCGGCCGAGCGGCACGGTCGTGCCGAGCGCAGAGGAGTAGGCCGATCCGAAGATCGAGACGTGGCGCGTGCCGAGCGGCGCGGCGGGGCCGAGCTCGCACTGGTAGTTGCACTCGGGCGCGCCCGGTCCCGGCGGGTCGCACGCCTCGCCGCAGTCGCCGTTGAGGACGCCGTCGCCGCAGACGTAGCCCGTCTCCACGGCGCATGCGGCCGAGCAGCCATCGCACGACGCCGCGTTGCCATCGTCGCACGGCTCGGCGGCGCAGACGACGCCGTCACCGCAGCCGGTCTCGGTTGCACACGCGGCCGAGCAGCCGTCGCAGTCGTCGCCATTGCCGTCGTCGCATCCCTCGCCCGGATCCGTGATCCCGTCGCCGCAGCCCGGCAGACGCTGACACGCAGCGTCGCACAGTGCGCCGGGCGGGTCGCACACCTCGCCGCAGGCGGTGTTGATCGTTCCATCGCCGCAGCGAAGCCCGGTCTCGAGCGTGCACGCGGCCGCGCAGCCGTCGCAGTCATCGACGTTACCGTCGTCGCACGCCTCGGCGCCGCAGCGGACGCCGTCGCCGCAGCCGTCGATGAGTGTGCAGCCGCTCGAGCACGCGTCGCAGTCGGTGGCGTTGCCGTCGTCGCATTCCTCGCCGCTCTCGACCCAGCCGTTGCCGCACACGGCGTCGCGCGGCGGCAGCTCGACCTTGACGAACTTCCCGCGCCCGAGCTCGGCCGGGCCGGGAGGCTCGTTCGAGGTGCAGGTCCAGACGTTGTTGTCGGCGTCGAACTCGATCTCGCGCGTGAAGCTCGCGAGCGTGGGGAGCGGGAAGACGGTGAAGCGCTCGCGGGCCGGCTCGAAGCGAATGAGGGTGTCGGAGTTCGAGCCGTTGACCCAGACCTCGCCGTTCAACCGGTTCGCGTTCAGCGCATACGGCGTCTCCGACGTTCCGAAGCCGGGTGGTCCGGGGAGTCCCGTCGGCAGATCGTAGACCTTCCATCGTTCGATCGCGGGATCGAAGCGCCCGAGGACGCCACTCGCATAGCCCGGCACCCAGATGATGCCATCGGCATCGGCGTGGAGCCGCCGCGGGCCGAGGAAGGGCGGCCGCCAGGCCCGCAGCACGCCCGTCGCCGGGTCGAGCCGGCCGATGCGCTGGCCGAAGAGCTGCGAGAACCACACGCCGCCGTCGGGCGCCGTGTCGCAGCCGTAGGCGACTGGGATCGAGAGGCCGACCTCGGCCGCGTCCGCCGGCGGCAGGTCGTGGTAGGCGACCGTCTCGGTGGCGGGATCGAAGACCGCGACGTGGTTCGATTTCGTGAGCGTGAACCAAATGCGTCCGGCCGCGTCGAAGCGGAGCGTGTGCGGATAAGCGCCTTGATCGTCGCCGATCTGCGGCAGCGGATAGTACGTGAAGGTGCCGGTGGTGACGTCGAGCTTGGCGAGGGCGTCCTCGTCGGCCTGCGTGATCCACATGGTGCCGTCGGGCCCGCGCTCGATCGAATGCGCGCCGCCGTTCAGGGGATGGGTGCCGCGCGCCCCGGTGCGCGGATCGATCCAGCGCACGCCCGCATCCGCATAGACGACGCCGTCGGTGCCGAGCTCGAGGTCGTGGCAGCCCGGCCGCGCCGTCGTGTCGCCGAGACCGTACTCGTAGACGACGGCGCGCAGCGCCTCGCCCGCGGGGGGAGCGGGTAGGGGCAGCGGCGGCAGGGGCGGGTCCGTGCCCAGCACGTCGGGCAAGACCTGTGGAATGAGCTCGCGCGTCGTCTGGAAGTAGGGCGGAAGAAATGTCAGCATGCGCGTGATCGCCGCCGCCCACTCGGCGTCGGTCTTGTCGCGCCGGAAGCGCCAGCTCCCGATCTGATGGCAGTTGCCGCACGACAGCGTGAAATCGCCGCGGATGACTGGATCCGGCCAGCGGTCGAGGAGTAGCGCCAGGAAGTGCGTCGCCGGCAGGTGAAGGTTGTCGTTCGTGACCGGCGCGAGCGCGACGTCGAGCCGCGTGGCCGTGCCGGCGGCGAGGGCGACCCCGGCGGCCACATGGTCGGTATAGCCGAGGTGGCGCACGCGCACCCGCCACGTCCCCGGCCGCAGCGCCGGGAAGACGTAGCGGCCGTTCTCCTGCACGAACACGGTGACGCTCTCGAGTCGCGCGTCGTCGTAGGCCGTCACCATGGCGCCGGGGAGCGAGGTGCGTCCGACCGTGACCTTCCCGCGCAAGAGCGCCGAGCGCTCGGGACGACACACGAGCCGCGTGCCACGCCGGACGCTGCAGGCGAGGATCGCCGAGAAGCAGTCGCTGCCGAGCTTGAGGATCTGCTTCACGTGCGCCGGCGGGCTGGCGAGATCGAGCCCGGCGAGGTCGAGGCGGCCGAGGCGCAGCCTCAGCCGGAAGCCCGCGCCGAGTCGCCGGAGCGCGAGGCGCTCCCCCGGCGCACGATGCGCGAAGCGCGTTCCCCTGGCATTGGCCATGAGCGCGCCCGCCGGGAGCGCCAGCGCGCGGAGTGGCTGAAGGGGATTGTCGTCCGTCGTCACTTCGTACTCGAGCGGCTCTGCGCCCGGATCCACCGTGACGCCGACGGGCACGACGAGGGAGTTGGCCGGGCTCGCGAGGACGTCCATGCCGGCGCCTCTCCGGACCGCCTGGACGAGCCCGGAGGTGAGGGTGATCTCGCCCGCCGGGCAGGAGACGCCCGCCGCGGCCGGTGAAGGCAGGGCTGCCGCCAGGAGGAAGGGCAGGGCCAGGAGGCCGGCGGCGCGCACCCGCGACATGGCTTCGCTCATACCACCGCTCGCCTCCGTGGGAGAAGCAGGAAACAGGAGGCGATTTGCCGCCGAGCGAGTGCGCTGGACAAGATCAGGCGTCAGAGCGAGGATCTCGGGCACGCGACTCGACCGGTGACAGGCATCGGAAAGACGCCACAGGTGGGAGGTTCCGGATGAAGCTCTACTACTGTCCGATGACGCGCGCGACGCGGCCGCGCTGGCTCCTCGAGGAGGTTGGCAGCCCCTATGATCTCGTCCGCGTGGATCTCGGCAAGGGCGAGCACAAGCGCCCCGAGTACCAGCGGATCCATCCACACGGGCGGGTCCCCGCCCTCGTCGACGGCGACGTCACCGTGTTCGAGTCGTCGGCGATCTGCCTGTATCTCGCCGACAAGTTTCCGGACAAGAAGCTCGCGCCGGCGCTCGGCAGCCCGGCGCGCGGCCCGTACTATCAGTGGATGGTGTACGCGATCGCGACCGCCGAGCCGCCGGTGTTGAAGGTGTTCCTGAATACCGTGCGGCGGCCCGAGGCCGAGCGCAATGCCGCCGAGGCCGAGGCAGGTCGCGCGGAATTCCAGGAGGTCGCGGCGCTCCTCACGCGTGTCCTCGACGGCAGACCGTTCCTCCTCGGCGACCAGTTCACCGCCGCCGATGTGATGGTCGGCTCGATCGTCGGCTGGGCCCGCGGCCTCAAGCTGGTCGAGAACCACCCCGCGCTCAAGGAGTACAGCCGCCGCCTCGTCGAGCGGCCGGCGTACAAGCGCGCTACGGCCGATTGACGGGGCGCGCTACGCCCGCGCCACTCCCTGTGTATCGAGTTTTGGCTACGATCCGCCCGGATCCCGAAGGTCACGGAGTCAGGAGGCTCCGTGACCGACTTGCCTGCGTTGCCTCGCCTTTCATGGTCACATAATATGGTCACATGAGATCCGTCAAAGCGTCGGAGTTCAAGGCCCGCTGTCTGAAGATTCTGGACGACGTTGCGCGAACCGGGGAAACGGTCGCCATCTCGAAGCGGGGACGCGTGGTTGCCGAGCTGGTGCCGCCGCGGTCCCGCGGTAGCGCTCGCTATCCCCAGCTGGCGTTGCGGGGTGCCGGGCGAACGCTCGGCGACATCGTCGCGCCGGCCGTACCGCCCGAAGCCTGGGATGCCGTGCGAGGCCGGCGGGCGTGAGTCTTCTCCTCGATACCCACGTGTGGTGGTGGTGGCTGAACGGAGACAAGCGGCTGTCGCCGGCGCAGTCCCGCCGCCTGAGAAAGGTGGCGCCAACCGCGCCCGTTCTCGTTTCCGACATCAGCCTGTGGGAACTGGCCATGCTCGCGGTGCTGGGCCGCATCGAGGTGTCCATCCCGCTCCGGCAGTGGCTCGAAAGCGCCGCGGCGCCGCCTCTCGTCCAGCGCTGCGGCATCTCGCCGGCGGTCGCCGCCGCGGTTGCGGAGCTTCCCGAGACGTTTCACCGCGATCCTGCGGACCGCATCCTGGTTGCGACGGCGCGTGTTCACGGCGCGACGCTGGTGACCCGCGACCGCCGCATCATCGACGCCGGCCTGGTCGCAACGCTCGCCTGAATCTATGGGACAGCACGCTTCGATCGAGGTTCCCGCCGACGTGGCCGGCGTGCAAGAGGCCTGGCGGCGACGCGGGCGGCTGGTCACGCTCGCCGAGGGGCATCGCGTCTTCGCGCTTCAGGAAGGCGCGGGTCCCGACCTGGTGCTGGTGCACGGCTTCCCGTCCACGAGCCATGACTTCGCCGCCGCGCTGCCGTTCCTGACATCCCGGTTTCGCGTCACGACGTGGGATCATCTCGGATTCGGCTTTTCGGACAAGCCGGCGGGCGCCGACGTGTCGTACTCGCTGCTTGACCAGGGCCGGCGCGCCGGCGAGATCGCCCGCGCGCTTGGCGTGGAGCGGGCGCGGGTGGTCGGGCACGACATGGGCCTCACCATCGCCGTGGAGACGCTCTGCCGGCAGGAAGCCGGCACGCTCGGCTTCCGCATCGAGGAGCTCACGCTCTGCAACGGCAGCCACCTCGTCGAGCTCGCCAAGCTCACGCCCTTTCAGCATGCGATCATGACCGATGAGGGCGCGGCGGCCTTCGCACGCACCTATGATCCGGAGCTGTTCGCGCAGGGGCTCAAGTTCGTGTGGGCCGATGCCTCGCGCACACCCGAAGTGGACATCCGGGCCATTGCCTACTGGCTCGCGCTCGACGGCGGCCTCGCCGTTCTCGGGCGCATCGCGCGCTACAACATCGAGCGCACGCAGTACGCCGACCGCTGGCGGCCGATCCTCGGGCGCACCGACGTGCCGATCCGCATCGTCTGGGGCGATCGCGATCCGATTGCCGTGCTCGAGATCGGCGAGCGCCTGGCCGAGATGTCGGGCAGACCGCTCACCGTGCTCGAGGGCGTCGGGCACTACGCGCAGATGGAGGCGCCGGAGGAGTGGGCGGATGCGGTGACTCCACCCAGACCATCTCCCCCGACCTGACGAAGAACAGACCCGCGCGCACCGCGGCGCCGCCCGTGAGCGCGCTCCAGTGGCGCGCATACGTCGTCACTTGCGGCCGGTAGGCTTCCACCAACGCCGCGAGGCGTCCCTCCACATCGTCCGTCTTGTAGTCGATGACCTCCCACCCGGTCGCAGTCCGGTACGCCAGATCGATCACGCCCTGCACCACGACCGGCGTGCCGTCGTCGTCCTCGCGGCGCACCGCGAACGGCACTTCCACGAGCCGCTCCTCGGCCTCGAGCGCGCGCTGCCAGAAGCCGGAGGTCATCACGCGCTCGACGGTATCGAGGGCGCGCGGGATCGCATCCTGTAGATCCGGCTTGTCGGACGCCAGCCAGACCGCGAGGCGGCCCAGATGCTCCCGATCGTGCCGCGGCCCGCGCATCGCGCGCTCGAGGAGGCCGTGGACGAGCGTGCCCCAGTCCTTGCCGCGGTCGGCGTCGTCCGACTCGTGACGCGGGCTCGCGGCACGCGGCCGGTGGTGCGCGACGTCCGTGACCGCCTCCACGCGCCATGACGGCCGGCAGGCCGTCTGACGGCGCGCGCTGCGTGCCGCCGCGTCGGCCGCCCGCAGCGCCGGTGGCGCATCGAAGGCACGCGCGGTGGATGGCGTCGCCACGGCGGGGATTTCCAGCTCCGGCACGCCCGTCAGGTGCGGATCGAAGGGCTGCCACGGCCGCGCGGACCTCCCTCCTGTTCCGGCCCAGCGACCGATGACGAGCATCTCGCCGGCGCGGGTGGCGGCGACGTAGCGCAGCCGCGTCTCCTCGGCGACCAGATAGCGCAGCTCCGCCGCCTCGTGCGCGGCCCATCCGTTCGGCTCGCCCAGAACCTCCCGGTCGCCAGGCCGTCGCTTGACCTGGTCGCCGGTCCGTCGCGTGAGCTGCAAGTATCCCCGGGCCTGCGCGCCGTCGCGAACGATCCGGACGTCCACGCTTGCGTCCTTACCGGCGAGTGGGTTGGCGAGAAAGACCACCGGGGCCTCGAGCCCTTTCACGCGATGAAGGTTCATGAGGCGGACGACGTCGCCGCGGGCGGGCTTGAGCGGCACGGCCTCGAGCTCGCCGCGATCGGTATCCTCCTCGAGCGCCCGTGCCGCGTCGGCGAGCCCGCCGCCGTCCGCCACCACCTGCCGTACACGGTCCACCGCACGCAGCAAGTTGCCGGCCTCGGCGCCGGCCGGGCTCGAGGCGGCGGCGTGGGCCAGGAGCCCGGTCTCTTCCAGGACGTGCTCGACGGCCGCGCCCGGTGGCAGCACGCGTGTGGCGCGGTAGATCGCCTTGAGAGTTCGGATCGCTGCGGCGGCGGCGCCGGTCACCTCTTCGGCAAGCGGCGCGCTCAACGTGAACGTCAACCTGGCCTCGTGGTGTGCGAACAGCTCCTCGTCGCTGACGCCGAAGAGCACGCCGCGCAACACGCCGACCACGGCCACGGCGTCATCAGGGTCGGCCACCGCGCGGAGCAGCCCCGCGAGCGCGTGCACCGCGGCCGAGGCGCCGAAGGCGCCGGCGCCGCTCACGTCGACGGGAATGTCGAGCCGATCGAGCGCCGCCGCGTACGGGATGAGATGGCTGCTCTTTCGCCGGGTGAGGATGAGGAAGTTACGATAGTGGCGCCGCCCGCTGTCCACCGCCGCGCGGATGTAGCGCGCGATCGCGTCGGCCTCGGTGGCAGCCACTTGCCTTCGCGGAACCGTATCTGTGACGGTGAGAGTTCGCACCCCGGTCGCTTCCGGAGCCGGATCGTCACGCACGGGATCGAGCCTCTGGAAGGCCGCCTGCTCGGCGGTCGCGGCCGCCGGGAGGTCCGTCGAGAACACCGTGTTCGTCCAGCTGCACAGCGCCGGCGTGGCGCGGAAGGATGCCGTCAGCGCGACCACCTCGCCGCCACTTGCGGCGACGAGGGCGCGCAGGCGGTTGTGCACCTCGATGTCGGCGCGGGTGAAGCGGTAGATCGACTGCTTTGGATCGCCGACCACGAACAACGCCCCGGGACGCAGCCGGACGTCCGTCCACGCGCTCGCCGGGCCTTCGGAGGCGAGCAGCGCGACCACCTCCGCCTGGAGAGGGTCGGTATCCTGCGACTCGTCGATGAAGAGCCAGCGATACTTGCGGCGCAGGGCATCCCGAACGTCCGCGCGCTCGCGCAGGAGCCGCGCAGCCCGCTGCAGCAGATCTCCGTAGTTGAGGATGGCGAGCCGCCGCCGTGCCTCTTCGGCGTACGTTCGCCCGCTCAATAGCAGCGTGACGGCATGGTGGTACACGTGACGTCGCCATGCGGCCAGGAAGGGCAGGACGGTGGCCTGCTGGAAGTCGCCGATCAGTGTGTCGAGCGCGGCTTTGATGCGCTTCTGGTTGGTTCTATCGGCCGCCCAATGCATCTGAGTGATCTTGGGTTTGCCTTTCCAATCGACGAGAAGGCTGGCCAGCACGGCCGGTCGGGTCGGATCGGCCCGGCGCATTCGTGGCGCGTAACGGCGCGCGATCTTCTGTACCCCGCACGTCGTGTCGGCGGGAATTGGATCGGGGAGAAGTGCGCACAACTGCGCCCAGAAATCCCCAAGGGCGCGCCAGGCGGTTGCCGCGTCCGGTGCCGCACCGTCGTCGGACGGAAAGTCCACCTCCGGATGCTGGCATACCTTCTCGAATGCGGGCGCGAGATCGTCGAGGGCAACCGATGCGTCGCGAAGGCGGGCGATCACCTCGGATCCCTGCGCGATCTCCCGTGCGACGTGGGTCCTCCAGGCTTCCTCGCGCTGCGCAGCGTCGCCGGCCTCATCGAGCTCGACGAAGCCGGGCGCGATCCCGGCCTCCACCGGCCGCTCGCGTAGCAGGCGCGCGCAGAAGGAATGGATCGTGCCGGCGAACATCCGTTCGAGGCGTCCGAGCGCCACCCGCACACGCTCCCTCTGCTCCGGGTCGTGCTCTGCGACGAAGCGCTTCTCCAGCGCCAGCTGGAAGCGGCCGCGAAGCTCGGCCGCGGCCTTGCGGGTGAAGGTGACGGCCGCCATGCCGTCGACTTCGTAGACGCCCGCCGCGATGCCGGCGACCATCCGCTGCGCCAGGCTTTCCGTCTTCCCGGAGCCTGCCCCGGCCTCGACGAGCACGTTCACGTCGAGACGGCGCACGATGACGTCGCGCGCGGGCTGATCGGGAAGCGGCGGACGTCGCTTGAGCGGAGGCATCGGTGGGAGCGTCAATTGCTCAGCCATGGCCGCGGAGATTCTTGAACGGGACGAGGACGGCACTATCCGAGTTGTCGATCTTATTCTTGGCCCGCTCGACGGCGCGCCGGCCGCAGGCGACCTGGAAATCGCAGTAGGAGCAGTCACCGTCATCGGCGGTGTGGACGAACGCTCCGGATGCAATCACGTCGAGAAGGTCGCGAACGATGGCAGCAAGCGCGGACGGAGGTGCGACCGGGCGCGGGACGCGCTCGCCGCCACCGCGCTCGCTCGGGAAGTAGTACGAGCTGGACGTCACCCGGGCGCTGGCATCGCCCCGGCGCAGCAGGTGCTCCGCGGCTAGCGCATACAGCGCGTGCTGGAGCTGGCGCCCGCCAGCGAAGTGCGCGTTGTCCCCCCCGCCGGGCAGAAAGCGCATGCCGGTCTTGTAGTCGACGACGTCGTACGTCCCGTCGAGCAGCCGGTCGATGCGATCGATGCGGCCGCGCAGGGCGAAGCGCAGGCCGGCGCCGAGATCGATCGTGATGGGGTCGGCCTGTCCCAGCGGCTCGTCGTCCGTCGTTCCGAGACCGAACGCGACCTCGAACCCTACCGGTCGCCGTTCGGGCTGATCCGCTTCGCCGCGCAGAAAGTGATCGATGTCGCGCAGTACCGCCGCCGCCTCGCGTTCATAGACATGCTGGAACGGCGGTGGGATGTGGGTGCGGAGATTCTCGAGTCGCTCCGCGGCGAGCGCACGCGCGCGGGGACCGTGTCGCGCGGGGTCCGGCTGCTCGTCACCCGCGCGCAGCTCACGCAGAAGCGTCGCGAAGAGCTCGTGCAGCAGCTTCCCGCGCGTGGCGGGATCGAGCCAGCGGCCGGGCTCGGGTGCGACATCGTCGAGCGGCGTCAGGCCGAGCCCGCGCTCGAGGAAGAAGCGGAAGGGGCAGGTGGCGAGCTTCTCGAGGTTCGTGGGCGAGACGGGCGTGCCGGACGCGCGCGGATCGAGCCGCGAGGCGGCGGCGACCAGGCCGTCGTAGACGGTGAAGTCCGCCGCGTCGCGTGCCGTCTCGGCGACCCGGCCGCGCGCCAGCGCGGGGAAGGCCGCTTCGACGAGGGGTACGCCCGCTCGTCCGGTCCCGTCGAGCACCGCGAGCCACCACCGGCAGTCGTCTTGCGCCTGGTCGGGGCTCGCCGGAACCGCCGTCAGCGGATCCCCGAGCGTTGTGCCCAGCTCGTCGTACGTGGCGTCGGGCTTCCCGTCGAGCAGCCGATGCGCCTGGAGCAGAAGCCACGAAGGGAACCGCACCCGGCCCTCGCGCACGTCCCGGCACGAGTACGACTGGCACACGTGTCCGCCGAGGTCGGCCAGGCGGCCGATGATCGCGTGCAGCGCGTCGCTGGCGCGATCACCCGAGGTCGGAAGATCGAGGCCGGCCTTCTCGCGCAGGCAGTTGCGCTCGTCGTCGAGCAGGACGGGATCTTCGAGCGCGGCCGGAAACACGCCGCTCTCCTCGAGGCCGATCACGAACGTGAACGGTCTGCCGGCATGGCCGGCAGTGGAGAGCGGCGAGACGTGGAGATGGCCCGCGCAGGCGCGTGCGCTGCCGATTGTGATGCCGACGATGCGGTCCCGTACGAGGCGAACGGCGTCGCCGAGCGGCAGCGCGAGCTCGCCGAGGACGAGCAGGTCGGCTAGCGTGCGATCGATGGCCGCGCTGGCGGCGGCGTCGAGGTCGCTTGTGACCGTCGCATGCGCGACGAGGAACCGGCGACAGCCATCGACTAGGCGGGAGAGCGGCACGAGTCCCTCCGCGTTCGGCTCCGGAACCAGATCGAGCATCCCTTGCACGGCTCCGGCGAGCCGCCGCGTCTGGGCAGCACGCTCGCCGTACGCAACTCTCGCGTCCGCATCCTCTTCGGGATCCGCCGCGCGCAGCTCCAGCTCGTCGGCCAGGGCGGCGAGCGCCGGGCCGTAGGTGTGGCGCTCCCAGGTCGCTGCGGATCGGCAGAGGAGACGCGCCGCCTGACCTGGAGACGGGCCGCCGTCCTCGCAGCCGAGCGTCACGTCGCCCGACTGGAGCAGGCGGCGGAGCGCGCCGGCCGGGAACCGATCGGCGGCCCAGGACAGGAAGGCGAGCAGCCCGCGTGCGGCGCGCGTGAAGGAGGCGGGGACGCCCGCCGCCAGCGTCACCGGCAAGCCGAGCTTTTCCGCCTTGTCCCACAGGAGCGGCGCGTGCTCGGGCGAGGCGCAGGCGATCTCGACGTCGTCGAGCCGCCGGCCGCCACCGAGGATGCGGCGCAGGACCTCTTCGACCTCCGCCTCCCGGCCGGCGGCGCAGAACAGCTCGACCGTGCCGTCTCGGCGCGGCGGCGGCGCGGTGGCCGGCTCCATCACGAAGGCGAGCCGCTCGGCGTCGGAGCGTGCCGCGGGCGCTATGGCCGTAGTGCGGGCGCCGCGCGCCACGCGGATCGGTGATGGCTCGAGCCCCGCGACCTCGATCGCGTGCGACGGGAGCAGAGTTCCAGGCAGCGCGTCGAGCAAGCGGCGCTCGAGCGGCGTCCACACGGCGCCGGGCAGCTCGAGGCGCAGGTCGTTCGGCCCGATCGGGCAGGCATCGAGGTGCTCGAGCGCCGCGCGGTAGACGTCGGCTCTGTCGGCCAGGTGATGGTCAGCGAGGTAGCGCTCGTAGGCGCGCACGAGCGCCTGCAGCTCGGCGTGCTTGGCGGAGACCACGAACGCGGCGGCCGGCAGCGTGTCGGCGGCGCCGCCCGCGAGCCGCAGCTCCTGAATGGTGCGCCACAGCGTATCCGCCATCCGCGGCTGATCGGCGAGCAAGCGAAAGTACGACGCCCCCGTGCTCGGCAGATCGAGCAGCAGGCGCATGACGAGCGCCGGCCCGAGCCCCTCGGGCGCCGGATCGATGCCACGCACGACGAGGTCAGGCGCCGCCATCGCCAGCGCGATGTCCCGCAACGTCGTGACGCGCACGTTCGCCCACGCGGTCCCCGTTCGCGCCAGCCGCTCGGTCAGCGCATGTCCCTCGTTGTGAGAGGGCGCGAAGAGCCACTTGGCGCGGGTCGGATGATCGCGGCAGAGGCTGGTGAGCTGGGTCAGGAGCGGGGACACGAAGGACGGTATACGTCGAATACGGGGGCAGGGCTACGGCTCGGCGCGAGCCGTTCCGCGGCGGACGCGATCGCCATGCACACCACGGCCCTTGCCAGGGCCGCGCGTCCTCGGCGACCAGGTAGCTGCACCGCGGCCGCGGTCCGCATCGAGTGCGCTTGAAACGGCACCTAGACTTCGATCGTGCGAACGGGCACGACCGATCGTAGTCCGCGAAGGCGTTCGCGGAGCGCGCCCGCCGTTCTAGTCGACGGGCGCGCCCGCGAAGGTGAGCCGAACCGATTCTCTTACCGTTGCGCCGGGCTTCCGGAGGGCGATTGTGCGCCCGGGCTCAAACCCGACCAGTCACACGCTGGCGAATGCGTCGCTGCACGTTCCGCGCGGCGGATTCCAGCGAATGGAGCTGCTTGCGTACGCGCGCCGCGCGACCTTCGACGCGTGCCAGGAGCCTCCCGGCCTCGTCGCGAACTCGCGCCGTGGTTCCCGCACCCTCCCTCTGGATCTGCGTGATCAGTCTCTGAGCCTCGGCATGGAACCGCCGCACGGAACGGCGCACCTCGGTCAGCGTTTGTCTCGCACTCGCCATGACTATCCTCCCGTTTCGATGGTGTTCGAAGGCTCGACCGTCCTCGGCGAGGCGAATCGGGGCCTTCCTCCGTAGTTCTCGGCACACTTGCGCGGGCACTTGAGGTGGCGAGGAGGGGTGGCCCTTGGGGGCTGCCGTGGCGTACAACCGGGCCGCGGTCATGAGCGACACCGAGATCCCCGACGTCCTGCCGCGCTTGGAGGGGACGGCGCACCTGGCGCTACCGCGCTTCGGCATCGCCGCGGCGGCGCCGCTCGCGCTGATCCATCACCGCGAGAACGCCGTGTTCCGGATCGAGGACCCGGCGGATGGGAGCCTGTGGGCGATGCGCGTGCACCGGGACGGCTACCGCACCGCCGAGGAGATCCGCTCCGAGCTCCGCTGGATGGACGCGCTGCGCGACGCCGGCGTACCGACGCCGCGCGCGCGCCCGGGGATCGACGGGGACCCGCTCCAGCTCGTGACGCCGCCCGGCGGCGCGGCGCCCCTGCAGGTGGATGTCCTCGTCTGGATCGACGGCCGCTCGCTCGCGATGGGCGGTGAAGGGTGCGAGGAGCGCGAGGTGCATCGTCTGGTGGGTCGCACCTCGGCGCTGATCCAGCAGCACGGACGCACCTGGACGCCGCCGCGGGGCTTCAGCCGCCCCGTCTGGGACGTCGACGCCCTGATCGGTCCGCGCGCGCTGTGGGGCGACTACGCCGACTTGGCGCTTCTCACCGCCGATCAGCTCGCGCTCATGCACCGCGCCGCCGATCGCCTGCGCCGCCGGCTCGACGCGTTCGGCCGCGCGCCGGATCGCTTCGGGCTCACCCACGGCGATCTGATGCCGGACAACGTCCTGGTCGCGGACCGGGTGCCCTACGTCATCGATTTCGACGACGCCGGTTACGGCTGGTATCTCTACGACCTCGCCACGCTGCTCGCCGACAAGGTGGTCGATTCGGCGTTCGCCGCCGTGCGCGACGCGTGGGTCGAGGGCTACCGCACCGTGGCGCCACTGCCCGAGGAGCACCTGGCCGAGCTCGACGCCCTGGTGATGGCGCGGCTGCTGCTCGGGCTCGGCTGGATGCATACCCGGCGCGAGACGGCGATGGCGCGCGACTTCACCCCGCTCGTCGTACAGCTCGCCTGCCTGCAGGCCGAGAAGCTACTGGGAGGATGACATGACCGACGCCAAGCGCCGCGCCCTCGAGCTCGCCGCGCGCTACGTCTGCCCCGACCGCGTCCGCACCTTCGAGGCCATGGGCGTCGACCTCGTGATCGGCCGGCGCGAGGGCTACCGGCTGTGGGACCTCGACGGGCGGGAGCTGCTCGACTTCCATCTCAACGGCGGCGTGTTCAACCTGGGGCATCGCCACCCTGAGCTCGTCGCCGCGCTGCGCGATGCGCTCGACACGCTCGACGTCGGCAACCACCACTTTCCGAGCCTTGCACGTGCCGAGCTGGCCGAGGCTCTCGTCCACACCATGCCCGGCGACTTGCAATACGTGGTGTTCTCGCCGAGCGGCGGCGAAGCCGTCGACGTCGCCATCAAGTCGGCGCGGCACGCGACCCAGCGGCGCGCCGTCGTCTCCATCGAGGGCGGCTACCATGGTCACACCGGTCTCGCACTGGCGACGGGCGAGGAGCGATTCGCGCGGTTCTTCCTGTCCGGGGGGGCGAGCGAGGAGTTCGTGCAGGTCCCGTTCAACGACCTCGACGCCATGGAGGCCGCGCTGCGACGGCACCAGGTCGCTGCCGTCATCCTCGAGACCATCCCCGCGACCTGCGGTTTTCCGCTGCCCGCGCCCGGCTACCTGTCGGGTGTCAAGGCGCTCTGCGAGCGCAACGGCGCGCTCTACATCGCGGACGAGGTGCAGACCGGCCTCGGGCGCACCGGCCGCATGTGGGGCGTCGAATGCTTCGGCGTCACGCCGGATATTCTGATAACGGGCAAGGGCCTGTCGGGCGGCCTCTATCCCATCGCGGCCACCGTGCTCGCGCCCGCCGCCGCGCGGTGGCTCGAGCAGGACGGCTGGGGCCATCTGTCGACCTTCGGTGGCGCGGAGGTCGGCTGTCGCGTGGCGCAGAAGGTGCTCGAGATCACCACTCGGCCCGGGACGCTCGACGGCGTGCACGCCACGTCCGATCGCCTCGCGGCAGGCCTCGAGCGCCTGCGCGCGCGCTACCCCGAGTGGCTCGTCGAGATCCGCCGCCGAGGTCTCGTGATGGGACTACGCTTCGCGCACGAGCGCGGCGGCCAGATGATGACGCGCGCCTGCTACGACGCCGGCCTCTGGGCCATGTTCGCTGGCTTCGATCCCGCGGTGCTGCAGTTCAAGGCCGGCCTTCTGCTCGACGCGGCCACGTGCGACGAGGCGCTCGGCCGCTTCGAGCAGGGCCTGCAGGGGTGCCTCGCGCTGTTGGGGCGATGAGCCGGCGCGGGCTTTTGATGATCGTGAAAAACTCGCTTGCAATTCACGATCGCCCCAGACGGCACGTGGAAATCTACGCAACGTGCCGCGTCGCTCGTTCGAGAATCTCGTGGACCAGCGTCTGATAGGGCTTCTTCTTCGCGTGCGCGAGCGCGCGCAGGCGGGCCAATAGTGCCGGCGCGAGCCGGATGGCGATGAGCTGCTTTGCCTGCGCGGCTCGCGGCCGGCCAACGCGTCGAGCGCGGCGGAGCTCCTGATCGGTGGATTCGGGGATGTCCGAGAAGTCAATCCGCCGGTCCGGCATATGCCTGCCGTTCGCGCCGGCTCGCTTGGCGCGCGCTGATGATCCGGATCGTCTCCTTGCCATCTCTCGTCCTCCTGAGCGTGTAGACGACCAGCAGTGCTCTCTTCGTGACCGACCTCGCGAGGCGCTTGAAACGTGGCTCGGTGGCGGAGTGCTCGGTGTCTTCCCAGTCGAGGCCGTCCGGGTCTACGAACACGCTCGCCGCCTCTTCGAACGGCACGCCGTGCTTCTCGAAATTCGCGATGGCCTTGCCGGCATCCCAACTGAACACGATTATGTATATACGGAAACTCTCGAGTCGACAACCGCGGCTTCACGGGGAGCTTCCCGATGTGCGGTACGGCGCCCATATCGAGGCGATCCTGGTGCGGCGCTGAAAGACCGCACGGGCCGGAACCCGACTGCACCCGCAACCGGATTCGTGTCATTCTCCCGACGCAGAATGATGTCCGTGACGCTCAGCAAATCGAGATATCTCACCGGCTGCCAGTGTCCGCGGCGCCTCTGGCTCCGTAGCCACATGCCGGACGTCGCCGCCGCGCCGCCAGCGGCGCAGGCCCGGAGGTTCGCGGCCGGCACCGAGATCGGGCGGCGCGCTCACGCGCTCTTTCCGGGAGGTGTCCTGGTGGACGAGGACGCCTTGCGGCACCGGGAGGCGGTGGAACGGACCCGTGCGCTGCTCGCCGGCGGAAACGTGCCGGCAATCTTCGAGGCAGCGTTCCTGCATGCCGGCGTGCGCAGTCGGGTGGACATCCTCGAACGCCTGGGGGACGGTGCCTGGGGGCTCCGCGAGGTCAAGTCGGCTGCGAGCGTCAAGGAGGAGCATCTCCACGACGTCGCCCTCCAGCGCTTCGTCCTCGAAGGCAGCGGCTTGCGCGTGCCGTCGCTCGAGGTGATCCATGTGAACTCCGGCTACGTGCGTGGCGACGGTGAGATCGACTGGCCACGGTACTTCCACCGGCAGGACGTCACCGCGAGGGTGGCGCCGCTGCGGAGCGACGTCCCGGCACGAGTGCAGTTCCTCCACGCGGTGCTCGCCCTGGACGCGAGCCCGGCCATCGAGCCCGCGCGCCACTGCGACACGCCGCGGGCGTGCGAGTTCTGGACACACTGCACCCGCGACAAGCCCGCCGACTGGGTCTTCCATCTCCCGAAGCGTCCGGACCGCTTCGAGGCCCTGCGCGCCGCCGGCATCGAGCGCATCGCCGACATCCCCGACGACTTCCCGCTGTCGGGAAAACAGGAGCGAGTGCGGTCGGTGCTGCGAGAGGGGAGGGCGTTCGTATCGACGGGCCTTGCCGCGGCGCTCGCGCCGGCTGGCCCGCCGGCCTGCTATCTCGATTTCGAGACGATGGGCCCGCCGATCCCACTCTATCCGGGCACGCGACCCTACCAGCGCATCCCGTTCCAGTGGTCGCTCCACCGCCTCGATCCGGCGGGCGTCCTCGAGCACCAGGAGTTCCTGGCGAGCGGCCGGATCGATCCGCGCCGGGAGTTCGTTGCCACGTTGCTCGACGCCCTCAGCGACCGGCCCGAGCCGATTCTCGTCTACTCGCGCTTCGAGGCCGACGTTCTCGGTGGGCTCGCAGGCGCCGTGCCCGAGCGCGCCGCGGCCCTCGCGGGCCTCCGCGCCCGGCTCGTCGATCTGCTACGCGTCGTCCAAGGCCACGTCTACCATCCGGCCTTCGGGGGCTCGTTCTCGCTGAAGGCGGTAGCGCCCGCTCTCGTTCCGGGCTTTGGTTACAGCGATCTCGAAGGCGTCGCCGGCGGCGACGAGGCGGCCGGGGCGTTCGCCGCCATCGCACAGGGCGAGATGAGCGAGGCGGAGGAGGCGCGGGTGCGGAGTGCGCTCCGCGTGTACTGCGAGCGCGATACGCTCGCGCTGGTAGAGCTGCACAAGGCGCTCCGAGAGCGGGTGTGCGCCACGCTGGTGTAGGCCCTGCGCCGCTCGGAACCAACCCGTAGCTACCTAGCGACCAAGCAATACTGCTCGCTCGCGGCAGTGTTCGATCATGACGCAGCGGTTCGCTGGGATCCGGCGGCCCGTCGGACTATAGGTCTCCGCGGAATGCACCTTGACAGCCATCTTTGCCGCCAAGTACAAAGAGCCCATGCGCGTCCCAACCCTCGCGGCGCTCGGCGTCCTCGTACTCTGGTTCCCCCCGCAATTCGTGTCCGCACCGGTGCTGGCCCAGACCACCACGTGCAAAGGCACCTGCAAGCAGCAGAGGAAGCAGTGCAGCGACGGCTTCAAGGGCCAGTTCCGGCTCGCGAAGCAAGAATGTGGCAAGGACAAGCAATGCAAGACGGAGGAGAAGCAGGCGTTCAGAGTGCGGAAGGGCGAGTGCAAAGGCGCCTTCGCGTCATGCAAGGTGTGCTGTGGCTCTGGGCAGACGGTGCTTTGCAGTGTCTCGGTCTGCGGCGATGGCCTCCTGGTCACGGACGAGGAGTGTGATCAAGGGGCTGCGAACTCGGACACGACACCTGATGCCTGCCGCACCAGCTGCCGGTCTGCGGGCTGCGGCGATCGGATCGTCGATGCCGGCGAGGAGTGCGACCCACCCGACCAGGGCGCCTGCGACGCCGAGTGCATCGGGATCGTGGCGCCGCCGACGACTTCCACCACCGAACCGCCGGCAACTACCAGTACCACCACCACCGCCACCGAAATGCCGTCGACTTCCAGCGAATCGCCGGCCACCACCACGACCACCGAAATGCCGACGACCTCCACGAGCGCTGCCGCGACCACGACGACGTTCACGTCGTCATCGACGTCATCCACTTCGACCACGGTGCCGCCCGTGGCATGCGAGGGCGATCCGACGCGAACCATCTTCGCGGGATCCTTCGCGGGATCGAGCCCGGGACCGTGCCGGCAGTTCGATGGCGACCAGAGATCGTGCGAGCAGGCCTACGCGGCGACCATGGTCGCATCCGTCGTCTCCTGCTTCTTCGATGCTGCCAGTTCCGCCTGCGAGGGCTGCGGTCCCAGGAACGAGAGCCTCGGGGCGTGCACGAACACGTGCATGCCCTCGACGCCGTGAGGAGGGCGACTGCGGCCTCACGCCTAGAATCACGGCGGACAGCCAACAGCGGACCTCGTCACCTGTGTGGCCGAGGCCGAGTTGGCACACAACTGGCACACAGGGAGCAGGTCGGCACCTACCTCGAGAAGTATGCCGTCGATTGGGTAGATTGGGAGGATCGCCAGCCGCCCGATCGCGCCGGAACCGGTTCGTCGCGGCCGATCGTGTTGCTGCACTTGCGATCGCGCTCCGGCCAGCCGCACCCCGCACAGATCCTCCCGGCGGCGGTCGAATAGACCGTTCGTGAGTTCGTGCGGTCTGCCATCGAGATCGGGTTACCTCCAAGGGACAGGCGAGGCTTGATCTCTACACGTACATCGCCTTGCGATCGCGCAGCGCCAGCCAGCCGCGGACGATGCGGTAGATGAACCAGATGGTGAGGATGCCGATCGGCAGCCACGCCACGAGGAGCCCGATACCGAGAGTGCCCATGACGAACAGCACGCACAGCGAGACCCAGAGCAGCCCGAACCAGAAGGTGCGGATTTGCCACCGGAAGTGCGACTCGAGCCAGGTGCCGGTGACCTCACTCCGCCAGACGTAGTTCAGAATCACCGCGATGATCGAGGGCCATCCGAGCAGGAAGGCGCCGACGACCGTGACCGTCCCGATGACGCCGATCGCCAGACTCAGCGCGTGCAGCGCGTAGATGATCTGGGTGCGGTCGATGAGCGACTGCGCGGCTGCGGGACGTGGCAGGTTCTGTGATGGCTGCATCGTCGCCCCCTTGCCGCGATATACGTCCGAAAGAGGTTGCAATCTAGGGGTCGCTGGCGTTCCGAGTCGGGACACTGGGTACATAATCCCGTCGTCGCCGGCGAAAGCGATTCCGCGGAATTTCCGACCCGAGGGCTCAAGTTGCGGCCCGGCCCGCCGCTGCCGGGCGAGGTCGGGGGACGGCGGCGAAGCTGCTCAGGGCAAGCCAGGTCGGGAAGGCGCGCCTGAAGGCCGGCAGGCCCTCGAGCCGGATGAGCCCCTGCCGCATCACGTCCGCGAGCTTGACGTCGCCCATCCAGACGCGGGTGAGGGCGGCGACGTCGGCGTCGACGACCAGGTCCATCTCGAACCCCGGGTGCTTCAGGCAAAGGTCGACCTCGGGGCGCTGAAGGATGAGCCACCACGTCGTGGGACACCGCGAGGCCCGCGGCACCCCACGGAAGTCGAAGCGGACGACGACCCGGCGCTCAGGAAGCCGGTCGACGTTGACCCGCCGGTGGATGTCCCACATGAGGAGCCCGGGGTCGAGGTCCTCCCGCCCGAGCTGGCTTCGGGCCCAGCGCTGGCCCCACTCGCCGAAGCGCTCGATCACGGAGCGCAGCTCCTGGCCAGCCGGCGTCAGCGCGTACTCGCGGCCTCGCCCCCGAGTCTTGGGCGTGCTCCGGACGATGTCGGCGTCTTCGAGCTGGCGGAGGCGCTGGGCCAGGAGGGCCCGGGACATGAGCGGCACGCCTCGGTGAAGATCAGCGAAGCGCCGGCTCCCGCACAAGAGCTCCCGCAGGACCAACGGCGTCCACCGCTCGGCCACGATCTCGGCGGCCTTGGCGACGGGGCAGAACTGCCCGTACCCGCCCATGAGCGATGGACTCTAGCCTCGCCCGGGCACCTGCTCAAGTTCATTTTTTGGGCTTTCTGGAGCCGATGCCCCGGGGTAGGTTCGCGCGAGAAAGTAAAAGTCGACCCGCAAGGATCGTGGTCGCGGCGCTCAGGTCCCGCTGAAGGAGGGAACGCCATGGTCATGCCGACGACGCAGGTGACAGCCAGGGTCACGGGGGAGAGCCGGCGCCTGGAGAAGGGCGCGGTCGCCGCATTTCAATCCCAGTTTCGCGGCGAGGTCATCCAGCCCGGTGACGCGGCCTACGAGTCGGCCCGGCGCGTGTGGAACGGAGCCATCAATCGGCACCCCGGGCTCGTGGCCCGCGCTACCGGCGTGGCCGATGTGCGGGCCGCCGTCCAGTTCGCTCGCGACCGGGACCTGCCGCTGGCGGTGCGGGGCGGGGGTCACAACGTCGCGGGCACGGCGGTGTGCGACGGCGGCGTGGTCCTCGACTGCTCGCCGATGAAGGGCGTGCGGGTCGATTCCGCCGACCGGACGGTCCGGGCCCAGGCGGGGCTCCTCTGGGGCGAGCTGGACCGGGAGACCCAGGTCTTCGGCCTCGCCACCACCGGCGGCATCATCACCCACACGGGGATAGCGGGGCTGACCCTGGGCGGCGGGATCGGCTGGCTCATGCGCAAGCACGGGCTGGCCGCCGACAATCTGCTGTCGGCCGACGTGGTCACTGCGGAGGGCGAGTGCCTGCGGGCCAGCGAGAGGGAGCACGCCGATCTGTTCTGGGGCCTCCGCGGTGGCGGCAGCAACTTCGGCGTGGTCACGTCCTTCGAGTATCGTCTGCATCCCGTCGGACCGATCGTCCTGGCCGGCGTGATTCTCCACCCTGCCGCGAGAGCCCGCGAAGTCCTCGGCTTCTATCGCGACTACATCGCGAGCGCTCCCGACGAGCTGACGACCATCGCGATCCTCAGGATGGCACCTCCCGCGCCGTTCCTTCCTGCGTCAGTGCACGGACAACCGGTAGTAGTCATCGGCGCGTGCTACGCCGGCCCCGTCGAGGAGGGCGAACGAGCGGTTGCCCGGCTGCGTCGGTTCGGCGAGCCACTGGTGGACCTGATCCGCCCGACACCGTACCTCTCGCACCAGGCGCTGTTCGATGCCACCGCGCCCCATGGGCTCAGCTACTACTGGAAGTCGGAATACCTGCCGCCGCTCAGCGATGCCCTGATCGATACGCTCGTCGAGCACGCCTGGCGCGTCGCGACGCCGGAGTCCTACACGATCATGTTCCACCTGGGCGGCGCGGTCGGGAGAGAGGACCCGGAGAAATCCGCCTTCGAGGACCGGCGCGCGGCTCATGCGATGGTCATCGACTCGGTCTGGTCAGAGCCCGTCCGGGCCCCCGCCTGTATCGCGTGGACCCGAAACTTCTGGGAGGCCGTCCGTCCGTTTTCCACGGGTCGCACCTACGTGAACTTCCTGGGCGAGGAAGGGCAGGACCGAGTGCGGGCGGCTTACGGCGCGGCGAAGTACGAGCGGCTCCGGGCGCTCAAGCGGACATACGACCCGACGAACTTCTTCCGGCTGAACCAGAACGTCGCGCCGTGAAAGTCGAGGGCTGCGGCTGCGAAGACGGAGAAGGTCGCGCCTGAACCGGCGAACGACATACTAGAGGGCGGCATGCGCTACGTGCGGGCCGCGAGCGGCGTCGACACCGTGCTCGCGAACGGTGAGATCGTGTACTCGGCGGCGGGCGGCAACAGCGACGCGCGGCCGGGCGTGATCGCCACCGCCCGGTGACGGAACGCTAGGGCCTCGCGCATGTTTCAGGCGCGTCGGTGCCGCGGATCTCCTCCTTCAGCTCCTCCCAGGTCTTCGTGGCCTGGGTGGGCGTCTGCGCGCGCGGGATCACGCGGCGCTCGCCGGCGGCCTTGTTGCGCGTGTTGTTGCTCCACGCGATCCAGCCGCCTGCCTTCACGCCGAGATACACGACGGAGCGCTTGAACCAGCCGACGTCTTGGTCGCGCATCGCCTCGAGCATGTACTCGTCGGCCTTCTCGCGCGGCACGATCTGCGCCCAGTACAGGTAGTCGTGCATGACCGCGGCGGGGCCGTAGCCGTCCCACTGCGGGAGCAGCGTCCACAGCATGCGCGGGACGCTGGCGAAGTCGGTCACGAAGTTGCGCGGCACGCACACGCGGTGGCCCGACTTCGCCAGCCACACCAGGTCCTCGCGCAGAAACCACTGGTCGCCCTCGGCGAGCGGCGAGACCACCACCAGCGTCTCGAACACCTGCTGCGCGCGTGCCGGGAGCGGTACCGCGGCCAGGAGCACCGTGAGCAGCAGCGCGGCGCGCGTCACTTCCGCGGCCCGATGCGCATGTCCTGTCGCGTGAGGCGAAGCACCACAAGCCCCGGGTGCTCACTCGGGGGGTAGCGCCGGATGTTCGCGAAATCAGTGTCGAGGGTGATCAGGGCCCGGTCTTTCGGTCTTGCACGCTGCAGCAAGCTGTGGATCCGCGTGCCCGCCGAGCTTTTCCGCGAGAGCCGTGGCCACATCATGGCCGGCGTTCGCAAGAACCATTGCCGCCTCGACAGGCAGGTTCTCATCCAGCTTGAACTTCATCGGTCATGCCGACAGAGGCACGACCCGTTCGCGGGCGAGATCAGCGGCGTAGGCGATGGCAGCCTGAATCCCATCCGCTGTAAGCGATGGGTATTCCTTCAGGATCTGGTCCGGCGTCAGGCCCGCTGCGAGGTTGTCGAGGACGACCGACGCCATCACGCGGGTGCCGCGGATACATGCCTTACCGTGGCAAACGCCGGGGTCGACACTGATGTGCTGCCTCCAGTCCATGGTGCTTTCGAGGTCTTTAACCGTAGGAAGTATAGCCCCGTTTGACGCGACGAATCCAGTCCCGGGCGGCGAAGGCCAGCAGCGAGGGACTGTGTGTCAAGTCACTCTGGAGCCGGACGTACGCGCGTGTGACGGCCGCTTTCTCATATCCAGCCCCGCGAGTCGCAAGGGCATGCGCTGTCATCGCCGCCGGCCGTGATGGTGCTTGCGGGCGAGCCTGGCTGCGGGCGACGTTCGTGTGATATCGGGGCGGACGAAGCAATCGGCCAAGTCGGGGATGCGCGACGGCAAAGCCTGAGCCGTACAAGTGGGCGTTCAACACCCGGTTCCGTCGGCGCGGATTCGGGTGGAAGTCGCAGCCCGCGATCCAACGGATCAAGGAAGCGGTCTCCGAGATCAAGACGGTCGCCCGCAAGGATGCCCTGCTCGCCGCCGAGGGGGCGGTCAGCTTCCTCGAGCGGCTCTCGCCAGCGCTCGAGCACGTGGACAGCTCGTCCGGGGCCATCGGCACGGCGGTCAACAGCGCGATCGCCGATCTCGTGCCGATCATTGCGAGCGCTCCGGCGGATACGAACCTCCGCGGCGCCTGGCTCGAGCGGCTTTTCGACGCGCATGCTGCCGATGAGATTCCCTACATCGAGCAGCTTGCCGACTATTGGGGCGAACTCTGCGCATCTAAGGCGATGGCGTCGGCTTGGGCAGACCGCCTCGAGGGTGTCACGCGGATGGCGATCGGCCCAGACAAGAGCCTGCGCGGCCACTTCCACGGCACCTCTGCGTGCCTGAGCGCGCTGTTCACCGCTGGACGCTACGACGAGGTCATCGACCTCGTGAAGGCCGACGTCATCTGGCCGTACAAACGGTGGGCGGTGAAGGCCCTAGCGGCGCAGGGCAAGAAGGCGGAGGCGATCCGCTATGCCGAAGGATGCCGGAGCCCGTGGGCGAACGACCACGACATCGGCAGGCTCTGCGAGGAAATCCTGCTGTCCTCGGGTTTGGTCGAGGAGGCGTACGCTCGCTACGGCCTCAGCGCGAATCGAGCGGGCACCTATCTCGCGTGGTTTCGCGCCGTCGCGAGGAAATATCCGCAGAGGACGCCTGCGGAGATCCTGGCCGATCTGGTCGAGCACACGCCGGGCGACGAGGGTAAGTGGTTCGCCGCGGCGAAAGACGCGGGACTTTTCGAGATTGCCATCGCGCTCGCCAACCGGACCCCGTGCGCGCCCCAGACGCTCGCGCGCGCGGCGCGCGATTTTGCCGACAAGAATCCAGCGTTCGCGATCGAGGCGGGGATGGCGGCGCTGCGGTGGCTGGTCGAAGGCTACGGGTACGAGGTTACCGGTCTCGACGTCTTGAACGTCTACGAATTCACGATGCAGGCAGCCGAGAATGCGGGGCGCACAGTCGCCGTTCGGCAGCAGATCCGAAATCTCGTCTCCAAGGAGACGTCTGGCGAGCGCTTCGTGACCAAGGTGCTCGGACGGCAGTTGGGACTTTCGTCATGAAACGACGCCACAGGTCCATCGCCAAAGTGGAATCCTCGGCAGTCGGACCGGCGCTCGATGTGTTGAGTGCGGAAGATCTGCGTGCGCTCGTGCGCGAGCTGCTTCCGTGGCTCGATGAGCGAACCCAAGCTCGCTTCGCGAACGCGGTCATCGACCGGGCGGCGCGCGGCGGGGCCGGATGGACTCCGGAGCGCCCGGGCGACACGCGCGTCCGAGACATCCTGGCGTTTGCCGAGGCGGCGACGCGCGTCGGGCACGCCGACGCCTCCGAGGTCGATGGGCACCTGAGGCAGGGAACGAACGCGTTTCTCACCAAGGACTACCGTGCCGCATACTCGATCTTCCGTGCACTCCTGGTCCCTATCGGAGAAGGCGATATCGATCTCGGCCAGCACGAGATGGTGGACGAGGTGCTTGGCGTCGACGTGAACGCGTGTGCGGTCCAGTACGCGGTCGCGGCATACATGACCGCGGTTCCCGTCGATCGAGCGAACGCTGTGCGTCAGGCGATCGACGAGGTCCAGAGCATCGGTTGTTTCGTTGCGCCGCTCCGGGAAATGGAGCAAGCCGCCATCGAGCCGCTCCCCGACCTCGACGAGTTCCTTCTTCGGTGGCACGCCCTCATCGAAGAGACGGCAGGCGCGCAGCGCCGAGGCGAGTGGGAGGTCGATGCCGATCGATGGCTGCGTGAGATCGTGCAGCGCTTGGAAGGCGCGGCGGGGCTTGCCTCGATCGCGCGTGAGACGAAGCGTGCTCAAGACCTGGGCGCGTGGTGTCGTGCCCTCGTCGAGGCGCGAGATTGGAACGCGGCGCTCGCCGCCTTCGAGGAGGCCGCGGAGATCGTCGCCGACAAGTCGGACGCACGCGGGACGTTTCTCGATGGGGCGGCCCTGGCGGCACAGGAGCTGCGTCACGGGGACTTGCCGACGCGACTCGAGCGCACGTGGCGGGAGGCCCCGACGTTCGCACGCCTCCGTCGCTGGCTGGGCGGGGCGGGCAACAGGGCCACCGTGATAGAGCGCGCGGCCGAGGCGCTCGACGCCTGTCCCCAGAAGGCGCACCGCCAGCGCGCCTTCTTGCATGTTCTTCTCGACGATTTCGAAGCGGCGGCGAGGTTGCTCGCGGCCGCTGCCGGTCTTGGATGGTCGGGCCAGGAGCATCCCGGTCCCCTCTTGTTTCCGCTGTTTCAGGCGATGCTTGGCGGGAACGGGCCCGCGCTCGCCGGCGCGATCGATCCGGAGTCGATCGGCGGAACGAATTGCGACGACATCGAATCGATGTTCGCCTCGCCGGACGAGCCCCAACTGGCCACACCGGGGATCGATCGAATCCTAGCCTTGGCCGACGCCAAGCGTCCCCCGAAACCCGCAGCACGGACAGCGTTGCTCGGCGCCATGCGCAAGGCTGCCGAGAAGCGCGTCGCCGGCGTTCTCGCGGAGAAACGCCGCCGATACTACGGGCACGCGGCGAAACTCGTTCTTGTATGTGCCGCGCTGGATTCGACGGCCGAAACCGCGGATTGGGTCGCCGGCGTCCGTCACGCGTATCGCCGCTTCCCGGCCTTTCAAGCCGAGCTGGCGCGCCATGGGAACCGCTCGTGACCCGGCCGGGCGGCACGTCGGTCGTGGGGAGCCACACGACACTGTTCCTCCGAAGGGACCGGACGGGGGATTCTCCGCGTGGATCAGACCCGCGTAGGGGACCCCGTCGTCGCCGTCGGCGCTGGCCACTCCAAATGGGCCGCGTAGGACTTGAACCTACGACCCGCTGATTCAGAGTCAAGGGAACTCTCCGCCTTCCTGGGTCACATGCTATGCTCCGGTTGCGCCATGAGTAACCAGGACGGCAAGGCAGCCTGGGAGTACCACAACCGGACCAAGCACTCCCACGCGAGCATCAGCGCGAACCCGCATTACCTCGACGGGGCGATCCAGCCGCTCCCCTTCAAGATCTACACGACGCTCGAGCCGATTGCGCTGCCGCGGGAGCTGCCGCCGATCGACTTCCCGGCGCTCGATGCGATCGCGCCGATCGAGGTTTGTCCCGCCGGCGAGTGCGTGCCGGATCTCGTCACGATCACGCAACTCCTCCATTACAGCGCCGGTATCACCAAGCGGAAGGCCTATCCTGGTGGCGAAGTCTACTTCCGCGCCGCCGCGTGCACGGGCGCGCTCTATCACATTGATCTTTACATGGTCTGCGGCGACCTCCCGTCGCTGGAGGCGGGCGTCTACCACTTCGGTCCGCACGACCGTGCGCTGCGCTGCCTGCGCGTCGGCGACTACCGTGCGACCTTGGTCGAGGCGACCGCGTCCGAGCCTGCAATCGCCGCCGCCCCAGCCGTCATCATCTGCAGCAGCACGTACTGGCGCAACGCATGGAAATATCAGGCGCGTGCCTATCGCCATTGCTTCTGGGACTGCGGTACGTTGCTTGCGAACCTGCTTGCGGTAGCCGCGGCTCGCGCCGTGCCGGCGCGGGTGGTCTTGGGCTTCATCGACGGCACGGTCAATCGACTGCTGAGTCTCGATACCGAGCGCGAGGTGGCGCTCGCCCTGGTGGCGGTCGGTCGCACGCCAGGCGCGCGGCCCGGCCCGGCTCCCCCGGTCACGCCCCTCGCGCTCGAGACGATCCCCCTCTCGAAGCGCGAGGTCGACTACCCGGCCATCCGCGCGATGCACGGCGCTTCGTCATTCACCACCCGAGAGGAGGTCGCGGCATGGCGGGGGCGCCCGCCGGTCTTGATTGAGCCGCCGACCAGCGGTCGGCTGTTCCCGCTGCAGCCGCTCGGCAACGACGTCGCCCCGCCCGACCCGATCGACCGCGTGATCCTGCGGCGCGCTTCTACGCGCAAGTTCGCCCTCGTGCCGCTACCGATCGACCCGTTCTCCCTCATGCTCGAGCGGGCGACGCGCGGCGTGCCCGCCGACTTTCTCGATCCGCCGGGTCTGACGCTCGTCGAGCCTTACCTCATCGTCAACGCCGTCTCCGGGCTGCCCCCGGGTGCCTATCGATTCCGGCGCGAGCATGCCGCCTTGGAGCTGTTGAAGGAGGGCGACTTCCGCAGCGAGGCCGGTGTCCTCGACCTCGGCCAGGAGCTGTCGGCGGAGGCGAGCGCGAATGTCTTCCTCCTCGCGAATCTGGGACCCATCCTCGAGCGCTACGGCAACCGCGGCTACCGCGCCGCCCAGCTGGAGGCCGCGATCATCGGCGGCAAACTCTACCTCGCCGCCTACGCCCAGCGGCTCGGGGCCACGGGTCTCACCTTCTTCGACGACGACGTCACCACGTTCTTCTCCCCGTCCGCCGCGAACAAGAGTGTCATGTTCCTTGTCGCGCATGGCAGCCCGGCGAAGCGGCCAGACCTTCGGGTGTTGTGAGCGCGACGGTTCATGCAGCGCGCACCTGGATCACGCGCCGTCGACCCCCGACCCACTTGACGAGCAGCATCTCGTGGCCGATTTGCACACCCGTGACGGGGTCGATGCGGAACCGTCCGAACAGCGTCGTGCAGGCAAGTGTGGCAGCCGCCGCGCGCAGCCGCTTCTGGTCGCTGCCGCCCGCGATCTCGACGCATCGGCTCATGACAAGCCCCGCCGCGTACGCCTGGGCGGCCGGGTAGTCCGGCGGCACACCGAAGCATGCAGCGAAGCGCCACGTGAAGGCGCGCGGCGGAGGCCCGAGGCTCGGCGTGACCCGGGCCGTAATCTCCCACTGGCTCGCGCCCACAAAGCCCTCGACGGCTGGACCGAGGGCGAGCCGGAAAGCGCGCACCGGCGTGGCCACCAGGGCGGTTGGCACTGCAAGGCCACGACGCCTGAGCCCCCGAACGAGGGCGATGTCGTCGGCAAGCCGCCCGGCGGCGAGGAGCAGACCGGGCGGCGCGGCGTCGATCCGGTCGAGGAACGCCTCAAGGGTGGCGCACGTCACGGGATAGGGCTCCAGGCGCACGGGGCGGCCTTGGCGGCGAGCTTCGGCCTCAGCCCCCGCAGCGACGGCGAGCGAGAATCCACTGGCCACTCGCCGCAAGATGAGGATCGGACCCTTTCGTACCCAGCGAACCGCGGGGACGAGGTAGCGGCTGGCGGGCGTCAGGATGCCGACGAGCATCCGATGCCCGCGGCGGTGGATGTCGTCCGCCGCACCGCCGTGGTTCCAGAGCACGACCCCCCGGGCTTCGGCGATCGGCGCGACAGCCCGAGTGAGACCGCTCGAGTAGGGGCCGGCGAGGAGGTCGACCGCCTCTCGCTCGAGCAGCTCGCTCACCTGCCGACGCGCCACGGCCGGGTCGCTGCAGTCGTCGCGAACGATCAGCTCGACCGGGCGGCCTGCTCTGCGTGCATCCTCGGCCCACAACTCCAGCCCGTGGCAGGCGTCAACGCCCATCGGGGCGAGCGGTCCGGAGAGCGAGACGGCCAGCCCGACCCGCAGCGGCGAGGGGGGCAGCGGGAGCCGGCGCGATGCGCCTCGGCGCACAGCCTCTGGTGGCACCATCACCGGTATGCCCAATGCGCCGCAGCCGCACCACCGGCAGCAGCTTCCTGCCTCAACTTCCGGGAGCATGCATTGGGATCGCGGTTCGCCAACGCTAGCTACTACACGCACAGGAAGCTATCGACCGCACGGGGGATCCCGCTGCGGTAGCGGCCGAAGTGCTGCGCGCCGAAGGATCAGTTTGTGGCCGGTCACTGACGCGGACGCCCGGCGCCGCCCGCTGGAAGTCCAACAATCCGAACCGATGTAAGCGCGTGAAATCGCCGGTTGAGGTTGAGCAGCATCGCCGCAACATGCTCCACGTCGTGGGCCATCGCCAAGGACCCCACATCGACGACCCGTCCGTGAATGCCTTCGAGGAGCTCGTGTACAGCAGCCTTCGCACCGCCGTCATCACCGCAGATGAGAACGTGCCCGGATATGGGAGCGCGGAAGCGCGCCAGGGCAGCAGCGCTATTTGTCTTGAGGCCACTTACGATCCGTGCCTCGGGAAGCCGACCCCGGATGTGCTCCGCCGCCGAGCCTTCCGGGAGCGGGACGACCTCGAATCGACCGTCCCGCAGGCGAAGCGGATTAACGACCTCGACGACAACTTTGCCGGCAAGTGCTTCCCGGAGATCCTTCAGAACCTGGTCGACACCATCGAGTGGCAGAGTGACGAACACGAGCTGCGACACAGCTGCCGTCTCGGCATTCGTGGTTCCTCGGATCCGCGCGGCGGGCACCGCTTCGCGGACGCGTGCAGCCGCATGGGCAGCCCGCGCCGGTGCGCGTGACCCAATCACGATCGTCTTCCCGCCCGCCGCGAGCCGCCGCGCGAGTCCCAGACCTTCCGGGCCGGTCCCGCCGAGGAGACCAATGGTTCTTCGCATCAGCGTGCTGCTTGGGTGCGCGGAGACCCGTTAGCACCACCGCCGCACTGGGACCCGGGCCAGACGGATACGTTTGGCGCACAGGGTCCCAGCCACCCACTATTCACTCGATAGGGAGAAGACCCCTAGTTTAAAACCCGGTAGGCTGCTCTGGACGCCAGCCCCTCTCGTAGCACGCAGAGCACACCGGAACGACCTCACGGAGCCCGTTCTGCTTGCGAATCTGAAGGCCCACAGACTCGCCCTGAGCGGTCGATACCTTCTTGCCGCAAGCAGCACAGGTGACGACGAAAGCCGGGTTCGCCTTTTCCGTGTACTGCGAGGGCATTATTCGGCACACTAGACCTCAGACCTCGACTTCGACGTCCTGCCCATTCACCCGTACGTTGTAGCGCGCCACTCCAGTTGGCGCCGGTGGCTCCAGCACCTCGCCGGTCTTGACGTTGTATACAGCGCCGTGCCACGGGCAGGTCACCCGCTCGCCCTCGATCTCCCCCTCCGACAGCGGTCCGCCGCGATGCGTGCACGTGTCATCGATGGCGTAGAACATGCCGTCGAGATTGAAGAGGGCGATCTTCTTCCCACCGGCCTCGACCAGCTTTGCCCCGCCCGGCGCTATCTCGTCGGTGCCTGCGACGCGAAGGAAATTTCCCATCGGTGACCTCCCTCTCGGTTGACGGCGTGCGCGTACACTCACACTCAGGCAACGGGCAGAGACGGTCGCCCGGAGAACCGCGCGTGCGAGCCTACGTCGCGAGCCCCCACTTCCGCTTGTTCGCTGCAACCTGCTCGGCCGTGGGGTGTTCCTTCTTCTCGTGCAGCGGGACCCGGAAGTCGTCCTTGTGCTCCATCATCTTGTAGTTGAGCGGGGTGTCGTCCTTAAAGAGCGCTGGGACCGCCACCTCCTCGAAGATCGCGTTCCACGGGCACTCGGGTTCGCACGCCCCGCAGTCGATACACTCGTCGGGGTGGATGTAGAGCTGGTTCGGCCACTGCTCGCGGTCGCTGCCGGTGTACTCGTAGATGCAATCGACGGGGCAGACGGCCACACAGCCGATGTCGAGACAATCCCGACAGAGCCGCGTGATGATGTACGCCATGCGTCTACACTCGCTCTTTGCCCGGGGCAGCTAGACTCCGCGACAGGCCGTGAGGAAGACCGAATGCGCGACGTTCTTGACCTCGTAGTTGTCGACGCCGAGTGCGTCACGGTGCGGTCGGTTGCTAGACCTGCTCCGCGATCACATCCGGCGGGATCATGTGCACGAGGCGTCGGAGCCTGTCAATGAGAATGAGACAGTCGGGTTCCGAATTTAGTGAGCATCCTCCGTGTTGAGCGGCGCACACGCCGCGGCGTGACGTTCGGTGCCGACCGACCTGAATGGCTTCCAGAGG
>Ga0187892_10000763_pt1 | contig 80721 bp, 71 predicted proteins | sample MA1701073metaG_FD_139345 | JGI IMG/M metagenome (GOLD analysis project Ga0187892, IMG submission 139345) | Bio-ooze microbial communities from a basaltic lava cave in the Kipuka Kanohina Cave System on the Island of Hawaii, USA - MA170107-3 metaG ... | reverse complement strand
TGTTGCGGACCGAAAAAACCTGCAAGGTCGGCGTGAAGGGAAAACGGCTCAAGGCGGCCCTCGATGACGCCTACCTGCTCAAGGTCATCAGCGGCGGCCGAAATTAGATGCGATAGCCCTGGTTTGTGAGTGCGTCGAAGCCGTCGTAGCTCGTGCCCCAGTCAGCGATCGGGTACCATGTGGCTTGATCGAGACCCGTGAACACGCTGGCAAAACGCATGAAGTTGACCAAGTCTACATCGAAGTCCCCATCAAAATCGCCGTAGCGAGTCCAAATCATGGGAAAGAAGTTTTGCTGACCAACGGGCTCAAGCTCGGCGCTGTAAAAACGATCCGCCATCTCCGGGATGACACCGCCCGCGCCCTTGCAATCATAGATCGCCTCCTGGGGATACGCCGGTGGAAAGTAATAGGCATTCTGATTGACGACGCTGTCGACAATATCCAAGACTTCCGAACCCACACCGTGCCAAAACTTCGTGCATCGATTGACGAGCGGTGAGCATGAATAGAAATCAAAGTCGCAGCCTTCAACGTCCGCGGCGCACAAATGCTCGACCATGAGGACATTGCAGTTATCGGAAGCGATGGCTTCGACCCTTGCCGGGATTACTTCGTCGCCCCCGACGTTGAGGTTCGCGAAGGACGCATCGAACGCGCGCCCGGGTAGATGTGCGACGTCGGTGTTGATATCGACGATGGCCTCTCGGTGAAGCGAAATATTCAGGTACGTCGTCAGGCAGATTGGGTTCTCGGCCGGACATCCGAAGCCATAATCAAGTGGCCGCATGAGCGAATCGCGGTTTCCGCCGATGAACTCGAGCGTGCGCGTAAACCCAAAATTGGGGATCCCCTGCACCTGGCCGAGGTCTATGCGGCTGGAAAGGATGTTCAACACCACCGGATTGGCGGAAGCCTGTGAATAGGCCGCCGAGTAGACGAGCTGGCTGCCGCCGCCGAACGTCATGCGCGGATGGTCGTTGGCGAAGTCCGTCAAAATGATGCGCGTGTTCTGAAGCTTCAGCACCGCGTCGGGCGATGGGTACATGCTGAACGTGTTGGCGAACACCTCGGGCGTGAAATCCAAGCCGGTCACACCGCCCAGCGTGCTCTCTGTGTTAAACTCCCAGAAGCCCACGTTGCGTATGTCGGCCGCGGTCACCTTGAGCACATCGTGGTTGACCAGTTCCGTGTCGCACTCGCCCTCGGCCGTGCCGATGATCCAGCGGCTGTCCGTGACGGGGTTCTTCTGCGGCTGGCCGTCGCCGGCGAAGGCGCAGTCGATCGTGCCGCGGAACTCCTCAGTGGGCGGGTCTCCCAACGGATCGCCGTGTACGCCGACCACGATCGTGCCGCTGCGCTGCCCCTCCACCGATACCGGCCCTCAGCCCAGCACGTGCGTCACGCGCACGACGGCCGGAATGGTGAACTGGTTCTGAACGTCCGTGCTCAGGTCGCCGTCCAAATCCAGCTCGAAGCCGTACAGGTCCGCGTCGACCGAGGCGAATAGCGGCCCGAATTGCCCCTCCGGGTCGCCGATACGAAGCTCACTTGCAGCGTCGATCTGGATTCGATACCTGCCCGCGCCATCGTGGTAGAAGTTGCCGAGTTCCGTGGTCGTCGTCAGAAAATTGACATTGTCAGGATCGCTGTCGCGCGTCAACTGAAAGCGGTAGATGCTTCCCGCAGGTGATTGGGCGTGGAATGATCCGATACCAGGATCGGGCAGAGGGGGTACGGCTGCCGGCTTTGACGTGTAAGTGATCCGCAGGCATTCGGTCGAGCAGCTAGCGTTGCCTGATGTGTCCGCCGTCATCGATCCCAGGCCTGGGAGTACGTTTGGGTTCCAGTTATCGAGATCAAACCAATTTGTCGGGTCCGACGCATCCCCGGCATCCCATGTCTGAGCTCGGAGCAGGCTTACGCTGGCCAGCACCACAGCAACGGCGATCCCAGATGATTGTCTCGTTGTCAGCATGGAATCCTCCTGTTCATGCGTGTTCCGCGCGAGCGCCGACAGCAAATTGCCGCAGTGGAACAGATGACGATCCCTATCGACGCAGGCTCCGGTACCGTAAAGCGGTAGAGCCCAGTGCCGCCATCGGTGAACTCGACGCGCACGACGAACTCGCTCGCGTCGTTGAACGTCTGGCCAAACCCACTCGAGCTCGAAATGTCGGAAATGAGGATGGCAGACGGCCCCGACGAGATGACGCGTCCGTCAAACGCATCACCAGTGCGTAGGATTATCTGCCATGCGTCCGCTTGGTCATCGTAAGCCCAAAGGCCAAAATCGTTCCCGGAATTCACGCCTGGCCCTGAAATGAACGCCAACATGAGCAATTCAGCCTCGTCATTGAAGATCAGGCGTGGATAGCTCTCTGAAAAAACGAACTGGACACCCGAAGCCAACCCGCCCGCGGCGTCCCCCTCTCGCACGAGCAGGTCAGGCGAGCCCAGCGGACCCCGCCAGTAGGCGTCATCTGAACTTGCGGTTATTCCACCACCCATAAGCCGGGCACGGAAGGCAACTTGGTGCGCATCGCTCAAGTAGGCAGATGCAAGTTCCGCAATCGCTGTGCCAGCGGGAAGACCGGGGGCTGGGTCAGACTCGCGAACGACGAGGGTTGGGCTGTCTCGCGGGCCGCCCCACAATCCAAGATCGTTGGCTTCCCCGATGCCCTCGCCTTGCACCAGTCCGAAGAATAGGACATCGCCATCGCCGTTTTGTGCCGGGGCGTTGCTAAAGTTCAGGAATGAAACGCCGACTCGTACCCCCGGAGCTTGATCGCCCTGTCGAGCGATCACGTGCAGGTCATTCGTTGGCCCAGCGAATAGCGCGAAATGGTTTGTCGGATCGATACCGCGCCCTTGCAAGAAGGACGAAAACCCCAGCCAACCAAGGTCGCTGTAGGTCAAGCCCGACGTTCCTCCGAGCAGAATCGCGCCCGGAATGCCAGGTGCTGGTCCCAGAAACTGCACCGCTGTTGAAAGGCTTGCCGGCGGTCCCGACGTTAGCACCCCAAACTGGGCAGGATCAGCGGACAAGTTTGAGACACCTTGTGCGAAGGCAATCGCTCCCGTTGCGTTAATCCGAGGATGCACGTCGCTGATGCTAATAGTCGTTCCGCCGGGAATCCCGGGAGCCGGCTGGCCGATGCCCGCCACCAAGCTCAAACCCGATGTTACGTTACCGGCATAAAGCGAATTGACACCCACGATGCCAAGTTTCGTGACGGTAACGATGTCCCCACCTTCGGACAGCCTCGGCAACCAACCCGAGATGGTCGAATTCGGGTTCAACCCTGGTGGGGCTTGACCGATCTGCTGCAGCACGCTGAGCGACTCGGTGGCGCCGTAGAGCAAGCCTACGCCAGACGCCCCATCGTCGCATGAGAAAGCCGCGCGGAACAGCACATTGCCGGCGTTGTCGATCTGCGGGGCGACGTGGGGCTGCGGACTGACGATGCAGCCGGGCATTCCCGGCGCGTACTCGCCGGTTCGGGCGATCTTGGTCCAAGTGATCCCCTGCGCTGCAACTTGGCCGGCGCCCGCGCTGAGCACGGCGAGACCACCTAGCAAGCGAATCAAGATATGCCAAGGCACCGAAGCCGACCCTCCGAAGGAAGCGCAGCGCCGCCGACCGGCGAAGGATAGCCGAACGATAACTGTCAGTCAAGGCGACTTTAATAATACGTTCCCCACTTGACACGCAGCTGCGCAGGCCGATAATCGCCGCGTCGAGAGCGCCGGTCGGCGCAGGCCTCGGCAGCGTGGCAACGAAACGCGGAGGTGCGAATCCATGCGACTCAATGCGCCGGTATTGTCGCTCGTCTGTTTTCTTTCCGCAGCGCCGCTCTTGGCCGCGCCGGAACTCACCGAGTTCCACATCAAGGTCACACTGGACGACGGAAGCTCGACGATCAACGTGCGCACGGGCTGCTCGTTCACGTATAAGATTTCGGGCTGGCTGGCCGGCACGCATCCCAGCGACGGCTTGGCCGCCTGGGCTACGAACATCACCATCGTACCGCCGACGATCGAGCCGCCGGGCGATCAGATCCTGACGCCGCCGCTGCCCAGGGCCATTCGACCGCCCGGAACGCCGCTGGACGCGTTCGACATACCCAAAGGGATCACCAACCCCGGACCGCTGGTCGATGATGTCCGTACCAGCGGCTACGGCGGGACGCCGTACGCCGAATTCCATTTCGATCTGTGTGGAGAGGCGATCATCAGCGACAACGGGCTGCTGCAGATCGGCGGCAGCCAGAACACGATCAAGAACGACCCGCAAGTGACCAACCGCCCGTATCCGAGCGGGTCAGTTCTCGGCAATGTGGGACAAACCGAGCTGGTCGTGGCCAGGGGGAGCGTGCCGGGCTTGGACGTGCCGGGCACGTATACGCTGCAGCTCTTCGACGTGATCGCGTTCGTCATCAAGGATGGCGAGCTGACGGCGCCGTTCGATCCGAATTTCTTTCGCGTCGAGCCGGCCAAGGTGGTCAGCGTCGACCACCTGACCATCGTGGTCAGCGACAGCGGCAGCGCGCCGACGAGCATCGAATCGGCCAACCCGCCGCACGCCTCGGCCAATCCATATGCCGTGCTCACCGGCATGCCGTTTCGCGATCCGTTGGACACGGGCACGGGCGCGACGCTGACGGTCGGTATCGGCGCCGCCGGCACAACCGCGCAGGGCCCGGTGCAATACGCGCCGATCCTCGTGACGTTCTGCGCCATGCCCGATCCGCTGCCGTCGACCGGCAACGTCTCGATAAGCTGCACGGGCGGGACATGCCCGACCGTCACGGGCGTCACCGGATCGGGCGCGGGTCCTTACCAGATCAGCTTGAGCGGCGCCATCCCGCCGGCGCACTGCACGACGCTGACGTTTGCTGGCACGGCCGCGGGCGAGAAGCTCCAATACCAGTCGCTGCCGGGCGATACGAATCTCAATGGCCTCACCAACACGCAGGACTCGCTGGAGCTGGTGCAGGCCCTGAATAACGGCACGGCAAACCTGTCTGGCAACATCGCCCGCTACAACCTGAATCGAAGCACCAACGTGCCCCCGGTGAACACGCAGGACCTGTTGCGTATGACGCAGCTCTTGAACGGCGCAAACACGACGCAGCCGTGGAATGGCGTTTCCGTGGCGGCCTGTCCGTGGCGCGCGTGTGTACGAGCACTCACGCAACGCTTGATGCCCGCTCCCGGCGCGCCGCGATTGGACATGCCACACTGCGTTCGATGACCCGTGGCGGGTCACGACATAGCCGGCCAGCGGATCGTGAAGGTTGTGCCGGCGCCGCGTTCGCTCTGGACGGCGATGGCGGCGTCGTGATCGGCGACGATGTCGCGGCAGATGGCCAGGCCCAGGCCGCGCGTCTTGCGCGTCTTGCCGGAGCCATCAGAAGATTTGGTTGAGACAAACGGCTCGAAGACGTTGGCAAGATCCGGCGCTTCGATGCCCACGCCCGTGTCACGCACGTCGATGCGGATGTGGCCGGGTCCGTCGTGGGCGGCCGTGACGGCCAGCGTGCCGCCGCCGGGCGACATGGCCTCGCGGGCGTTGACGAACAGGTTGAAGAGCACCTGCTGAAGCTGGCGCGGATCGGCTTGGACGTGCAGTTCGTCCGGCACATCGAGCGTCACCCGAATGGCGTCTTTGGCCGGGTCGCGACCGAGACTGGCCAGCCCTTCTTCGACGGCCGTGCGCAGGTGGACGCGGCCTACGGAGCGGCCGGATTGATCGGCCAGACCCAGGATGCGGTCCGACATGGCCGTGACGGTCGTACAGTGCTTCAGCGTCAGACGCAGCGCCTTGCGCATGAACTCGACGTCGTCCGAGTCGATCGCGCTGCGGGCATAGCCCATGACCGGCGTCATCTGGTTGTTGTATTCGTGCGCCAGCATGGCGGCGGCCAAGCCCAGGCTCACCAGGCGCTGCGAGCTGCGCATTTGCATCTTGATCTTCTCGAGCTCGTGCGACATGCGATCGAGCTCGGCGCGGAGCGCGTCGTCCGGTTGGCGTGAACCCGAGACTTCGCGGGGCATGGTCTGCAACATGTGCTTGACACTCAAGCGTCGTCGTGCTATCCGGACTATCGGCGGTCTTTGCCGCTTGACTTCAGTCCGATTACGGACATGCCCGTACTGTGCGACCGCAGCCGACAACCGCACGCTTCACCGTTGAGGACCTCCTCAAGTTGATCGAGCAGCTCGGCGTAGCCATCCGCCGCGAACCACTGGGAACCGATGGCGGCGGCCTGTGCATAATCCAGGGGAAGCGTGTTCTGTTCGTCGACACGGCCGCCGATCTTGCCACGCAGCGCGCAGTATGCCTTTCCCTCCTCGCCCAAACCCCCGAGTTCGACAACATGTTCGCGCGGCCTGACATCCGATCGGCGGTCGAGGCGGTGCGGGCGGCGGGAGGTTCGAACGACTAGCCCGTCGCGGAGCGGCGCCACTCGATGCGCGGCGCGTCGCCCCAGAGCAGCTCGAGATCGTAAAACTCTCGAGCCTGGGCCGTGAAAACGTGTACGACCACATCGACGAAATCGAGCAGGATCCACCGAGCGGTTTCGTATCCAGTGACGCTGAGGGGCTTTTCGCCGACTTTGCGGCCGTATTCGACGATCAGATCGCTGACGGCCCGCATCTGCCGGTCCGATGTGCCGGTGCAAATGACGAAAAAGTCGGTCACGCCAGAGCGGCCGCGCAGGTCCATGATGACCACGTCTTCCGACTTGTTGTCGTCAGCGATCCGCGCCGCTTCGATGGCAAATTGTAGCCCGTCCGTCTGGCTGGCCATCTGCGCAGTTTAGCCAGAGCCCCCGCCGGCGACCACCGCTTCGACACGTTGCTAACTGCGATAGACGATGCGGCCGCGGGTCAGATCGTAAGGGGAAATCTCTACTTTGACGCGATCGCCGGGGAGGATCCGGATATAGAACTTGCGCATCTTGCCAGAGATATGGGCGAGTATCTCATGTTTATCGCCCGCGATGTCCACTTGAACGCGAAACATGGCGTTCGGCAACGCGGCGACAACGGTTCCCTCGAGTTCAATCGCTTCGGTCTTGGCCATGCACCCTGCCTGCCCGTCAACCCGCCCCAATCGCTCGAAACAGCGAGCCGCCGAGCGTCGGGGAGTATACGCTCAGTGCAGGCAAACACAAGCCGCCGCCCGCTTCATTGCGGCGCCTATTGCATGGGGATCGAGAACACGTCGGCCAGCGACAGTGAAAAGCCGGGCAAAAGCGACGTGACATAAGCGTCGGCGTCCGTCAGCCGCCGCTCGTCCCAAACGTCGCCGCGGCGCGTGAGCGCCAGCGCCGTATGGTCGCGTGAATCGATGATGACGTACTCGCGCACGCCGCCCAGCAGATACTCCTCTCGCTTCGTGACGTAGTCGCGCTTGACGCTGCTCTTGGAGACCACCTCGAAGACGAGCGCGGGGACCCAGTAGTCCCAGGGATTGTCGTCGGCCGATTCGGGACCGTGGAGGTACACCGTGATGTCGGGATGCCGCTCGGACTGCACACCGGGCAAGCGCAAGACGGAGCCCATGCCGCCGGATACCAGGAATACTCGACCGGGATTGGCGCGCTTGTAGAAGGTCAGGGCCTCACGGGTATTCTGGACCACGAGTTCATGCGTCAAACGTGGAACATCGACCACGATCACACCTCGTTCCAGTTCGTAGCGGTAGCCGGAGATCGCGTCGGCGTGGGCGAACTCCTCGAGCTTCATCGGCTGGCCGTCGTGCTCGGGTCCGATTACCAGGCTGGTTGCAGGGGCAAGTGCCATGCGTCACCTCAGCACATTGTACGCACGTCCGTCACGCGGCGGAAGCGGCCCGCCGAGACGCAACCGCGGACACGAGGCGCTCGACGCGCTTCGGATCGGGCGGGTTCGACCAGAGGCCGTCTCGCTTCAGGTATGAGCCGACGATGAACCCGTGGGCGAACGGCCACAACGCGTCCAGATTGTCGGGCGTGACGCCGCTGCCGACGAGAACCGGAATCTGAACCGCCTCTCGGGCCGCCCGCACGTCACCAATCGAGGCGGGCCGCCCGGTGGCGGCGCCCGTGACGATGATGGCATCGGCGCCGAAGAACTCAGCCGCGCGGGCCGTGTCTGCCAGGGTGGTGTCGGCCGTAAGGGCATGGCTGGCATGTTTCTTCTTGACGTCAGCCCAGACGGCGATGTGCGTCGCGCCGATCGCCCTGCGATATCGGAGCAGTTCGCCGGCGACGGCCGACGACATCAGACCCTCATCGGCCACTTGTGCGAAGACGAAGTTCTCAACGCGGACGAAGTCCGCCCCACAAGCTGCCGCGACTGCCAAGGCCTCAATGTGACCCGCGGCGAGGATTTGTACGCCCACCGGAACGTCGACGGCGGCCCGCACCGCCACGCCAATGGCCGTCATGCCCGCCACGATCTCCGGCCCGACTCGAGTGACGTACGGCCGATCATGCATGTTCTCGACCATGACGGCATCGACGCCCAGGCCGGCGAGCAGACGAGCTTCGTCAGCCGCACGCCGCGCGAGAACGTCGATCGGTTCCGCCGCCGCCGGCGTACCGGGCAGCGCTCCAACATGAACCATGCCAATCAGCGACGATTCGGGTCGAAACATGGCAACCTGGCGATGCCAACAAGTCGGGCGTCGCCTCAGCCATCCTGCCCGAACGACGCGCATTGCACAAGGAAGCAGCGAGCAGACTTGGACTTGCGTTCCGAAAAAAGACTCTGAGGCTCTGAGCAACTGAGGCGGCGCGGTATGAGGGGTGGTCCCAAGCCGCGGCTCCCTTGGCGAGCATGACCCGACAGCCCAATGCAGATTCTTTGGCCCAACCCCTCCGGTCCTCAGGTTCTCAGAGTCCCTTTGACGGCCGCAACCGCTCATGCTGTCACGCCCGCATCAGGCGGGGACGCAGCGGTCAGCCGCCCACGCCCGCAACTCGGCGATGCGCTCGGCCATCGTCACGGATAGCGGTCGCGTGTTGGCCAGTTCGGCCAGAATTCCGCGCGTGTCGATCTCCGATTTGTCGCGGAAGGCCGAGTACAGCGCGCCGACCACGGCCTGCTCGATCTCCGCGCCGCTGAACCCATCGGCCGCAGTCGCTAAGGCCGGCAAATCGAATCTCGCCGGGTCGCGCCCACGCGCCCGCAGGTGCACGGCGAAAATCGTCGCCCGGGCTTCCGCGTCGGGCAGGTCGACGAAGAAGATTTCGTCGAAGCGGCCCTTGCGCATCAGCTCGGGCGGCAGGGCCTGAATGTCGTTGGCCGTGGCGACTACGAAGATTGGCTCGCGGTGGTCCTGGAGCCAGCCCAGCAGCGAGCCGAACATGCGCTGCGACAACCCGCCGTCGGCCGAATGGGCGGCGGCCGACGCGAAGGCCTTTTCGATCTCATCAATCCACAGCACGGCCGGGGCGATGGCCTCGGCCAGCTTGATGGCCTTGCGAAGGTTGCGCTCCGATTCGCCGACGAATCGGTCGTAAAGCTGGCCGGGGTCGAGCTTGAGCAGCGGCATGCGCCACATCGACGCGACCGCCTTGCAGGCCAGGCTCTTGCCGCAGCCCTGCACGCCCAGCAGCAGAATGCCGCGCGGCGGCCTGAGCCCGAAGGCCTTGGCCTCGGGCGTGAGCGCGCCGTGCCGCTTGGAGAGCCAATCCTTCAGGCCGCGCAGCCCGCCGAGCTCGTCGACAGACACAGGCGCGTCGACATACTCGAGCAAGCCGGCCTCGCGGACCATCTCGCGTTTGACCTTGAGCAGCTTGTCGATATCCGAGGCGTCCAGGCAGTCGTCGTCGAGGATGACGCGTGCGATGGCCAGCTTGGCCTCGCGGGCGGTCAGGCCGCGCAGCGTCCGCAGAATGTGGTGAAACTCGTCCTTGGTCAGCTCGTGACGGATCTTGGAGTAGCGCGACAGCTCCTTGAACGTCTCGCGGACGATGCGGTCGAGCTCGGCCTCGTCAGGCAAGGAGACCTGCAGCGGCACCGCCACGCGGGCCAGCGCCTGCGGCAGGTCGGTGGCCGGGTCGATGAGGATGGCGGTCTGGTTGCGGTTCGGGCCGTACTCGCCGAACGTCCTCACCATCCGCTGCAGCGTGGCGTCTTTGAGGTGTGTGCAAAGGTCCTTGAGCACAAAGACCGCGGCGTGCGTCTGGCCGAGCATATAGGCCAGCACGTCGGCCGGCTTCTGCGTGTCGGGAATCGGCTGCACTGGCGCGGGTGGGCTGGCCCTGGACTCGCCGCGGCCCGCCAGGCGGGCCGGGTCGCCAAGCGACCCGCGAGCGTAGCTCGTTGCGGCGTGTCCAGGGCTGGCCCGCAGTCCGTGCACGAGGTTCCACTTGAACACGCGAATGGCCAGCGAATCGGCCGCCTGCGTCACGTGCCCGAGCGCACGCTGCTCCTCGTCCGTCTCGATCGTGACGATCGGGTGCCGCGAACGGATCAGCAGGCGAAGCTCGTCGATGATGTCGGGCATGGTCGCGGTCTCCCGCACGCCGCCGCGGCCAACCAAGGCAGGTGCGAGACAAACGACATCCGTGGCTACGCCAGCCCGGCGAACGGATTGACGATCTCGAGACTGTCAACCGGCGCACCCGGCAAATCCTCTGAATAGAAGCGCGTCACACCGGCTTGGCTACAGGCCGCGTAAATCATCGCGTCCCAGAAGGAGCACTGGTGATCCACATGGAGCTGGCGGGCTCCTTCGAGCACCGCCGCCGTCGGGACGGCAAGACGCAGCAGTTTGAGAAACGATGCCAGCCGCTCCCACGCTTACTTCGGCGTGAAGTTCTGTTTGGCCAGCTTGCGTGACGCGGCGACAAACTCGCACGCGACCTGCCACAGCAGGACGCCGCCTGCCTCGCCATGGATCAAGTCGAGCGCCTTCTGCTGACGCGCGCCGGCCGATCGGTCGCAGGCGTAGATCAATACGTTCGTGTCAACGGCGTTCATGCAGTTCGTCGCGTGTTGGGTACGGCCCGCTCGATCGGAAGTTCATGCGCTCGATCCCGGCCAGCAGTTCCGCGAAACCCGCCTCACGTTCGGCAGAGCTGGGCGGTTCGAGCCGCTGAACCGTCAGTCGCACGCGCTCGTCTTCGCGGAGTTTCAGCGACTCGAGTGGCTTGAGCACGCCGTTCGTGTAAATCGCTTCCGTAACAGTCCCCATACTGCGTCTTCCTTCCGGGCAGGTGGCATCACCCATCCAGCGAATGATACGCTCGGATCGCCCAAGTGGACAAGCTCGTGCCCGCGTGTGCCGGCGGCACCCGCGATCTCGCCATTCAAAACGCGTTCCGCGGCTGGGGCGGGGCGCGGCGGAGCTTCACCTTCTCGTCGAACTTGATCCGCGTTGGGTCACGGTTCTGGACGGCGCGGTATTCGGCGATGAGAAAATGTCCGGCCTGGCGAGCGCGGCGAACCTGCGCGCACACGGATTGTGCTGCTCGACGACGTCGGCCCTTAGAGCTGTTTACTCCGGTCTCGCGGCCGATAGAATGCGAGTCGGAGGCTATCATGACCTACCGCGGACACGTCAGGAACGGCCAGATCGCGTTGGACGAACCGGCCCGCCTGCCCGAAGGAGCCGAGGTGTACGTTGAGGTTCCCGGAACGGGCAACGCCGAATCCTTGCGTCAGCGCCGCCAGCGCCGCATACGCCTGGATCCGGAATTGGCCCGCGAAATAGCCGCGCTCGCTGAATTCCATCCGGACGAGGTTTGAGCGATGCCTCTCAATCTTCCGGCGGGCGCCGCGTGTCTCATTGACGCCGACATAGGCGGCGCGATTCAATGGATCTGAGGGATCTCCGCATTCGAGGTGCGAGAGCCGGCGATGGAGCTACCGGCGTTGGTGTCGAGATGCGGTCACGGATGCTATGCTCTTCTCAAGATTGGGGAACTGTGATGTTGCCGTGGATGGGGAGCCGGGCTTCCGAACTAATTCCCGCCGATTATTTCCCTGACCCACGGGTTTGCAGTTCCTCAGCGCGCTTGCGGTACGGAACGGAGTCCCAGATCCGGTACGTCCCGTCGTGCGAGTAGGTAGCGATCTGCGTCCCGTCCGGGCTAAAAACTGCGCCCGTAACCAACTCCGTATGCCCGCGCAGGACCGTCATTTGCCATCCGTCGTCGACGCTCCAAACGCGTACTGTGCCGTCTAGCGATGAAGTGACCACGCGGGTTCCGTCAGGGCTAAAAGCAGCAGAGCCTGGAGCCGCAACGTGTCCACGCAGGACAGCAACTTCCTTCCCGTTCGTGGCGTCCCAAAGCCGTCCGGTGCCGTCCCACGAGGCAGTGACGACGCGCGTCCCGTCCCGGTTGAAACGGGAAGAGGCGACTCGGCCCCCATGCCCACGGAGTACAATCCGTTCCTCCCCGCTCGCCGCGTCCCAGACCCGTGCTGTCCCGTCATCCGACCCAGTCACGATCTGCTTGGCATCGGGGCTGAATGCAGCGTCTACGATTTCCTGCTCCTGTCCCTTCAGAATGGCCAGTTCCGCGCCGGTAGAAGCGCTCCACACACGCGCGGTATGGTCGCTCGATCTTGTAACGACGAGAGTTCCGTCTGGGCTGAAGGCAGCAGAAAAGACAGCACCGCGGTGCCCGCGGAGCACGACGAGTTGTTCGCCAGTTCGGGCATCCCACACCCGTGCGGTTTCGTCGGCTGATGCGGTTACTGCGCGCGTGCCGTCGAGGCTTAGCGCCGTGCAATATACGCTAGACTCGTGTCCGCGTAGCAGCAACCGGTCGACGTTTGCTTGCAGATCCCACACGCGCCCAGTGCCATCCTCTCCTCCCAACAAGACGCGGAAGCCGTCCGCGCCGAAGTCGGGTTCTTGGCACCAAAAAGAAGGGCGACACCTCAGTACGACTGGCTGCCGAGTGCTCCGAACGTCCCAAAGGCGGGCGGTCCCATCCTCTGATGCCGTGACCGCGCGCGACCGGTCCGGGCTGAACGCGACGCAACGGATTACGCGGGCGTGACCGCGAAGGACTGTGGTTTCCGGCAAGTTGGTACCGTGCCCCGCCGCGCCATCCTGTGATTCATGCTCGGCCGACTCGACAACATGCGTGGAAATGACAACTCCGTGAACGACGCCCCCGTGCGTGTACCGCCGACTGATTCCTCTCCAATCAATGTCCGCTTTCGTGGGATCGCTTGTCGCGACGATAATACGCGTATCGTTGGCGCAGAATGCTCCACAGTAGACGCTTGTACGAGCCTCACTGCGAAAGACCCCCAGTTCTGTCCTTTTTGCTAGGTCCCAAAGGCGGGTCGTACCGTCGCCGGAAGCCGTCACTACGCGAGAGCCATCAGGGTTGAATTCCGCCGAGTAAGCATGCCCGTCGTGTCCGCGCAGCACGCCGACCTCTTGTCCGTCCTCGGAGTTCCAGACTCGAAACGTACCATCCTCCGCGCCGGTAATGATTTGCGAACCATCGGGGCTGAACGCAGCTTCGCCCACACTGCCTTCGTGTCCCAGGATCAGAAGTTGTTTTCCACTCGCAGCGTCCCATACGCGCACTGAGCTGTCCTCGGATGCCGTTACTACGCGAGAGCTATCAGGACTGAATGCCGCCGAGTAAACAATCCCGTCGTGTCCGCTTAATAGTAGGAGTTGCACACCAGCACGTCCGTCCCACACTCGCGCTGTTCGGTCGGCTGATGCAGTTACGATGCGAGTTCCGTCGGAATTGAACGACGCCGCAAACAGCCCATCTTCGTGCCCGCGCAAAATGGTCGTCGCTTTTCCGGCATCGGCATCCCATACTCGCGCCGTTTGATCCCACGATGCTGTGATGACGCGCTTTCCATCTCGACTGAAGGCGGCTGACAAGACAAACCCACTATGTCCGCGCAAGACGACCAGCGAGTTATCGCGCAGAGATTCGAGATACCCCCATTCCCAGTTTCTTAGGCGCTCCGGACAGCTCTGGAGCATTTCGTGGGCTCGGTCTCGTTCGCCCCTGTAGATTGCAAGGTCAGCGTCAGTAATGTTCGAGCGGTAGGCTTGGTATTCCGCGGCATCGCGCTCCCGGTCTGCCTCATCTCGCTGGCGATCAGCTTCAATCCGTTGCTCGTTGGCATGTGTCTCGGCCGCTGATGCTCGTTCAGCTTCAACTTCAGCTCGGCGCCGTTGCGTGGCTTCTGCGACCCGCGCGTCCCGCTCAGCGACGTAGAGACCCGCAATGATCGCCAGGGAGATCACGACCATCGCCACGACTCCGGCGCCCACGCCGACCGCGCCGCGGTGGCGGCGGACGAACTTTCGGACGCGGTACGCCGTGCTGGGCGGACCGGCCAGGACGGGTTCGAGCTTCAGGTGCCGTTCGATGTCGCGGGCCAGATCGGTGGAGGTGTCGAAGCGGCGGGTGCGGTCCTTTTCGAGCGCCTTCATGACGATCCAATCCAAGTCGCCGCGCAAGGCCCTGGCCAGCGATTGCGGATCGGTGTGACGACGCCTGGCAATGTCGGTGGCCACGAAACCCGGGGGTGAGTGATCCAGCGATTGAGGCCTCGAGGGAACGGGACCCGGACGGGAGGGTGCGGCGGCCGCCTTCGGTCCCTTCATCCCTTGATCCCTTGATCCCTTGATCCCTGCCGTCAACAGCGATGACAGTCGCGTCGACGGCTTGGGCGGCTCCTCTTCGCGGATGATGCGCTGAATCTCGGCGTACGCGGCGCTGGCCAGTCGCTTCTTGTCGAACGGCGTCGTGCCAGTCAGCAGCTCGTACAGCAGCACGCCCAGCGAATACACGTCGCTGCGCGTGTCGATGTCGATGCCGGTCATTTCGGCCTGCTCCGGGCTCATGTAGGCCGGCGTGCCAATGAGTTGCGGGAACTCGGTGAAGAGCGTCTTTTCGGTCAGGCGGGCCTCGGTCGCTTTGGCGATGCCAAAGTCGATCACCTTCGGCATCGGCTTGCAGTCGGCCATCGTCACCAGCACGTTGCCGGGCTTCAGGTCGCGGTGGATCACGCCCTTCTGGTGGGCGTGCTGCACGGCCAGGCAGACCGGGATGAACAGCTCCAGCCGCTCGCGCGTTGAGAGCTGCTGCGTGTCGCAGTAGTCGGTGATGGGCACGCCCTTGACCAGCTCCATCACGAAGAACGGCCGGCCCGACTCGGTCGCCCCGCCATCAAGCACGCGGGCGATGTTGGGGTGGTCCATCATGGCCAGGGCCTGCCGCTCGGCCTCGAAGCGGGTGATCACCTGGCGCGTGTCCATGCCCAGCTTGATGATCTTGAGCGCGACCTTGCGGCGGACCGGCTCCTGCTGCTCGGCCATGAAGACCACGCCGAAGCCGCCCTCGCCGATGCGTTGGAGCAGCTTGTACCGGCCGATGACGGCGCCCGGACGCTCAAGCGGCGCGCCGACCATCAGCGTGGAAGGCGGGGATTCGAGGAAGTTGCCAGCCTGCGCCTCGGCCCACAACAGGGCCTCGACCTGCGTCCGCAGCGCTGCGTCGGCGCCGCAAGCGCCATCCAGATACGCCGCCCGCTCGGCGGCCGTCCCGCGGCGGCGGGCCGCATCGAAGATCGCCTCTACGTCGTGCCGATCGTCGGCCATAGGACTCGCGCTCCGCGGCACCGCTGGCAACGAGCCGGCACATTCGCAGGTCAAAGACCTGCGCTACAGACATCATGCGCCAACGACTCGCCGCGCGCCTCAAAGATTTTTCGGTTTTCGGCCTTCGTCTCTGACGCCAACTTCCGCGTCAAGGATCGGTTTTCGAATGGCATCGTACAGCCACGCCTTGGCGTAAGCCCAATGACGGTCGGCGGTGGCGCGCGAGACGCCCAGGATCTCGGCCGCTTCTTCAACGCTCAGGCCGGCGAAGTAACGTAGCTTCACGAGCTCGGCCTTCTGCGCGTCGATCTGAGCCAAGCGGTCCAGCGCATGATCAATGTCGATGAGCTCGTCCGGCGAATCGCGCGCGGCCAATGCGTCCGGGTCCAGCGGGACACGTTGTGCCGCGCCGCCGTGCTTGAGGCGCCGCTTGCGCCGTGCCCGCTCGACCAGAATCCGCCGCATGGCTTCGGCCGCTGCCCCGAAGAAGTGCGCGCGGCCATGCCAACCCGCCGACGGACCGGGGACCAGCCGCATGTACGCCTCGTGCACCAGCGCCGTAGCCGACAGCGTCTGGCCTGGCGCCTCGCGCCGCAGGTGGCGGGCTGCCAGGCGGCGCAGCTCGGCGTAGACGAGAGGCAGGAGCTGCTCGGTAGCTTGCACATCGCCTGCCTCGATTTCCGCCAGGATGCGTGTGACGTCGGTCATGAACCTAGAAGGTATGCCAGCACTGCGTCCTGCGTGCTGACAGGTTGGCGCCGTCGGACGTCATGTCGCCAGTTTAGCGCAGTGCGAACTCGATCCGTTTGCCCAGCAGGTGAGCCACCTTGGCCATTGTGTTCAACGTGATCGACGTGTTCGTGGGATCGAGCAGGCGCTCGACCGCCGCACGGCTCGTCCTTAGCTGCCTGGCCATTTCTGCTTTGGTTATGCGCCGTTCGCTCATGGCCTTCTCAAGTTCACGGGCGATCTTGAACTTGATGGCGGCCGCTCGGCATTCCTCCAAGATGCCGTCCTCCGCCAGAAAGTCCTCGAACCGCGACCCCAGATGCTTGCGTTTCATTCTTGCCGCCCTAGCCTAACCGTCTTAGACGCTTGATTGCCAGATCAAGCTCGCTCTTCGGTGTTTTTTGCGACTTCTTGATGAATCCGTGCAACAGCACCATCGTTCGACCTCGTACGCAGAAAACAACCCTTGCGATTCGATCCGCCCAGTGTGACCGGACCTCCCAAAGGCCATGGCCCAAGCTGCCCACCAGTGGCTTGCCAATCGGCCAGCAATACTGCACCTTGAGCACGTCGTCGCCGATGATCTTCCGTTCACTCTTGGCCAGCGTTAGCAGCCATTCACGAACCGGCTCGTTACCCTGCTCCGTTCGGAAGAACACCGCGTCGAGCTTGCGTTCGATGTCCGGCATGGTGTATCAAAATTAGTGCGCGCCGTCAAGTCGCGGGCACGCTCATGCGGCGGGTGGCCTCGTGCGCCGCCTTGCAACGGATTCCGAAACTGGCTCCAGCGAGCCCAGTAGGCGGAGGCATCGGGCGTGTCGCCACTCAAAAATGAAGGCTGCGTCGGTTGCAGGTCTACGCTTCAGCCTCCGGCTCCGCGGGTGGCGGCATGCCGGGGGGCTGGTTGCGCTTGGCTTTCACCAGCATCAGGCGGGCCTCGCGCAGCAGATCATCGCCGTGCGACAGGATCTGCACGCGGTACTCTCCTGGTTCAGGAAACACCAATCCGTGAAACTGCAGCGCCAGGTTGGCGATGGCCCGCGGATTGGCGAAATCGACCGTACCCTTGCCCTCCACCAGCGGCGGCCGGGCGTCGTCGGAATCGACGATGCGGATCGTCACCGGCGTCTTGCCATAGCCGTCGGTCATTTGCAGGTGCACGCAGAGCTGCGGGTGCGAGGCCGGGAAGCCCATGGCGTGGATCGTGCTGAACATGCCGATCAGCGACTGTTTGCCGGTCAGCCGATCGGTGATGATCTGGTCGCACACGATCAGCGAGAGAACGTCGGGTTTGATTTTCAATTCGCCCATCGCGACACAGTCCTGAGTCCTGAGTGCTGAGCCCTGAGTCCTGAGTCCTCAGCACGAGCCCCGCCGTGGGCACACGCGCAAGGACCGACTGCATTATGGCACGGACCGGGTGATTCCGCTATGCTCCCGACACGCGGCACGATGACGTTTAGCCGCGGCCCCCGTAGGGCCGCGCGCCGACGCTTCGGCCGTCTTGTCGGCCGTGGCGCCGACATTGGTGCCGGGCTACGGCATTCCACCGTGGGCGGCGCTGCGCTTAGGACATTGGCGCGCTTCTCGCCTGCGCGGCTAAACGGGGGCACACGCCGCCATGAGGTTAATGAATGAAAGTGCATGAGTATCAAGCCCGCCAGTTCCTGGTGGAGGCGGGTGTGCCGGTCCCTGCCTCAGAGGTAGTCGAGACACCTGATCAGGCCGCGGCCGCCTACAGCAAGATCGGCGGAACCGTCGTGGTCAAGGCACAGGTATTCGCCGGTGGCCGCGGCAAGGCCGGGTTTGTCAAGCTGTGCAAGTCGGCTGCCGAAACGCGCGACGCCGCCCAATTCATGCTGACGAACCGCATGGTCTCAAAGCAGACCGGACCTGAGGGCATCGCCGTCAAGAAGCTCCTCATCGCCGCGGCGGTTGATATTCAATCGGAATACTATGTGGCCGCAGTCGTCGATCGCGCTCGCCGCTGCCCGGTCGTCATGGCGTCGCGCGAGGGTGGTGTCGAAATCGAAGAGGTGGCCGCCCGCAACCCCGACGCGATCATCAAGCGCTGGCTCCACCCACACACCGGGCTGAGCGACTTCCAGGTCTACGATCTCGTCTGCGGCCTCGGCCTGACCGACAAGGAACAGATCAAGGCCGCCTCGAAGGTCATCAAGGGGCTGGTCCAGGTTTTTTACAAGTACGATTGCAGCCTGGCCGAGATCAACCCGCTGGTGCGCACACCAGCCGGTGCGATCCTGGCGATCGACGCCAAGATGAACTTCGACGACAACGCCGTCTTCCGCCACGCCGAGCTCGAAAAGATGTTCGACCCGACCGAGGAGAACCCCAACGAGCTGCGGGCCAAGGCGGCCAACCTGTCGTACATCGCCCTCGACGGCAACATCGGCTGCCTCGTCAACGGGGCAGGCCTGGCCATGGCCACGATGGACATCATCAAGCTGCACGGCGGTGAGCCGGCCAACTTCCTCGACGTGGGTGGCTCGGTCACCAAGGACGGGGCGATCGAGGCGTTCCGAATCATTCTCTCCGACCCCAACGTCAAGGGCATCCTGGTCAACATTTTCGGCGGGATCGCCAAGTGCGACACGATCGCCGACGCCCTGGTGGCGGCCGCGCGCGAGATAGGCTTCAAAGTCCCGGTGGTCGTCCGCCTCGAAGGCACCAACGTCGAGCCGGCTCGCGAGATCCTCAAGAAAGCCGCCATCCCGGTGCTGATCCCGGCTGACGACCTGACCGACGCAGCAAAAAAGGTGTGCGCGAAGGTAGCATAGTCGCGAGTAAGTTTTGAAGGGTGAGAGCCATGACAAACGCGAGCAGGGCAATTCTGATCCTCAGCGCGATCGTCCCAGCGCAAGTGGCTAGCGGGCAATTCGTTCCTGGACATGTTTACATCTCCGACTATGGGGCAAAGCCGTGTCAATTCACCAGCAACCCGATTTTCCCCAACGACCGGATTTGGGAGGTCGATCCCGCGACTGGACAGGTCACGCTGTTCGCGACGGTCTCCGATGATGTCTGCGGGCTCATGAGCGGGCTCGCCTTTACGCCGGACGGCGCCGGCCTGCGCGCGTCCATGGCGTATCACAGCATCATCCTGGAGTTCGACACGAATGCGAACGCCGTGATCGCGCTCGACGACGGTGACGGCATCTCGTCGCCCTGGGGCACGAACAACATTACGTACGATGCCTTCGGAAACTCCTTTGTGGTGAATAGTCAGGAGATCCTGAGCTTTCCACCCGACGGTGGACCTGCAACGGTGCTGGCAGACCTCGATGATTTGAACGATCATCCAGGCGCCATCGCCGCGTTCCCGAACGGCGACCTTCTTTACGCGGACGGTGGCAATGAGCAGGTGTTGTTCCGGATAACCCCTGACGGAACGGCAACGGTCTTTGACACGTTGCCCGATCCAGGCCCGATCCATTCCGTTGCAATCAGCGGAGTCGGCGAGGTCTTCGCCTTGAGCACCGGTCAACTGTTTTGATACCCGAACGGCGATCCGCTCGCGCGAGAGCTGGTCGCCGACTTGCCGGTCCAAGGCGACGCGTCGATCGCATTGTCGGAAGAGCAATCGGTGATGTATGTCGCGAACACCAACGATGTGCTGTCGGTAGACCTATCCTCGGGCACGTTCTCGATGCTCGCAACCATCCCGGGTCCCTGGTCTCGCGCTGGGGCGGGGATGGCCGTTTACGTCCCGGAACCGGAGATGCTCGGTTCGTTGGCCTTGGCATCGATCGCCTTTGTGCGGCGACCACGTCGTCACGCCGTGCCGGCGACAGGTCAGTCGAGTGCTGACGGCTGGATGCTCGCTTGGCGGCGCGTGAACAGAGCGCGCACCCGAGGTCCGCTCCGACGCGGAACGAAGGAGGAGGATTGAGATGAAAGCCAGCCTGTCGGTTGTGACCCTTGTGGTGCTGGGGGGCGTGGCCCGTTCCGCCTGGGCCGATTTCACGCCGGGACACGTGTACGTCTCGGACCACGGCCCTGAGCCGTGTGCCGGCGGGCCGTACCCCAACGATCGAATCTGGGACATCAATCCCGTCACCGGAGCGGTCTCGCTGTTCGTCGAGGTGCCCGACGAGATCTGTGGATTCATGACCGGCCTGGCGTTTTCGCCTGACGGCGCACACCTGCGGGCCTCGGTCTCCTCCACTTGGACCGTGCTGGAGTTCGACCCGTCCGCCGGTATCAGCGTCGGGCTCGACAGCCGCGACGGCATCATCTCGCCCGCAGGCAGTAACAATATCGCCTACGATTCGGCAGGCAATTTCTATGTTATGGATTTAATCGCGATTCGCAAATTCCCGCCGGACGGCGGTCCGGCGACGATCCTGGCTGAAGGCGTCACAGTCGACTCCGGGCCGATCGCAGTCTTGCCCGACGGCGACGTGCTCTACGGTTTCGCTGGCTTGGGTAGCCTCCCGCCGACGCTATATCGCGTCGCGCCTGACGGTGCGGTGACCGTCTTTGATTCAATCTTTGCCCATTCCATAGCCGTCAGCAGCGCCGGTGACGTATTTGTGCTCAGTGGCAATGTCTACCGATACCCCGCAGGCGACCCCGGCAACAGGGAACTGGTTGCGGAGAACTTCACAAACGGTGCCTTTTCCGCGTCCATGACGCTGTCGCCCGATGAATCTTCGCTGTATGTCGCGAACGCCACCAAGTTGTTCGGCGTGAACTTGTCGAGCGGATCCGTTGCGGAACTCGCGACCATTCCAGGCCCGTATGCATCATTCGCTGGCGCCGGCATTGCTGTCTATGTACCCGAACCAACCACCATCGTGCTCCTGCTGGCTGGAATGGGCTTGCTTGGGTGGCGCCGGCGCGAAACCACGACTGTCTCCAGGCCCTACGCTGCGCGGCAATAGACGCGCCGACCGAGCGTTCGGTCCCCGGGACACTTGCGTCGAGCTACAATGGCGCGCCGGGTCGCGCGGCGTCGGACCGGCAGTCAGGCAACCACATGATGGAGATCGAGCTATGGCATTCGCGCGGATGTTTTCCGTTCTCAGTGGTCTGTTTATTCTCACGGCTCTGGTCGGGTGCAGCGCGGGCGGCAGTGCACTGCCCGGCGGGACGGCTGCCACCAGCGATCCGCTGAATCAGCTCACCAGCGGGGCGACGGTGGCTGGCTTCCAGGATTTTGCCGGCGTGCCGCGTTCGCTATCGGACGAACAGCTCGCGCAGATTGAAGACCTGCAGGCCCAGGTCGACGCCGGCTCGATCTCACCGGATGAATTCTCGCGACAAGTCCACGCCATCATCGGCGACGCCAGCCCGATGCGGGCGTTCGCCGGATTTGGCTTCTTCGGCTCGCCGTTCGCGACGCGTTTCCAGGTTCAAGTGGCCATCCTGCTCAATTTGAGCGACGAGCAGATCGAGCAGGCCCGCGAGATCTTCATCAGCCTGCACGAAGACATTGCCGCGCTGCGGGCCGACGCGCGCGAGCGGATCAGGGCGCTGCTCACCGATGAGCAGCTCGCCCTGCTGGACGAATTGCGGGCCAACCGCGGCCGCGGCGCCCGGCACCATCGTTTCGGGCATCACGGCGGCGGCCGCATTCTGGCCCGCCTGACCGAGGCGCTCTCGCTCACCGAGCAGCAGCAGACCGACATCCAGTTGATCCTCGACGAGCTGGCTCAGGCCATCCGCGACCGTCACGCTCAGGCCCGCGAAGAGTTTCGTGCCATCCTGACGGAGGACCAGCTCGCGTTCCTGGCCGACCTCGAGGCCGCCGATAACAGACCGTCCGAGCCGATTCCGACCACGGGCGTCCGGCCGGGCGCGCGGCGTTGACGTGCGCGAGCCATCGGCCCGACGTCCACGTTACCGCGGCACGCATCCGCGGCTTTTCGCCGAGCGATACAAGGAGCGAGGCGCCGCGGCCGACTCCGATATCCACCGCCACGTCCGCGACCAAGGCCGCACACCGGCCGGGACGCATGTGCCTGTTCTGATGCGCGAGGTGATCGACGCGCTCAGGCCCGCGCCGGGCGACGTTGTGATCGATGCGACGCTCGGCGACGGCGGTCACGCGCTCGAGCTGCTCCGCCGCATCGCCCCCGGCGGCCGATTGATCGGGCTCGATGTTGATTCAACGGCACTCGAGCTCGCCGGGCTGCGCTTGGCCGCGGTCAGCCCCGATTTCAGCCTTCACCGCTCTAACTTTGCCGGCCTGCCGAACGTGCTCCGCGATGAGCAGCTCAACGGCTGCGACGTCATCTTCGCCGACCTGGGCGCATCGAGCATGCAGCTCGACGACCCGGCCCGCGGCTTCAGCTTCAAGCACGACGGGCCGCTCGATATGCGCATGGACGCGCGCACCACGCGCACGGCCGCGGATGTGCTGGCGACGCTGCCGGCCGGCGACCTGTCCGCCGCGCTGCTCGAGCTGGCCGACGAGCCGGACCACCAGCGGATCGCCGAGCGGATCGTTCAGCAGCAGCGCGTCCGCCCGATGACGCGAACCGCCGAGCTCGTTCGGCTCGTGCTCGCCGCCAAGGGCCTGACCCAGCGCATGTTGAAGGATATCCGGGCGCGCGGTGAGCCGCATCCGGCCGCACGGGTCTTCCAGGCCCTGCGCATTCTGGTCAACGACGAGTTGGCCGTGCTGGATCAGCTCCTGCGGATAGCGCCGTTCTGCCTTCGCCCCGGCGGCCGGATCGGGGTCATCAGCTTCCACAGCGGCGAGGACCGCCGCGTCAAACACGCCTTCCGCGAGGGTGTGCGGTCCGGCGACTACGCGGCCATCAGTGATGAAGTGATTCGCCCGACCCCGGACGAGATCCGCGCCAACCCGCGCAGCGCCTCGGCCAAGTTTCGCTGGGCGCGCCGCGGACCGAGTACGGCTTGAGCAAAGCGGGTCGGCCCGCTCAACCCATGTACATCCCGCCGTTGATGCTGATGACCTGACCGGTAACGTACGACGCCATCGGGTGGGCCAGGAAGCGGACCGCCTGGGCGACCTCGTCGGGTTTGCCCAGCCGGCCGATGGGCGTCATCTTCTTGACCCACTCCAGCGCGTCGGGCGGCACGGTGGCCGTCATGTCGGTTTCGATGAAGCCGGGCGCAACGGCATTAACGGTCACGCCCTTGCGGGCCACTTCGCGGGCCAGTGTCTTGGTGAACGCGATCAGACCGCCCTTGGCCACGGCGTAGTTCGACTGGCCGAAGTTGCCCATCTGGGCCACGATCGAAGTCATGTTGATAATGCGGCCCCAGCCGTTGCCAACCAGCGACGGCAGCAGGGCCGCGATGATGTTCATCGGCCCGTCCAGATTGACCAGCAGCACCTTGTACCACTGGTCGCGCGTCATCTTGAGGAAGCTCTTGTCTTCGGTGATGCCGGCGTTGTTGACCACGATCTCGATCAGCCCGAAGTCCTTTTGGGCCTGCTCGACCATCAGGTTGGTCTGGTCTTCCTGCGAGACGTCGGCGCGGTAGGCCTTGGCCCGGCGGCCCATTGATTCGACTTGCCTGACCACATCGAGTGCGGCCTTTTCGTTCGAAACGTAGTTGACGGCCACGTCGCTGCCGGCGGCCGCCAGTTCAAGTGCGATCGCCCGCCCGATGCCGCGCGATGACCCGGTTACGAGGCTGACCTTCCCCTGAAGTTCCATCGTACACGACCTTTCGTCTTGACGCCTGAGTTGCCGCCCTGCTTGGACGGGCGCGCGTCACCGGCCGCGCCTGGCGCGCGGCCTGCGGCGCAAGGGGCGCCGCCACGTGCGAGCGCCATGTTACCCGAAGCGGCGCGCGTTCGCCAACGTGAGCGGTGCTACGGTGCTACCGGCTAGGGTAAGGCGCAGTGGGCCAGCGACGCCGGCGGCGGGCGCCGTCGCCGATCAGAATCGCTCCGGCGCGACAAGCTCGTCGAACACGCGGTCGATGACCCGCTCGAGCTTGTCGTCGCTCTCGTAGTCGCCGCGCTCGATGGCCGAGCGGATGTCGACGATGCGCGAAAGCTGCGGAAGCGTGTTATCATTCAGGTCGGCCAGCAACGAACCCAGCTCCGAAAGTTCAACAAAGTCGCGTGCGTTCGGCGAGACTGTCCTGGCCGCAGGATGAGTCGTCACAGCCGGCGTGCGGTGCAAGACAAACGGGAAGGAGAGTAGTCGATTGACGCCGCTGATCTCGTTCATGATGCCGTCCCATCGGTTCGCGCCCGGGCGCCGGCGCGGCAGATGCACACCGCATCGACCCACCGAGAACCGGGCATTCTCGCCTACCGGCCAGACCGACTGCACCCGGTTGCCAGCCGCGCGGCGCGCAGTCGGCAAGCCAGAACTCATTCCTCCGTGAATGGCTTTTCAAGACCCCCCTGGGCGTGCCGCTATCGAGCGGTCGGACCGTTCCGTCGATCCGGTGCAGTATGTCCTCGTCCGAGAAGGATATCGACGAAGCGCAGCGCAGCGCTTGAGGAAAATGGCGCGGACTTGCACTATTCTCGGCCCGAATCTACCAGATGTCGGACTATCGGACCTGAGCGGCCTCAAGATGTCGAGATTTGTCGAGTCGGCCGAGACTCGTCGGATCCGTCACCTCGATAGAGATAGTTGCAGCCCCAACCGAATCAAAGCCAAGCCGAAGCCGGCGGTCGCCGCGGACACGCGCAAGCCAGCCGTCGACAGCGCGCCCCCCTGGAAGCGGATCGCTCGGACGATGGCGGGCAGGTTTAGATACGCCAGCGCCCCGCACAGCAGCGCACCTGTCAGCACGCCCGCGCCGACGGCGCCCGTCGCGCCTAACAACTGGGCCTTGACCACGCCGCCGATCACGGTCAGCACGCCGAAGTAAATCAGCGCACAGGACAACCACCACGCCCAGCCGCGTGCGTTCATCAACTTGAAGCCGGCAATGAACGTAGCGCCCGCCAGCAGAACTTCAAACACCTGGTCCGCGGGAACGGCCCGCGCACGGCTCATCTGCCAATACGCAACCAACATTCCCACAGCGACCAGCATTTGCAGGGCCGCGGCCACGCGCAGGCCGAGCGGGATGGCCCGATAGGCCGCGGGCACGTCGCGCGGTGCGTAGCGCGGCGGATCTACGGGCCAGAACGGCGTCCCCGCTCCGGACCTCGGCAATCGAGAGCGCGTGTCGCGCGCCGCCGACGGCTCCTCGACGGCCGGCACGGGTTCGTCTACCGCATCAACTGGATGACTCATGTTCTCTCGCACCGTTGCTACGGCATGAGCTGCTGATAGGCCTGCAAGAACCACGGATGCGACAGGCACGCCTGGGCGGGGCCGCTCATGAAGATCGGGTCCGGGCCGTACGCACGCAGATGCACGCCAACTTCGTGAAAGCCGCGTCCGGCGTAGCGGCAGAAGGCCGCCGTGCCGGCAAAATGGATCGGGGCGGAGCCGCGAGGCTGCAAGACAACCTCCAGTGGCGTACCCTTCAGAATCACGCGCTTGATCAACAGTCCCAGGCCGCCCTCAGAGATATTCCTCGTGCGGGCGTGGAGCACCACAATCGGACTGCTCAGCGACGGCAGACAGTGTACGACACATTCCGTGCGAAACGGCCGCCGCCGCCGCTTTCGCGCCCCGTCTTCAGTTTCATCGCCCTTGGCGACACCCGGGCGTGCCGCCGCGGCCGCCGCGTCGAGGTCGCGCGCCAGGTGATCCAATTCATCCTGCAGACGAGGCTGTGTCTTGACCATGCATCTGTCGCCGGCTCTTCCGCCGTGTGCCCCTCATGCTCTGTATCGTCAGAGGAGAGGGACAACCGGAATCTCAGCACAACGCGACAACTCGCACGCCAACGTCTCATAACCAGCTGCGGCCGGCCCGGCGATCCGAATCAGCGTGCGCGATTCGTAGCCATCTGGGGTGGCATGGCCAAGCGTAGCGCGGCCATGCCCGGCGGCTGGCATGCCGCGCTGCGCTTGGGACATGCCACACGTGGCGCAAGTTCGCGCACATCATTCGTGCGCATCCATCAATCTTGCGACGTCTTGCAGGAGCCCGGCTGGACTTGACTCGGCCATCCGAGTTTTTGCACGAGTGCTGTGGCTTGCGTCAGTGGCCGGGCTGGTGCGGGAAGGGGCTGCGCGTCAGATAGATCGCAAGCTCCTTTTCGCCATGGGCGTGGAGCTCCATGCGCGACGGCCGTCGGCCTGTGCCGCTTTGCGTTTCGAACAGCGGCCGGGCCGCTTGCAAGTCCAGCCTTTTTTCGACCGTGCCGCGGTGCGGGTACTTCGGGTTGCCCAGGAACGGGTCGCCGGTCACGGCATCGGCCACGATCGGAAAAGCAAACGTCCACGGCCCGACCTCATCGTGATTCGGAGCGCCCGGATTGTTGGGCGTGTGCCGCCGTCCGCTCAAATAGCGGATGGGCCGGCCATCGAAGTTCACGTAGTTGCTCACGATCGGGTCGAGCGGCAGGCCCGTGCCCCAGGGCGTGTCGTCGAACGGGACGCCCGCACCGACCGGACCCGCCGAACTGAAAACATAGGTGATCCGCCACGCGCCGCGCGGCGCATTGGCCGGGAACCCGGTGATCGCCGACGGACACTTCCAGCTTCCCGGCGAGATGTAGCGCAGGAGCACGTTGCCGACCGTCGTCGGATAGGCCGGGTCGAACGGTTCCGCGTTGGGATCGTTCAGGTTGACGTCTTCCATGAAAGGCACGCGGTCGCGGCTCTCGTAGGCATAAGTCAGGATGCCGGTCCAGATGGAGCGCAGGTTGTTGCGGCACACCGCCTGTCTGGCTTGCTCGCGGGCGCTGCGCAACGAAGGGAGCAGCAGCGCGATGAGCAGCGCGATGATGGCCACGACCACCAGTAGCTCGATCAGCGTGAATCCGTTTGCGTAGCTCTTGGGTCGCTTCATGGCAGACTCTCATCAACCTCGCCCCGCCGGTGCATGCCCCCCACTCGCGTGGGGGGTTCTGACGCCGGCCGAATCGGTCACGGACCCGACGGTCCGGCGAACTGCGCCTCGAACACGTCGTAGTCCGCCAGATCGGCGTCGTTGTCACAATCCAGATCGGCCGACTCGCAGCCCGGCGCTGGCGTGCCGCCGGCGCTGAAGCAGACTCCGAACTCGGCAAAATCGGCCAGGTCGGTGTCGCCGTCACCGTCCAGGTCGGCCTGGCCGGCATCACAAAGTGTCACGATCAACTGTGCCGCCTTGGCGAGCGGGTCGAGGAACAGACCCTCCTTCATGAAGAAACTCGGGAACCCGGAATTGGGTCCCATGAACGCCGCCTCGCGCAGGGTGGTGATAATCACAAACACTCGGCCCTCGTTGAGCTGTTCCTGAAAGTAGGCCCGCACGTCTCCGTCGGACGGACCGAAGTCGACCTCAAACGCCACGTCGAACGGAATCGGCTGGGCGCCCGGCGTGTAGGCCAACGGCGTGCCGACTGCCCACGGTGTCGGCGTGAACTCGAAGACTGGCTGCGCGAGCGACTCGTTGTGCAGCCCCTTGACGCAGTCCTCCACGTGCAGGATGTCGCCAGTCGCGTCCTGATACACGAAGGGGAACGGATCGCGCGGCAGATCCGATTCGCCCGTGGAGCCGACGTAGATGCTGGTCTCGAACCAGCTTTGCGCCATATAGGTCGGTCCGAATCCGGCGCCGAACAGCTCGATCGGCCGACCGGGATCGGTATCATCGCTCTCGCCGTCCGTATCGCCGCCTTCACCGCGTGGAACGCCATCAGCGTTGATGAGCGTGTCGCCGTTCAGGTCAAAGGTGAACCATTCGTCGGTGGTCAGGTCGATCGGCCATTGCGCGTTCTTCTGGTTGGTGATGACGACCTGGACTGACTGCACGTTGTAGGCGTCAGCCCCCAGGCCGGGCGGAATCGACGCCGTCGTGTCCCAGGCGACGATTACGGCCCCATCACGATCGTTGAATCCGGGGATGGCCGCCGCGCCGAAACAAGAAGCCGTCGGTCGAAGGCCCGGCGTGAAATTGAACGGGTAGTGCCAGCGATCATCGCTGGGCGTATTGAACGAGAAGTCGGCCGCCTGCGCGGCCGATGCTGTCACCAGCGATCCGGCCAGGACGGCGAATGGCAGGGCCGAGCGTTGCTTGGCTGCGGGGAATTCGGTTCCTTGCCTTCGTCGGCGAGTGAGAATCAGGCCGCCGGCGACCACGGCCGCCAATGCCGCCGGCTCCGGAACAATCGTCGGCTTGTCGATGCTGAACATGAACGTCTCGTCCAGACCGGCCAGCGACTCTGGTACGCTGACACCAACCTGCACGTGACCAATGTTCGAAAAGATGGTCGCGAAGCTGCTTCCTCCGAACGAGATGAACTGTGGACTGGCCGCGTCGATGCTGAACGTGATCTGCGTCCAGGTGTCGCTGGGCACCGGAGCCAGGCTGAGCGCTACGGCGCCGGGAAAGTTGGCCGGAGCCGAGAAGCGCGTGAAGAACGTCAGCGGGACGCCGGCATCGTGCCGGACGAACGCGCTGAACGACGTCACGCCGTCGTTGATCCAATCGCCCTCGAACGCGCCGCCGCTGCTGCCGAATTCGTCCTGGGCGCGGAACTGCACCGGCGTGTTGCCCACCATTGAGGAGACGAAGTTGAAAGTGCCGAACGCGTAGCTGCCGCCATCGGGGCCGCCGGCGGCGTCCCACGACAACGGCGCGTTGCCGGGGGCGTTGAACCAGTTCGCCTCATCGAGGGCGAACTCCTCGGTGAATGGTACCGTTGCTGCCGTGGCCACCGTCGACCTAGGCAGCCCGTACGCCAGGAGCATGCTGCAACCGATCATCTTGAGCGTGTGAGTCATTTGAGTCCTCCTCCGTAGTTCCCGCGGTGTTCGTGCCTGCATCCAGAGCATCCGCGCCGGCGACGACGCGGCCGGCAGGCACGTCAGACCTGATGTCGCGCGGCAGGAATCGCGCACATCATGCGCCGAGGCGCTTGAATCCAATGCGTCAAGCCAGGGCGATGCCGGGCAGCAAACGTCAATCAGCCGAGTGCGGGTTAGACGAACGACATCCATGGGCTTCCCGCGGGCGGCTTCTTTCCCAGCCTTGCCACTCCGAAAAGCACCGGCGAAATCAGTGCGTTGCACTCAACCCGGCATCAATGAGAGCGCTGTGATCTGACGCGCGCAGACGTAGCGTAAAAATCCGGGCTGACTGGCGGGGTATGAAAACCCGCCCGGCCCTTTGGCTCGATGACATGGCACAACCTTCCAGGAAGCCACCCATCGGCCGTCAGACTGCGCGCAGTTTCTATACGGAGGCTGGGGGTGCGCGCAGCGGCGAGGTGCAAATGAGCGTTGCGGAAAGGTAGCTGGCCAGGGCCGCGGCTGCGGCTCGACAGTTGACTGCAGCGCAGCGTGTATGTTGCCGCGCAACCGCAAGGACAGCGGCGACAAGAACCAGCGCTGCGGCTGCGAGCAGGAGCTTGCGGACGAGCAGGACAGTGGGTGCGCCGAGCAGCAACACGTTGCTGTCCGTGTCGGCCTGCGGCGCTATCACGTTGGCGTGTAAGAGGGCGACGACGACGACAAACGCCAGGACACTGCGGCGGGTCCACGTGATTCTGAGCGGTCTAACGTCGAGCAGCTTCAGCGAGAAGAATAAGATCGCCAACCCCAGCGGAAGCGGCGATCTGGAGTCGTCTCCCAGTCGGTCGTAGAACCAGACGGCGTGGCTGAGCAGCGCAGCGAGCCAGGCGGCCCGCCACACGGCCCAGTTGACCCACCGAACTGTACCGCCACCTTGCGGCATCTGGAGCTATCCAACTCAGTTAGTCGGGGCTACGCGGCCATCACCTCGCACCGCTTCGAAGACTGTTGAGGCTGAACTCATTTCTCGGCTCGCGATTCTAAGCTGAAGCGAGCGCGTGTCAAGAGGCCGCTTACCAATGGACACATGACCGCTCTTGCGTGGCACGGGTTTCCAGCCCGTGAAGCGTTGCAGGGGCTTCTAGCCCCGGCCGTCGCCACCGCGACGAGCGCTTCGCCACGGCCTGGAAGGCCGTGGGACGAAACACGGGCAAGATGCCCGTGCCACGCAGCTTATCGCGAGCGTGGGCCGCCCGGCACGAGTGCCTCATCACCGGCAAGCAGGGGCTCTGCCAACTGCGGGAGCACGCCGGGGTCAGCATACTTGGCCGGATCGGCGTTCCAGCGTTCCAGGGCCGTGTCGTTGAACAAGTACACCTTTCGCCCCTGGTATTCGACCACGATATCCTGCGCGGTCACGACGCGGTCTCGGTAGACCGGACAAAACCGCTGCTCGAGCTCGCGCGGGGGGAGCTGCTCGCCGGCCAGTTGCGGGAGCAGGGCGGCGCTGGCCGCCGCGTACGCGTCTGGATCGCGCTTCCACCGCAGCGCGCACGTCTCGCAGCAAAGCGCGATCACATGCCCGCGATAGTCGACCGTGGGGCTGTTCCCGCCGATGCGGTCGCCGGTCATGATCGGGCAGTAGCGCTGCCCGTTCGCGATGGCACCATTGGCCGGGGACGCCGCACTGACATCTACGACCGAACGGGTGTCGCGCGACACGATGGCGAGCTTGTCGTCCTCGCGACCGGGCGGAACCTGCGCGGCGGCGCCGCTTGTACCGCCTACGGAGACTGACTCGATCAGGTCGAGAATGTCTGCGCCGGATGCCCCGCCCAGAATCAGGAAGTTAGCACCGAAGGGCACGAGCCGGTGCACGATGCGCGGCGTCGCTTGTGCGACCGGTTCCCACGCATCGGCCGACGCGCTCAGCCGCAGAATCGATCCGTCGCCCAGGCTGACGTAGAGCCGCCGGTCGACCACGCATGCCGCCGGCGCGAAGCCGTTGCGCTGCGGCTCCGGCAACGACGGCCCCTTCGACCAGCGCGACGTGCGCAGATCGAACACGTCCACGTCCAGGCTGGGGCTCTTGTGATCCACGAACCCGCCGATCGCGAACAGCCGCTGATCGAGCACGGCCGCGATCAGCGCGCGGCGGCGGAAAGGCTGCGGAATGCGCACCCATTGTCCGTCGGGCTGGCCGAGGTCGAGAACGTCCACGTATTCCAGCCACGTCGACGGCTGCTCGCGGCCGTGCATGTTCCACCCGCCGATGACGTAGAGCATCCGGCCCGAGACCACGACGTCGTGCGACGAACGCGGCTCAGGAAGTGGCGCCAGCGGGCTCCAGGCCATGTGTGCAGGATCAAACCGCTCGGCCAGGTTCGTCGAACGGTTATCAGTCGGCTCATCGGGGCTGTTGAAGGATTGCATGCCGCCCACGCGAAGAATGGCGCCATCGCAAACCGCGAGATTCATTCCCTGAAGCCGCGGCCCGCCCGGCAACGGCTGCCACGCGTCCCGTTGGGAGAGGTCGAGCCGATGGAAAGCGCCCGAGGCGGACTGTGTGTGGTAGTTGTGCGTGGGCGCGATGTGCCCGCCGTAGAGATAGAGCCAGCCGTCGAGCGCGACGGCGCCGAAGCTGGAAGCCGCGTACGGCATAGGCCGGAAACCACCGTTTTCGAGGCGGCCTTCGTCGGCGACGCCGCGGCGTTCCGCGCGGGTGATCAGCGCCTCGTCCTTGTCGACAGCAGGCTGCGGCGGCTCCGGAACATCGAGCACCAGCGTCGCATACCGCCGGACCTGGGCGTAGTCGTCGCCGTTGTACGTGCCGGGCGTATCTTCCCAGTGTCGCGCCCACGCTCCGTAGCGCCCCGGCTTGGCCAGCGGCTCGGTGAGGCCATTCTCATCGGTGAAGACCTTGCGCGATTCGCCATCGGGTTGAATGAGCGTGATCTCGGATTCGCCCTTCGGCTTGTCCGCCACGAGCAGGACCAGTCGCGGTCCTTCCTGGCCCGCCATCGCGACCGGCGCCAGCTCGACCGGTGCGCCGGTTCGAGCCAGATTCGGAGCATCCGAGGGATCGCCCAGGAGCGTCTTGGGGTAGTAGATCAAACGGTGTTTCGCCGAACCGCGCGTCATCACGCCGAGATCGACCTCGCCATGCAACGTTGCCGCGGTCTGCCGATCCAGGGCGAGACGTAACCGTTTCTCGTCCAGCGGTTCGTGGACCAGTGGCTTCTCGCTGCCGTCGTGCTCGCGCATGAAAAAGCCGCCGTCGGCCATCTGGATGGCAACCGCATCCTCTCCACTGGGCGTCTCGCTCAGGATGATGTTGGCCGAGCCGTCCGACGCGGGCACGATGAAGATAAAGTGAGCGTTTGCGGTGGTCGCAAGCATCAGTCCGGCTAGCGTCGTTGCGAGTTTACTCACAGGTCCTCCATTGGAACTCCGGTCTCCGCGGCGCGGGAGGCGCACCCTGGCACGCACGCGCACGCTCGGAAGGCCGGTCAAATGAGACTGAGTCTCATTTTCCATTGACGGGCAATGTACGCCTGAACGGAGAGGTGTCAAGAGTTGGGATGCACGGTGGCCGCAGTAACTGTCATACTTCACAGACTAAAGCACGTGGATTCGCCTTGTGCCCCCCCGGAGGCGTCGTTCCAAGGCGGGTGGTCAAGCAAATAGGATCGAGATGGCGACCGCGACCGCGATGAACGCCCCGACGGCGAAGAGGATTACGCCCGCCCACAGGAGCCGCCAGTCGCGCGGCCCGGCGGCATGCCAGCGGTTGGGGATGATGGCCGCGCCGGCGCAGGCCACGGCGATGATCAGACGCCCGCCACCAAAGAGGCACAGCCATGGCTGCAGGCACGCCAGCCCTAGATCACTCGGAAACGCGCACGCACCTACGGCGTGAAGTCGCGTTCACCCTCGGACACGTCTTCGTCCATCGTCTTGGCGCGCTGGATGGGGTTCTGGCGGTAATCGTCCATGCCGGCTGGCTCGGGGAAGGCCTTGCTAACGTCGAGCGGCGGGTCGTGGGCCTCGCAGCGGGCGACGAAGTAGTCGCGCAGGTCGTCGTAGATGATCTGCTGCGTCGTCGGACCCTCCCATTCGGGCAGGGCCTCGGCCAGCGGGCGCTGCAGCTTCTCCCAGGCGCGGACCTGGTAGATGATGTCGACGCCATCGGCCGACAGGAAGGCCTTGGCCGCATCGGCGTAAAGATAGGGCAGCGGATCCATCTTGCGGCGATCGATCCGGTCGGACTTGAGGTCCTTCATGTAGTACTCCCACATCTCGCCGGCCGTCTTGACCCGCGCGGTCGCTTCTGCCACCTGGTCCTGACCGGCCAGCACGATGGCCAGGCCGAGCGTGTTGCCGATGGCGGGCAGGGCCATCTTGTACGTGTCGAGCCGCGTCAGCAGGTCCTTCATCACGAACTCTTTGAGCGGGACCATGTAGCGCGACTGGATCGTCCGGCCATCCGGCTCGGGGTTGAACTTGCGCAGGTAATCCAGGTACTCCTCGGCCTTGGCAATATTGCCCGACTCGCCGCTCAGGTAGAGCAATGCGATGGCGCTCTCGATGAAGTTGACGTGCCCGGCCTTGTAGTTGGGGCCGGCCGTGTTCGGCCTGAATTCCGGATCGTCCTTGAATTGGGCCTCCCCATACTCGAGAAACGCCCGGTGCAGGCGGTCGACGTAGCGCAGGTCGGGCATCGGGTCGAGGGCCGAGGCGTTGGGCCGCTCCCAGTTGGGCTCGAGCACCAGCTTGCCCTGCTGCACCAGGTTGCCCAGGCAGAAGAAGATGTTCCGCACCGTGTTCATCGAGTCGTTGGCGTCGTTGCTGGTGCGGATGTGGCCGACGGTGACGATGTCGCCCAGCCACGACCAGTACAGGCCGATGGCGAACGGGCTGCGCCAATCGAACGGGCCGAACTCCTCCATGCACTCATACATGCGGTTGGGATCGAGCTTGAATTCCTCGCGCAGCACCTTCGACCGCACGCACGCCAGCAGGCGATCGACGGCCGGCCTGAGCTGCTCGTCGGTCAGCAAAGCGATGCGCTTCTGGCGGAGTTGCTCGGCCGCGTTCTGCGGCGGCTCCTTGAGCAGCGACGAAAGCTGCAACTGGGTGCGCAGGTTGCGGGCGACGAACTCGAGCAGCACCTTGTCCGGCCGCAGGTCGAGGGCGCGCAGCTGCTCGACGAGCTGCTGCACCTGCGGATCCTGCTGAACGAGCGATTCGACGTCGCCCGGCGCATCGGCAATCGGCTTGAACGCCGCCAGCACGTCGTCGGCCGACAGAGCCGTCGGCGGCGGGCCGAGCACGCGCTCCATCTCGACGGCCAGCTCGCGCTTGTAGAACAGGTGGTGATCGTCGAGCCGGTCGCCAATTTTGTGGTAGTAAAGCCAGGCCAGCTCCTTGTAGAGCTTGATGGCCTTGGGGTTGTACGGGATGCCTTCGTCGCGGAGCAGGCGAATGCCGTTGCTGACCCACTTCCAGCGCTCTTCGGGCGAATAGCGCTGCACCGAGATGTTGTAGGCCTGGTCCCAGGCATGGTGCGACCAGACCGCCGGAAAGTTCGGCAGCAGCCGGCAGATCCAGCTCGCGGTCTGAGCCGCGTCGTAGCTCTTGCCCTGCTCTTTGAAGCGCGTGGAACGCTCTGACAGGCGCACGATCAGGTAGCCGCGCAGTGCACCGGTCTGGCGGGCCAGGATCACTTCCGGTGGCAGGCCCTTGATCGTATCCGGATCGATGACGAAGCCGCGTGCCTTGCGCTCGGAGTTCAGCCCCGGTAGCAGCCAACCGGCCAACGCAATGGCGACGGCGCCGATCAGCAAGGCCGCCAACTGCACCACCCGCTCGTTGCGGCGGGCCTGCTCACGGCTCAGCAGGTAGTCCGGAATGGCAGGCGCAGCAAGACTCATACGGACACCTCGGCCACTTCGCGCTTCCAGAAGATCAGGCAGCCCAGCAGCACAATGATCGCCGTCTGCACCAGGACCAGCTCGCCGAATCCGGTCAGGACCCAGGCCAACGTAACATTACGGCCGTCGACGAGCAGTTCGGTGGCGTCATAGGCAGAGAAGCTCGGAATGATCAGAAATAGACCGCGCAGCAGCATTTGGACGGCCTGGACGAGAATCGCCAGCACCTTGGGCAGCTCGGCCACCTGCAGAAACTCGAAGGACTCGTTGATGTACGAGCGGACTGCGGCCAGCAGGAACACGGTGATCGCGACCAGGAACGCGACCGGATAGGAGAACAGGCTGACGGCCAGCAGCGCCACCGCAGCCAGGAACATCAGCCGCCACAGCGTCAGCCCGAACCAGCGGGCATAATTGCCGATGAACGTGCCCACACCAAAGAGCGCTTCGAGCTGGGCATCGGGCGCAAGGTTCGCGATCGTGGGGTTCAGGACGCCTTCGCCGATGAAGGCCGGATTGGCGACGACGGCCTGCAGCGTGTGATCGCCCGCCACTGCATCGGTCGGCACCGGGATCTTGTGATACTTGTCGATCGCGTCGGCCCGCGCCCGCACGTACAGCAGCGTATTCTTCTGATCGTCGCCGAATTGCCAGATTGTCCGCAGCAGCTCGTCGGCCGAATAGTTGAGGGCCATGGCCTTGTAGCGCACGCGCAGGTTGTTGATGCTCTCGAACACGCCGCCCAGGCCGCTCCCGACCATGACGAGGCTGTCTTCGCGAATGAAGCCGAGCGTCTCAGGCCACGATTGACCATCGGCGTTCGTGACCACCAGCGCGCCGGCCCCGCTGGCGTCCGGCTGAATTGAGCCGGCGCGGCGCTGGTCGATCCACACGGTTTGTGGCGAATCGGCCCGCGCGCCGGTCACCGTGACTTCCAGGCGTTTGATCGACTTTCCGTCAACCAGCGTTTCGTCGTACCGCGCCTGCCCGCGGGCCCCGCCTTCGCTGACGAGCTCGCACTCCAGATGGCGGCTGCGGTCGCACAGCAGGTCCTTGAACTCGAGGCGGCGCGCCTCGCCGGGCCCCACTGTCCGCCAGCGAGAGTCGATCAGGCTGGCCAGCCGGGCCAGCTCCTTCTGATCGGCCTGCGGATCGTGCATGGGGCTCTGCGCGTCGAACTCGGGCGACAGGGCGTACTCTCCGGCAGCCCGTCGCTGCTCGAACAGGTTGCGGGCTTCCCTCTGGAATTCCTCAATCGGAACGGCCAGTGGTGAAGCATGCCGGGCAATGAGTACTTCGTTCAGGAGCTGCTCGCGGTCGCCCGGCACGTTGGTCGGGCGGCGGGCGATGACGTGGACCATTCCATAGACGCCGGCGCATGCCGCCAGCAGCAGCGCGAAGTTGAGCGTCATGATGCCCAGCCACTTGCCGAGGATGTACTGCCAGCGCGCTACCGGCTTGGTCGCCAGCACGAAGATCTGCCGATGGACCAGCTCGTTCGAGACCGACCAGGCCGTGAAGATGGTCAACAGGCTGAGCAGGAACGTGGTCGCGCTCAGCGAGTAATCCAGATACGTCTTAACCGATCCGGTCACCGTGCCGTCACCGCGGATCGTGAACGGCAGGCCGAACACCGCCAGCGCGATGAGCAGAATGAAGGCCACCGCGATCTTCATGCGGATGGCCTCGGCGATCAGATGGCGGGCGATGGCCCAGAGGCGGGACATGATTTTGGATTTCCGATTTCCGATTTCCGATTTTCGATTGAAGAAGGAGCGTCAGATCAACAAATCGGAAATCGGCCATCGACAATCGGCAATTCTCATTCGTCCTTTCGCTTCGACTTCATCAGCGACTCGATCAAGGACCGATTCGCGCTGGCCGAGACCGGCTCTTCGGCCCCGCGCTCTGGCGCACACGGCGCCTCGCCGTCGCGGTTCGATTCGACCAGTTGCTCGATAATGGCTCTTGACGGCGCGGGTCGCGGCGCGACCGGCTCGGCCGGCGACGTGTCTCTGTCACTCGGCTTGCGCGCGGCGGCGACCAGGCCCTTGATCAGGCTCTCGCCCGTTGGCGTGGCTGTGCCGAGGAAATCGGCCATCTGGCCGGCGCCGCGGGCGCCCGAAGTGCCGATGTTGGCTGCCTGGGCGTCGGCCACAATCTTCATGAAGAGATTCTCAAGCCGGTCCTTCGGGGCGCTGACGCTGAGCACCTCTTTGTGCTCCAGCCGCCGCAGCATGTCGCGAACCTGCGATACCGTCTCGTCGGACAGCCCTTCGGTGATGATCTGCGTGCGGTTCGACTGGGCCAGGAGCGCATCAATGTCGCCCGCCGCCCGCTGCTGGCCGCCGTACAGGATCGACACGCGGTCGCACACATCTTCGACGTCGGCCAGCAGGTGGCTTGACAGCAGGATCGTCTTGCCCATGCGGCCGAGCATGCGGATGAGGTCCTTGATCTGCCGCGTGCCGATCGGATCGAGGCCGGAAGTCGGCTCATCCAGGATCAGGAACTCGGGATCGTTGATGAGCGCTTGGGCCAAGCCGATGCGGCGGGCCATGCCCTTCGAATACTCACCGATGCGGCGCTTGGCCTCGCGCTGCAGCCCGACCATGTCGAGCAGCTTGTCGATGCGCTCGGTGCGCACGCGGCCGTGCTGTTGGAAGAGCCGGCCGTAGTAGTCGAGCGTCTCGCGGGCGTTCAGGAAGCGGTACAGATACGACTCTTCCGGCAGGAAGCCGATGCGGCTCTTGACCGCCACGTCGGTGGGCGGCTTGCCGAACACGGCGATCCGGCCGCGCGTCGGGTACGACAGGCCCAGCAGCATTTTGATGGTCGTGCTCTTGCCGGAGCCGTTCGGGCCGAGCAGGCCGAACACCTCGCCCGGCTGGATTTCGAAGTCGAGGTCCTTGACCGCCGTGACGCGCGCCCGCCGCCAGAAATCCTTGAACACCTTCGTCAGGCCGGCGACCTGGACGACCGGAATGTTTGCCTGTTGCGTCATCGGTGCGCGGGCCCGCCATGCGGCGCGTGTTGCGCGCCCGTCTGCTGCTCGATCCGCTTGATTTCATCCTCGCGCGTCTGAACCGGGTCGGGGCCGACCTCCAGCCGAATTTCTTTCTGACCCTTAGGCACGAAGATCTTCTTGACGCCCAAATTCTCGAAGAGTGCCCGCTGCGCATCCGCCCACAGGCGGTTCGTCAGCGCCACCGGATCGCGGCGATATTCGTCAATCAGGGCAGCATACTGGTCTCGATCACTTCTCATCTGCTGAATTGTAGACGTGTACTCGGCCTTGGCGCGGTTGACGATCGCGCCGGCCTCGCCACCGACTTCATGCTCCAGCATCTGGTCGAGCTCGGCTTCGATGGCCGTCACCTTGCCGCGGTCGCCGGCTGCGGCGGCAAGGTCGCGCTCGTCCAGCTTGGCGATCAGTCGCTCGTGCGCCGCCCCGGCCGCGGCGTTGAGCACCCGGTCGGCGGCCTGCTCCGCCGCACGGATCATGGCCTGCTTGGTGTTCTCGGACCGCTGGACCTGCGCATACGTCTGCAGCGTCGGGACCGGCATGATCGACTCGACGATGTCGACCTTGTCCACCACGATTCCGGCCTCGAGGCGGGCCAGCTCGTCGTTCATGTCGCGCTTGACCGCGTCCTGCAGCTCCTTGGTGCGCTGATAGGCCATGTGCTCGGCTTCCATGCCGGCCGCGTTGCGAATCGCCACACTCTCCAGCGCACGGCGGATGACCGTTTCGGCCTGCTGGATCTTGTCGTCCTTGACGGTCTTCACGTATCGCAACACGTCGTCAATGTGAAAGACGACCTGCCAGCGGACATGGACCAAACCGCGGTCGCCAGTCAACAGCACACCATCGCGGGTCGGATGCAGCCCGCCGCGCATCAGGCCGGCACGCGGGGTATTCTCCTCTTCCTTTCGTATCTGCAGGAAGTGCGAATCGTCGATGCTGACCGTGTTCGGACGCCCGCTTGGCAGCTTGACGTGCTCGTTGATCGGATATGGCCACGAAAAGTGCAGCCCCGGGCCGTACTCGCGCGGATCGAGCTTGCCGAACGAGAGCACGACTGCCTTTTCGCCCTGCTCGACCGTGAACACGCCGCTGAACAAGTAGACGATAAAGACCAGCAGCATGAAGAACTTGAGGACGCGGAACGTTGCCTTGAGCGCGTCGGCCAGCGACTGGTTGGCCGGATCGAGCGGCGCCTCGAGCACGTGCAGCGAACGATGGCCGTGTGGATCAGGCTCGTGGCCATGATCGTGGTCGTGCGGATGGTCGTGATCGTGATGGTCGTGCGTTGCCATGGCTGACCGCTACGGGTTGCCCTCCCTCGATTTTCCGTCGGAGGCGACTTCCTGCCCGTCGCCGGTCGGCACGCTGCCATTGAGGCGCTTCTCGGGATCGAACAGGTTCATCGGCGGCATCTCCGTGTCCATGATCAGCGTGGTGCGCTCCTTCAGGGCTTCGCCGACGGCCCGTATCTGGTCCAGAAAGATCCGCAGCTCGGGGTATTCGTTGTACTGCTGATAGATCTCGCCGATCTTCTTCTGCGTGTCGTTGGCGTACTCGCTGGCCTTGCGGTTGGCCAAAGCCACGATGCGGTCACGCTTGGTGTTGGCGTCGGACTCAATCTTCTGGGCGGCCGCTTGCCCTTCGGCCAGGTAGCGGAACGACTTGGCTTCCTGGCCCTTCTTCATGGCATCGAAGATCGACAGCGACACGGCCTCGGGCACGCTGAGCCGCTTGATGCCGAATGTCTCGATCGTGATGCCGTAGCGGCTGGCGCTCGATGCCACCGCCTCGCGCATGCGCCGCTCGATCTCGTCCAGCTTGCGCTCCGATTCGTCGGTCGAGACAAACTGCGAGAAGGCGTATTGGCCAACCACCGCCTTCTTGTCCGCCCGGCTCTCGGTGCGCAATAGCTTCTCGCCATCCTCTTCGGTGCGGAAGCTGGTATGGAACTTGAACGGATCGGTGATGGTCCAGCCGGCGTACGTGGTGATGATGATGTTCTTGCCGTCGGCTGTGGTGGTCTCCTCGGTCTTGTCCTCCATGACGCGGACGCGCTTGTCGTAGGTCACGACGCTCTGGATCGGCCACGGCCAGCGGAGCCGCAGGCCCGGCTCGCTGATCACGTCGGCGGCGCTGGCCTTGCCGAACGTCTTGACGATCGCCACCTCGCTGAACCGGACCTGAAATGTGCACGCGTAGAGTAGCAGGATGACGACGAGGATTCCTGCCCCTAGAATCGTCGGTGTCTTGTTCATAAACCTCTCGCCATCGCCGCGCGCCAGGCGCGGCGCAGTGGACTCACGGCCCCATCCCGGGTGGACTACCAAGATTGAGCCCGGTCGACGTTTCGCCGGTCTCGAGAATGAGAATGAGATCGGTCGCCTTCCGATCGCCGGTCACGATGTACTTGCGCGGTTTCTGAATGGCCTTCCGCAACGCATCCAGCCATTGACGCATGACGAACACGCGCGGCGCCACTTTGTAGCTCACCACCTGGTTGGCAAACACGCGGGCATCGGCCTCGGCCTCGCTGAGCTGGCGGATTTCCTTGGCGCGGGCCTCATTGATCTGCTTGCCGGCCGAGCCACTCATGGGGCTGATGCCGGTGGCCGGGTCGCCCAGCAGGAGCGCATCGATCCGCCGGTCGAGCTGCTCGACCGCCTGTACGTCGATGGTTTCGGCCCGCTGAAGCCCATCGCGCTGCCGGTCGAGCTCGTCGAGCAGATTCGCCCGCTCGACGCTGCCGGCGACCTCGGTCAAAACGATTTCGGCCTTGCCGACGGCGGTGCGGATCGCGGCTTCCTTCTTCTGCTCGGATGTGATTACGTCCTGAAACGTCTTGGCGACCTCGTTGTCGGGAGGCGGATGGGCGTCCTGCAGCGCCAGGAAAGTGATCTCGACGCCCAGCCCGCGGGCGTCGGCTTCCTTCTGCACCCGCTCGCGCAGATAGTTGCTGAACGACTCGCGGTCGGGCCCCATGATGCCGCTGATGTCGCGGGCCGCCCCGTACTCGGTCAACGCCTCGTACGCGACCGACTCGATGGCAGCCTCCGGGTTCTGATACGTGTAGAGATAGTCGCGCAGGTTCTTGACCCGGTAGGCGATGTGCGTCGAGACCATCAGCAGGCTGACACCGACGGCTTTGCTGCGCGGCGCCGCATCCGGGCGGGCCTCTGCATCAACGGGCGCGGATATTCGCGCCAACTCCGGTGTCGCGAGCAGCAGCATCGTCTCGGGGACGAACTTGTGCTGCTCGGTCCAGAGGATGGGGGCGTGCTCGTCCTTGTGGCCGCCCTGCTCAATCCCGCCTAGGACAATCTCGTGAATCTGGTCGACACTGTGGCGGTAGACCTTCTGGAACGGCCACGGCGCCTTGAAGTGCAGACCGGGACCGAGCGGCGCCTCGTCAGGGTCCATCGGCTTGCCGACCGTCTCGATCACCGCCTGCTGATCCGCGTCGACGACCACCACGCACGACAGCACGGCCAGCACGAACAGCGTGACGAGCGTCAGCGGCAGAAGCGCCCGCTGCAGCAGCTTGTAGAACCACGTCCCGGAGACCTCAAAGCCGAACTGGTAGTTAATGGCCTCGGCAATCGAGCGGGCGATGCCGGTCGGCTCACTGATCAGCGCCAGCAAACGGCTGTCGAAGGATGGGCGCGGTTCGGCGTCTGCAGCACGCGGGCGGTAGAAGTCGAGAATCAGGTTGACCAGAAACTCCAGGCCAAGGATGAGCATCAGGACGCGGATCGCCCCCGTGACCCAGGGCTCGATCTGGGGGTAGTCATACGATCGGAAGCCGAGGGCCACGACTACCGCCAAGCATGCCAGGGCGTTGCCCGTCATGTAGACGCCACCGGCCCGCAGCATGCGCCACTGCGGCTGGCGCGCCATTCCATTCACGTAGCGCGAGTACAAGAAACACAAGAAGCCGACACCGGCCATCGCGAACAGCGCGACCGTGATCTCGGTTGCCGTCGCCGCATTGGGGTCGAACCGTCGGTCGAGGCCGTGCCGCTGAACGAAGTACCAGCGGTAGAAAAACGTGAGATGGTCAACGATCAGCAGGATCGTCGCACATGGCAAGAGCCATCGGTAAACCGTCCGGAGCCGGCGCTGCTGAAGAAGGAGGCGCTCTTCTGTTGAATCAAAGATTCCGACCGTGCCCGCCGTCGCGCGCGTCCGGCGAAGATCCTCGGTCTCCACGCGCTCGTCGACGGCCCGACGACGCTGGGCGAACACGATCCACAGGACCAGCCAGATGACGCCCGCTGCTAACAGATGGGCTGCCTCGCTGTAGAGCAGCAGGGACCGGGTTCGAACCGTGAGCACGAGCAGACCGGGCACGAACAACGCCCACACGAGCAGCACGCCAGCCACGCAGATTCGTGAGGCTCTTCGCTCGTCGTGAGCTACGCTTTCCGGCATGAACAGTCTCTCCAAAGCTGCCGCCTCGGGCAGGGCCCGCGAGCCATGCGCTCAAGGCGCTCGAATTCCAGCGAACCGGAGGCAGCCCGCGGACGTTGTACCAGCGACGCCGCTGGTGCAAGGAACGCGGGAGCTTACAATGGCCGCCGCGTGTCGCCAAGGCCGCCAGGCGCCTGATCCGGGGCGACGTCCGGGTGTCACGTAGGCCACGGGTGACATGGCCAAGCAAAGCGCGGCCGTGCCCGGTCCAAGTACCGCGATCTTGAGTGCTCGGGCTTGAGCCGCAGAACCTGGCGGTCGGAGGCTGCAACCTTGGCCACCGCGTGGGGATGTGCCACGCGGCGAGTAGTCCGAACCACAAAGCAAGTGCCGAGCCCTGAAAGGACCCCGCTCTCTCCGTCATGTTCAACCGCCTCTACGCTATCGCGGCGAACACATTTCTCGAGACGATCCGGCAGCCGATCTTCCTTGTCCTGCTGCTCATCACCGCCATGTTGATGGTCCTGAACGTGGGCCTGGCGGCCTACACGCTCGAGGACGATGACAAGCTGCTCATAGACCTCGGACTATCTACGCTGCTGCTCAGCGGCTTGTTCTTGGCCGGGTTCAGTGCCACGGGCGCCCTGACGCGTGAAATCGAGAACAAGACCGCCCTGACAGTCATCAGCAAGCCGATCAGCCGGCCGCTCTTCTTCCTGGGCAAATTCGCCGGCCTCGTGGCGGCCATGACCGTAGCAATCTACCTATCTTTCCTGGCTTTCCTCCTCGCGGTCCGCCACGAGGTTCTGGAGACCTCGACGACGCCCTTCGATATGCCGGTTCTCATCCTGGGAGGCGGGGCCGTCCTGATCTCGGTGGGCATCGCGGGGGCGCTGAACTTCCTGCACGGCCGCGACTTCGGCTCGATGGCCATTGCGCTGGTCCTGCCGCTCTTGACCACCGCTGTACTGATAACCGGGTTTTTCGACAAGGAGTGGAACCCGCAGAGGGTCTACAGTATCGGCATCATCGACAAACAGCTCGGCGTCGCCGCGCTCCTGGTGGGCATGGCCGTGCTCGTGCTGTCCGCCGTCGCGCTGACTGCATCCACGCGGCTCGGGCAGGTCATGACGCTGCTCATTTGCGGTGCGGTGCTCGCGGTCGGATCGATCTCAGACTACGTCGTTGGCCAGTACGCCCCGACATCCACCGTGCTGGCCGCGATCTACCGGCTCATACCGAACTTCAGCGTGCTTTACGTCTCAGATGCGATCACGGCGGACATCAAGATCGGCTGGGGCTACGTCGTTCGCGCCGGCGCGTATGCGCTCTTCTGGATCACCGGTGTGCTCATGCTCGGGATCGTGTTGTTCCAACGACGTGAGGTCGCGTAGCGGATTGATTCAGGAGCGATTCCGGCGTCACGAGCGAGTCCGCGTGGTCAATGGTGATGAACCGCTCCAGCGTCCGTGACCCACGGCCTTGGCGGCCGGGGTTCTGAGCGCGCGGCCGGGGTTCTGAGCGCGCGGCCGGATCAGAACCCCGCCCGCCAAGGGCGCGGGCCGCGACGCGAGTGACGCCGGAGTTTCGACACATGTTGCCGCGCGTGCGCGGCTGCCCCAGCGCCGCGGCTGATACGGCGCACGTCAGCTCGCGGCAGCCGAGAGTCACCGCTCTCGTCATGGTCCCCGCTCGCCAATTCTTCAGAAAACTTGAGTTGAAAGTAAAGGCGGCCTTGCGCGCGTCCGATGACTGCTTCACGAGAAGGGGCTGTACGGCGCGAACGATCGCGCTTGGGCCTCTTGGGCCAGTCACGTTGAATAGCAAGGGAGATCGCTAATGGCACAAACGACCAGCAGACGGCGTGGCACGTCCACGCGTCGCAACACCGGTTACGCCTCGTCGATGTCGACCTGGCGCAGCTCGCCGCGCGCCAGCCGCACGTTCGGCAGCGTACACGGCAGCACCGGCATGAGCTACGGTAACTACGGTTACGGCAGCGGCAGTTCCTCGTGGGGCCGCCCCAGCGCCACGCGCTCGGGCCGCAGCGGCGCGTCATCCGGCGGCAGCTCGAATTACCGGACGATCTGCGCCAACTTCGAGCAGAAGATCAACAGCTACAAGACCCTGTGCAATCAGGCGACCGGGCCGGCCAACGCCAGCCGCCCCTCGCCGACCACGCTGAACAGCTTCGCCAAGCTGATCAACAAGGGCGCCGTCATCCAGTGCGTGTCGCCGTCACAGGTGACCCGTTGGTCCGGCAGCAATCGGCGGGTCAATTCCGCCACGACCGCCAAGAACGTCCTTTCGCAGCGCTTCGGCCGCTCGTGCATCAAGGCCGTCACCTGCGACAAGAGCGGTGGCTTCCTCGTCGCCACGGCTGCCACCCGCAACGGCAAGACTTTCAAGTTCCCCCAGTGGTAGTGGACCCCCAATCGCGGACTGATTGCGATTGGGGACCCCTAGGCCCGCAGGTCCGCACCCGCGGATCCGGGACTACCGTCGCACCAACCCAGACGACGTGACGGCCTGAAGGGCGATCTCCGCGGAGGTCGCCCTTCTGCTTTGAGGGTTCAGGGTTCAGGGTTCAGGGTGGCATGGGCAAGCGGCCTTATCGCTTGCCCGTGCGGTGTGGCACGCCGAAGCGTAGCGCGGGCATGCCCACCACCGCGCATGGCCGCGCTACGCTTGGCCATGCCACACGTCGCGCCCGGTGCACTAGCGCGTGATGTCCTGAATCGTGACCAGCACGACGGCCATTAAGATGAGGACCAGGCCGATCACTTGCGTGGCGATCTGCACCTTCAGGCTCACGGGTGAGCGTTTGATCTTCTCGATGATCAGGAACACCATCAATCCGCCATCCACAATCGGAAGCGGGAGGAAGTTCAGCACGGCCAGGTTGGCCGAGATGATCCCCAGGAAAAACAGCATGTCGACCAATCCGCGCCGCGCCGCCTCGCCCCCCATGCGGAAGATGCCGACCGTTCCGCAGCATCAGCGTGATGAGCTGCTCAGCGTCAACTTCGACCTCTCGCGTCATCATCGCCCGATCTGCCTGGCGACCTGGAACGACCGGGGAGCGGGGTCAAAGAGGCGATGCCCTCTGCGGCAATCGACGTCTCGATCGGCACTCGGTAGCATCTGGCGGATGGAGTTCGGCCGGTGAGGTTCAACGTCGTCACGGACCCGGCCGCGCTGGCGGACCTGCGAGGCCTTCGCGCGCATGATCGACGAGCCGTGCTGGACGTAATGGAGCGGATCCTAACGACGGCCCCGACGCGCGTCAGCAAGAGCCGGAACAAGCGGCTTCGCGGCCTCGACACGCCGCAGTACCGGCTCCGCGTAGGCGACGCGTTCCGTGTCTTCTACGACGTGACCGGGACAGAGGTGTACATCCTGCGCGTGCTCACCAAGGCCGCGGTGGCCGAGTACTTGGCGGAGATGCTGCATGAAACTGAAGACCGTGACCGTGGAGCAACTGGCCCTGGAGACGGCCAAGGTGCTGAATGAAGCCCGCAAGGCCCCGGTGGTGGTCCGCAGCGCGGGCAAGGCCACGCTGATCCTCCGTCGCCTCGTGGACGACGACACCACCGACGAACTGCTGAGCCAAAGCCCGTCCTTCCGCAGCACGATCCGCGCCGCCCGGCGCCGCCGGGCCGCAGGCGAAGGCATCCCGCTGGCCGAAGCCCGGCGCCGCCTGAAAGCCTGATGCACGGCCGAGCCGCGCAATGCCACGCCTTGCTTCTCTGATCACGGTGAAAGGGACGGCCCACGCGCGGTGAGCCCGCGCGTGAGCCAGGATGGCGCTCTAGGCGTAGCGGATCAGCCGCCAAGTGACCCCCTTACCGCGGTACGGCGGCATCCTGTCGCCCTCGGCGATGGGCGCAGTTGTCGAGGGCGTTCCCACGACTTCCCAGACACCGCTCTCGGGACAGCGCTCACCCGTTCGAGCCGTCGTTCCCAAGGGAACTTTCGTTTTCATAACAAAACCTTTCAGACGGCACTGCATCTGCTACAATCCGCGCCGAGGGTCGCACCTCAGGCGGCGGCGGGAACGCCCCGCCTTGAGCCGGGCTCATGGGTGTGCCGTCTTTTCCCGTTAGCCCGGCTCGCCTTTTTCGCAAGCCTTGACCAAGTCTAGTGCCATCAGCCGGATGGCCATCGCCTGGGGGTTGACATCGAATCGATCGACCAGAGATTTTGTTTCTCCGAGGCCGGTGCTGGCGCGGGCCGCTGCGTCGGCGAACTCGCCGAGACCAACGCCCTCCGCAACGAGCTGCGGTAAACCGAAGAGTTCCTTGAACGCCTCCTTAACGACGTCAGCGGGCATTAGCAATTCAGCGGCAAACGTGTTAGCCTGCCACTCTCGCCAGTCTTCTCGGGTCGACAGCTTCTTGGGCTGGCGTGCTCGCCGAAACCACTGCGTCCCTGCCAATTCTGGCGCTAGCGATACGAACGCTGGGCTGCGTGCGAGCGCGGCATCCGGGTGACGGGCCTGTACGAGCGGGAGATGTTCGACGCAGTGGAACAGCTCGTGCGCTATCGTGAAGTTCGCGCGACGTCGCGTTGCGGTGTCCTTAGCCTCGAACAGCTCTTCGTGGACGACTAATTCCCGGCGACGACCGTCACGCGACCAGCGTGACAGACCCAAGACAGCGGGGCTTCCATCCCGCAGCCGGCCTCCTTCGATCTCGTCATGCACGACCAACGTGATGTTCCGATCCCATCGGTGAATGACCGTCTCGAGCGGAATCGGAACTGGAATGTCGACGCCACAAACGCTGTGCAGTACCACGTTGGCCAAAGACCGAATCGTCTCGCGGCAGAGAAACCGAGGGGCGATGTCAATCGCGAGCAACCCATCGTCACCCGCTGCCGAGCGGGGCAAGTCCCAGCCCCGGCTGCGCGAGAGCATTGCCCGGACCTGATTGAGAATCTGCTTCTTTTGGTGTTCGGGCATGTCTAGCACTTCAAGTGCCCTGCTCAACATCAGCTCCTGGATCTCGGGCGGTTGATCGTGTGCGAGTCGGTAGAACGCCTGAACAGCCGGGGCAACGGTCGTATCAGCCGCCATCACCTCAGCGGCGCGATCGCTAGCGAGGTCCATCAGCTTCTTGATATCAGACCCGTACAGGTGGGAGATCCTAAGGAGCAGCGCTCCTGACGGCGGTCGGAACTCACCCGCTTCGAGCCGGCTCAGATAGCTTGCAGAGATTCCAAGCCTTCGCGCGGCTTCACGGAGGCCAAGGTCGGCCCTTACCCGTTCTTGCCGAATGAGGTCACCGAATGTGGTATGCTCGCCCATATCATAGCCCAACCTGTTGGTTCGTACGTTGAACAACACTCAACGATCATACGGCGATTCTGGACCGCCGTCAATCAGAATTCGCGGCAGGCCCAAGTGTAGTTTCTCAACGAAGTAGTAGTCTACTAAAATCAAACTTAACTTGCATGTTCTCCGGGACGCTCGGACGACATGGTCCCTCGAAGATCCTGCATCGCCCTACGCTTTAGTCGGTCACGAACCCATCCGGAAAGGGAAAGCCCGGCCGCATCAGCGGCTCGCTTGTAGAGGCACAACTCGTCGGCCGTTAGCCGAACCTGCAACGGCTTGGTCCTTTGGCGTCTGCCCCGCGCCACGATGCGGACACACTATGAGGTTTGGCATCGTCGGTCAAAGGTGTTGACAAGTACTGCCTTTGGCCGTACATTCCTGGCGTCCGGTTGCTAACGACGATGGAAGGAGCGACACTATCGTATGGTCCACAACGGAGCCGAAGAAATGATCGAGGCGCGGCTGCTCGAAGCCACTGACGAATTTCGAACGATCTTGGTCGATCCCCCTTGGCAATTCACGAACCGGACGGGAAAGGTGGCGCCCGAACATAAGCGCCTCCACCGATACAGAACGATGAGCGTTGACGAGATTTCGGCGTTACCGGTTAAGTCCCATGCCGCCAAGAACGCTCACCTGTACCTGTGGGTGCCGAATGCACTGCTCGGCGAAGGCCTAGCGGTTATGAAGGCGTGGGGCTTCCAGTATAAGACAAATCTCGTTTGGTACAAGGTCCGAAAGGACGGGGGCCCTGACGGTCGTGGCGTCGGGTTCTACTTCCGAAACGTGACCGAGCTTCTCCTGTTCGGCACTCGTGGCCACATGCGAACGCTTGCGCCTGGTCGTCGACAGGTCAATCTTGTCCGGACGCGAAAAGAGGAGCACTCGCGCAAGCCGAGCCAATTCTACGATCTGATCGAAAGCTGCAGCCCGGGACCGTATCTGGAGTTGTTCGCTCGGGTCAAGCGAACGGGGTGGACCCAGTGGGGCGACGAAGTTCAGACATACGAGCAGTCCAGGCGATATGTGCGCGGGTACTCGCGTGGTCGCAATGGGTGGTGCGTCGGTGAGGAACTGCTATTCGCGAGCATCGCTACCTGAGCCGGTTCGATCGTCAACGTAACAACCCGGTTGGATGCCGATGAGTACGAGTGGGCACGCTCCGGCCGCACCCTCGTCGATGTAGCCCAGGAGCTGAGCCCAATGGGTCGTCGTCGCACCATACTTTTGACGATGCGCCGAGCCGAAGCTGACCAGGAGTTCCTGGAGGTCGGGTCCGCGCGTAACCAAGACGCCGACGCTTATAATGCTCAGATCGTGTAGCGCACGAAACGCCGCGAGATCTCGGGCGAAGAAGGTGTTCTTGTTGTTCCATTCCACTTCGAGCGCGACGCCCGATTTGTAGCAGTCGATGTAGTGGGTCTGAACGTCAAAGTCGAGCGTGTCCCTGTGGGTGTCGCTCGCCTCAAGTAAACGCTTCGGCTTTTTCCTTCGAGTCGTCAGCGTGATGGAGTTCTTGACGCTGACGCTCAGTTCCTGCCAGTCACGGCGTACCAGGAAGTTATCGAGTCGCTTCGCGATTTCCGTCTTGCTGCCGCCGCCGGTGTCGATCTCGGATCGTGGAAGCGAGAACGCGTCAAGTGCGTCGACGATATCGCGCAGCGCCGCCGGATAGGCCGTAGCGAGTATGGCGAGGCCGTGCCGCTGCTGTAACAGGGTGTACCTGTCGCGAAGCCGTCGTTCGAACTCCTCTGGCGTCATGCGATTCGGAATCATATCCACAGCGCGTGAATGAGGGATACCCCTGATTCAGCGCCGGCGTCCGCCGGCATGTTGTGAGTCGCGACTGACACCTCGCCCTGCCCTGTAGCAGTTCGTGGGCGGACGTGACCTTCAACCGCTACCAACGGCGGTCGATTTCGGCTTGTACGACAGCGGCCAAGTCAGGGTGTTCGGGGGCGGCGAAGTGGGCGAAGTCGGCGCCCATTTTCTTGAACGCTTCGGTGACCGGGAGGTTCGCGTTGCGCTTTTCGGTGTCGTGCGTGAGCTTGGTGATGCCGTGGTCGATCTCCAGGAGCGGGTGCATGCAGGCGTTGACGATGGCCTCCACAGCCGATGGTCCGACGTGTTCGCCCATACCACAGTGCCGCGGGCAGACGGTCAGGGCCTTGGCGAAGGCGAAGCCGCCGGCCCGAACAGTGGCCTGGGCCTGCGAGCCTTGCGGATCATGTCACCGGCGCGCGACTCGGCTTTGGCGCACATCGATGCAGGGCGCTCTCGCGTCTCAGCGGGTGATGTCCTGAATCGTGACCAGCACGACGGCCATTAAGATGAGGACCAGGCCGATCACTTGCGTGGCGATCTGCACCTTCAGGCTGACGGGTGAGCGTTTGATCTTCTCGATGATCAGGAACACCATCAATCCGCCATCCACAATCGGAAGCGGCAGGAAATTCAACACGGCCAGGTTGGCCGAGATGATCCCCAGGAAAAACAGCATGTCGACCAGGCCGCGCCGCGCGACCTCACCACCCATGCGGAAGATGCCGACCGGACCGGAGATCTTCTCGACCCCGACGCTGCGGGCAAAGATCATGCGGTGAATGACCGTATAGACCTGCATGACGAAGTAATAGGCCTTTTTTGATCCGACCCACAGCGCCGTGATCGGGTTGCTGATTCGCAGCGTGGTCCGCTCGATGCCCGGGACAATCGGAAAGTCGTAGACCAGCCGGCCCAGCCACGGATCGACCATGCCAGCGGTGATCGGGACCTCCGCCGTCTGCGGCGCTTCGCCATAGCGGGCCACGTACGTAACCGGGACCGTCTTGCCGATGCGGGTCTTCAGGAACTCGCGCAGCACGAACGTGTTGGCCATCGTGGCACGCTGCGAGCGGCCCTCGAACTCGATGGCGTGCGAGTCCTGGCCGTCGACCGCAATGACGCGCCCGCCGACCGGCAAGCCGAGCAACGTGTGGACGCAATGCGGGATCTCCATGTGCGTCGTCCGCTCCTCGCCTTGGGCGGTCCGATACGCGATTGGCACCGGTGATCCGGCACTCGCCCGGAAGGTCTCGACCAGGTCCGACCAGTCGGACACCGGCTGGCCGCCCACGCCGACGATCCGATCGCCGGCCTGCAGGCCCGCCTTGGCCGCCGCCGTCGGTTCACCGTCGAGCGTGGCCGCCACGGATGCGATCTGCGTGGTGTGCGTCGCTGCCGCTCCGTAGACAATCCCGATCCGCGGCACCTCCGGCTTGCCGTACAGTTTGAACTTCTTCTTGGGCCGGACGAAGAGCTTCCGCCGGTCGGTCTGACCATCGACCGTGCGCTCGACCTCGACCGGCACATCTCGTTCCAGGCTGTTTCGCACAATGTCGAGAATGTCCTTTTCGGTCGGGTAGCGGACGTCGCCCCACTTGAGGATCACGTCACCCGGTTTGAGCCCCGCGTAGTAGGCCCGGCTCTGCGGCTCGACGTTGCTGATCTCGCTCAGCGGCACGAGCCCGAGCAGGTGGATCTGATCGCGCACGGCCGGATCGGGCGGATCGATGCGCAGTTGCGGCTTGAGCGTGACGGTGACACGCCGTGTGTCGGCGTCGACGCCGGCGGCGTCGGAGGGCGGCGTGCGCGCGTCGGCCGGGCGGCCGCCGGAACTGCGCCGCTCGACCGTGACCCGGACCGATCCCGGCGTGGCAGCCTGGAGCAGCTCGTAGAGCCGGTTACCATCGGCTTCGCTGACCGGGCGGTCGTTGATGGCCACGATCAGGTCGCCAGGCTGCAGGCCGCCGTCTGCGGCGGTGCGGCCCCATTCGGGCAGAACGGCCACCACCTCGCGCGTCAGCGCGCCGCTGATGCCGACCAGACGATCGCCGGTGTTCGGATCGTTGCGCGGCGTCACGCTGAAACGCTTGGTCTGATCGCCGCGCCGCACCACAAAATCAACCGGTTCGTGCGGCGGCGAGAGCATGACGGCCATGTTCACGTCGCGAAACTCGTTGATCTCCTGCCCATCGACCTCGATCACGCGGTCGCCCACCTCGAGGCCGGCCAGCGCGGCGGGACTGTTGACGGCCACCTGCCCGATGACGGGCACCTCGACGCTCATGCCGAGCATCATCACCAGCATGAACGCCACCGCGGCGAAGATGACGTTCATGATCACGCCGGCCGACACGATGGCCATGCGGGCCTCGACCGACTTGTTGATGTACGCCCGCGGGTCGTCTTTGACCTTCCACTCGTTCGTCTTATCGTCGAAGTCCTCCTGGCCGAGCATTTTTACGTAGCCGCCCAGCGGCAGGAGGTTGAAGGAATAGCGCGTTTCGCCACGCGTGAAGCCGAACAGCTCGCGTCCGAACCCGATCGCGAACTTGTCCACGCGCACGCCGGCCCACTTGGCCACGGCGAAATGACCCAGCTCGTGGACGAAGATCACGACCGAGAAGCCCAGCGCGATGATCAGGTACGGCCAGACCGCCCGCACCACGTCGAAGATCACGCCGACCATTGCCTCACTGGCCGCCAGCATCAGCACGTCAGACATCGCGAAACCTCGTCTCGTGCCCAGCGGTCGGCGGCGAGCAGCTCGCCCAGGTCCGGGCGCGCGACAAACTCGTGCCGGTCCACGACCTGCCGGGTCAGTTCCACTATTTCGGTAAATCGTAGACCGCCGGAGCGGAACAATTCCACCGCGGCCTCGTTGGCGGCGTTCATGACCGCGCCGGCCGTTCCTCCGCGGCGGGCCACGTCGTGGCCCAGGTCAAGGGCCGGGAATCGGGCCGGATCGGGCGGCTCGAAGTGCAGCTTTCGCAGCGCGAACAAATCGAGCGGGCGCGACGGGCAGGGCCGCCGCTCCGGAAACGTCAGTGCGTACTGAATGGGCGTCCGCATATCGGGCGTGCCGAGCTGCGCCACGATCGAGCCGTCACAGAACTCGACCAATGAGTGTACGATCGACTCGGGGTGTACGATCACGTCGATCTGGTCCGGCCGCAGGCCGAACAGCCAGCGGGCCTCGATGATCTCCAGCGCCTTGTTCATCATCGTGGCCGAATCGATCGTGATCTTGGGTCCCATGTTCCACGTCGGGTGGTTGAGCGCGTCCTCGAGGCTGGCGCCGTCCATGCGGCCGCGCTCCCACGTGCGGAACGGGCCGCCGGACGCGGTCAGGTAGACACGCAGCACTTCGGACGGCCGCCCGGCCTGAATGGCCTGGAGCACGGCCGAGTGTTCGCTGTCGATTGGTGTGATTCTCGCGCCAGATCGCTGCGCGGCCGGCATCAGGATCGAGCCAGCCACGACTAGCGCTTCCTTGTTGGCCAGGGCCACATGCCGGCCGAGCTCGACGGCCCGTAGTGTCGCGGCCAGACCTGCCGTGCCAACGATGGCCGCCACGACGACATCGCAGTCGGAAACGTCGACGAGTTCCGTCAGCCCATCGGGTCCAACCAGCACGCGCACGCTCGACCCTAGCGCGCGACGTAACTCGTCACCCGACGTCGGATCGCCAATGGCCACGCACATGGCGCCGCACGCACCTGCCTGTGCGGCCAGAGCCTGCCACTTCGACTGGGCCGCCAGGCCCACGATCTCATGTGTATCCTCGAGTCCCGACAGCACCTGCAGCGCGTTCTGGCCGATCGAGCCGGTCGAACCCAGGATGACTACCCGTTTTCTCATCAGTGGTGTGCTGCAGGCCATCCGCGACATCGCACAGCGTCACGGAATCCCAGACCCGCGCGACGTTCGCGCCAGCGCACTGCGGCCGGATGATACGCCGGTCAGTCAGCCGCGACAACCGGAACTGCGCGCACTGCGAGATGCTGGGGTGCATCTCGCAAGAGGTGGCGAAATCTGGATGCAACACAACGCGATGGGGTGGTATGGGTGGCATGGCCAAGCGAAGCGCGGCCATGACGTGGCTTGGCTCGACTTCATGCCCGCGCTTCGCTTGGGCATGCCACCCAAAATGAGGTGCACCGCACGATGCGGCGCGGCGCCGCGAGCAGAACTGCAGGCCGTTCGCGAGCGGCTACGTGATGCCGTATTCCTTGAGTTTTCGGTAGAGCGTGCGCGTGCCGATCTTCAGGGCCTTGGCGGTCAGCTCGCGGTTGCCGTTGAACATCTTGAGCGTGTTCAGTATGTGAAGGCGTTCCAACTCGTCGAGCGGCATCCCGGCCAAGGCCGGCAGGCCGACCGGCACGATGTCTGTCACGCTCCGCAGATTCTCAGGGAGATCACTGACCGTCAGCTCGACGCCGTCGGCCTCGACGCACATGCGCTCGATCACGTTGCGCAGCTCGCGGACGTTGCCCGGCCAACTGTGGTGACTCAGCTTGCGCAGGCATTCGCTGGACGCGCCCTTGATCGTCAGCCCGTCCTCCCGGTTGAACTGCTGGATGAAGTGATGGACCAGCAGCGGGATGTCCTCGCGCCGTTCGCGCAGCGGCGGAATGCGCACGGCCCCGTTGGCGTGCAGGCGGTAATAGAGGTCCTCGCGAAACGCGCCGTCCTTGATGAGGTGTTGCAGATCGCGGTGCGTCGCGGCCACGAAGCGCACGTCGACGTAGCGCGTCTCGGTGCTGCCGACGGGCGTGACTTCACCCGACTCCAGCGTGCGCAGCAGCTTGGCCTGCATCGACAGCGGCATGTCACCGATCTCGTCGAGAAACAGCGTGCCGCCGTCGGCCGCAACCAGGATGCCCTTGTGGTCCTGGATCGCACCGGTAAACGCCCCTTTGACGTGGCCGAACAGCTCGCTTTCCAGCAGCGTCTCGGACAGGGCGGCACAATTGATGACTTTGAAGGGCTTGTCCTTGCGGGGCGAGTTGCTGTGGATGGCCTGGGCGATCAGCTCTTTTCCCGTGCCGCTCTCGCCCACGATCAGCACCGTGCTCTTGCTGCGGGCCAGCTTGCGGACGCGCTTGATCTCGCGGGCCAGCGATTCGCTGCCGCCCACGATGCCCTCGAAGCTGAACGACTGCTCGATCCGCTCGCGCAACTGGCGGTTGTCGCGGGCAGTGATGGCCTGCCGGGCGGCCCGGTTGACCTTCTCGCGCACCACCTCTAGGTTCAGCGGCTTGATGATGTAGTCGTACGCGCGATGCGCGCTGTCGGGCGAAAGCGCCTCGCGGGCCAGCTCCTCGCTGCCATAAGCCGTGATCAGAATGACCTCGGTGTCGGGCGAAAGCCGCTTGGTCTCGCGCAGCACGTCCAGCCCGCTGAGCTTGCCACCCAGCTTGTAGTCGGTGACGACGACGTCCGGCGGTCGCTGCTGGATGCTCTCGATCGCCTCGGCCCCGCTGGTCACCAGGCGAGGAATGTGCCCGCTGCCCTTGATGGCCTCAAGCAGCGCCTCGCCATGAGCCGCATCGTCCTCGACGATCAACACAAAGGCATTCTCTGCCATGCGCGACTATTCTAGTCAGGCGGCACACGTGGGATACGCCGCGCGCCGCTCACCAAGCTACCGTGGGCGATGATGCGCCATCGGGGTGGCATGGGCAAGCGGCCGTTTGCTTGCCCGTGCAGACCACACCACGACCTCTCGCAGCACGGGCAAGCAATCGTCGCCAACGGCCGCGACGATCGCTTGCCCATGCCACCCGCCGCTACCTAGACGTTGAACTTGAACAGAATCACGTCGCCGTCCTGCACGACGTAGGTCTTGCCCTCCTGGCGGACCTTGCCGGCGGCCTTGGCGCCTTTCAGGTCGCCGTGAGCGACGAGATCGTCGTAGGCCACCGTCTCGGCCCGGATGAATCCACGGGCAATGTCAGAGTGGATCGCCCCGGCTGCCTCGTGGGCCGTCGAACCGCGCTGGATCGCCCACGCCCGCGCCTCTTCCGGACCAGCCGTCAGAAACGAGATCAGCCCGAGTGCGTCGTAGATCGTGTGCAACAGCCGATCGCGGGCCGGAACGTCGATGCCCAGGTCCGCCAGGAACGCGGGTCGGTCGGCCGGGTCGAGCTGGGCGATCTGGGCTTCCGTCTCGGCACAAAGCTGAATCACCGCTTTGGTGTGGGGCGGTGGCGGCGGCGCGGCCTCGGCCGCACGGTCTTCGCCGACGTTGTACACGACCACCAGCGGCTTCTCGGTCAGAAACGCAAAGCTCGCCACGATCCTGGCCTCGTCGGTGTGGGTGATGGCCGTCGAAAGCGGCTCGCCCCGTTCCAGCACGTCGCGGCAGTGCGACAGGAGCGTCAGCTCGCGCTTCTCCTGATCGTGGGTACGCGTCGGCTTGGTCAGAGCTTTCTCGAGTTTCTCCACCCGGTTGGTCACCGACTCGAGGTCGGCGAACTTCAATTCGTCCCACAGCTCGGCCAGGTCGGCGTCGCGGTTGACCCGCCCGCGGTGCGGCGCAACCGCCGGATTGGCGAAGTCGCGCACCACCGCGACCAGGGCGTCCGCCTGCCGGATCGTGGGCAAGTGCCGGCGGAAATCGTCGCGACCTTTTGCCTCGCCGGGCGCGAAGCCAGGAATGTCGACCAGTTCGGTCGTTGCCTCGGTGATCTTCTTTGGCGAGTACAGCCTCGCCAGAAGAGCCAGCCGCGCGTCGGGGATACGCACGACGGCGTGGCGCTCCTGAGCCAGCTCGGCCGGGTTGGGCGGCAAGCCTGTAGCGGCGGCGAACAGTGTGGTCTTGCCCGATTGCGGCAGGCCGATGATGGCGGCTCTCATACGATCTCCTCGTCATGCAATCACGAATGGTACTCGCGGTCGCTGGCAGCTCCAAAGCCGGGTGTGCATCTCATTTGGGTGGCATGCCCAAGCGCCAGGGGTCCCCAACCGCAAACAGATCGCGGTTGGGGTCCCGCAGCGCGGGCATGAAGTCACGCCAAGCTACGTCATGGCCGCGCTGCGCTTGGCCATGCCACCCCGCCGTCTGACTCCTGCAGGATGCACCCCAAAACCGGCAAGGCGCGGCTGACGTATTGTCCGTGCCGGTTTGGATTCCTAGAATGGCGCGAGCGGCCGACGTTGCTACGGGCGCCGGCCATTCGATGGGGCTGGTGGCGCGCGCCCCGAGGGTTGAAACGATGAGCGACTGGTTGGATGCCGAGCGGCGCGTCGAGCGAGCACAACAGTTGTGCGAGTCGCGGCGGTTTGAGGAGGCGCTGGCCGAGCTCGACGCCGCCATCCAGATCAATCCGAACAACCCCGCCTGGCACGCCAATCGCGGCTTCCTGCTCGACCAGCTGGATCGTCACGCCGAAGCTGTGGACGCCTACCGCGCGGCACTCGATGGCGGCCCCATGGATAGCGATGTCTCGATCGCGTTGGGCATCGACCTGGCCCGCACGCAGCGCTACGACCAGGCGCTCGAGGTGTTCGCACGGCTGGCTCAGGCCGACGCGAACTTCGAACCGGCCTACTGTCATCGCACGCTGATTTATGCCGAGCTCGGCGATCACGAGAAGGCCGAGGAGATGTTCTACCTGGCCCAGCAGGTCAACGACCGCTGCCCGCATTGCTTCGTTCACATCGCTGCGTCGTTGGCCATGCGCGAGCAGTACGATCGGGCCATTTTCTGCTGGGAAAAGGCCCTGCAAATTGCCCCTGGCTATCCCGAGGTCAAGCAGCGCATCGGCCAGGCCTACCGGGCCAAGGGCGATCTGCAGAAGGCACACGAGTTCATGCTCGAGGCGCTCCGCGAGGACCCGGGCAACCCCGACCTGCTGTTCGATCTGGGCGAGTTGGCGGTCGAATCGGGCCGGCTATCGGTCGCGGTCAGCCGGTTCCGGCAGATCGTCGAGTTGTTTCCAGACCATGTGGCGGCCCACTTCGCGCTGGCCGAGATACTTCTGCAGCTTGATCGCCCCGAGAAGGCGATTGCGTCGCTGCAGCAGGTGGTCGAGCTCGACGACAAGTATCCCGGCCTCGATCTGCGCTTTGGCGATGCCTACCTGATGCTCGGCCGCCACGAAGACGCCCGCCGCCACCTGCGCAAGGCGACCGACCACTCGCCGGACGATCCAGCCGTGCTGATGAGCATGGGCAACTGCCTGCTCGAGCTCGGCCGCATCCCGGCCGCCCAGTCGGCCTTCCGCAAGGTACTCTCCAGCGACGCCAAGAGCAGCTTGGCCTGGCATAACCTGGCGGTGTGCAGCTTCCGGACCGGCGATTACCGCACGGGCTTGGATCATTGCCTAAGAGCCATCGACGCCCGCCCCGACTTCGCCATGGCGATGCACAAAGCTGCACTGGCCATGCTGCACCTTGGCCAATGGCGAAAAGCCAAGCACATGCTTGACCGCGCCATTGCCGTCGATCCCGATAACGACACCGTCCGGGCCATCTCCAAGCGCTTGTGGCGCAGTAGGTTACGATTCTTGATCCGCCGCATCCTTCGCCGCAAACCGCTCCCGAAGCCGACGCCTCGCTCCGGCACCAAGCCCAAGGCAACTTGACGCCCTCGGCTGCAACCGAGACATTCGGCCGAAGTTATAATGGACGAGAGAGGGTCGGCCACGGAGGATTATTTTTTACTCGGGAGTCGAGCGTGTTCAGAATCAGCGTGACAGGTTGTTCCAAATCAAGGCTTGGCCACGGTCGCAATCGGGTCCGTTTCGCCGGGTGCGCCTTAGCCGTGCTGCTATCATCCACCACGGTATCGATGGGTCAGGGAGACATGAATGTTGACGCCTTGATCGAACAGGCCGTCAAGAACGTCTCTGCCCGCTACAACCTCAACACCGAGCAGGAACAAGTCACCCGCACCATGATGTTCGACGGGGTCAAGAAGTTCCTCAACCACAACCGCGAAGAGATCTGGCCGCTGATCCGCGAGTTGATCCGGCTCCAGGTCGGCGGCACTCCGCCGGATGCCGACGTGGCCAAGCGGCTCGGACCGACGGCGCTGCGTCTGGTCGAGGAAGCTAAGCGCGCGATTCTCGACGCCAACATGGAATGGCGAAAAATCCTGAGCGATGAGCAGGTCAAGATGCACGACTTTGACCTGAGCGAAATGGACAAGACGTTCAAGAAGGTCACCGAGAACTTCGAGTCGTGGAAAGACGGCAACCCGGTCCCGGCTCAGTTGTTCCCGCCTGCGCCGGAAGGCAAGTTGCCGGGCGAACCGGATACGCCCAGGCGGCCCGCGATGGTCGCGCAGCACCTCGAAGACCAGTGGGATGCATACGTCAACAAGTTCATCCGCGACTACGAGCTGAACGACGGGCAGATCGAGGCGGCACGGTCGGTCCTGCGGCAGCTTAAGGAGCGGGCCGCCGACTACCGCACCACGAACGCCGACAAGTTTGCGGCGAACGACGCCGCAGCGGCCGGGGCGGCCCGGGCCAACGATGGCATCCTGGTCGCGAAGGCCGCCGCCGAGAAGAAAGAGCTGAGCGCACCGATCGTAGCCATGTTCGACGAGCTCAAGCAGCGGCTCGAGCCGATCCCCGACGCGGCCCAGATCGAGAAGTATCAGGCTCGCCACGAGGGCCGGCCGGTCCGCCGGCAACCAACGACGGCTCCGGCAACGCAAGAGGCAACCACCAAGCCCGCGCCGGCTACGCAGCCTGCGCGGCGCACGATCCGCTCGAAGGGCTCAGCGCCTGTGCCTCGCCCGTAACCAAATGGCAGTGGTGTGTGGCATGCCCAAGCGCAGCGCGGGCATGACGGGCGTGGCCGTGCGCGAGGCCGCGCCAGGTGTGGCATGCCCAAGCGCAAGCGCGGGCATGCGGGCCGTCGGGCATGGCCGCGCTGGCGCTTGGCCATGCCACGCATGCCACGCTCAATCGCGGCGAGAAGTCCCCAGTTCTTGGATTCGGGCGGCCGATAGCTCGGTCAAACCATCGACAATGTGATGCGCCGCCGAGAGTGCGGCGCGTGGGTGTTGCGAGGCCACGCCAATCGCCAGGCATCCGGCAGCGATGGCCGCGGCGATGCCGGCCAGCGCATCTTCGATGACCGCGCACTCGCGCGGTTCGATCCGCAGCCGCTCGGCCGCGATCAGAAAGACCTGCGGGTCCGGCTTGCCGCGCGTCACGTCGCTCGAGCTGACCAGAGCATCGAAACAGTCGGCGACGGCCATCTCGGCCAGCGCCAGCTCGAGGTTGGCCGGCGGCGTCGACGAGCCGATGGCCAGCTTCAATCCCGCCCGGCGGCAGTCGCGAATCAACTCGACGGCGCCCGGCGCGACGGGGAGCCGGCCGCGCACGATGTCGCGATAGAGCGACTCCTTGCGATCGCTCAGGCGAGCGAGCGTTCGCTCATCGACGGCGTGTCCCACCAGCAGCGGGATGATGTCGCGGTTCTGCCGGCCGAATGTCTGAGCGAACTGCTCGTCCGTCACGCCGAAGCCCTCTTCAGCGGCCAGCATACGCCAGCTTGCCAGGTGTGCCTCGGCCGACAAGATCAGCACGCCATCCAGATCGAAAATGACGCCACGCATTCTGACCTCGTTGCTGGTGGTGCGCGATTGCGCCTACGCCGGCTTTCGGACCCACATCATGTAGTCCAACTCGGGCGGCGCAGCGCCCAGGCGGCGGAGCATGTTGATGGCCTGGGCCCGATGGTGGAGCGAGTGAGTGAACATCTGGATCATCATGTCGCCCAGCGAGGCCGTGAAGAGACTCCCCTTCGAGTCTCGATACACAATCTGTTGCTGCACGTCGGCCGGCTTGATGTTGGCCAGCCAGGCGTCGCGCTCGGCCGCATTGGCCGTGAATCGATTCGCGATGGCCGCAACAGCGGTTGACTCGCTCTCGGAGGGCCAGGGTGTCTCGGTCTGGCCCTGCCAGCGCCGCAGCCACACCGTCTCGCCGTTCAGGATGTGCAGCAGCGTCTTGCGCAGCGAGCCCCTGCCCATGTCGAACGGACGGTCGAGCTGCTCATGCGACAGCCCGTCAGCCGCGGTCGTGATCTGTCGATTGGCCCAGTCGCTGTACCGCATCAGCGTCCGCAGCGTGTTCATATCCATCGCACACCTCCACGTGCAGAAGACTATCGGCCCGCCGCGGCAGCATCAATGCAGCCCTTTGCAGTCGGCCGTGGCGGGAATATCGTACCGAGCCGGCCGAATTCGCCGCTGGGTCGAGAATCCGCTGGGTCGAGAATCCGCTGGGACGAGAATCCTCTCTCGTCCCCGCCCTCGCGGGAACCGCTGGGACGAGAATCCGCTGGGACGAGAATCCTTTCTCGTCCCCCGCCCTCGCGGGAACCGCTGCGACGAGAATCCTTTCTCGTCCCCGCCCTCGCGGGAATCCCTTCCCGCGAGCGTGCGGCTGCCGAAGACCGCGCGATTGCTGAACAGGGCTGCGTTGACGTGCGGCCGGCGCACGCGGGATGGGAATCCCGCGTTTCCGGTGCGAGAAAGGATTCTCGCACCAGCATCCGCATCTCGGGGTGCGAGAAAGGATTCGCCGCTGGGACGAGAATCCTTTCTCGTCCCCGCCCTCGCGGGAATCCCTTCCCGCGAGCGTGCGGCTGCCGAAGACCGCGCGATTACTGAACAGGGCTGCGTTGACGTGCGGCCGGCGCACGCGGGATGGGAATCCCGCGTTTCCGGTGCGAGAAAGGATTCTCGCACCAGCATCCGCATCTCGGGTGCGAGAAAGGATTCTCGCACCAGCATCCGCATCTCGGGTGCGAGAAAGGATTCTCGCACCAGCAAGCGCGGCGCGAATCGAACGAAACGGGAGTTAGAAACCATGGCGAGTGACAGCGGCTGGTATCTGGTGCGGGGCGGCGAGACGGTCGGGCCGATGGACAAGGCCGAGCTGCTGGGGCAACTGCCGTCGGCCGGCGGACCGCAGGCGCTGGTGTATGGGCCGGGCATGACCGACTGGCTCGAGGCCCGGCACGTGGCCGACCTGGCCGCGTCGCTGTCCGGTGCCGGCGGGCCGCCGCCGCGCCCCAAGGCTCATTTGGCCGACGAGATCGACTTCGAAGTCTTCGGCGACGACATGCAGTTCGTCGAGGTGACGCTCGATCCCAACGAAACGGTCGTGGCCGAAGCCGGCACGATGATGTACATGTCCAGCGGCATTCGCATGGAAACCGTCTTCGGCGACCCTTCGAAGAATCAAGGTTTCTTCGGGAAGCTGATGGAGGCCGGCAAGCGGGCCATCACCGGCGAGTCGCTGTTCTTGACCACGTTTACGGCCGGCGGTGCGGGGCGGCAGAACGTGGCCTTCGCCGCACCGTATCCGGGCAAGATCATCCCGGTGCACCTGGGCGAGCTGGGCGGTGAGCTGATCTGCCAGAAGGACGCCTTCCTGTGCGCGGCCAAGGGCGTGCAGGTCGGCATTGCATTTCAGAAGAAGATCGGTGTCGGCCTGTTTGGCGGTGAGGGCTTCATCCTGCAGCGCCTCAAGGGCGACGGCTTGGCCTTCGTACACGCCGGCGGCACGATCCAGAAGCGCGAGCTGCGCTCGAGCGAAACGCTCCGCCTCGACACCGGCTGCCTGGTGGCGTTCCAGCCGTCGGTCAAATACGACATCCAGCTCACCGGCGGCATCAAGAACACGCTGTTCGGCGGCGAGGGCCTGTTCCTGACCACGCTCACCGGTCCCGGCTCCGTCTGGCTGCAATCGCTACCGTTCTCCCGCCTGGCCGGCCGCATGTTGGCCGGCGTGCGAAGCGGCAAAGGCGAAGGCTCGATCCTCGGCGGCCTGGGCAACCTGTTCGAAAGCCACGATTAACTTGGACTGAGGTCCCCGTCCCGGCCGTTGAAATCCCTGGCGCGTCGATCCGTTGAATCGGACGACGCCGGGCGACCGCCAGTGCGCCGAGTGTGACGAACGCAAGACTGGCAGGCTCAGGCACGTACTCTACAATGTAGCCAAGCCCAAGCGGCAGACCCGTGTCGACGCCGTCATTCCAAGTTCCGTGGATCGGCGGGCTCAGGTTCATCGTAAGCCAGTCTTCATTGCCAGAGTTGTTTGGCTCGCCCGCGTTCCAGTTCGTGAAGGCCCAAGCTTCACCGGTCACCCACGTCCACGCGCCGCCAGGTTCTTGGCCGCTCGGGTCCTGAATTCCGCCCAGCCATAGGGAGTCACCGCTGGCCGGCGCGATATTGACGGCCACCCAGTCGTTCTCTGGTGGTGACGTCAGCGTGACCAGATGACCATTGGCGCCCATGAAAACCGACGTCTGGGCCGCGGCGTCAGCGGCCGTCCACGTGATCCCTGGGGCGCTGACAAACTCGTACCAGTGTCCGTTGCCCGACCACTGCGACTGGCCGAAGGCCGGCTGCGTGGCGGCACACGATATCAATGCGACAGTCATTCTTACGTTCGTCATCCGAAGTCCTCCTCCAATGGGATCTCTCGATCCTTCTTCGCGCCCGAGATCGGGCAGTGACTCTTCGATCGGTCGACCGATTCACGGTGCGCCGATGGACACGCCGCCGAGCGGGCAGTTCTGCCGACCGACACCTGTCGGCGGTGCCCACCTCTCCTTCATCGCCTATGGGACCGAAACCTTTCGCGAAAGAGGCAGAACGGGAAAGAACCCTGGCAAAACCGCGGATCAAGCATGGGAGGGGAACGCGTGGCCATCATATACGGCCGACCGGCTGCACGGCGGCCGATCCGGCTCGTTGCCGCCGGCTGGGCGTTTCGGCAAGATGTTGCTTGGCGCTACGTCTGGCGGTTTGGCGACCAGGGAGTCGCAACCGCGACGGGACTCCGAGTTTGATCGTGAGCTTGAGTGAGCAAGCGTCACCGTTGAGGGCGCGCGGCCAGGGTGCGTGGCGGGCGTTCTACAACCGCTATGCGCCGATGATCATCGGCATGGCCAAGCGGCGGGGGCTGTCGGATGGGCGGGCCCATGTCGTGCTTCAGGAGACGATGACGGCCGTGTTTCGCAAGTACTGCGACGCTCAGCAGTTCGACGACGGGTCCGAGGAGTTTCGCAAGTGGCTGATGGGAATCGTGAGGAACAAGATCGCGGACCGGCGAAAGTCGGTGGCGCGAGCGCCGTTGGAGCTCACCATCGACCTGCCGCGAACGGACGACCTCAGCGAAGACGAGGAACGCACCTGGCGAGTGTACGTGCTCGGCGAGGGGCTGGACCAACTTGCGACGGAGCCGGGCTTCGAGCCGACTACGCTGCAGGCGTTTCATCTGTATGCGGTGCAGGACATGGAGGCGCGCGAGGTGGCCAAGCTGCTCGGCATGACGCGAAACGCCGTATTTGTGGCCAAGTGCAAGGTGATCCGCCGCCTGCGCGAGATCGTCGCAGAACGGCGCGAGAGGGAGGGTGAGCGATGAGCTGCCCCGATCAAACCACCATCGACGACTGGGTCTGCGGCGACCTGTCGCCGGAGCAGGATGCCAATGAAGAGACGCACTTCCTGTCGTGTGGCCGCTGTGCCAAGCGCTTCGACCGCCTGACCGGCGGCGAAGAGATCATCGCCGACATCCGCGAGCTAGAGCGTGAGCGCGACGAGTACGCGTCGGCCCTGTCCAGGATCAGCGAAACCGGGCAGACGCTGAGCGAGACGTTGTTCGGCGCAATCTAGCCGGCGGTACGTAGTCGCCGATCCGCTGTGTCTTGACGAATTCAGATCACCCCGCTAGCCTCCGGGTCTCTTCGACGGAGGTGCGGGATGCAACCAGCGACAGCGGTTTCGGCCAGCGCGATTGAGGATTTGCCAAGCGATGCTGCCTTCGCTCCACCGAGTTCGGCCGTGCCGGCGGCCGAGGAGTCGGCGCCCAGCTCGGAATCCTCGAGTGTAGGCGACCGAGCCTCGCCGCGCCAGCCACATGACCCGGGGCCTATCCCGAACTACGAGTTGACGACTTTCGTCAAGTCCGGCGGATTCGGTGACGTGTGGTTCGGCATCGAAACGACCACGCAGCACCCGGTCGCGATCAAAGTCATCTTCGACGAGCACAAGGCCGAGCGCGAAATCGCGGGCATCAGCCTGCGAAAAGCCAAGGGCAAGGATCATCCACATCTGGTGTCGATCCTGACGGCCGGGCGCAACGATCGGTGCTTCTATTATGTGATGGAGCGGGCCGACTTGCTCGCGGGCACCAGCAATCAGGGCCAAACGCTTCGGCATGTGCTGCGCGAGCGTGGCCGATTCGGTGCCCGCGAGGCGTTGCAATGGACTCAGAAGATTGCCGCGGCCGTTGGACACCTTCACGCCAATGGAGTTCTGCACAGCGATTTGAAGCCCGAGAACGTGCTCATCTTCAACCGCGAGCCGAAAGTCGGCGACTTCAGCCTGGCCCAGCCGATCGACGGTCAGCGGCAGCCCGGCGGAACGCCTGGATACACGCTCGCGAGCCAGAGGCCCGACGACGTCTTCGCACTCGGTAAAGTCCTTTATGAGCTGGTCACCGGTCTACGCGCAGCGGACTATCCCCAGCGCCTGCCGGCGTACTCGCCCGCCGAGAATACTCGGGAATTGCAGGCCGCGCTCGCGATAGTTAACCGTGCCTGCCATCCGCAGGCCGACAAGCGCTTCAAGAGCGTCGCGGAGCTCGAGCGGCAGATTCACGAAGCACTCTGTGCGAGTGACATGAAAGTGCGGCGCCGGCGATCCAGGGTCGCCGGGGGCATTGCCGTGCTGGCGTTCTGCGCGGCGCTTGGCCTCTCCCTCGCGGTGAGCGCGGCCGGGCGACAGGCCCCGCCGGCAGCCCCGCCGGAAGTCGCGTGGTGCATTGATCGTACATCGGCAGAGGATGGCAACGTGTATACCCGGTTCAAGAAGTCCAACGTTGGCGTCTCGCCGGCGAGGATCGCGCCAAGATCGCTCATCACAATCGAGTTCGACTACGAGCTAGTCGCAACCGCGAAGCACGAAATCTACTACGCGATCACGGCGACTGGAAACCGCTGTCTCGGTACGTTCAGAATGAAAGCTCCGGGTCCCGAGAGCGTGCGAGGGTTCGCGTCGATTGAAGTGCCCGCTCCGGACGAGGCCGGCCACTATGACCTAAACGTTAGCATTGCACATGTGTCCAGCGACCGTGAGATGCAGCAGTCGGCTCATGCCTCGGAGGGGTCGACCTGCTGGATCGGCGAGGTCACGGTCCAGTCCGACATGTCGCCGATGACTACGCCTCCTTGACGTCGACGACTTCGAGGTCGGGATAGCGGGCCTGCTCGGCCGCCAGCTTGCGGGCTTCCCGCACGTCGTTGGCGTAGATGCGGACGTGGCGGATCGGGCCGGGCTTCTTCTCGCCAGCCGGCTTGAAACGGAAATAGACGTAGTAGAGCCTCAACACGCCGGGAAGCGTAGAAGCGGCTGGGCCGTTACGTCGAGCGGCCTTGCCGTACGGCCATGCCTCGCGCCGCCACGGTCGCGCGAGGCCGGCAGGTTCACCGGCACCCATGAGCGCTCGCGCCATCAGGGGCAACCCGCCATGGCGTGTGTCAGGCGACATTGCCCGCCGCCCCGCCCAGAGCTCGCGAGCGGCTGACGGTTCCCTTGGCCAGCCACTCAATGGGCGATGTTCGGCTGCGAGATGCGCTCCAGCGCCTCGCCGCTGAGGTGGTCGTTGCCGACGCGCTCGGCCAGGTCGCCCAGCGAGAAGATGCCCGCCAGGCGCTCGTTGCGGTCGAACACGGGCACGCGACGAATCTGCTCTTTCTCCATCAGTTTGACCGCCACGTCGACGTCCTGGTCCTCGTAGCAATGGAACGTTCGCTCGGTCATCGCATCGCGGACCAGCGTCTGATTCGGATCGCGTCCGGCAGCAACGGCTCGGATGGCGATGTCACGGTCGGTGATCAGGCCGACCACCTCGCCGTCCTTGCAGACCGGAAGCGAGCCGACGTCGAGCGTGCGCATTTTCCTGGCGGCGTCCTGGATCGTAGCGTCAGGCCCTATTTCCTCGACCTGGCGTGTCATGACTTCCTTGAGCTGCATGGTTGTCTCCTTTATTCAACGGTCGAAACCCGATCCGTTACTTGCCGGACCGCGTTCGAGCAGCCTTTCGGGCAGCGGCAGAGCGCCCGGTTCGTCCCTTGGTCCGTGCCGCTTTACGGGCTGCAGCGCGGCGCTTGGCCGGACCTTTTGTCGCGGCCGCTTTCCTGGCGGCCGCGGAGCGTTCACCGGCAGTGCGCGCGCTCGCTGCTGCCTTGGCCTGCCGCGAGAGCGCGGACGTCGATGCTGCTGAACTTCCCTCGCGCTTTAAGGCAGCCAGTACGGCCCGCGATCGCTTGCGAGACGGCTGGCGCTTCGGCCGAGCGCCTTGCCCGCGTTCGTAGGCTCTCTTCGCACTGCCACGGGTACGCTCGGACGTCTGGCCGCGTTTGGGCGGGGGAAGGTCGACGCCCGTCAGACGGGCGTTCGACAGCCCGATGGCCACCGCCTGTTTCGTCGAGCGCGCGCCGTGTTTGCCCTCGCGAATGTGGTGTATTTCCTCGCGCACGAACTCGCCGGCCTGCGTCGTAGGCGACTTGCCTTGCCGCTTGGCCCGCTGCGCACGCTCCATGATTTCACGCTCAGGCATTAGTCACGCTCCTTCTGAGGATGGGCGGGCAATCCGCGTGCCAGGGCCGGGCGCTCGATGTCTGATCGGTTATGACTACCTGACCGTGGCGATACTGCGCCGTTCAGTGGGACACGTCGCTCCAACTGAGCGCTGCCGCGACGGCCATCGCCGCGGTCTCGACGCGAAGCACCAGCGGCCCGAGGCTGACCACCTGGGCGCCAGCTGCGCGGGCCAGGGCCGTCTATTCGTCGGTCCAGCCGCCTTCGGGGCCGATCAGGGCGAGCAGCGTGGACCCGGCCGCGAGGCCTCTGACGACGCCGGCGATATGGTGCGTGTGCTCGCCGGGGTCGGCGATCATCGTTCGCGTGAATGCCGGGGCCTGCTGGAGCGCGAGCGGGAGAGTCCGGACTTCGTGCTCGTCGTTGGCGTAGATGCGGACGTGGCGGATGGGGCCGGGCTCGTCGCCACCCGCGGCCGTGAAACGGAGACAGCGGTCGTAGACTCTCAACACGCCGGGACGAGTCGGAGCGGTTCGGCCGTTGTGTACGCCGAGTTGCCGCGGCTGGCGCCGGCTCGGAGTCGTTCGGCGGCGGCCGAACAGGTCAGCGAGACCGGTCAGCGCGCCGGGCCGCCTTGAGGCGAACCGCCGGAAGGCGTTTGAGCCGCTGGGTGCGCGGGCCGACCTCGATTCTGGCGGATTCGAGCGCCGTGACGCCCAGAATCGGCTCGGCATCGTCGGGTTTGGCAGGATTGCGCACGCAGCGGTAACTTGAGTGACCCATCGCCTTGATTCTAGTGCTCGAGGCGCGTGTGGGCAAAGTGAATTCGCGTCAGTGGAAGCAGCCCGCTGGCAATAACGGTTGCATGTCGTCGGCCCGGACCTATCGAAGCAGGGAGGACAACGCATCGGCGAGCAGACCGTACTGCTGCGCGTGGTTGTAAACCTGTGCCGAGATGCGGATCAGGCGTTTGGGAGCTTGAGGCCATGGGATGATCGGCACTTCGAGGTCGAAGCGTTCCAGCAGCGCGTCCTGCAGGGGGTCGAGATACAGCGGCGTGGCGGCCGGTTCGTTCGGGCTGTCGGGCAGCGGGATGCTGGCCATCGCGCCGATGAGCTCAGCGGGGCACGGGATCGGCACGCCGAGCCGATCGCACAGGCTGGCGCGGGCGGCCAACGTCGTTCGGCGATTGTGCTCCATCAGCGTCGGCCAGTGGCCGTGCAGCAGACCGCCCATGAATCGAATGGCGTCCGCCACGCACAAGAACGGGGTGGGATCGAGCGTGCCGACCCAGCCGAATTCGAGCTGATACTTCGATCGGTCGGTGCGGGGCGAGTTGGCCCCGTGGCTGATGATGGCCGGCCGGATCAGCTTCTGTCGGTCGCGGCGCACGTGCAGGAAGCCGGCGCCCTTCGGCGCGCACATCCACTTGTGGCAGTTGCCCGTGTAATAGGCGGCGCCGATGGCCCGCACGTCGAGCGGAACCATGCCCGGCGCGTGGGCGCCGTCGACCAGCGTGTCGATGCCGCGCTGGCTGAGTTCTTGCACGATGCGCGCGATGGGAAACACGAGCGCCGTCTGGCTGGTCACGTGATCGACCAGCGCCAGGCGCGTGCGCGGCGTCACGCATTCGAGGATCGAGTCGGCAATGGCGTCGGCCGACGCCAGCGGAAACGGCGTTTCGGCCACGACCACGCGCGCCCCGCTCTGCCCGGCCACGAAGTTCAGGACATTGCGGCAGGCGTTGTATTCGTGGTCGGTGGTGAGCAGCTCGTCGTCCGGCTCGAAACTCAGCGAACGGAGCACGGCGTTCACGCCCGCCGTCGCGTTCGCCACAAACACCAGGTCGTCGGCATCACAGTGCACGAACGCCGCCAACTCACCGCGGGCTGCATCGAGCAGCGGCTCGAGCTCGCGCACGAAAAAGCGCACCGGCTCGCCTTCCATCTGGGCGCGATAGCGGTCCTGTGCCGCCAGCACCTCGCGCGGGCAGGCGCCAAACGAGCCGTGGTTGAGGAACGTTATTCGGCTGTCGAGGTTCCAATACCTCGCCAACCGCTCGGGACTGTCGTTACGTGCCGGCGAATCGCGATGGGCCATGTCACCACTTGATCTGCGCTTCCAGAATGGCGGTCTTCAGCGAATTCAGAATGTCGACGATCTTCGCGGCGGGCACCAGCCCATAACCGACATGAACCGGCCGGTTGCTGCCGAGAAAAACAGTGCGCGAGTCGAGGGTCGAGAAGACGCAGTCAGGAAACGAGCCGTAGCGAAGGAATCCCGGGTGATGCCGATTCGACGTGTCGTAGTAGACCCCCTTCAAGCCAAAGATCAGCACGCTTTCGGCCGATCCGATCGTTGTGCGGTCGATGAGGCCGAGTACGCGCTCATCAACCGGTATGTCGCAGCGCGATTCGATGCGCCCCGATTCATCGGGGATGTTTGGCGCCACATACAACCGTTGCTGAGGAAGGTAGTGGCGCAGAATCGACGTGATCTCCGCATCGGTCAGGATGAGGCCCTCGCCGAGTGTTGACAGGCTCGACCGTGCTTCGGCAACAACGGCCGGCGTGTCGGACACGGGGATGGCCAATCGCTCGCGCAGGTCGTGCAGTTCGCGACGCTCCTCGATCGTGATCGCACCGTCAGCCAGCGCCAGACGCACGGCACTCACCAGTTGCTCGCGCGCGGCCGCCAACGGCTGCCCTGCATGGCTCGATTCCGGCGACGGATCAGGCTGGCCCAGCCCCCAAAGCATGTCCGCCGCGTTTCGATAACGGCTGTCCGCTGGCGCGCAGGCGCGCGAATAGAGCCGCTCCCATTCCGCTGCCCGAGCGAGGCCTCGACGCGGCCCGCTTGGCAACTCAATTCCCGCCGGACGGCGGCCGACCAGCATCTCGAACAGCAGAATGCCGATCGAGTAGACGTCGCTCGCGGCGGTCGCCTCACGACCCTCGAGCACCTCCGGCGCCATGTACGCCAGCGTTCCGGCCATCACGCGACCCTGATCGACCGAGATGGAAACGCTCTGCGCGAGCGAGCGCATTGGATCGGGCAATCCACCGTTCAGGCTGAGCCCGAAGTCGGTGATCTGGGCGCGGCCCGCCTCATCGATCAGCACGTTCTGCGGCTTGATGTCGCGATGGACGATCCCCTTCTCGTGCGCCGCGGCCAGGCCGGCCAGGACATCGCCCAGAATCGCCTTCACTTGCTCCTCTGGGAGTCCACCCGGATGGTCGGCCAACAAGTCGGCCAGGTTCCCGCCGGTGATCAGCGGCATCACGATGTACGGCAACTCGGCAAAGCGCGTATCGCTATCGAGAATGGGCACGACGTTGGGATGATCAATTTCGGGCAGGCTCCCTTCGAGCGCAAGCTGCCGGCGAAAGTCCGGATTCGTCGCAATCTTGATTGCTCTGATGCGTTGCTGACGTTCGTGATGCACCGCCTTCCAAACCTCGGCGAACGCCCCGCGGCCGATCGGCTCGCGCAGCAGGTAGTTGCCGATTCTCATGCCGCTGGCGAGTGTCCGGTTGGCTGACATTCCTCGACGATCTCGTACCGGCCGCGACGACTTCGCGGCGTGCGGCCCACTATAATCGCAGTCGCAGTCGAACTCGACACGTGTGGCCGGAGACGCCAATATGTCCGCCGTTTTGCGCTGGGGACGACCCGGAGTGTGGGCCTTGTGGCTGGGGCACCTGGCCGGCTGCCAGCAGCCGGCCGCCAAGTCGCCCGAGCCGGTGGTGCAGGAACGCGGCATGATCGTGATGCTGCCGGGCATCGAGAGCGGGGCGTGGATGTTTCGCCGAACGATCGAAGGCCTGCGCGAAGCCGGGCTGACGCACGAGGTCGATGTGATCGAATGGGGCGAGCGGCCCTTCGGCTCGTACCGAAACCTGGTCGACCTGGAGAGCAACCTGCAGCGCGCCCACGAGATCGCCGCCCGTCTGGCGGCGGACCGCCAGGCCCACCCCCAGCGGCCGATCACGATCGTCGGCTACAGCGGCGGAGGCGGGATCGCCGTGCTCGTGGCCGAGGCCCTGGCGGACGGGTGCAGCGTCGATCGTATCATCCTGCTTGGCGCCGCGCTCTCGCCTGACTATGCCCTCGAACCGGTGGTTGCCCGTTGTCGCCGCGGCGTGGTCAACTTCTACAGCGAACGCGATTGGCTCACGCTGGGCGTGGGCACCAGCCTGTTCGGCACGATCGACCGCAAGAAGACCGGCGCCGCCGGCCGCCGCGGCTTCCGCACGACCGACGGCCAACTCCTCACCCTCGACGGCCTCACACAGATCCCCTGGATCCCCACCTGGGAGCCGCTCGGCCATGACGGCGGCCATTACGGCTGGGTGGCCCGCGCCTGGGCCCGCGACGTCCTGGCGGCACACATCGCGGATTAGCTCCTTCGGCGCGCAACCATGCGTGACGGGCGGATTGCCGTCCGGTCATCGGACGAGCCAGTTTTCAGTGCGAAGGCCCCCAATCGCTTCGAAGTCACCGTCGGTTGTCAAGACTGTCAACCGCATTCGACACGATAGCGCGGCGACCATCACATCCACCTGCGATAGCACGCGTCCGATCGAGCGGAGCTCTTGATAAAGTTCGCCATAGAGGCGCACGGTCCGCAGGTCGATGGGCCAAATCCGAATCTGCTTCAGGAACACGCGAAGTGCCTTCCAGTTCTGATCTCGACGAGCGGTTTGCTCTAATCCGACGGCTAACTCGCACAAGACTGGGTAGCACGTTCCGACGCGTGAGCCCTCCCTTCGAGCTGCAACGACACGTTCATAAACGATGGAGTTATCGTCAAGCGCTGCGCCCAGGTGATTCGTGTCGAGCAGGTAAGCGGTCACTGGCCGGACTCCATCCTCCGGCGGACGAAGTCCTTTGCCTGCCGATCGGCCTCGGCCAGGACGGCTTGCACGTGTTCGCGCTCGCCCGGTTCGTACTGCAGCGGGCCGACGGCGCGCCACTCGGCGACCCAGCGATCGATCTCACCGGGGTCATCGCTAGGCTCGGCCCATTCCGTCTCGACAATGACCGCCTGACCGTCGCTCCAATCGGGCGGAACGGGCTCCGCGGGGTAGATTAGGCCGTTCCGGTAGATAGCTTTGATCAAGACTAACTCTCCGTGGTCATCGACACATCCGTCAGGATTATACACCGGCCGGTCGACTTGGCGACGCGTGACAGCCCCGAATTGACGCCGCCGGCGGGCGCCTCTTTCGGTGTGCCACGCGGCATCGGAGAGAGGGTTGGTCCACGCCAGTGGCGTGAGAAAGACGGAACCATGGCCGATCCGATCGGGGTTGAGCGTTTCGCGGCGCGCGGCGAAATCCGCGCCCGCGGGGCGCATAGGGGATATAGTCGCTCCGATGGGAGCCGAGAGAGCGGTGTTCCCGGGGAACGCTCTCGTGGCATGATCGCGCGTCTCCGAAGGGGAGACGGCGTTTTGCTCGGCGAGGTACACTGCAATGGCCGACGGCTCCAACTCGATTCCGTTCGGGCGACTGCTCTGGTCGCCGTCGTCGCTGGCGCTCGTCGCCGCCCATTCTTCCACGCCGCTGGCGATTCTCGTCGGGTCGTTGGCCCTGGCAATTGAGCTTGCACTGCCGCCTGTAATCCTCGGCTCGTGCGCGAACGAGCCCTATCCCACGCTGGCGCCGGTCATTCGAGGAGCGGTCATCGGCGGACCCTTCGCGGTCGCTCTCTTCTGGACGGCTGCGGTGATGGCGCTGTCTGGCATCCGCTTTCTCTCGTCGCGCCTAGAGTTGTCGGCATTGACCCGAGCGCGTTTTCGCATCGCGCTTCTGTGTCCGGTTTGCGTCTTGATTCCCCTGATGGTGTGGTCGGTTTTGTTCGCCTTTGCCTGCATCGGCCACCCCAACTTCGGATTGACCGCCGTAACCAAACCGGCCTGGATTCAGTCGCCCATCATTGCCGTCTTTGGATCGTGCATGTGGTGGTGCATCGGCATCTTGCTGGCGTGCCTGAACGCCGCGCGGGCAACCGAGCAGTTGAAACGCATGACCTGGCTCGATGCACCGCACTGCAGCGCATGCGGGTACAACCTCACGGCCAATACGTCCGGCGTGTGCCCGGAGTGCGGCCGGTCGATCAAACGCGACCGCTCAAATTAGGTGCGGAGCTAACTCTGACTCTTAACTCTTAACTCTGGACTCTAACTGTTGGGGTGCGCGGCGATGCGACGGATCGTGCTCATGCTGCTGACGCTCGCAACGCTCGCGAGCGGGGCGTTGTGGGTCGTGGCCGATCACAAGCAACGCCGCTTCTGGCGAGTGATGAACGCACCCATGCCGATTCGGGTGACAACAACCGGTCGGCGCGATTTGTCTGCTGTTGCTGCCATGCTCCAGGCCATGGAGCAGCGCAGGATCGCCGACGCAACCAGCGGCCGAATTCACGTTCGACTGTACGACCACGATGTGAGAGCCCATCGCTTTCGCTTCGGCTCACCACCCGGCGTCAAGTACGCGTTCGCCGGCCTCGAATTCGAATCGAGTCGCGAGGGGACGCGATGCATGCGCGACGAGCTGACCGTCCCGATCTGGATGTTGATCGTCGGGTTCGGCGCGTATCCAGCCACGGTCGCCCTGCTGGCGCCGTTTCGCCGCCGCAGGCGATTGCGCCGCGAACTGTGTACGCAGTGCGCGTACGATTTGACCGGAAACACATCCGGCATCTGTCCTGAGTGCGGGCAAGCGCTCGCCGGAGTCGGCATGGCGACGGACGAGGCCATGGCTCACCGACCCGGCAGGTTGGCTTCGATCGTAATTGCCGTGCAGGTTGTCGCGGCTGTGATCAGTGTCGCCGGCGTTCCATCGCTGTTTGGATGCCGGTTCCTGAGCCTCAACCTGCTCGCGGCATTCGCAACCGGCGTCTGTCTACCGTGGTTCTGCGTTGATCTCGCCCGGTCCGCACGAATCGGCGGGCTTCTGGGGATTGCCGGGCTGGCGTTGCCGCTCGTTTGCACGAGCGTTACAGCGATCGACGCGCGACTCTTCTCGACGCGGGCTGCGTCGCACGCCGTTGTTTTGATTCTGGGCAGTGCAGCGGCGGGCGCCGTATGCCAGGTGATATGGACATCGCTCATGTCGATGCTCGCCAAACGGCCTGCAACGAGCGCGGCGGCGCGATGGACGTCGTTCGGCAAGTGGGAACGGCTGGCCGCTGTTGCGTCGGCCGGGCTGGTCGCCTTCTGCCTCTGGTCGCTTCCGCCGGTGCGGGCAGGCTACTGGGCCGCGCTGGGTCATTTGCCTTATTGGCGATACACGTTGGCCGAAGCACACGACCGACGTGGCGTGCACTTCCGTGACTTGCTCCTGGCCCTCGATTGGCCGATTTGCCGCTTTTCGTCGCCCGAGCAGTTCCGGTCAGTCGCCGGCCCTCCGGACTTCCATGCTCCTGACTGGCATGGCGAACGCTACTTCTACCGCTTTGGACCCGGCGCGCAGATGGCACATGTGCGCTTCGACGGTACTCGGGTTTGGAGCATGGGGTGCGGAAACGAGGCGACGTGGGACTACGCCCAGTATGCCCGATTTCCATCCACCGAGCCGGTCGGCCCGGCGCCATGAGCGCGAGGCTCGCGCGTGCAAGCCCTGGTTGCTACGGCCGGATGCCACGAGCCTGGGCCCGCGACGTGCTGGCGACACTCATCGCGGACTGACCACCGCGCGTGCACGACAAAGCGTTCGGGAATGGCGATCTATCGCGTTCGTTCACTCGGAAAAGGCCAGTTCACACCAACGATCACCGGGCCGGTGTGGCCTTACGGCAGCGACGTCGTCGGGGCAGGCTGCGTCGAGGCATCGGCGGGTGTCCACGGCGTCACGGGCACCGGCCCCAGCAGAAGCTCCCCTTCCCAAACTTCGTAGCAGTCGAGCGTGTGGCGGGCTGCCTCGCGGCTCGTGCGAAGTTTGAGGAGAACGGTGGCAGGGGCGTCGGACAGATACAGGGCCGAGTCCCTCGTCCAGTCGAAAAATGGGTGCGACCAAGCCTCGCCACTCTTGCCTTGTTCCCAAACGGCTTCGCGAATGAAGTGCTCCTCGGCATCAATAACGACAAGAACATCGACGGCAATACACATGGGCATGGGCTCGACCAGCCGCAGCACCACCGAGAACTGGTTGGTGCCGATCGACGTTGGCCCATTGTGCTTGACGAGATCGACAACAATCGCCTGACGCAACCGCGAGGTGAGATCGGCATCGGGCACGGAACGGATGGGATCCGGCGAGTCGGCTGGCAGCACATCGGTCGTTGCTCGTGCGATGACCGTCCACGTATGGACGGGCTGAGCTTTGTCAGCGTCGGGTCCGGGTTCGAGCATCGTGTAGGTCAAAGGCCACTCGATCTCCTTCCGACCGGGCGTCGAACGCGCGACGAATGCCTTCGGGAAGACAATTGAACCGAACCCAGGTACCGGTAATTGTGGCCATTTCACAGTGGGCGGCACGGCGCCCTTCGGACCGTCCGAGGTCATTACGATTGTCCTATTGAGCCGAGCCGACCAACGAGACTCGAACGAGAGCTCGACAGCGAACGACTCGGGAACACGAACCACCGGCCTCGCGGCCAGTTTGGGAATAACGAGATTGCGACAAAACCGATCTCGTTGTTCGGCGCTGAGCGCATTGCGGTTGCCGTAGATGGCCAGCAGGTCCGCCCAAAGCACGACATGAGGCGGTGCGGTGGGCGCACCGTGCTGGTCGAGGGCGGCTTCGATCAGCCGCGGGAGCTGGCGGGCCGCGAGCTCGTTGGCGATCGCGCGGCGCACGAGTTCGTTGAGCGCGCGGACGTCGTCGTTGCGGGCCAGGTCGGTGAGCGAGCGCACCGTGTAGTGCCGATACCAGTCGATCTGGCGGGAGTGGCCATAGCCCAGCAGTCCCAAACCGGTCAAGGCGAGCGCCGTCAGACTGGCTCCGATGGCGAGCGCGACGGCGCGGCGCTCACGGCGGCCCGTGGCAACGGTTCGCGGCCCGAGCGCTGTGCCGCACTCGGAGCAACGTGCAGCGGACAGCCCGGTCAGGTTGTAGCCGCAGCGACGGCAATGCGGCGCCTCACCAACGCGGCGGCCACGCAGCCCAAGCAGCAGCAACCCTGCGCCCACGCCGAGCAGGACCGTCAGGCCAACGGCGACCGCGCCAGCCGTCAGTGCTCGGCCATACACGACTGCGCTGGCCATTGCGGCCAGCACAAGCATCAGGCCGGCCGCTGCCTGGATTTTTCCACGCTTCGGTGTCACGTCAGCAACCTCCGGGTCAGGCCGGAATGACCCGTCGCCGCCACGATTATGCGCGTCGGCGGCGATCATTACGCTCAACGCGCACGCGATTTGCAAAGCCAGTCGCTCGCCCGGACGGCGCACGCTGGTTAGCGAGGGACTTCAGTCAGCTGAACGCCCAAATGCGTTAACGTACGTCGCAGAATGCCCGAAATTCGCACGATTTCGGCCCATCCGCGGCGCGTTTCTGGCTCACGAGCCGGGTAACGTTAACGCTTGTGGCCTGAACGCCCCCAGCTATCCCGGCGCGCCGTGATGCGCCCTACGGGCGACCTCGCGATGGCCCCGTTATGACAGGCCCGCTGAACAACACTTTCGCTTCAAGCGAGGTAGAGTATCCAGGCGCTCTCGTAGTCCGCATCGGCCTACTCAAATGCGACCCGCGGATACTGTCAACGCACGCTGTTGCCTTGTTGCCGTCTCCAGACATTCGCTCCCAACCGGCGGGACGCCGCTGCCACCGGCCCTGTGAAAAAAAGAAATCTTGAAAATTCCGTGGCTATCCACGCGGCGGCAGGGCTCACGCGAACCTTCGTTGTGACCGAGACTTACGTCTGGTTGAGACGCGGCCAGGCTAAATTGTTGCCTGTGAGTTTTGATTGCGCAAAGATTTCGTTTGCGTGGGCCCGGTAATGGTGTAGAGTTCACGTCGTTGACAAGTTGCTTGAGCTTGGCGCCTCACCTCAGTCCAGTCGGCTGTGGCAGGCCCATCGGACGGACCAAGGAGCGGATTGGCCGGGCAGCGATGTTCCGGTCACCCGCGAGGTGAACACATAGCCCGGTCCGGCGATGTGGTCGAACGAGGGGATTGTGGCGGCGCAGGAACCTTACGAAGGCGGCTCGGTCCGCCGGTCCGCACGGACCGGTGTGACGGGGCGAGCCGGTGATCGATTGAAACTCCGTGGTGTCGGCGTGGCGGCGGTTAGCGCTGCCGTCTTCCGCCAAGCACGCGGGAGGAGGTCGGGCTGATGAGGCCCGGCTCAAGATTGCCGGTGGTGGCCTTGGAAAGGATGAAGCCCAGGGGAGTCTCTGGCGGTCGCATCGCCTAACGGTGTGTGCGGCGGCAAAGAGCTTCCGCAAGGGTCAAAGCCCAGAGACCGCGGCGCGTCGGTCCGGCCTGAGGATTCGTCCGAGGGAGCAGCGACGCGAGAAACGGTGCGTGGGTTCTTCGCTGGCCGAAAGGCCTTCGAGACCTTGCGGAAGGAGAACACTCCGAAGGGCGTGACAAACCCCAAGAGCGCTGTCGGGACGAAACAAACCCGAACAGGCTGCGAAGGGAGCAAACCGTCAAGAGGGTACCCAAACCCTGAAGGCGGAACGCAGCGGGCAGGCAAAGCCCGTGGACCGGTGGACCTTCGCGGTTGGCACGTGCTGACGGGGACGAAAGCTCAAGAGAGGATCTCGGTAGCGCCTGCCGGGCGCGGAGCCGGGATAGGATCGGTCGAAGGACACTCGGGAGGAACGCGGAACTCGACGAGAGGAATGATCGGGACGCCTTAAAAACGACCCGATGATGTCCGTCGCGGGAACACCACACGGCCGGGGACAGGCCAACGGCGAAGTGGAGTCGCTCAACCAGTGCGAGCGATACTCGACGGGCACCAAACTCTGAACGAGCGGCGAATTCCAGGCGAGGACCACGCGGCGGCGGCAACGTCGCAGCGCGAAACGGCTGATCTCGAAAACTCTGAAGAGCACACAAGCCGAGCGCTTGTCAACGCTTTTTCTTACGACTTTGCCCCACGGCCCGGCACGCCCGCCCGCGAAAGCGGGCGGTTGCGTTTTTACAGGCGATGTACCGGTACGGGGCCAGGGTTCAGGGCTCAGGACTCAGGATCCAGCGTCCTTCTCGATGTTGTATTTCTTGACGCGGTAGCGCAGGTTGTCGCGGCTGATGCCGAGGGCGCGGGCGGCCTTCGATTGGTTCCAGCGGTTATCGTTGAGGGCCTTGACGATCATGGCCCGCTCATACCCCCACAGGCTGGAATCTCCACCGGCAGCCCCGGCCGCGGCGCCGGCGATTTCTTGCGGCAGGTGGCTGGGCGCGATCTCGGTTCCATCGCACATCAGCACGGCCCGCTCCATGACGTTCTGCAGCTCGCGGATGTTGCCGGGCCAGTTGTGGGCGGTCAGCACGGCCACCGCGTCGGCGCTCAGGCCGGGCGGTCGCACGCCCACATCGGCGGCGGATCGGCGGGCGAAATGCTCGGCCAGGATGGCGATATCCTCACGCCGCTCGCGCAGCGGCGGCAGGTGGATCGGGAACACGTTGAGCCGATAGAACAGGTCCTCGCGGAATCGGCCTTCGGCGATCAGCTTCTTCAGGTCACGGTTGGTGGCGGCGATGATCCGCACGTCGCAGGAGAGCGTCTTGGTGCCGCCGACGCGCACGAACTCGCGCTCCTGCAACACGCGCAGCAGCTTGACCTGCGTGGCCATCGAAATCTCGCCCAGCTCGTCGAGGAACAGCGTGCCGCTCTCGGCCATCTCGAACCGGCCGGCCTTCTGGGCGACGGCCCCGGTGAACGCGCCTTTCTCGTGGCCGAACAATTCGCTCTCCAGCAGCGTCTCGGTCAGGGCGGCGCAGTTGATGGCGATGAACGGGTTGTCGCGGCGCTGCGAACGGTCGTGCAGATAGCGGGCGGTGACTTCCTTGCCGGTGCCAGTCTCGCCCAGGAGCAGAACGGTCGCGTTGCTGCCGGCCACGCGGTCGGCCAGCTTGAGCACCTCGGCTAGCGCCGGCGACTGGCCGATGATGGCGTGTTCGGCCTGGACCGCCTGCTGCAGCACCTGGTAGCGGCGGGTCAACTGGTGATGAGCCTGGGCATTGCGCGTGGCAGCCGCCGCCAGGTTGGCCAGAATCTGGAGCAGGTCCAACTCGTCCTGCTGGAACGCGCCGCCGCCTACCCGGTTAAGCACCTCGACCACACCCACGATCTCGGACTGGAAGACCATCGGCGCCGCCATCAGCTCGCGGGTGTGGAAGGCGCTCTTGTCGTCCATGCCCTTAAAAAAGCTGCGGTTAGTGGCCACGTCGGCCACCAACTCGGCCACGCCCGTGAAGGCCACCCGCCCGGCAATGCCCAGGTCGGCATCGAACTCTTCGCCCAGCAGCACGTCGCCTTTGGAACCGTACGCGGCCACAAACACGAGCTTCTTGCGCTTGGCATCGAGCTGGAGCACGCTGCTCGCCTCGGCCCGCATGACTTGCGCGGCACAACGGGCGATCGATGCCCAGACGGTAGCGGGATCGAGGCTCGAAATGAGCGCGGCCGACGCCTCGGTGAGCGCCGCCAATGCGGACGGCGAGAGCTTGTCAGGTGCAATCTGCATGGCAATAGATGGCGGCTCGCTCCAGCACAATGGGCCGCGCCGACCGCATGCTTACCCCAGCGCGGTGTGGCAGGCAATAGGTTAGACGCTCATCACCACCTTCCCCTCTGCGCCCGCTGCGGCTCTGCGTCCGCATTGGGTCTAGTCCGCCAGACCGATGGCGCTGGCGGCAGCGTAGCTTTCCGTGTGTGTGATAGACAGGATGATCCGGGCGATGCCGCGCTGCTGTGCGACGTTGGCCGCCTCGCCGCTCAGGCGCACGTGGGGCGCGCCGGCTGAGTCGTTCACGATCTCGATGTCGGTCCAGGCGATCTTGCCGCGCCAGCCGGTGCCCAGGACCTTCAGCACCGCCTCTTTGGCCGCGAACCGTCCGGCGATGTGCGGTACGGCGTCCTGGTAGCGGGCGGCCGCATCGCGCTCAGCGGGCGTCAGGATACGCTGGCGAAAGCGTCCGCCGTGCCGGTCAAGCAGCGCCGCGATCCGCGCACATTCGATCAGGTCGATGCCGTGTCCGCGAATGGACATGCCGTCATGTTATCCGGCCTCTCGATTTGAGACGACCCGGCCTGGTGGGTGCGACGGCCTTGGCGCGTGCATCAAGGTTTCGGTCCACCTAACGTGTTGGTCGGCAAACGGATTGTTCCCGGCAGCGATCGCCGACTTGGCCGCTCCCAGGAACATGTCTTTCAATGGCTGGCAGGCGCTCCAGGGCCAGACCACGCGCACCTGCTCCGGACCGCTGCCGCTGCGGCTGCGCTGCAGGCCGATCCCCATGTATTTCCACAGGGCCGACTTGCCCTTGAAACGCCACGGCGTGTCCACGTACACGAAGAACGTCGTC